>Ga0105047_10012783_pt1 | contig 13482 bp, 7 predicted proteins | sample MAT04_FD_78384 | JGI IMG/M metagenome (GOLD analysis project Ga0105047, IMG submission 78384) | Freshwater microbial communities from Lake Fryxell liftoff mats and glacier meltwater in Antarctica - MAT-04 (megahit assembly) | ecosystem: Environmental > Aquatic > Freshwater > Ice > Liftoff...
AACCAGTCAACCAATCAACCAATCAACCGATCAACCAATCAACTAATCAACCAACCAACCAATCAACCAGTCAACCAATCAACCAGTCAACCAGTCAATCAATCAACCAGTCAACCAGTCAACCAATCAACCAGTCAACCAGTCAACCAATCAACCAATCAACCAATACACAAAACTACTTCGCCACGGCCGCCCGGTACATCCGGGTGGCCGTGTTGCGTTTAATTTTGGAGTGTTGCCACTATTTTTTCCTTAATTCCCCGCCGGGAATCCGTACTTTTGTCGCCCCAAGTTCTTACTTGCTCACCTCTCTCATTTTTTTACACATGGAAGTCCTGACCAACACCACCGCTACCACCGCTGCCGAATTAATGGCCCTGGAAGATCACTACAATGCACACAACTACCACCCCTTGCCAGTAGTCCTGGAGCGCGGCGAAGGCGTGTATGTCTGGGATGTAGAAGGCAAGCGATATTATGATTTTTTATCGGCGTATAGTGCTGTTAATCAGGGTCATTGCCATCCGCGTATCATTCGGGCACTGACGGAACAGGCCCAAAAACTGACCCTCACCTCGCGGGCTTTTTATAATAATCTGCTGGGGGAGTATGCCGAATACGTGACCCAATACTTCGGTTACGACCGGATGCTGCCGATGAATACCGGCGTGGAAGCGGTGGAAACGGCCATCAAAATGACCCGCAAATGGGCCTATCAGGTCAAGAAAGTGCCGGAGGGGCAGGCCAAGATCATCTTTGTGGAAGGCAATTTCCACGGGCGTACGCTGGCCGTTATTTCTGCCAGCACCGATCCGGGTAGCCGACGCGGTTTTGGGCCATATATGCCCGGCTATATTACGGTGCCTTACAACGACCTGGAAGCCCTGGAACACGCGCTGCAAGACCCCACGGTGGCCGGTTTTCTGGTCGAACCAATTCAGGGCGAAGCGGGCGTATTTGTACCCGACGAAAATTATTTGCCGACCGCTTACCAATTGTGCCAAAAGCATAATGTGCTTTTTATTGCGGATGAAGTACAGACCGGCATTGCCCGCACGGGCAAACTACTGTGCTGCGATCACGCAGGTATTAAACCCGACGTATTGATTTTGGGCAAAGCACTTTCTGCCGGCGTGCTGCCAGTGAGTGCGGTACTCAGTAGCGATGAGGTCATGCTGACCATCAGGCCCGGCGAGCATGGCTCTACTTTCGGGGGCAACCCGCTGGCCTGTGCCGTCGCGATGGAGGCTCTGGAAGTGGTGCGCGACGAAAAACTGGCCGAAAATGCCCAGGCTTTGGGCAAAATATTCCGCCAGCGCATGAACGAAATACTGTATCGCCGCCCCGATCTGCTCACGTTCGTCCGCGGCAAAGGGCTGCTGAATGCTATTGGTATTAATGACTCCGAAACCAGTAAAACCGCCTGGAACATCTGCCTGGAACTGGCCGAAAACGGTCTGCTGGCCAAACCCACCCACGGTAATATTATCCGCTTTGCACCGCCGCTGGTGATGGATCGCGAGCAGATGGAGGATTGCTGTGCGATTATAGAACGGGTGTTGATGAACTTTGAGAAATAAGTTTGTTTCCATGAAAAAACTCTTCTACCTCGGCGCGTTCGGACTGATCCTCTTTGAAATAGCCAAAGTCTATTTCATCATGCCCATGCCCGGCAGTCAGCGGATGGATAGCCTGCCTGTCGCCTACTTTCTGCATCAATGGCGGTGGGTCTTTCGCATCAGTTTTGGTTTGTTATTGCTGGCCGGTTTGCTGCCTGCCCTGCGTACTGCGCGTTGGGGCATCCCAGCGGCAGTATTGGCAGCGGCAGGGGGCATAACCTATTTGTTTAATGTAGAAATAACGGCGGACAAAATGTTCCTTCAGGCCACCCTGCGTCTGGCGGATGCCAAAACGAACGTGGTGCCATTAGAAAAACTGGTGGTGGGTTTTGTGGATACGAGCGGCGCGGCGACGGCTTATCCCATCCAGTTCATGGGCTACCATCACCAGGTACGCGACCAGGTGGGGGCCACGCCAGTGATGGTGACGTATTGCAACGTCTGCCGCACGGGCCGGGTGTTTTCGCCGCTGCTGCATGGCCAGCCCGAACAATTCCGATTAGTGGGCATGGATCATTTCAACGCCATGTTCGAGGATGCGACCACGGGCAGTTGGTGGCGGCAAGTCTCGGGGGAGGCCGTCGCCGGGCCGCTGCGGGGCAGCCAATTAGCCGAATTGCCCAGTAGCCAAACAACGCTGCGCGAATGGCTGGCGCTGCACCCTGCCAGCCAGATCATGCAGCCAGACAGCACTTTCGCCACGGACTACGCCGATATGGATAGCTACGACCTCGGGCTGGGCCGTGGCGCGCTGACTGGCACCGATACGCTCTCCTGGAACGATAAATCGTGGGTGGTGGGCCTGCAAACAAATGCCCACGCTGCCAAAGCCTACGACTGGAACCGCCTGAAACAGGAACGCATCGTCAATGATACCATCGGCGACCAACCCGTGGTAGTGGTATTGGCCGCCGACGGGCAGAGTTTTTTTGCTTTCCAGCGTCCCGATGCGGCCACGATCTTTACTTTACAACACGATACGCTGACCAATGGCGACCAGACCTGGCACCTCACCGGGCGGGCCATCACGTCTGCCACCAACGATTTGCCGAAACTGTCGGCTTATCAGGAATTTTGGCATAGCTGGCGGACGTTTCACCCTTACACGACGCGATATTAGTAAGTAAATAAGCAAAATTGCAAAAGGCAAATGGAGCAAAGCGACATCCCGGTTTTTTATCGGGACAGGCAATGATAATCAGCCAGTTACGCCAAAAATAACCTCAACTAATTTTGTCTTCCTACTTATCTAATGCACCACCACCATTTTTCGCACCGCGCTATCCGTCGGCGTTTGCAATTGATAGAAAAACACGCCACTGCCTTTTAAGTCGCTTTTATGCATGGTCAGACTATGCAAACCAGCACTGTAATCAGCGGTATGGGCATAAACCGTCCGTCCGTCCATATCGAAGATGCGTAAGGTCGCCGTGGTCGCCATGGGCAGGCGGAACCCGATTTTCGTTTGTTCCGCAAAAGGATTGGGCGTGCAGGGCAGCAACTCGAAAGCAGCGGAGGCGGCACTGTTTGGCCCAAAACGGAGCTGCACATCCATCGGTGGGGCTATATTTTCTATGGAATAGGCTTGCGCTGCGGTAATACGTCCCGACACGTGCAGTATCTGACTCAGGCGCCCCGTTTCGTGGGCCCGGAATTGCACGGTAAATTCCGGCTTATCGGCTGGTTTTGTAGGATTAAAACTAGTGGTAAAAGCAGATTCAGCGGAAAAAACGGCAAAATTATCGGCCTGCATCATGCTGCCAGGTTTAATATTTATTACTGCCAATCCCGGATAATCCAGGGTAAACTGATAACCTGCCACGGCTTCGGTCGCCCGGAAGGTCACATTTATGGTTTCGCCAGGCTGGACTTCCCGGTCGGTAGTCTCCATCCACCAGGTGCCTGTGGTGCGATCTTCGGCTGACCCGTTCAGGTTGGAAGACGCGGAGTTATTCACGTCGCCGATCTTAATGCCGACAAAATCATTGATTTGGTTAGTCGTCAGGCTATCTTCCGTATGCGTTTCCGGGAAGGGTGTTTGGAAGGGGTTGTTGGGATTAGGAAAGACAAAGGATTCGTTTACAAATCGCCAAGATGGGGCATTGGGCAGGCCATTTTCATAAATACCCAGTACCATTTTGCGCAATTCCAGAATGTCGGTTGCGGTGACGGAGTTGGATTTATTCGCGTCAGCGGCAATAATTTTATAGGGCGAATTAAGCGTATTTATGTCCAGAATATGCTGGCTAATCAAGACCAGATCGTAGGTAGTGACTCCATTCAGCGGCTCTGCATTTTTCATGGGCATCAGCGCGTAGTCTGTACCATTGGGTACTGCCGGGAATATATAATGTCCAACAGAGTCGGTAGTCCGTTCAAAACTAAGGGGGGCTACACCGGGCGGAGTCTCCGTAATACCTACTTGTACGTTCTCTATACCCACGTTTAACTCAGTACTGATCGTCCCGCTGATCGTAAAAGGGCCGGACACCACGGGCCTGTTAATCGTAAAGTTATATTGACAAACCGTCTCATTGCCACAGCCATCGCCCACGAACCACTTGATTTTGTGCTTGCCAGGCGGCAGTTGCGGACTACGATATAAGGTAGGACTCAGGGCGGTATTCCAGCGTACCCAGGCGGTTTTCCGATGATCGGCGACCGCCGTTTCTATGGCGAAGCGATATTTTTGCCCGGCATTCAGGGGCCGCCCATCGAACGTATAGTTCGTACCGCCAGTAAAATTGGGATTGAGCGCGTTGTTATATTGCAGCGTACCGGGCGTGACCTGCTGGCCGACTGGCAGGGTAAAGTTATTGCTGTTGATTACCGTTTCCTGGGTACCATCATTATTCAAATCAAGAAATAAGAGATAGCGATAGTTCAGATCCGATCCCGAACAGGAATCCAGCGCGGTGCTGCTAACTAACACGGGGGCTTCCGTCAGATCACTACTGCTGGTGGCTGGATCGTAATAATAGGGTTCATGCCAAAGATCGGGGTTGTTAGTCGTACTATCCGCAAAAATGAGCGCGGTAGTCGGGCAATTCTCCGCAATTGGTGCTACGCCATCAATGACCTTGATAATTTGGGTGTATTGATAACCATTGGTGGTATCCGACCAAAAGGAGCTATAATTGGTTAGCGTCGGATCGGTAGGCAGCACCCTGATTAAGGTCGGTGCCCAGGCACCGGGCGTACCAATGGGCGACACCACTGGGCCAAGCACATTGCCCGGGCTAGTCAGGATAGTCGGATTGGGATTGGGCACCATCATCAAGGGCTGGTTCGTATCATACTGACACAGGTTAATAATTCGCCACGTCCGTTCAATTTTATAACAAGCATCCTCGACGACCGTATAAATCTGGTCGTCATAAGCTACCTGCATTTTTTCGCAGCGCAAGGCATTGATCTGTGGCTCGCCATAGCGTTGTAAAAGATCACATGCCGTGACAATAACATCGTCGGGGAAACGCACATAATAGTCCTGGAAATTTTGTGACGTAATGTGTTGCATACAATCGGCACTGTGACCGGCCGTATCGTGGACGCGGAAAGTACGGATGATCTGGCCGTGGCGGCAGGCCGTGTCAAATTGACTGTAATCCACCAGAATTTCCAGGGAATCGGCCTGGCAGGAGCGGGCCAAAAGGCTGCCATAAGTTGCCAAAGTCGCATCAAAACTATCGCAGGTGACCATTACATCCAGCGGTGCGGTACATTGCAGCGGGCTTTGATCGGTGACATTAACGCGTACTGTGCAGTCCTTACTATAAGCACTATCGAAATTCAAAGCCACGGCATTAGTCAAAAGCGGCGCATCATATACCCGTAATTGGAGGGTGATGGTGTCGCCAATATCCGCACAGCACACCACTGCGGCATCGTAGAATTGGTCATTGGCCTGGCAGGGATTGGGCAGCGGACGATTTACTTTGAAAAAAACGGGCGTACACGCATCGCTGGAACCAGCATCGAGGCTGTCGGCGCGTAGCATAAACGTGCCATCGGCAGTTAATTGCACTTCCAAAAACGGCCGGCAGATCGCCGTAGGCGGCACCGTATCAGCCACAAATAAGGTAAAAGAGCAGGTGCTGGTATTGCCGCAGACATCCGTGGCTTTATACTGCATGAGCGTCGTGCCGGTCGGGAAATTCAGCGAATCCAGGCTGCCCAGGGTATCGCGGATCATCGGATCATTGCCCGGCCAGTTGCTTAGGTGGCCTACGGCTTGCCCGCCGCCGCCGGTCGTCCATTCGGCAGCAAAATTGGCAATACCCGCACAGCCATCGGTGATAACTGCGTCGGGCAATTTGATTTTACCCGCACAACCCACGGCATTCGCACGGCGGACTACAGCGGTCGGGCAAGCAATAGCCGGAGCTACAACATCTTGAATATTAAGATTTTGTACATGAATTTTAGGATTGGCAGCAGAAAGAGCCGGACAAAAATCATACACTTTCCAGGTGCGGCGCAGTTGGTTGGTGCCTTCGCACTCCGGCACTAAGGTATCCACCAAAAGCGCGGTAATACCACAAGTTGGCAGTGGATAAATTGGGAAATGTACGGCTCCGACCGCAATGAACGGAACGCCATTGGTGGCTACGGAAAGGTCAGGATGGCCGCAAGCGAGCGTCACATCGGGCGGGAATTGTACGTCGGCCAGCGAACGACGCAGGGTGATTTTTTGCAGACAAGTGCGTTGGTTATTGCTAATATCTTTGAACGTCCAGGTGCGCAGAATAATGCTACTGGTCGTGGAAGCGGTATTGCAAGGCAGGATGCTGGTTACGTCCGTGTAATTAGAGGTTGGGGTGCCGCCACAATTATCCAGATACGTGGGTTTACCTGCGGCAATGTCCAGCGTATCCACCAGATAATCGGGGGTAAATCGGCTGACGACGCAGGGAATACTGAGGTCCGGGCAAACCACACTGGGGGGCAGCGTATCCTTTATCTGCATATTTCCCCAGCATCGGTTGCCAGAAAAAGTGGACACCCGAACCTGATAGGTTTTGTTCAAATCGCTATTCGTGACCACCCCCGGTTGCCAGGGGCCGTTGCCAAAGGGCGGAATCCGGTCTATTTCTACGATGAAATTGGCGGAAGGGCAAGTGTTGGGATTTAAAATCTCGGCGGAGGAAAGGGTACGCGAGCAGTTGGCATCCAATTGGGCAACAAACAGGGGTGGGCAGGATAATGTGACCGTCGGAGGGTCCAGCACCGTGACCGTAAAGGAGCAGGTCGCGGTGTTGCCCCCGGCATCCAGTGCGACAAAACTATTGACCACGATGCCAATGGGAAAGGAGCTGCCCGAGGCGAGGCCTGCTGACCGCACGACGATCACGCCTGGCTGATCGTCGGTGGCCGTCACCTGATACTGCACCACCCGCTCACACTGTCCGGTGACCAGTTGGATGGTCTGGTTCGGCGGGCAGGTAATCACTGGCACACTGTCAATAAGGGGGTGAAATGGAGAAAAAGCGGGTAAAAGCGGGTTGGCTAAAGCGGCCTGGCCCAAGACGAGGCCAGCCAGCCAAAAGCCAGGGAGTAAAAAACGGGGCATAAGTGAGCAGGGTTTAACCGGAAGATTACCAAAATAGTAACCGGGATTCCTAAATTCACCACACTTATCAGGCCAATTTCTCTTTAAAAAATGTTTTCAAAAAAAAAGCTTTTCTCCCCAACCTTTCCACTCCTAATTTACGACAAAGCAGGTATAGACCAACCGAAGTATGCCCGCCATTCAATACTTGCACAAAACGGTGACTGCAACCAATAGTCTGCAGGCTGACCTTCCGCCGCCAATAACGGTAACCCGCTATACCGAGCGGAGCACCGACGATGAGCTGCGGCAAGGCTGTCTGGACCATCATCATCTGGCGCAGAAATACTTGTATCAGCGCTATTTCGGACGGCTGTTGCGTATTCCCATGCGTTATACGGGCGATCGTGCGGATGCGGTGGAGGTGCTGAACCACGCTTTTCTCAAAATTTTTGATGCAATGGCCAGCTATCAGGCCATCGGCTCTTTTGCCGGATGGATGGCCCGCATTGTTTTTCATTGTTCTATTGATTTTGTGCGTCGCCGCACCGCTTATCAGAAGAATATGGTGTTGGGAGAAGTGCTGGAAACACCGATTGATAACGAGATTGTGCGGGATTTGGAAAGCGAAGCCTTGTATGCATTGGTGCAGTGTTTACCGGCGGCGGCGCGTTCCGTTTTCAGTCTTTATGTAGTGGATGGCTACAAACATGCGGAAATCGCCAAAATGCTGGGTATTGAGGAAGGGACTTCCAAATGGCACCTCAGCGATGCCCGCCGTCGCTTGAAAATCTTACTGACGCAGCGTCCAAACTTACTGTAAAAAAACATGAATAATCTGGAAAATAGCGGCGAACGCCTCCTGCGCGACAAACTGCTACAGCATGAATTTGCGGCGGATGAACAAGCCTGGGGAAAAATGAACGAGCTGCTGGCTAATCACCTTCCGCCTGCTCCACCCATCTCCATGGTCTCCTCTACCAGTGGCAAAGTCGTTTGGTTTACCGGCCGCCACTGGCTAATGGCACTGGTTGCCTTTGGACTGATCGGTTGGTGGCTGCTGGCACCGGCCTATCCCGAAGGGGCGGAGACGGGTCTATTAGAAAAAACGGCGGATAAAGCAGAAATTTCTAGTCCTTATCTGGAAAACAAACCCGCACCAATAGCGGCAGGAGAGAACAATCATCTTTCCAAGGCTGGCAAAAATGTAGTGCTTGCCCCATCCCCATCCGCAAAATCAACGAATAATCAATTAACACCAAAAGAAATAAGTACGCATAAAAATAAATCCATTTACGGCAATAATTCCCGACTCAATAAAAACGACCCGGCAGTAAGGAATTTTAAAAAAACGGCCCGGCAGTTAAAGCAGGATACACCGGGGCAACTGGATAATAGCTTAGAAAATTCCACGAAGAATCTGGTTCCACCGATTATTATTAGTCCAATTACTGACCCCGCTACCCATCAATTAGTGCCCAATGCGGACAGCCTGGCTAATATACAGGCAGTACATTTGAATAAAGCATCCAATTCGCTATTTAATGTACTTCCTCTCAGGGATATGCCGCTATCTGGCCAACCGGCCAAGCCGCGTGGCACGGTTCCGCCGTGGACAAATCATCATCGGGAGCGGCGGGTACAGGTGGGCATCGTAGGTGGGGGGCAATTGGCTTACGTACCCCAGAACGCCTATAAAAAAATCGGCGGTTCCTTTACTGGTGGGTTTTCCATGAATTATCAGCTTACATCGCTTTGGTCTATACAGGCAGATTTACTGTATAGAAGAGTGCCTTATCACCTATCAGCCAGATTTGAACAAAACAGGTTGGATGCCGGTGGAAATTATGAACGCCTGTCATACGCAGTCCGTAGCAATGATGTACTATTCTTTGAACTACCATTGCTTGTCAAAAGAGCCTTTTTTAATGAACATATTAATCTGCTGGGAGGTCTGCGTCCGGCATTTATCCATCCCATGCACACTGATGGCGGCGGCGTTGCTAGCGGCGTATATACGTCATCTTTCCCCCCTTCTCTTCGCGATGGGGTGCGTCGCTTTGACTTAGCGTTGACAGTAGGTGGCGAACTACGTATTTGGCGCAATCTGTGGATACACGCTCGCATCAGTCAGGGATTACTCGACCTCACCAACGACGACTTTTTTCAAAATACCAATGCCGATGTAACCAGCGATATGCATTTATCACTGCGCTACTATTTTTTCTCCTTTAACTGAAAACAATATTTTTTAAGATGAAATGCTGGCGTATTATCTATGTTTTTTGCAGTTTGTTAAGCCTGTGTAGTTGCAAAAAAGATTCCGGCATCACGGAACTAACCGCATTGCAGGATTTCTCCGACTTGTATCGCCTGGAAGGAACTATGAAAATCCAGTCGAATCCCGTAGAGGAAAAGCCGATCCAATGGATAGTCACGGCTGCCGATGAGCAGGTTTACCAGATACGTCCCTATGGATTGCACAGTAATACTATTTACCGCTGGATGGTCAGCGGCATCTATTCCTGGCCTCCTGCCAAGGGTTATTTTCGCTTCATCGTCTATGGCGATACCCTACAGGGCAATAGCCTGTCCGATGCTCCCTGGAAAATAGCCGAATTAGATACGATCTTCCAAGTAAACAAGGAGCTGTCCTTCGGCACCGGTTTCGGACAAGTGGAACTGGAATTCGACTATTTCAGCATCCCGTGGGCCGCACACTGGAGTTTATTGGCCGACAATACCAGCCAAAAAGTGAAAATAGAAGAAGTGAACGATTTTGAAATCCATTTCCCGGAACGGAAATGGGTTAAACAAATAGTCATCACTTTTAACGCCCACTTAAAAAGTTCAGATTCTGCCAACCCTTTACCTGACGTAGAACTAAAAAACTGCCGCGCCAGCTTGCTGATCAGCCCCAATGTGGAATAAATTAGTACTCTGTAATATAAATTTCTTGAGGATGCGAGGATTTGAGTATTCGATCAAAGCACTTGATAATCAGGTGATTGATCGAATCCTCGAATCCTCAAATCCTCAAAAGAATACATCAATCCTTATACGGATCAAACATATCCGGTGCCGCCATCGCCACGCCGATTGGTCGCAGGTAATGTACCGTTTCGATAGTGCCTTCGTGGTAGGCCAGCACGTGTTTGAGTTTTTTATAACACTCCGGTGCTTCGTCCGCGCCGCCACCACGCAGCGCGATCTTTTTGGCCTTCATTTCTTTCTTTACGGCTGGCCAGTCCACCAGTCCTTTGGTTATGTATTCTACCCGACCGCCACGGCGCCGCTTTTTACCGGCCGCCTGGGTACGGCTCATCGCCCGCCCCGCACCATGCACGGTCGAGTACAGCCCTTCCCGGCTCAGCGGTGAGTCTATTCCTTTGATAATCACCGAAATATCGCTCATGGTGGCCCCCACAAAGCCATACTGGCCCGGAAAAGCCGGGGTCGCCCCTTTCCGCACCACGTAGTATTTCTCCCCCAGGTGCTCTTCTTCCCACAGAAAATTGTGGTGATTATGCACCTCAAAAGTGGACTTGCCCCGCAGTATTTCCAGCACTTTATCCACCACCACCCCGCGACCGGCGGAGGCATAGTCACCGGCGAGACGCATCGCCGCCAGGTAGTCCTGGCCCAAAGCACTATCTGCATCGAACAGGATCGGTGGGGCATCCATACCGCCTTCCGGGGCAGGCTCATCGAAGGTTTTGCCTTTGGAAAGGGCAATAAATCCAGTCGTCGTTTTATGTCCAAAGCCCCGCGAACCGAAGTGTACGCCGATCCACAGCCAGCCGTCTTCGTCCTCGAAAAGGTCAATAAAATGGTTGCCGCTCCCCACCGTGCCAAGTTGGCTCATGGCCGTAGCCAGCATCTTGCGTTGGGGCGCAAACGGGGCTTTGGCAATGGCATCAAAAACCGGGTGGTCAATCGGTTTCGGGTTCGGACGACCTACCCCAAAACCAATCTGTTTGAATATTTCGTCCATCACCTTTTCCACGTCTATATCGGCGGCGCGCAGATTGGTTTGGCAAGCCTTGTTGCCACAGGCAATGTCAAAACCCACGCCGGAAAGGCTGATTTTATTCCGGTAAGCGACCACCCCACCAATCGGGTGGCCATAGCCATAGTGCGCGTCGGCGGTGAGGGTAGCGCGGTCGTCGGGAGAAGACTGGCAGCGTTTGATCTGCTCGATGGCTTTTACATCAATAATTGGTTCGCCAAAAATAGTCAGGTGCATAATTCGGATGTTTCAACGGGTTTTCTAAAAAAACTTTGCCGCTGAAACGGGGGAGGGGAGGGGAGAGTTCCCGAAACCTACCAAGCAATCTTTAAATTCTCGAAGGGAATATATAAGTAAATAAGCAAAATTGCAAAAGGCAAAAAGGCAATGACAATCAGCCAGTTACGACAAAAATAACCTCGATTAATTTTGCCCGCCTACTTAGCGATTGCCGAAGGGAAGATTTAGTTAAAAGCAACAAATAATGAGTAGGCCAGATGAACTGGTTTAGGTTTGCTGATTAAACAATTGATTATCAGAATTTTATGTACCAATCAACCAATCAACCAATCAACCAGTCAACCAGTCAACCAATCAACCAGTCAACCAACCAATCAACCAATCAACCAATCAACCATCATACCAGTACCATCGGCATTTCCGGGCTGCGATTCAGGTAATATTCTGCGTTTTCCGGCACCACAATATCCAGTGGCAGGTACTGCAGCGGCGGAATATCTTTCTTCCAGATCAGGGTTTTTACAATGGCCATGACCGCCAGATAGCCCTGGTGCCAGGCATTTTGATTGATCAGGAAACGAATTTTATTCGCTTTAAGCAAGGCAATATTGGGTTCGATCAGGTCAAAGCCGACGATTTTTACCCGCTGATGTAATGCAGGCGGTAAGGCTTGTACCAGTTTATAGGCCCGGGAATTGGTGACAAAAAAACCGTTCAGTCTTGGATACTGATCCAATTGTCCGGCCACCCAGTCGCGCAGCCGGACAGGATCGTCAAATTCCTCAAAGGCGGCCGCGTGTACCTCGATGGATTTGTTTTCCACCTGCTCGAAAAAGTCTTTAAAACCGCGTTCCTTATCAATCAGATGCCGCGCATTAGAGACGTTTTTGTCCAGATTGAGCACCAGCGCATGATCACCATCGCGGAGACCAAAACCGAGCAGCCGTCCGGCCAGTACACCGCTTTGGTAGGAATCCTGCCCAATGTAGCAGAGGGCATCCGTGCCAGCTATATTGCTGTTTATCATTACTTTGGGAATGCCCAGGCGCGTCATATATCGAATCAGTTGTTCCGATTCTGCCAGAAACAACGGGGCCAGAAACACCGCATCCGGGGCAGCATCAATGGCCCGTTGTGCGGTGCGCAGGTAGCCTCCCGGATCGAATAAAGGGAAGAAATAAAAGTCCACTTGTACACCATATTGACGTACCACTTCGGCTGCTTTTTCGGCCCCCGCTTTGGGCTGCACCCAATAGAGATCTTCGCGGTAATCGGGCAAGAGGGCGGCAATACGCAGCGTCTTTTTATTATTGGCCAGGGAGCGGGCCATCATATTGGGTTCGTAACCCATTTCCTGCATCACCTGCAAAATGCGGACGCGCACGTCCTGGGCCACATTGCCCCGGTTATGAATCACCCGATCTACGGTCCCGATGGAAACGCCGGTTTGCGCGGCTATGTCTTTAATGCGAATTTTTTGATTCATCAGTAGTCAATATTTGAACAAGGCCAGTTCCGGCTAAAATAGAAAGGTAAAAACCCGATAATCAGTTATTCAATCACTTACTCGCATTTTCCAATAACCGATAACCAATAACTGGCAGGTTTCGTCCCCCCAAAAGTCGGGATGTTTTGCATACCGTGTGCGTACACAGCAAAAAAAAATTTGACCGTGTGCGTACACGGAATGAAAAACACGTTTTACTTTTGGGTCGCGTATTTTGCGAAGCACATCAAAAAAACGGTTCTTTCCATGCCACCACCTGCTGCCATCTCGATGAAGAACAAAGAGAAAACCACTTCCGGTTATCTCAAATACGAACTTAAAACCTTTGAAAAACTGCCCGTAAAAATCTGGGACGATGCCGGGGAAGCCTCCCGCCACGTGGCGCGTTCCATTGCGCTGGCTATCCGGCAAAAACAGCAGGAAGGCGAAACCATCGTGCTGGGTCTGGCCACGGGCAGTACGCCGATTAAAGTGTATGAAGAGCTGGTACGGATGCACAAAGAAGAAGCACTGAGTTTTCAGAATGTCGTCACCTTCAACCTGGATGAGTATTATC
>Ga0105047_10012784_pt1 | contig 13482 bp, 6 predicted proteins | sample MAT04_FD_78384 | JGI IMG/M metagenome (GOLD analysis project Ga0105047, IMG submission 78384) | Freshwater microbial communities from Lake Fryxell liftoff mats and glacier meltwater in Antarctica - MAT-04 (megahit assembly) | ecosystem: Environmental > Aquatic > Freshwater > Ice > Liftoff...
CACCCGCAGGGACACTCGATCGTTTTGGTGGCCCCGGCGGCTCAAGCGGTGTCTGCTTCTCCATTCGACTTGGCACTTGCTCCATCACGCTTAGCCCTTGATACTGAAGGTGAAGTCCTCGCCTCTCCCAGTTCGGCCACAGGCCATCCTCCCCAGGCTCCAGGCCTCCCGCTCATGCTCGACCGAGAAGAATACATCGAACAGAGACACCTCTTCCGCGTCTACCGGGAGCGGATCGAACAGAACACGCCCGCTCAGGAAATCCTGGCGTCGGTCCGGGACGAGATCCTGACCACGACCAAACTCCCCATGGCGATCGACTTTCTCGCGGGGGAGCTCAATCTGAAAGGCCGTGTCAGTGAGGGAATGCGTCAGCTGGGGCATTACTTCACGCCGTTCCAGACGTTCATCATGGCCCGAGCAGAAGAGGAAGGAGCTCGCTTCGATATCCGCATCGCTCTCGCGATTCTCGAACAGCTGGCGGAGTACATGTCGGGTTCACCGAAAGCACCGGGACTGTTCATGTACCAGTTCGAATGCCTGGCTCGGAACCGGCTGGGGTACGACTTCGGCATCGAAGCGATGGCGAAGGACCCCTTCTATAACGTGGATTGGCAGGAGTGGATTTTCAAGATCCGCCCTCTGCTGGGGATGACTGACTTCGCCGAGTTGCTCTATTCCCGCTCGCAACAACGGGTCGAGGATCTGAAGCGGCAGCATGATCCTCAATACATTCCGCCCTCCCCCATTCTGTTTGAGGCTCAAGAGGGGCGAATCGCGAAAGCCAATATCGGCAAAGACCCGCTCTACATGTTTGCTGCCCTGCAGCGACAACTGGGTTACCCTCGCGTCCCTCAGCCCAAAGCGGTCCGCACATCAGCGCTGTTCGAACCACAAGTCGAGCAGCGATTTCAACGTCTCGAAGCGAGATTAGGGCTCCTCGAACAAGAGGCCAAAGGGGGGATTGATTTGAGCCAACTGGCTCCCCAGGATCTGTTTCGAATGGAGGGGAAGCCGGAAGTCTGACATCGTGCTGGGTCGCCTGAGATGCGGTGGTCATCGAGAAAGACGTGGACTCCCGGTGCCCATAAATTTGATGCTCACTCTCTGCAGGAGCGACAGACGACACCGAGTCTGGCACACGATGTATTGGGATTTCACACGCCGAAATGGCCCAAAGGTTGGAAAAGTTTGGGAAATCCAGTGTTTTTGGGGCAAAAAGCCACTGTATGCCGATTGACAATACGAATAACGAGCGTTTTACTTACGTCACGCACGTTTGGAAGTGCAATTCCCATCACTGCCAGTTCTAAGGAGCAACCATGGCCAAGGCCGCATCAGACAAGCCAAAACCGATGTCGAAGTCCGAGATCGTCACCTCACTCGCCGAGTCCACCAGCCTCGTCAAGAAGGATGTTGTCGCCGTTCTCGATGGGATCGAAGCCCTGATCGCCCACAGCTTGGGCAAGAAGGGACCCGGTGTCTTCGCACTGCCAGGTCTGCTTAAGATTCAGGTTCAGTTGAAGAAGGCCACCCCAGCCAAGGACGGAATCAATCCCCGTACCGGCGAGAAGATCACCATCAAGGCGAAGCCTGCCCGCAAGGTGGTTAAGGTTCGTGCCCTCAAGAAGCTGAAGGAATTCATCTAGTCCACTGGGCGGTCATTCGCCCGGACTGATGAAACCTGAACGATCAAACTCTCCGGAAATGCTCCGGAGAGTTTTTTTATGGATCTGTGAAAGTTGAAGGGCACGGCACGGCACGCGTCATCACGCTTTTAGAATTCGGAAGCAGGTTGGTCTGCTGTGGGTTTCATGATCCCAGGTGTGAGGAGAGTCTCCCCCCGTCGAACGAGCCCAGGGGGACCAGGAGAGACTTGCCTGCAAGTGCCACGGGCTGCTCTATGACCCAGCCTAGGGCTTCGCGGCGGCGGGCTCGGAGCCTGCAGCGGACTTCACTTCCGCGGCCTTTGGATCTGGAATCGCATCCGCGCCAGGCGCATCTTGCGGGTAGATCAAAATGCGGTCATGGCATAATAAAACGAGATCGGGGCGACCATCTCCGGTGACATCAACAATGAGGGCTTCTCGGGGTTGGGTGCCGGTGCGATTCGGGCCCTGAAAGGACTTTTCCTCGAAGACCTTGAAATTCAAACCCGGCATCAACCCTTGATCAGCGCGGTAGGCGACGATCTCCACAAGATGGGCATTCGTATCCAGGACACAGATCTCCGGGTGCCCGTCGTGGTTCACATCCCCCGCGACCAGGTCCATCAGAAACACCTCCTTGCGAGGTGACTCGTACGATGCGATCTCCTTCAGTTCTGGGTCGGAATGCCCCGCGTACAGGACTGCGAACTTCGTCCCGCCATTGAGGATCAAGTCGGCACGCCCATCTCCGTTCAAGTCCCCCACGGACGACGACTTAAATGGGAACCGCCCCAGGTCGAGCGTTTTCCACGGTTTGAAATCGCCCTCCACATTCTGGAAGACTCTCAACTTGGCTGATCCCTGATCGATCATCACCAGTTCATCACCGGGTTTTCCATCCAGGTCCAGGACCGCTGAACCGGCGATCTTGGCGGTACTGTCATCGGCGTTGAACTGTTCCACCACTTGCCAACGGCCCTGCTCATCCAGGCGAACGCTGCGGACAAAGTTCCCTTGCGAGACCAGCAAGGCGGGCGCCGCGAGCCGGGCGAACGTCACTGCTCCGGGGCCCACATCACCCAGCGGAACTCCTCCTGTGGCAGCTGCGGCAGGTTGCCCCTTCTCGTCCGCTAAGATCGCTTGCGGTGGCTTACCGCTCAAGAAGAACAGATAGTCGGGCCGTCCGTCGAGGTTCACATCAGTCATCATCAGTCGTTCTGGAGCGGCATTGAGCTTCAACTCGACTGGCTTGCGATCTGCCGATGAGAAGCTCCAGACCCCTGCCGAGTCACGTTTGCCAATTGCGAGCGTGGTTTTCTTTTCTGCACCGCGACCGCCCGCTTCGACCACTGCAGCGATTTCGACGGCACCGTCGTTATCGAGGTCAATCACGTCGAACGCTTTCACGTTGCCCTCAATCGGCAGCGATTCGGGGAATGTCAGCTTCCCCTCTTCGAACCGACTGATGCCGAGGGTGTTCTCTTTCGGACTCAGCACAATGACTTCGGCTTTGGCATCCCCGTTGACATCCGCCACCCGGATCTGTGTCGCGCCCAGGAAGCTCGGATAATCGGTGCCGAGGTCGAGGCCGCTCTTGGCCCGCTGGTGAAACACGACCACGCTGGCTCGTTCCGGATTGGCGACAACAACATCCTGCAGGTGATCCCCATCGAGATCTCCCAGAGCCAGTTCCCCAGCATCCGAACCCCCACCGATGCCGTACTGGATGAGCTTGGCCCCGAGTTCCCCCTGGGTGGCCCGCCGGACCTGCATCGCACGCACACGGTTTGTCTGTCCGTCAATCAACAGGACTTCCGATCCGGGTTTTCCATCCAGGTCGTACAGCGTGACCCCATGCATATTTTGAACGGAATCAAATCGCAGCTCAGGGCCGAGTTGTCCCAACGAGTCCTGGAGCCGGGCACAGATGAACCGCTCGTCTTTTTCGGTGGCGTTGTAAAACAGGTCGTTGCGGCCATCTCCATCCAGATCCTGGATCATCCCCAGTCCCACCTCGTCCGTCGTATTCCGGATCAGGATCGGTGCGGCCAGAGTGCCGTCCGCCTGTTGCTGGAGCAGATACGTATTACGTTTCCCCATCACAATCAGGTCTTGAAAAGTATCATGGTTGACGTCGCCGATGACGAGACTCCAAGGTTTCGCGTCGACATCCGCCAACCGAATCTCTCGCTTCTCTTTCCATTCGCCGTTCGCTCCCTGAAGCTGAATGACGAGTCGGTCGGGGGTCCCAAAATAGGCCAGGTCCGATCGGCCATCGGAGTTCAGATCTCCCGCACAGAGGGCGGCCACCGGACGATCGACCGGGAGCTTCTTGAGGTCGAGCCGCCAGTGATCGGCCACCTGATTCGCAGTCCGGTCGTTCTTGTCAGCGGCCTTGGTCGTTTTCGGCTTCGCCAGCTGCAGAAGCAAGTCAATACGGCTGTGTCCGTTATTGATAATGGCGAGGTCTTGCAGCTCATCGTGATTAAAGTCTCCCGTCACGAGAGAGTGAGCCCGCATGTCGACCTTGGTGATTTCGACAGGGAGGAATCCATAGTATCCCGCCAGAGGATACCCCTCTTCGTCCTGTGCGGAGGCAGACGTGGCCAGCCAGCTGCCTGCCAGCACCAAGGCCAAAAACAGGAATGCCGACCGCCAACCGAACCGGGCCCATGCGAATGAGTGGATCATTCAAACCTCAATGTGTCGATGCTGCGAGATGCTGGCGAGAGTGCCTCTTTCTGCACTCGCATTTCGCGAAGTACAGACCTCGCAAAGAGTGTAGCTCGAAGTGAGAAGTGATGCGACTGGCGATACGACCAATCAGCCATCCGCGGGAGGAACAGCATTGATTTGTGAGAGAGGCATCGACTCCTCGCAGGAAGAGTCGCCGTGGCGTATGATCATTTTCGGATCATGGCAGACATGCGGTTGATGAATGACAGGAACAGTTGTGGGATCAGTCCCTTCGATCACAAATCTCAGTGAAGTCGCCTCAGATCATGCAGAAGATCTGGAAGCGTGCGAGATTGCTCTGGGTTACCAGTTTCGCGACAAAGCGCTCCTGCGCTGGTGCTTGACTCATGCCTCTGCTTCCAAGACTCGCCTGGAGTCGAATGAGCGCTTGGAGTTCCTCGGTGATGCCATCATGGGGGCAGTCGTGTGCGAGTTGCTCTTTGAGCAATTCCCCTCCTCGGCCGAAGGAGAGTTGACTCGCATCAAGTCGATCGTGGTCAGCCGCACCACGTGTGCTGTGATTGCCCGAGAGCTCGATCTGGAGCGATTTCTGGTCGTGGGCCGGGGGGTGTCTTCCACCGCTCGGACTCCGGGATCGATCCTGGCCGCTCTCCTGGAGGCCTTGTTCGGCGGCATTTACCTGGATGGCGGATACGACGCTGCTCGGGCGGTCATTCGAAACAAGTTGGCCGAGAAGATTCTCTCGGCCGCCCAATCGGAAACGGGCGTCAATTTCAAGAGTTTGCTTCAGCATCTCGCTCAAAAGAACTACAACCAGACGCCGGTGTATACCGTGCTGAACGAAAAGGGACCGGATCACGCCAAGTGCTTCCTGATCTCTGCAGTCATCAACGGACAAGCCTATCCCGGCGCGTGGGGTCCGTGTAAAAAAGCGGCAGAACAGCGTGCGGCGCACAATGCCCTGTCCTCCATTAGTGAGCAACCCCTGCCTTACCCTCCGGAACACGACAACACCGGGGATGATTCGGCGGAAGTCCCTCGCTAGGCATCCTGCATGCACTGACGCTTTCGCTTGCGTCTCGCTATCTTGCAGACTTCCCCCCGACTGAGGTCTGCATGTCCAACTGGCTCAACACGCTCCATCTGGGTGACAGCATCCAGCTGCTCCAATCGTTGCCTGAAGACGCTCGCGCCGATCTGGTCTTTGCGGACCCTCCGTACAACATTGGGTTCTCTTACGATGTCTATGACGACAACCGGTCAGACGACGAATATCTAAACTGGTCCCGGAAATGGATGGAGGGTGTCTTCGGGGCGCTGAAGCCCGAAGGCTCGTTCTGGCTGGCGATTGGAGACGAATACGCCGCGGAGCTCAAGCAGGTCGCTTGTGAAGTGGGATTCGAACTTCGCAGCTGGGTCATCTGGTATTACACCTTCGGAGTGAACTGCAAATACAACTTCAGCCGCTCCCATACGCACTTGTTGTATTTTACGAAGGACACCAAGAAGTTCACGTTCAACAACAAGGAGATCCGCGTCCCTTCCGCGAGGCAGTTGGTCTACAAAGATGCTCGAGCGGAACATGGCGGCCGTCTGCCGGACAATACGTGGATCTTGAGACCGCAGGACACGCGAAACGGGGGGTTTCTGCCCGATCATGACACCTGGTTTTTCCCGCGTGTGGCGGGGACGTTTAAGGAGCGAGCTGGCTTCCACGGGTGCCAGATGCCGGAGCAGCTGCTGGGGCGAATTATTCGGTGTTGTTCGCCGGCCGGGGGAGTCGTTCTCGATCCATTTGCGGGGTCGGGGAGTACGCTGCTCGTCGCCAAGAAGCTCGGGCGATCCTACATGGGCTTCGAGCTCTCCGAGGAATATGTCCGCTTGGCGGGTGAGCGAATTCTTCGAGTGCGAGTGGGCGACCCGCTGGAAGGACCGGAAGATCCGTTGTCGAGCGCTCCCACGACATTGGCGGGTAAGAGTTTCAAGAAGGAAGTCGCTCCGGACCCGGCGGGTCTGGTCGCCGCCTTTGAAGAGGCCAGCGAAGGGTACTCGGTCGATCGATTGATGGCCGACCCGGTACTGAATGCCAAGTACATCGATGCGTGTGGCGCGAAGGGAATCGCGGGGAGGCCCCGTGACTGGAATCTCGGGCTCGTCGCACTACGCAAGAGCGGCCAGCTCGAACGCGAGACAGCGTCCAAGCGAACCGAGATGTCGTGGGGTCAGATTGATCCATTCTTGTTTGCCAGCGAGATCGCGCTGAGACGACTGCTCGATATCGGATACGCCAGCGTGGACGAACTTCTCTGCGATCCACTGGCCGCGGCGCGCTATGATGATCTGGCTCGGAGTCTGATGCCGGGATATCGCTCGCTCCAGTATCGCTGGGCAGCGCTGCGATTGCGAAAAGAGGCTCGCACATGGCAACGATCTGCTGAAGGCATGTCTCCGCCCGTGATTGGCGAGTGGAGGGAACTGAAGGAAAAGCAGATCTCCCAGGAGACCGACCAGCCTCGGGTGTTCGAGCTGTTCTTATTGGATGCCCCGGACAGACCGGTCTACGTCGGCGAGACCTTGAATCTGAAGCGGCGGTTGGGAGCGATGCTGAAGAGCCAGTCGGTGCTGGAGTCGCTCCTGCTCAAGCCGGGATCATGGCAGTACCGAGTCGTGGGAGCTGCCGATGCCGTGTCTGCGGCTCGACGTGGGGCACAGAGTCTGCGGATTGGCCAGACTCGACCGGTGTTCAACTATCTGGATCTGGGTGTTGTGGCCATTGATCTGGTGCCTGCGGACCAATGACATCTGCCCGGCGAAGTTCAATTCAGATTTGGTGGCCTCTCGGGATGCCTTATGGCAAGCGTTGATTGTTGATCAGGAAGCTCCCTGTGGAGACTCCCGGGGCGATGATGAGAGGAATTGAAGTGAGGGGTGTCGTGCTGGGCAAGAAGATATTGTTTTGTCCCGCCAGGCTGGACAAGGTGATGGTATTCAGGACGTTCTGAAATCGAATTCCGACCTCCGGGTTATTGAGTCCGTTGTCAAACATCGTGATCCGATTGCCATCCATATTGACGCTCGATAGCCCCGTAATGGTTTCGAAGAGGATGCCAGTGCCCTCGCTGGTGTTGAACGCGATATTGTTCCGGGAAATATCGATGGTATTTCCGCTGTTTTGAAACTTCAGGTCGATCGCTCGCTCGTTTCCGAATGGCGTCGTATCACCATCCATTAAGAAGCCATTCACGACCGGGTTTCCATTCGCATCGACGCCATAGTTGTCCAGAATTTGCAGATTGGTTGACCCTGCAAAGTCCATATACAGTCCGACATCCGCGAGCCCGCCACCATCATTCAGGACGTTGCCCTGGTACAGAACATCATTGACCGCTGTGGTGCGAGTCGTCACCAGACGCATTCCAACCTGTCCCGATCCGGCCGACATGCGAATGTTGTTGTTCAGATAGGAGGCCACGACATCCCCGTTCCAGCGCGTGCCAATCACCGCATCTCCGGCGGCTCGATTGGAACTGAATCCGACGACGCCACCCGAGAATGTCCGTCCATTATTTTCCACAAGCATCGCTAATGTGGAGTTGTTGGCGAGCGCAGTGGTGGTGATGGAAATCATGTCACCCACACCCACATCCGCCGCGACATCCGAATCGCGGAAGATGTTGTCTCGAATGAGCACGCTGTAATTTGGAGTGAGCGGTGTCGCGATCGGATTGAGTGTTTGGTCGGCACGAATGCGGACTTGGTTGTCCCCTTTGTTGCTGTCGAACAGGCTTTGCACAATCCTCACGTCTGTCGTGTTGAGAGTGTCCAATCCGTAGGAAGTGGATTCGGCGACATTATCGCCAAACAGAGTGAGTAATGAGACTTGCTCGGTCTCGACGCCCACTGCGTTGGTGAGGAAACTCATGAGTTCCAAATCGACGGCTCTGACATTGAAGAACGATGCACCGGCCACTGTCTGCCCCGAGATTGTTCCACCGCTCGCCGCATTGAGGCCATCTCCCAGAACCTGGAATGTGCCTGGGCGAGCGAAGAGTGCGACATCGTTGTCCACGAAGATTCCGTAATCCGAATCGGTGCTGCTGACTGCGTCGAACGACACGTTAAAGGCAGCATTGTCAATCATGGTCACGGCTCTCGCTCCGGCGGCATCCAGAGTTCCCCCCGAGATTGTCAGGCTGCTGTTTTTCTGAGCATCAAATGCGGTCGTCAGCGTGCTTTGAACGCTCAACCCCGTGAAGCTGACGCTGCCGGTGTTGTTGTTCACCACCACCCCGGGATCAGGCCCACGTGTGTTGGAGGCGATCACCGATCCGAATCCAATCCGGCCAGATGAGTTGCGGACATCGACCGCCGAGACGCCAATGTCACCGTCATTCGAGATCGTCGTCACGCTGTTGAAGTCGGTTGATCCGGAATGGTTGAGCACTTCAATTCCGTGACTCCCACGTGAGGAGATGGTTCCGCCGTTGAAGATCACTTGCGAGTTGTCATTCAGAACCTGGATGGCGGACCCCACGGTGTTGCTGATGGTGGTCGTGCCATTGACTCTGAAGGTTCCCGTATTCACGTTCGTGGGGAGGGCGAGGCGATCACCGATGTTGATCCCCGCTCCGCTGCTGCCAGTAATCGAGACATCGGCGAAGGAGACAATTCCCTCGGAACTCTGGAAGTTGATTCCGTGTTCATTGACTCCCCCGCCAGCTGTCGGTGTTCCGATCGTGACCGCATTGCTGAAGACCACAGCTCCGGTGGAGTTGATATTCAGCAAGTTGACTCCGATGTCGTTGCGATTGTTGATGGTCAGCGTACTCAGATCAGAGAATCCACCGGACAGGTTGTCGATCAACAGCCCAACGCCGGTGGGGTTCGAAATGAGGGCCGCTTGAAAGAGGGTCACACCTCCAGTGCTCGCGATATCCCGAATTTCGATGGCAGGTCCGATCGAATTGGTCAGAGTTAACGCCCCCAATGTGGTAAACCCACTGGAGTTGAACACCTTGACTCCGCTTCCACCCGTGTCGGTTAAAGCGGTTCCGTTCATATTGACCGACCCGGAGTTGTTCTGAATCAGAGCTCCATAGCCCGAAGTGTTCGTAATCGTCCCTGAGTCGTAGACGATGGACGCTGTGCCTCCATCAACGAAGAAGGCATTTCCGAGTGTGTCAGTGATGTTCACCCGTTGCATCGCGATGGTGCCCGTGGTGTTCAGCAGCTCAACACCGTGTGCTGCGGCTCCCGTGGTTCCATTGATGCGAATGTCGCGGAGTGTGCCTCCGTCAATGCCACTCCCGATGATGCCGATGCCTGTTGTGTTGTTGATATCGAAGCCCGCGAACACGTTATTATTGGCCATCCTGACAGCGGCACCTAATGAGGCCGCCGTCCCCACCGTGTCGACAAACACCGGTCGATTCACGCCTGTCGTCGCTCGTGGCAGAGTCAGTGGCTGGGCCAATCCCTCCACAGGAATCGCTTGGGGGACTCCCTCGCCCAGAATCAGTTCGCCGTCCGCCATCACCAATGGACGATTTGTGAAGACACTGTCGGCATGCACGAAAATCAGATCCGCATCCGGCAAGGCGGCCTGAGCTTCGTCGATAAACTGAAACGGTTTCTCGACGGTACCGTTACCCAACGGAGCCGGGAAGTTGGGAAAGGCTGGTGTCGGAGTGGGCACATTGCGTACATGGTCCACGTAGTAAGCCGCGTGCGTATTCGGGTTGATCGCGAGATTTCCCGCATTCGTGATCGAAGAATTGAGAGTGACGACGTTTCGGTTTCTGCGGACCCATTGAGCAATGCGATTCAATTGGCTCGACCCGAATCGCGGGCGTGACTCCAAGTGGTGCCAGTAGTTCACGTCGGCAGCGATCACCATGTTGGTGTCGAACACCGGATCCTGAGAGAGTTCCGTATAGACGTGTACAAGGCGGTCCAGGAAATCGGCATCCAGACGGAGCTTGAATCCATTGACAGCTTGAGTGGCCAGGCTGGGAGTGAAGACGCGGTAGTATCCTGCCGAGGCTTCCAGATTCATCGACTGCGGGACTTCACCCGGCACTGGGACAGTGAACATCAAGTCGACCATGTCCGCACTGGTGGCGAACAATGTCTTGGTACTGAAGGTGATGTTGTGTCCCGTGAATGCTGCGGAGTTGGGGACGATCGAAGTTCCCAACGTTTGAGTCGTGGGCCCGACACCCGTGTAGTAGTTCGAGCGGATATCCATCCATTGAGAAAACAATTCCAGAGACAATCCAAGCTGCTTGAACGCGGTCCCTCGGGAATTGTCTTCGTCGTACCAGCCCGAGGCACCCAGAACAAAGTCGTTGCGTGGGAAATACTGACGGACCCCCAGACCCGCACTGCCGCCCATCCGCCCATCGTTCGTCAGAAACAGTCGCCCGTCTCCAAACAGATACGTGTTTTCCACGAACATGAATGGCGACAGGTCAAAGTAAGTGATCGACTGATTGCGCTCGATCGTCTGACCCGCGATATTTCCGACTCGACCGAGAATTCCAACGCCACCGACTCCGGAGTCTTCCGGGCTGGGCGAACCAGAGATGGCACTCTGTGGAAAACCGGTGGCTGAGGCACTGGCTTGAGCCGGTGTCGAACCAGGCGCAGGTTCAAACACCGTGTCCGGTGTCTGCTGTGCCTGGCTGACGGAAGCCGTCAAGACAGCAGCCAACAGTGCCATACAGCACAGCCACTGTCGGGTCGGAGTCCGAAGACTGAACGGGGTCACTCGTGAGAGGATCATCCATGCACCTCGTGAGATGCCGCAAGGAGTGCTGCCTTCGATCAATCGAAGACACAACAGTCACCGTCTTGATGACCGAACGCGTTCCGTAGGGGGCCTTCTCAGACTTCACTGATCAACAGTGGAGCCTGCGTTCGCCCCGTGGGAACACGGGCGTCGTGGGCTTCAGAACGCGTTGCGAGCTGTCACCACCGACGACTTTCCTGGAGTGCAGACAAGTCCGCACTCAGACCACGGAACAGGCACCGCCCGCCCATGGACCAGACCGACGATAGATGAAGGTATTTGAGGTGCAAAGATAGAATTCACTGAATATCGGGGCTCTCAGGAGTGCTTTTCTCGCCACAAGTGATGATTCTGAGGACCGGGGAGCAGGGTAACTTTCCCCAAAAATCGACAACAACTTCCAAGGAAAAATTCGCTGCAACTCTTTTGATAAAAACGCCTTACGTTATCTAAAATATCCAAATCCAACTCTTCTCTCGCGGCAAGCCGCCTCTTGGAAATCGTCTTGCGGTTGAGCAGGCATAAGTGATTCGGAAACGGTATCGGAGCTCCCAGTCGTTCGGCAGCTTCAGCCAGTCCACTCGCCTTTTGACCGGCAGGATTTGCGGATTGATGGGGAATGACTCGCGCGGGACGAAATCTGTATTCGCTTGTCGTTCCCCATTCGATCCTTCAATCTATGGTTGGCTCGACGGATTCCCCAATTTCACAGAACACACCATGTTGAAACGCACACTCGGTCTGACCGGGCTGGAACTTCCGGTCCTTTCGTTCGGAGCTTCGTCCTTGGGACAGGAGTTTCGACGGGTTGACATCACGGAAGCCCTCAAGAGCGTTCCGACGGCCCTCGAGTGCGGACTCAACTTTATCGATACCTCGCCGTTTTATGGACGAGGCATGTCCGAGGTCCTGCTCGGCCTGGCCTTGCGTGGAATTCCACGCGAGAGTTACATCCTCGGCTCCAAGCTCGGGCGGTACAGCGGAATGCATTTCGACTTCTCCGCCCGACGCGTGGCGGAGAGCGTCGACATCAGCTTGGAGCGGCTCGGTGTCGAGTATCTCGACATCATGCTGTGCCATGACCTGGAGTTCGTCGAGATGTCTCAGATCGTCGAAGAGACACTTCCAGCTTTGCGCCGGCAGCAACAACTCGGGAAAGTGAAATATATCGGGGTCAGTGGCTACCCGATGAAGATGTTCCGGTACGTTCTCGATCGAGCCTCGCTCGATGTTGTCCTGTCGTACAACCATTACACGCTCCAGAACACCATGTTCGGCGACCTGATCCCGTACCTGAAGGAGAAGGGTGTCGGGATCATGAATGCGGCACCGTTCTCGGCCCGACTGTTGACCAACGACCCACTACCTCCCTGGCACAAGGCCACGCCCTTTGTCCGAGAGACCGCCCAGAAAGCCGCAAAGTTCTGCCGAGACCAAGGCGTCGATATCGCCCAGCTGGCGTTGCAGTTCTCGATTGCAAATCCCGACATCACCACTTGCGTCACAGGCAGTGCCAACCCCGCCAGAATCCGCCAGTGGGCTGACTGGGCGCAGCAACCACTCGACACCCAACTGCTGGCCGATGTCCAAAAGATCCTGGCCCCGATCCACAACTGGTACTACACCGAAGGCCGCCCTGAAAACAACGACCCGCCTGTGTAACCGGTGGGCCCGCTAGGGTACGGCGAGAATGCCTTGCGGAGCGATTTCGCGAACAATGATCACTCTTTTCCCATAATCAGCGGAGCCACGTAACTCGCAATAAATGGCGGTGCGGTGATCGACAAATGTCCGCCCCAATGCCCAGTCTTCAGCATCTCCCATTGGTAAGGCACATTGCGCAAGACCGCTCGCTCGGGGGGAACCGTCTCCCCCGTGGAGGGAATCTTGAACCCGACATTTCCAGCTGCCACGCAGTGTTGTCCCTCGGTCGTTCCACAGAATAGAGTCCCGATGCCCAGGAACAGCACATCTCCGTGCGTGCAGAAATTCCAGATCCCACGCTCTGTCCGAGACACCGCCAACCGCATCGAATACTCAGGAGCCAAGGCGGGGACGAGCATAATTCCTCCCGTGATCTTACGGCCTGCCTCCAAGGCCTCCAGTGCGTAGGCGATCATCGCCCCGCCTCCGGAGTGCCCTACGAGATGGACCGGTCGGCCGGGAAATTCGTTCTGGTATGCCGCGATTTTCGCAGCCACGAGCGTCGCCTGCTCGATATGCCGTCTCCTCGACCGCAAGCTCCACAGCTGCCAGAGCCATCCGTAGGTCCAGTCGTAGATTTCAATGGCATGGGTGACCCCGCCCTGAGCCAACCCCCTCGCGATTTTGCGATTGAGATGGCTG
>Ga0105047_10012789_pt1 | contig 13479 bp, 14 predicted proteins | sample MAT04_FD_78384 | JGI IMG/M metagenome (GOLD analysis project Ga0105047, IMG submission 78384) | Freshwater microbial communities from Lake Fryxell liftoff mats and glacier meltwater in Antarctica - MAT-04 (megahit assembly) | ecosystem: Environmental > Aquatic > Freshwater > Ice > Liftoff...
CAATCCGCACCCCGCCGCCGGCACCATCCGCCAGCGTGCCGCGACGCGCGCCCACAACCATCACGCGAGCCCAGCCAAAGCCAAATCAGCGCGGTGACCAACTTGGTGAATAATCCGGGCTAGTCGAGCACGATGTTGGCGCCGCGGATGACGGCCCCCAACGTCTCAATTTCGCGCCGGGCAAGCGCGTCCAGTTCGGGGATGGTCATGGCCGCCGTCAGCGCCCCACCCTCCTCCGCACGGCGGCGGATGTTGGGGTCCCGGGCCAGCCGGCGGAACTCGGCATTGAGCCGCTCCAGCACGGGGGCCGGCACGCCCGCGGGCGCGAAGAAGGCGAACCACGCATCCAATGTGAAGCCTGGCAGCCCGGCCTCGGCCGTGGTCGGCACGTCGGGCAGGCCCGGGCTGCGCGCGGCACTCGCCATCGCCAGCGCCTTCACGCGCCCCGCCTGCACGAGTGCGATCGCGGAGGATGGCGTGGTGATGAAGATCTCCACGCGCCCGCCCGCCACATCCTGCAGCGCCGGCGCCGCGCCACGATAGGGCACGTGGACCATCGGCGCATTGATCGCCCGCGAGAGCACCTCTCCCGCGATGTGCTGGATCGAGCCATTGCCGGAAGACGCGAAATTCACTTTCCCCGGATTGGTCCGCGCAAAGGCGATGAACTCGGCCAGCGTATTCGCCGGCAGGTTCGGCGCGCCCAGGATGACGTGCGGCGCCATGGTCGCCATCGCGACCGGCGTCAGGTCGCGCACCGGGTCCCAGGTGAGGCTGCGCATCATCGCTGGATTGCCGGCATGGTAGCCGGAGTATTGCAGCAGCAACGTATGCCCGTCGGGGGCCGCGCGCACCGCGGCCTGGATGCCGATGTTGCCGTTCGCGCCCGGCCGATTGTCGATGACGACGGGTACGCCGAGCGCCTGTGAAAGACCCTCAATGTAAAGTCGCGCCGCGAAGTCTGAGCCGCCGCCGGGCGGGTTGGGCACGATGATGGTGATGGTGCGGCTCGGCCAGGCCTGAGCCATGCTATCGCGCGGCAGCAGGCCGATGGCTGGTGCGGCCAGCAGGGCGCGGCGGGCGATGCGAGTCATGGGGGTTCCTCCGTTTGTTGCGAAGGGGTGTCGCGGCAGCCGGGTGTAGGGGCAAGCGCCCTACCAGCGCAGTCCCGAGGGCTCCAGCGCCCGGCCCCGCGCGGCGAGTTCCACGCTCGGCAGCACGTCACAGGAGGGCCAGAGCCCCGTCTCCAGTCCGGACGCGTAGCCTTCAGGCAGACCGGCGGCACGCATTGCGGCGGCGGCAGCACCGTGGTTGTACGCAAGCGGCAGGATCTCGATCGTGACGTTGTGTCTGCCAGGCGTCAGCACGGTGAACCAGGTGCGCGGCGTAGCGTCATTCGCCGGCATGCCGATGGCACCCGCATTCATCCAGAGCCCGCCGCCGGACAGCTTCCTTGCGAAGGGAATGCCGCAATGCCCGGCGATGACGCCGGCGCACCCCGTCTCCGCCAGTTCCTCGGCCAGCACGGGCTCGGGTGTGGAGGCGAAGAGGAAGCGGCTGATCTCGCTGGCGCCGCCATGCAGCACAGCGAGGCGCCGCCCATCCGGCAGTTCCAGGTGCAACTGGCGCGGCAGCCCGCCCATCCAGGCGCGGTGCCGCGCGGAAACCTCGCGGTTCGCATGAGCATACCAGGCGCGCGAGAGCAGGTCGCAGGCCGTGTCCGCCTCGAAGCCGCAGCCGCAATCCTCGATTTCGGCAGCGAGATTCTCCTCGCAATTTCCCATGAGCACCATGGCGCCACTCGACATCATGCGTTCGCAGCAGGCGCTGGCATCGGCGGCATAGGCCACGACATCGCCGGTGCAGAGGATGCTGTCGCCCCGGATGCCGCGCCGCATCGCCTCCGCCAGCACCGCGTCCGTCGCCTGCAGGTTGGAATAGGGCCCGCCAAAGACGAGCATCGGACGGTCGAGGCGGATGAGCGGGATCATGTGGCGTGGGCTTTCATGCAAGGCTGCGGCGCAGCGCCCCGCTGATGCGGTCGGCCGCCAGCGTCAACGCCACGATGATGATGAGGATGGCCAGCACGCGGTTGAAATCCAGGAGGTCGACCGCGTTCTTCAACTCCTGGCCAAGTCCACCGGCCCCCACCAGGCCAAGCACGGTGGAGGCGCGGATGTTGAACTCCCACACGTAGAGCAGCGCGCCGATGTTCTGCGGCAGCGTCTGCGGCACCAGCGCGAACAGCGCTACGTGCAGGCGCGTGCCGCCGACGGCCGTGATCGCCTCCGACGGGCGTGGATCGGCGCTCTCCATCGCCTCCGACCAGAGCTTCGCGATGGAACCGGCCGAGTGCAGCGCGACACCCAGCATCCCCGCGAAAGGCCCGAGCCCAACCGCCGCCACGAAGAGCAGCGCGAAGACGAAGCCGTCCACGCCGCGCAGCCCGTCCAGCACGCCGCGCGCGGGATGGTAGAGCGCGCGCGCGGGCGTCACCTGGCGCGTGGCGATCCATGTCATCGGCAGCGCGATGAGGGCGGCGGCGAGCGTGCCGAGGGTGGCGATGCCCAGCGTCTCGCCCGCGCGCCGCGCGATGTCCGCGCCACCCGAGAAATCCGGCGGCCATGACCCCGCGAGCCAGCCCATCAGGCGCGGCAGGCCCGCGGCAAGGCGCGAGGGATCAGGCGCCACCACCCAGGCCGAGCCGGCCAGCAGCACGAAAAAGGCCGACCAGAGCAGCGCGCGGGGTGCGCTCACGAGGTCCGAAGGCGGTTCAGCGCACGGCCGGCGGCTTCGATGGGCGCATAGGTCTCGGCCGTCGCGGCGACCCATCCGGTGTAGTTCGCCGGCATCGCGCGCTGCGCCACCTCGGGCGTGATGGCGAGTGCCCCGCCCTGGATCGCGGCCTTCGTCGCGGCGTCGAGGTCGTGACGCACGGCCAGCGCATCGTTCGGCAAGGGATCGCTGCGCCAGACCACCTGCACCTGCTCGGGTCGGACGCGGCCCGAGGCAAGCATGGCGTTGAGGTTGCGGTCGAAATCCGTCGCCAGGTCCACTTGGCCGGACGCGACGGAGATGACGTTGGCCGCGTGGCTCGCTCCGTCGCGGTAACGGAAGTAGCTGCGCGGATCGATGCCGCGCTGCGCGAACCAATGGTGCGGAATGAGCCAGCCGCTGGTGGAACCCGCATCCGCGAAGGAGATGGACAGGCCGCGCGCATCCTCGGGGAAGCGAGCGATGGTGAGGCCGGCGCGGCCAATGATGATGGCGTGGTAGGTCGGCCGCCCCTGGTAGAGCACCGTCGCCAGAGCCTCGGCCCGGGCGCGGTCGCGCGCCAGCACGTAGCCCCAGGGCCCCATCCAGGCGGCATCCACCTGGCCGCTGCCGAGTGCGACGGCGATGCCGGCCCAGTCCGTCGTGACGGTGAGTTCGTAGGGCCGGCCCAGGCTCTCGGCGAGATGCGCGAAGAATGGTTCGAAGGCGCGGCGCGTGTCGCCGGCGGTCGGCTGGAAGGGGCCGACGGCGAAGCGGATCGGCCTGCTGTTCTGCGCGGCAGCAATGCCGGGGAGCAGGAGCGGCGCGGCCAGAAGCGAACGACGTGAGGTCATCAGGATATCTCCTTCAGGGCAGGATGGAATGCTCGACCCAGATATTGGGTTCGACATAGGCGGCATGGTCCTGCTCGGCCGAGCCCAGAAGCGGCACCAGGTTCTCGGGGATGGCGACCGCGCCGGATTGCGCGAGCGGCAGGCCCGTCCAGCTTCGCCATTCGGCCAGGTTGCCGGCGATGATCATGTTGGTGGATGCCACCTCGATGATCCGCCCGCCCGCGCGGACATGGATGCGCAGCCAGGGTTCGGAGGGCAGGCCATCTTCACTCTGGCGATGCGCGTATTCCGCGATCGGCGTGAAGGGCCCGCGCGCCTTGGCTGTGGGGCGGACGGGCGCGAACAGCTTTTGTAGGCCCATGGCATGGGCGTGACGCCGCACCGCATCCAGGCTCACGCCGGAATTGCCCCGCCCGCGATAGCCCGGCAGCAGCGTGATCTCGAGCGCGCTGAGCATGTTGGGCGCGCGGCCGCGCATCTGGTCCTCATGCGCCCAGCGGATCACGCCATCCCATCGCGCATCGGGCAGCACGCTGCGCTCATCGGCGAGGCAGAAGGGGACGGGGAAGGCCCGGTCAACCGGCGCCTCGGGAGCCTGTGGGTCGATGATCGCGAAGGCGAGATCCAGATACCGGTCGAAATGCCCATGCTCGAAATAGAGATCAGCCACGGCGTCATGCATCATGAATTCCGGCCAGAGGGCGCGGATCGGGTCGGTGAATATGGGCGCGATCAGGTCCGGCCGCGCGCGCAGTATGACTAGGCTGAGGCTCATCGGCTGCAGGCAGCTCCGCCCAGGACGCAGAAGGTCGCGCAATGCGCATGGTTCAGCGCCACTGGCCGCGAAGCCTCGGCCAGCGTGGCGCCGAGTTCGAAGCGCGCGTCGTATGCGAGCAGCGTGCAGGCCAGCACCGCCGGCTTCGCCGCGCCCTTGCGCTTCACCACCATGCGCGAGGACGCGCACATCATGCTCTCCGGCGACTTCTTCAGGATGCCCCAGCACGCCTCGGTGATCTCCGGCACGTCGCGCTCCGCGTCCATTTCCGGGAAGAGCATCAGCGCCACGGAGTCCTGCGCATCCACCGGGATAGAATGAAGGGCGAAGAGGGCCGCATAGGCGGCGCGCATCGCGCCCTCATCCTCCGCGCCGAAGCCCGCGCGGCCGGCGACGTGGATCACGAACCCCTCCCGCGCAAGCCAGGCGAGACCCTCCAAGGTGCGCGCGAAGCTGCCCGGCCCGCGCTCGATGTCATGCACCGCCGCGTCGTGGTGATCGAGGCTGACGCGGATGATCAGACGCGACACGCCGTGGCGGTCGCGCAGCGCCGTCAGCGCGTTGGCGTAGCGCCGCATGGGCTGCATCGCATTGGTCAACACCAGCGCCTCCAGGCCACGCGACAGAACGTCGTCCAGCATGGGCACCAGGTCCGGATTCATGAAGGGCTCGCCGCCGGTGAAGCCCACTTGCTCCAAGGGCAAATCGTGCGCCTCGTCCAGATATTCGCGGACCTCGGCGGCGCCAAGATAGACCAGCGCGTCATTGCGCGGGCTGCTCTCGATGTAGCAGTTGGCGCAGGTGATGTTGCACAGAGTGCCGGTGTTGAACCACAGCGTTTTGAGCGCCGCCAGGGACACCGTCGCGCGGCGTTCGCCCTTGAGCGTGACGGTGGCGTCCTGGAATTTCGCGGGGTCGAGGCGGGGTGCGGTCTGGCTGCGGATGGACAATGTCGATGCTCCGGTCTTCGTCAGGAACGTGCGGCGGTGTTGATGTCGTTTAAAGCCCAGTCATAGGCATCCTCGGCGATGCGGGTGACAATTCGCAGCCGCTCGGCCAGCGCAGGTGCCGCGTGCTGGCGCAGATGGGCGATGACTCCCGCATCATCGCCGCCGAAATCCTCACGAAACCACTTGTAGATGGAGGAGACGCGCAGCCGCCCATCGGGCAGCACCAGCGCGCCGCGCGGATGGTTCACGAAGGCGCGGGCGGCGGCGTCGAGGTTTGCCTCCAGCCCCTCAGCGCGCCAGGCGCGGAACGGCAGGTCCGGGCAGCCGATCGAGGCGCAGTTCACCGCATAATGCACGCGCGGGTCGCGGAAAGTGGGGCGCATCGTCTCGTGCTCGATGTCGTCGAGCGACATGCGCTGGCCCTCGACGGTGACGAGGCGGGTGCGCCACGGCCCGGCGAACTGCCGCGGATCGAGGCCCACGCCGGTCGAGCGGATGTCCTTGATGGAGCGCACCGGATAGCGCTCCAGGATGAGCCGGAGCGTGAGCGCGTTGTAGAGGTTCGCCCAGTAGGCGAACGCCGCGTTGCGCGGCATGGCCGAAGGCCGGCGCGTCGCAGCCTCCGCGATCCAGGTGTCGAGGGCCGCAACATCAGCGGCACTCGCCTTCCATCGCGCGTAATCCACGCGTACCACGCCATCGGCGGGCCGCGACGCGTAGCGCGCGAGCAACGCGTCGAGGCCAGGTTCGGCGGCGCGCACAGGCCGCGCGATGGCGGCGGTTGCGAGCAGGGCGAGGGCGCGGCGAGTAAGCGTCATCAGCGGGCTCCGAAGCGGTTCTTGAGCGGGATCGCGGCCAGCGAAAGTGCCGCCAGCCCCAGCAGGGCCGCAATGATCTGCGGCGTCAGCACTCTACCGATATCGAGTGTGCCGCCTGCGTCCAGGATGGAGCCGAGCCCCGCACCCGTCAGGCTGAATACGGCGGTGCCCGGGATGATGCCGAAGAAGGTGGTCAGCACGTAGACCGGCAGTCGCACGCCAACGAAGGCCGGAACTAGATTAACCAGGAAGAAGGGAAACAGCGGCACCAAGCGCAGCACCAGCAGGTAGGAGGCGGCGTTGCGGCGAATGCCCTCGGCCAAGCGTTGCGCCGGCGCGCCGAAGCGGTCCAGCGCGTTCTCGCCGAAGATCGTGCGCGCGAAGAGGAATACGAGCGTGGCGCCGATGGTCGCACCCACCACCGTCAGCAGCGTGCCGAACGCGGCCCCGAACAGGAATCCGCCTGCCAGGGTGAGGATGATCGCGCCCGGGACGGAAAGCGCCACGGCCGCCGCGTAGATGCCCACGAAGGCACCCGCCGCCAGCAGGAAATTCTCCGCCACGTAGCCCGACAGCGCCGCGCGGTGCCGTGCCAGCGTGTCGAGCGAGAGCAGCGAACCGAGGCCCGTGAGCCGCAGCGCAACGATGAGGGCGAGCACGGCCAGCGCCAGCCAGACCCGCTTGTCGTGCAGCCATTTCATGGCAGCCACCGCTGGATCAGGCCGACGATGAAGCGCGTGCGTTTGGAGAAGAGGCTCGGCGTGTAGTAGCTCCCCGCCGCGCGCTTGGAGATTTCCGACATGGTCGGATAGGGCGCCATCATCTGCGCGACCGCGCCAATCTTCATCTTCGACTGGATCGCAAGACCCCAGAGCCCGATCATCTCCCCCGCGCGGGGTGCGAGGATGGTGGCGCCGAGTATGCGCCCGCCGCCGCCCAGGATGATCTTCACCATCCCTTCCGTGTTGCGCTCGGCCTGCGCGCGGTCGTTGCCAGCAAGCGCCTGCGTCAACACCTGCACGGGGTGGCTGGCGAGGCGTGCCTCGGCCTCCGTGAGCCCCACATGCGCGAGTTCGGGGTCGCTGTAGGTGACCCAGGGCAGCGCGGAGTAGTCCACCTTGGCCGGGAGGTAGAACAGGATGTTCCGGATCAGGATGCCCCCGTGGTAGCCGGCAACATGGGTGAATTGCGGCCCGCCCGCGATGTCCCCCGCGGTGAAGATGCGGCGGTTGGTCGTGCGCAGCCGCGCGTCCACCGTGATGCCGCGCGCCGTGGTCTCCACGCCCGCCATGTCGAGATCGAGGCCATCCATGTTGGGCTTACGTCCGGCGGCGACGAGCAGATGCGTCCCCGTGACGACCGTGCCGTCCGCCAGAACGATCTCGACGCCATCCCCGCCGCGGCGCGCGGCCGTGACTTGCGCGCCCTCCAGGATGGTGATGCCCTGGCGCTGCAGGATCCCGCGCAGCAGGGCCACCGCCTCCGGCTCGTCCTTGGGCAGGATCTCGGCGCGCTCGAGCACGGTCACCTCGGCGCCCAGGCCGCGGAAGGCCTGCGCCATTTCGATGCCGATCGGCCCGCCGCCCAGCACCAGCAGATGGTCCGGCCGCTCGGTCAGATCAAAGACAGTCTCGTTGGTGAGGAAGGGCGTCTCGGTCAGGCCCGGCACCGGCGGGACGGCAGCGGAGGACCCGGTCGCCACCACGAAGCGCCGCGCGCGGATGCGCTGGCCGCCGGCCTCCAGCGTGTCGGGGCCGGTGAAATGGGCGGCGGCACGAATCACGGTGCAGCCGAGGCCCTCGAACCGCTCCACGCTGTCATGCGGGGCGATGGCGCCGATCACGCCGTGGACGTGACGATGGACGCGGGCGAAATCCACGACAGGCTCGGGCAGGTCCACGCCGAATCGCGCCGCCTCGCGCGCGGATTGCGCGGCGTGGGCGGCGGCCAGCAGCGCCTTGGAGGGTACGCAGCCGGTGTTGAGGCAGTCCCCCCCCATGCGGTGCTTCTCGATCAACACGACCGAGGCGCCCATCTGCACGGCGCCGGCCGCGACCGATAGGCCGCCCGAACCGGCGCCGATCACGCAAATGTCGGTGTGCAGCACGCCGTCGCGCAGCTTCGGGCGGCGGCCCTTATGGGGTTGGAAGTCGGTCATGCGGGCCTCTTGCCGAATGCAGGGAGTTCGGCGACATAACGCGAAAGGTTACCGTTCGTCGCAGAAATCCCTCAGCCATGCCCCCTGGAGGCTTCGAGCGCCGGCCGGTCCTGCTGCGAGAGGCGGTCCACCAGGGTTTGGCTCGCCTCGTTCATGCCCAGGATCTCCACCGGAACGCCGTGGTGGCGGAACTTCAGCACCACGCGGTCCAGCGCGTTGATGGCGGTGATGTCCCAGAAATGCGCGGCATGGACGTCGATGAGGACGCCCTCCAACTCCTCGCGGAAGTCGAAGGCGGCGTGGAAAGCTTCGGCGGTGGCGAAGAAGATCTCGCCGCGGACGCGATAGGTGCGGCTGGCCCCCTCCAGCATCGAGGTCACGGCGAAGAAGCGCGAGACCTTCTGCGCAAAAAACAGCCCGCTCAGGATCACGCCGACCAGCACGCCCTTGGCCAGGTCATGCGTCGCGACCACGACGCCAACCGTCGCCAGCATGACGACGCTGGAGCTTTTCGGGTGGGTGACCAGCGTGGCGAGCGAGCGCCACTGGAAGGTGTTGATCGAGACCATGATCATCACCGCGACCAGCGCGCCCATCGGGATCTGCTTCACCCATGGCCCGAGCACGACGATGAGGAACAGCAGGAAGCAGCCGGCCCAAAGGCAGGACAGCCGCCCCCGCGCGCCCGCCGAGACGTTGATGACCGACTGGCCGATCATGGCGCAGCCCGCCATGCCGCCGAAGAAGCCAGCCGTGATGTTGCCCAGCCCCTGCCCCGCGCATTCGCGGTTCTTGTCGGAGGTCGTATCGGTCATCTCGTCGATGATGGCCGCCGTCATCAGGCTCTCGAGCAGACCGACCATGGTGAGGGTGAGCGAGTACGGCAGAATGATCCAGAGCGTCTCCAACGTCATCGGCACGGCGGGGATGGCGAAAAAGGGCAGGTCGCTCGGCAGTTCGCCCATGTCGCCGACGGTGCGGATATCGAGACCCACGGCCATCGAGAAGGCCGTCATCAGCAGCAGCATCACCAAGGGTGAGGGAACGGCCGTGGTCAGGCGCGGCAGCAGGTAGATGACGGCCAGGCCCACCGCCACCATCAGGTAGACCTGCCAGCCCTGGCCGATGAGTTCCGGCATCTGCGCCAGGAAGATCAGGATGGCCAGCGCGTTCACGAAGCCCGTCACGACGGAGCGGGAGACGAAGCGCATGAGGTCGCCCAGGCGCAGCAGGCTTGCCACGATTTGCAGCATGCCCGTCAGGATGGTCGCCGCCAGGAGGAAGCCCAAGCCATGGTCGCGCACCAGGCTCACCATCACGAGCGCCATCGCGCCCGGCGCGGCCGAGATCATGGCCGGGCGCCCGCCCGCGATCGCCGTCACGACCGCGATGCAGAAGGAGGCATAGAGGCCGACCTTGGGATCGACACCCGCAATGATGGAGAAGGCGATGGCCTCGGGGATCAGGGCGAGGGCGACGAGGGTGCCCGCCAGCATGTCACGCGTGACATTGGGCGCCCATTCGGCGCGCAGCTTCGAGAGGTTCATGGAGGGGGCTTTCGTTGGTTACTCAGCGGTCACGACGCGCTGCGACAGCACGGGGCGCGCGCCGCCAGGGGCGGCACGCCTGGCAGGATGGACAGGATCCGCGCTCAGGGCGGCGTCATCGATCCACCGGAAGGACCCATCGGAAAGCTCACGAATGCTGCATACCGGCCGCGCTGGTGGGTTGCAACGCTCAGCGCCAGGTGGGCAGCATGATCCGTGCGATGGCAAGGCCGCCCTGGTCGTCCGTATCTGCCGAGAGTGCAAGATGCGTGACGGCGGGCGGCGCCTCGCCGAAGGCTGCCTGGTAGTCGGCGGCGACGTCCACCGCCTCGCCGACCCAGGTGCCGAGCGGGGCCTCGGGGCCGCGCAGGATGATGATCGCGCCGTCTCGCGGCGCGTACGGGTTGGGCAGGCGCCGGCCGCGCGGGCCGCCGCCCCAACAGTAGGTGATGCCGCGGCCGGCCATGCCATCCGGCGTCAGGCTGCGGCGCATGGCGCCGAACAGTCCGCTGGCGGTGTCGGCGAAGAGGATATGGATGGCGGCGGAGCGGTCATCCGTGCCGCGCGCCGCGGCATCGCTCGGCGCCGCGGCGGCATCGACACGCCATTGCCAGCCGAGCGGGCCGGGCACGCCCGGGAAAGCACGCACGAGAAAGCCGACGGCCGCACGGGCGGTGATCGTCACCCGCTCGGGCCCATCCGCCTCGAACGTGGCCACTGCACGGCCGCGCACGGGTTGCAGGCGCCACCCGGCCAGGGCCAGGGCGGAATCGAGCGTGGCGGCCTGCGCGAGGACCGGGGTCGCGAGCAGGGCGAGGGCGGCGCGCCGGCCGGTCAAGCCGTGGGGGCGCGCTGCATCAGCAGCGGTCCGGTCAGCGCGCCGATCGCGGTCACCACCATTACCGCGATGCCGTGCCAGACCAGCACCATCACCGCCGCGTTGAGTTCGTGCACGAGCGTCAGCCCGATGCTGGCGAAGGCCGCGGCGGAGAGGCCGCCCAGCGCCGCCACCGGCGTCGGCCGCAGCAGGGCCGCATGGCGCGTCAGCCGCACGATCCCCGCCGTCATCGGCACGCCGAGGCCGATGATGAAGACGAGGCAGGCGTAGCTGACGGTGATGTTCAGCGCCTCCGGCCCGAGCCGTGCGAGGTCGGCCAGGCAGCCCCAGCCCATCGTCACCAGCCAGCCGATCACGGCCGGGATGGGCAGCAGGGCCCAGCGCTGGTCACGATCCGGCAGGGCAACCTGGAAGGCGGCGTAGCCCGAGGTGAGCGCGACGAGCGCCGCCATCACGAGGTGGTAGAGGTCGAAGCCGTCCATCAGCCAGGCTGCGAAGTCGGAGCGCAACCCGGAGATCAGCAGCGCTGCTCCGATCACGGCCCCGCAGATCAGGCACCAGAGGCCGAGCATGGCCAGCGGCGAAGGTAGGCGCCGCACCGGGGCCAAGCCCCGGCTAAGTTGGGATACGAGGTCTTCGCTACGCATACTCATGACTCCATGCCGAAACGCCGCCGAAGCGTGGCGACGGCGCGATGGGTCGCCACCTTCAGGGCGCCCATCGACATTCCCGAACGCGCGCTCGCCTCGGCCAGCGAGAGCGCCTCAATCTTGGTGAGTTGCAGCGCGGTGCGCTGCGCGGCCGGCAATTCCGCCACGGCGGAGCGCAGGTCGGCCGACATCACTCTCCCTTCCGCCTCGCCGTCGACGCCGACGTGGTCCGCCGCCTCCAGCCCCGTGTTGCGGGCGAGGCCGCGGGCGACGACGCGGCCACGATCGAGCGCGCGACGCTCGGCGATCGCGGCGAGCCAGGGGCGGAAGGGGCGCGCGGGATCATAGGTGTGGCGGACGCGGTGCAGCGTCAGTAGCGTGTCCTGCACGGCATCCTCGACCTCGGCGGTGTTGCGCAAGCGTTGGCGGCAGATGGCGCGGAGCAGAGGCAGGCACTCGCACAGTAGCGTGTCGTAAGCGCGGGCGTTGCCGTCCTGAGCGGCCGCCATGAGGGCGGACCAACGGGCGTCGCGCGTCGTGCGCTCCTCGGATGCGCTCACGACGCGAAGTCTCCGGGCGCAGCGCGCGGGATAGGGCATGGCGGTCGTGACACGTGCCTCCTAATCCACGCCGACCCGGCGCCATGCCGGGACTTGCAGCGCGTTCCGCCTGGCCTGGAATGTTCCGCACAGCCCGACATCGATGACCCCTTCGCTGCCCTTTCCTGCAAGGTTACGCGTGCCCCGGTCAATCCAGCGTTATGTTTCCCTCACGGATCACGCGCGTCCAGCGCTCGCGCTCGGCGGCGAAGAAGGCGGCGGCCTCGCGCTGGCTGCGGAAGCGGGCGGCCACCCCCTGCTGGGCCATGGCGGCGACCAGCGTAGGGTCGGCCAGGGCCCTACGCAGCGCGGCTTCCAGGCGGTCCAGCGCAACCTGGGGCGTGCCGCGCGGCGCCGTCAGCATGTGCCAGCTTCCCGCCTCGAAGCCAGGCGCGCCGGCCTCCGTGGTGGTGGGGATCTCGGGCAGCAGCGCCTCGCGCCGGACGGCCGTGACGGCGAGGACGCGCACCCGACCCGCCTCGACGGCCGAGCGCATCAGCGAGTAGCCGTCGATGATCATCTGCACGCGCCCGCCCGCCAGATCGAGGATGGCCGGCGCCGAGCCTCGGTAGGGCACGTGCACGATGTCCAGCCCGAATTGCCGCTTGAACAGTTCGAGCGCCAGGTGCGATGGCCCTCCTGCCCCGGCCGATCCAGCGTTCAGCCGGCCCGGATTGGCCCGCGCATAGGCCATCAGTTCCGGCAGCGTGCGGATCGGCAGGTCGGCCGAGACGGCGATGACGGAGAAGCTCTCCATGGTCTGCGCGATGGGGATGAAATCGCGCGACGTGTCGAAGTTGAGGTTGCGGTAGAGCGCGTTGGTGACGGCGAGATTGCCGACATTCCCGTAGAACAGGGCGTATCCGTCCGCCGCGCTCTGCACCACGGAATCCATGGCGATGTTGCCATTTGCCCCGGCGCGGTTCTCGACCAGGAAGGGCTGGCCCAGCGCCTCGGCCAGGCGGGGGGCGATGAGGCGGGCCACAATGTCCACGCCGCCTCCAGGCGGAAAGCCGATCACCATCCGCACCGCGCGCGTCGGATACTCCTGCGCAGCGGCGGGACGGATCAAGGGCAGCACCAGCGATGCGCCAAGCACGCGGCGGGTAACGGGCATGGAACCTCCCAAGGTATGTTGCTTACGAGGAGCCTCGCCCGGCGTCACATGCGATTCAAGGGAATCATTGACGACCGCTTGCCCCGGAGCCTCACTGCCCGTATGGAAAGCCCCGCGCTGGATGGGTGGCCGAGTGGTCGATGGCGCGCGCCTGGAAAGTGCGTATAGGTCAAAAGCCTATCGTGGGTTCGAATCCCACCTCATCCGCCAATGATCGGCCTTTTTTGCGGGTTTCCGGGCGATATTTTTCCGTTCCCCACTAAGGAACCTCTGAATAAGTCCTATCCGCTCGGCCTCCCATATGATTCTCTGCCCTTGGGGATTGTGCCAGATGCAGAGAAGCTTCGCCGAAGTCGATGGTTTTCGGAAGCAGCGCAAGGTGACGCGCCGAGAGGCCTTTCTGGCTGAGATGGCACGCG
>Ga0105047_10012790_pt1 | contig 13477 bp, 2 predicted proteins | sample MAT04_FD_78384 | JGI IMG/M metagenome (GOLD analysis project Ga0105047, IMG submission 78384) | Freshwater microbial communities from Lake Fryxell liftoff mats and glacier meltwater in Antarctica - MAT-04 (megahit assembly) | ecosystem: Environmental > Aquatic > Freshwater > Ice > Liftoff...
AGACAAATCCCGGTGTCCTCGACCGTGTGGTGATAGTCCACATGCAAGTCCCCCTGAGCTTTGATTGTCAGGTCGAACAGCCCGTGCTTCGCGAGCAGGGTGAGCATGTGGTCGAAGAACCCGACACCGGTCTGGATGTCGGCCTTTCCCTGGCCATCCAAGTTGATTGACAGAGAGATGTCTGTCTCGGCCGTCTGGCGCTGAATCGAAGCGGTACGTGATGGCATGGGCGGGAACGATCCAGGCAGAGGAAAGGCGTGAGGGTACTCGAATTGAGAATGTACTCTTTCAGCCGAGCGAAAACAAAACCTTCAACGGAGACTGCCTGGGGTGGGGCTGTGCCGGGTGCTCATGGTGGGGCCTCGGAAGAATTCGAGGGATGCGGTATTCGCGAGGCGGCTGAGGGGGTCACTGTCGACCGCTCGTGAGCCAGCAGGCCCGTCACCAAGGCTGTCAGTTTTGGCTCGGCGGCATTGGCGACGGCGATGATCTCGGCCACGTTCGCGGGCTTGAGGGCATCGGGGAGGCACATGTCGGTGACGACCGAAATGCCGACTGTCCGTAAGCCGCAGTGTACCGCCACGATGACCTCGGGAACCGTCGACATGCCGACCACATCTGCTCCCATCTGCCGCAGGAAGCGGTACTCGGCCCGCGTCTCCAGATTCGGTCCCGAGACAGCCACCAAGACTCCCCGGTGGCAGGCGAAATTCTCGCGGCGAGCGATCTCCAGTGCGACCTGACCCAGCTTTCGGTCATAGGGTTCGCACATGTCCGGGAAGCGTGGGCCGAGCCGGTCGTCATTGATTCCAATCAGTGGATTCGCCCCCATCAGATTGATGTGATCGTCGATCACCATGATGTCCCCGGTGGCGTAAAACGGATTCATCCCGCCGACCGCGTTGGAGACAATCAGCAGCCGGGCTCCGAGGGCTTTGATGACGCGAATCGGGAGCGTGACCAGCTTCAGCGGATAGCCTTCGTAGAGGTGGACTCGCCCTTCCATCGCCATCACCGGGAGCCCTTCGAGCAGACCACAGACGAGGCGGCCGTTGTGGGTGATGGCAGTCGATTTCGGGAAGTGAGGTATTGACTCATAGTCAATCGTCGCCTGCACTTCGATCTTCTCGACGAGGGCTCCCAAGCCCGTCCCCAGCACAATCCCGGCAGATGGGGCATGGGGCCACTGGCTGCGAATGAATTGGCAGGCGTCCTGGATCTTGTCGTACAGGTCGAGCACGTGTCGTGTCCTTAAGTTGGCTCATCGAAGAGGGAGTGGGAGTGGGAGATTATGACAGGATGAAAGGGATGTACAGGATTCTGATCGGGCGACCTTGACATCTTTTTCATCCTTTTTCATTCTGTCAAAAACTTCCAGAATTGGAGGCGGTGCCCCTTCCGTTCAGGCGAAAAAGGGATTTGCCCGGGAAGCTTGGCTCAGCCAACGGAATTCTGAGGCGATCTTTGTGATTGTCGGCGGACTGTCCGAGTCCGGAGACTCTGCGAACGGGTCTGCACTTCAGTGAACTTACCCTTCCGAAATGGTCTCGACAAGCTGCGGCGAGCCACTTGATCGGCAGAACTTGCTAGAAGAGGTGGGTGGGCGAGGCTTGGAGAAGAATTGGAAATAATTTTCACAGATGTCATAAGTCGTTTATGGCAAGATGGTAATGACTCGATTCGTGTGGTTCGCATGAATTCAATACGAGCGAACTGCATCTTGACCCTGACAAATCGTCCTTCATACAAACCTTCATGGAGTCTCAGATTCCACCCACCGCGCCTCAACTCTTGAGGCGTTTCCTGCGACCTGTCCGGAAATCTCCGGTCCAACCTGAGCTTGGTGATCCGCGCTGGACTCGCCTCGCCAATCCGCCAAGTCGACCAAGACCGCCTTTTCCAACCAATCGTCACCGTCAGCATAGTTCGTGTTCAGACTGGCTTACACATGGCCGATATCTGATACGACCGATTCTGTCGGCGCATCTGTCACATTCCATCCAGACATGAAACTCGCCTGATTCTGTACGGTCTCACAACCGGCCGAAACCAGGCGTTCAGTCCGACAACACTGGGGCGAACGATGAGCGCATCGAAGGCTTTCGCATTTTCACTGGCACTCCTCCTCGGAGCCGGTGGTCAGGTCTCTGCTCAAAACACAGTCGCATTCGACGAACCGGTCGTGACTGGGGCTCAATCGAGCGGCAGTGTCTCCGGCGCGACCGCGATTGGAAACGCGGGCGGCTACTTCTGGGTCCAAGGGGATTTCGGAGAGCGTCCAGGAGTCCTGGGGAACTACGCCAGCTTCGGTTCGTTTGCGCCGATTGACTTCATGGATTCTGACAACCAGTTCTTCATCGATAGCCAGGTGATGGTGAACGATGACGCCGAACTGGGAACCAGCGTCGGCCTCGGCTATCGACATCTCGTCGATCCGTGGGGCAGCATTTTCGGGGTCAACGGCTTCTACACCTTCGATCAGAGCCGCAACAAGTTCTCCTACAACCAGGGGGGCGTCGGGGCCGAGTGGTTGACTGAGTTTTTTCAGGTCACCGCCAATGCCTACCTGCCCTTTGACAGCCAACCGAACTCGGTCGGTCCAGAGCGTCGAACCAACAATTCGATGTTCAATGGTAACCACATGGGATTTATCAACTTTCAGAATGCGGAAACACAACTCCGCGGGGCTGACCTCGACATCGCTGTGCCGATCCCGGGCGCACAATGGTTGTCGGTGGCTGGCGGTGGTTATGTCTACGACGGCAAAAACGCCGATTCCTATAAGGGCTTTCGCGGACGCGTCCAAGCCGATTTTACCAACGTCTTGTTCAACCTCTCTCTGACCAAGGACGATGTCGCCGGGAACCAGGCGAACTTCGCCGCCACCTACTTGTTCGGTGCTCAAAACGGCAACTACAGCCCACGGACCAAGTCGCTCTACGATCGCATGAACGATCGCGTACGTCGCACCTCGCGGATTGTGACACAAGGTGTCGTCATCAATACCCTCGAGCTGGCGATCAACCCACGGACTGGTCTCCCGTGGACCTTCGGACATTTCGACAACACAGCGGCTGCGGGGGGAGATGGATCGAACGAGATGCGGTTTAACGCACTCGTGGCTTCCAACCCTTCGGATGCCTTGCTGTTCCATCGAGGAACGACCTCGCGGACGAACCTGCTGCCGGGCGGAACGGGAATCGCCCTGAACGACCATCAGCTGGTCTTCGGCGAAGGCTGCCCCACGTTTATCGATGTGGCCAACCGACCCGGCGGGCCCGTGCCTTTGCCAGCGTCGTGGGCGACGACCGGGACCAACCCGTTCGTCACCGCGAACGCGGGCAGCAATGTCTTCACGCTGGCTGACAACAACCGCATTGCGGGCTTGAACATCATCGCCCCGACCGGTGGGAATGCGATCGTCGGCAATGGCATTCAGAACTTCACTCTGGAGAAGCTCAACCGCAACGTCGACCCACTGGTGGCCGGACCGAACGGCACCACCGGCACCGGCGGTGGAATTGTGATCAACAATGCCCGCGGGACGGGAATCATTCGTGACTTTGGGTTTAATATTCCCAGTACGGGTGGCCCGAGCGGGATCGTGATCAATAACGTCAACACTGCTCCGCTGAATGTGTCGATCTCGGATGGTCGCTTCCTGAATGGCGGACTCTACGGTATCGACATCGGGGCCCGAAACTCCACCATCACCTCGACGATCAACAACGTCAACAACACGTCCAGCGCCACCGGTCTGCAGTTGCAGGCTCGGAACACGGGCAAAGTGAACGCCACCGTCACCAACAGTCAGTTCGACAACGCGGTCGGCGGCATCGCGGGCACGGGTGATGGAATCTCGAACATCGCCAACGACGGCGAGATCAACCTCACGGTCGAGGGCAGCTCAGCTTTAAACGCCGCACGCAATGGACTCAATGTCGTGATGGCCAACGGGTCGACTGGCAGTATTGGTCTGACCAACGTCGATCTCTCCAGCGCCGGGACAGATGCGATCTTCACCAGTCTGAACGCTTCGGCGCTCAGCTTGGGCGTGACGGGTGTGAATGGTTCGGGAGCGGGTGACGATGGCTTCGACTTTCAGTTGAGCGGTGTCTCCAGCCTCACCGCCGGAATTCGGGATTCCAACTTCTCGAACGCGGGGACCGGCTTTCCACTCGTGGACGGTGACGGCCTCGTAGGAGCGTTGTCGGGCGCCTCCAATGCGGTGGTCGTCGTCTCGAACAGCTCGTTCGCGGATGCGGATGGAAATGGCCTGTTTGTGACAACGGCTGGGAATTCGACCTTCACCGGCTCATTGACGAATAGCTCACTCAACTCGGCAGGGCGGAATGGAGCCCGCCTGAACACGACCGGGGCTTCGACCAGCACTCTGCAGCTGAACAACAGCAATGCGACGAATGCGGGACAGAACGGTTTGCTTGCCCGCAGCGTGGAGGGATCTCAGACGCAGATTTCCCTGTTGAATCAGAGCTTCAATGGGGCGGGCCAGGACGCCATCCACCTGGACGCGAGCGACACCGGCTCACGCATCAACGTCGTGGGCAACGGGGTCTCTGGTGAAAATGCAGGCGGCGACGGAATCCAGATCGCCGCAAATCAAGCGCGGGTCGATTTGAACCTGATCAACAACGGGTCCTTCCTCAGTGCCAATGGAGATGGCCTTAACTTCTCTGGCTTGGACCAGAGTATCGTCAATATCAATATCGCGGGGCCCAGCTCGTTCGATTCGGCTGGCGGAGACGGTATCGACGGAACCCTCGACAATTCGACGGGGCAGTTGGTTCTGAATCTGGTGACGTTCCGGAACGCAATCGGGGACGGAATTCGAGTCAACGCCACGACGAACTCGACATTCAATGGGGCAGTCACGAATGGGTCGTTCCTGAATGCCGGTTTGAACGCTGCGAATCTCAATCTCAATGATTCCGTGGGAAACCTGTTACTCGATCGGACCTCCTTGGCGAACGCCCAGACCAGAGATGCATTACATGTCGCGGCCGTGAACGGATCGACATCGGTCGTACAACTCCTCAACGGAATCTCTCTGGATAATGCCGGAAATGGTGTCGGCGATAACGCGATCGATGTCATTGCAAACGGCTCGATAGTGACTGTGACGGGCAACCAGACCCGCGGTCGCAATGCGGGCGATGACGCGATCCAACTCGCTGCGGATGACGGCCAAATCAATCTGCAACTGCTCAATGCTGGATCGTTCTCGAACCCCGGCGGCGACGGCATCGACTTCTCGGGCCGCAACGGCAGTACGCTCAATATGCAAGTTCAAGGCCTCCCACTGGCCTCGTTCTTTGGTGCGGCTCAACACGGGGTTTTCGGTAACCTGAGCGAGGCCTCGACCGCCACTCTCGGTTTGGTCAACACCAACTTCGCGTCTGCCGGACTCGAAGGACTCCTTGTCAATGCCACCGAATTGTCGGTCTTCAATGGCAGTATCACCAACGGATCGTTCGACAACTCCGGGGCCGGTCGTGATGCGATCCAGCTGAACCTCAACAACGCGGAGGGCAACCTCGCTCTGAATGCGGTCACGGCCTTGGATGCCGGTGGCCACGCCTTCAATATCACGGCCAATGCGGCTTCGACCTCGACATCCACGATGGCCAATGGGGTTCAACTTGATCGGGCGACTCTTGACGCTATTCATGTCGACTCGAACGCCGGTTCGAATGTGTTGCTCTCGGGAACGGGTGTGACCGGCTCGTTTGCCGGGAATGACGGGATCGATCTGAACGTCCAGGCTGGTTCGACCGGACGAATCCTCTTGGCCAATGCCGGCTCCTTCTCCGATGCTTCCCACAATGGCATCCTGATGCGGTCGGTCGGGGTCGGCAGTCTGGCTCGTGTCGACGTGACCGGTCCGTTTGCGTCTTTTGATCGGGCGGGCGTTCTGGGCGGAAGCGGCGACGGGGTCAATGTCACCGTCCAGGCTGGAGCACAGGGCCAATTGAATCTGAATGATGTTTCCATTCAGAACGTCCAAGACAACGGAATCGCGGCCAGCGTCACGGGAGCGAACAGCCTGCTCACCGGCAGCCTGATCGACGTGACGCTCGACAATGCAGCGACCGGGGATGCGCTGCAACTGGGCGCATCGGCCTTGGGTCGGATCAATATGACCGGGACTCGTGTCTCCGGCTCCAACGCCGGTCGTGACGGGATCAATCTGCGGGCGGACAATTCTCGCATCGATCTGGCCCTCACGGAAACCGGTTCCTTCGCGGGAGCTGGCAATGCTGTCGTCGGGGATGGAATCGACTTCCTCGGTGTTTCGAACAGCTTGATCAACCTGACCGTCTCCGGCACTCCCACGACCTCCTTCGATGGAGCTTCGGGGAACGGGATCATTGGAGATCTCACGAATTCTACCGCCGTCGTCAATCTGACAAACCTCACCTTCCGCGATGCGGCATTGGATGGCCTGCATTTGAATCTGAAGAACAACTCGGTTCTGACCGGCAATATTCTGGGAAGCGATTTCTCGCGGACCGCTCTCGTTCCATCGGTTGGAAATGACGGCGTTGATATTCGGACGGACAACTCAGATGTCAATCTGGCAATCACCGCCGCGATCAACAACGCCAGCGACGATGCGATTCACCTGGAAGCCGTCGCGGCATCGAATCTCACCCTGAAGGTCGACGGTGGTCCACTGTTGAACGCGGGCGGAGATATGACCGACATCACCTTCCTGGGTGGTTCGGTCGTGAACTACAACCTCGACCCCGCTGCCACTGGAGCCAACCAGAATGGTCTGCGGTTCAACGGGGCTGGAGCGGGCTCAGTGCTCAATGCCATGATCATTGACTCCCACATGTCGACTGCGGGCGATCCCGTCGGACAGAACGGGATTCTGGGAACGCTCAACACGAGTGCCGTCGCGAACGTCACTCTGATCAACAGCGACATCGCCAATGCAACGGGTGACGGAATCAATGTCACAGCTGCGGGGGGCAGTCGATTCAACGCCGCCCTCATCGACAGCCAGGTGTCGAATGCGGGTGGGGATGGTCTCGACCTGACCCTCACGAATGCGTTCTCGACGATCCTGTTCGACAACAGCGACCTGAACAACGCTGGCGGAGACGCCATCCGCGTGAATGGGACCGACTCGACTCTGAACCTCACGCTGGCCAATGGCATCTCGCTCGACGATGCCGCTGGAAACGCCATCGATCTGACCGGCGTGCGTTCGACCCTCAACGTGATTGGTACGGGACTCGTGACCGGTGCCAATGCGGGTGGCGATGCCGTCCGCCTGGTCGGTACAGACTCCACCATGAACGTGCTGCTCGCCAACGCGGGTTCCTTCGCCAATGCGGGCGGAGACGGAATCGACATCACCGGCAACAACACCGATTTCGGGCTGCGATTCCGGGGTGCAGTTGCCGGGGCTGCGAATCTGGATAGGGCAACGGGTAATGGCATCCTCGCCAATCTGACGAACGGCAGCTCGATCGCCTTTGATGTGAATAACTTCTCGGTTCAAGGGTCGGGCCAGAGCGGCATCAACTTGAACCTGGACGCCTCGCAAATCCTCGGTTCGACCTTCACCAATGGTCAGGTCGACAACAACGGCGTGGGCGGTTCCGGGGACGGACTGCGGATTGTGGCGGACAATGGCTCCAATATCGGAAACCGTGTCGGAAACACTGCGGGTCTGACATTCAATGGAGTCACGTTCCGGAACGATCCCGTCAACCCGCTGCAAGTCCCGCGGGATCAGGAACACGGGGTCAATGTCTCGGTCGACAACAACAGCTATGTTGGCTTGAACGTCCTCAACGCGGAGATCACCCGCAACGATGGTGATGGCGTCCTGGTCGATGTTAATGGCGATAACACCAACGGCGACAGTTCGCTGGCTGTGCTCAACTTCACGAACACACAAGTGGACAACAACTGGGGTGACGGCGTGAACATCACCGCAAGACAGGGTATCGACAGTGTGGTTCCCCCGCAGAGGAGCGGGGCGATCATCAGCTTCACCGATTCCGAGATCAACAATAACGGCAACTTCAATAACAAGCCGGCCACAGGCGTGATCGGTGACGGCATCGGGAACGGGATCGACGCGAGTGCCTTCGGTGATAACACGGTGGCCGGAAACACCCAGGTCACGATCAACCTGACCAACACCGACCTCCTCGGCAACGAAGAAGATCCGACTTTGAGTTCGACGACGACCGATGGCGGTTCGGTGAACTTCAATCTGGTCGGTGGCACGATCGATGGCAACTTGAACATTGCCTGTGCCGACGGCCCACTGGCCTATAACAAGTTTACTTTGAACGGAACCAACATCGGGTCGGCCACTGCACTGGTCCTCTGTGCCAAGAACCAGGGGGTTCTCGACGCGACCGTCGCGAATGTCTCCTTTAATGACAATGGGGGACAGGGAATCGTGATCCTCGCCGAGACGGGCGGGGATGTCATCGCGAACCTGAGCAACATCACCATTCAACGCAATGGAACCAACCTCGCAGCGGTCATCCCCGGATCGGTGAATCCCCCGATCAACACTGTGGCCGGTGCGATCCAAGGGGTCGTCGATGGAGTCGGCGGCCTAGATGGGATCGGTTCGTCGCTGAACCTCAAGATCAACAACCTGATCGTCACCGACAACGATGTCGCGGGTCTGGACCTGACGGTCTCCAATGGAGGCCAGCTGGATGCCGTCATCAAGAATTCGGACTTCTCGGACAACGGTTTGGGCGGTGCCTACGACGGCATGTTGATCAATGTCAGTGGAGTCGGTTCGGATGCCGCTGTCCGCTTGACCGATGTGCTGGCTGATAACGCCACCGATGACGGTCTCGACTTCCGAGCCACGGGTGGTGCGAACTTCGATCTGTTGATGGAGATGGTCTCGGGCAATAGAGCCGGTGCAGACGGCTTTTCACTGCTGGTCGATGGCGGCACCGCGTCCTTGAACCTGGATGGACTGGGTGTCGATGACGCCACAGGGCGAGCGGTCAACCTGATCGCCGACAACAACAGCACACTGGCTATCACAAAGCTCAATAACGTCGCGGGACGCAGAGCGGGTCAGGAAGGTTTGAACCTGGATGTCCTGAATAGTTCGGATGTCACCGCCTTCAACAGTCAGACAGTGAATGTCTCTCGGTCGGGTCGGATCAACGCACTGGCCAACGGGGTCGACATCCTGGTCGACACCGGCAGTACGACGTCATTGATCGATCTGCGAGGATTGAATGCCAACAATGCACGTGGCGATGGTCTACAATTGGTCGCCACTGACCTCACTAGTTCGGTGGGTGGACTCAGTGTCGCTGACAGCTCATTCACCAATGCCGGAAATACCGGGATCGATGTCTCGATCGCGAATCAGGCCGCTCCCGCGAACATCGTGCTGAGCCGGGTCAACGCCAACGATGCAGGCAACCGGGGCGTGCTGCTGAACCTCAACAATGTGACGGGCGGCTTAAACGTCATCGCCCTCGACAGTGTGACTGCGAACAACGCCGCTGCCAACGACGGGTTGGAAATCAACCTGACCGGTATGGCGGCCACCGACACCGGTCGGGTCAACATCGGCAACAACTCGTCCTTCGACAACGCAGGCAACCAAGGGGTCGACATCAACCTGAATGGAGCCCTGGGTTCATCGGTTCGCATGGTGGTCGATGGGCTGTCGGCTGACGCTGCGAGAAACGATGGCATCAACATCAGCCCGTCCGGCGGCACCGACCTGCGAGTCCGCCAGTTTGACAATGTCACCGCCATCAATGCGGGTGGCGATGGCGTGGAGGTCTTCGCCGTCGGCCCGAGCAGCTTGCGGCAGTTCATCGGTCAAACGATCGACGTGAACGGGGCCGGTCGAAACGGCATCGTCCTGCAGAACACGAACTCTGGCTCCGGGCCAGCGATCCTGAGCCTGGACAGAGTGAACGCCAGCGGCGCCGCCAATACCGGCGTGTTCGTGAGCCTCCTGGCTGTCCCTGGCGACAGCTCGGTCAGCTTGTCCGACATCAATGCGAGGGATGCGGCTGGCAGCCACGGGGTGCTCGTCAATTCCACGATGGCCAGCGCGGGCGACTCGACTGCGATCGTGCTCAACACGGTCGATGTCAGCAACGCGGGCGGGGATGGTTTGCACGTCTACGTGAGAGGCAATGGGGTGCCTGGTAATACCACCTCCACGCTGGCCCTGGATGGTCTCATCGCGACCGGCGCAGTTCGCGACGGCATCGACCTCAATCTGAGCAACGGCGTGACCACTTCAGTGACCCAGTTCGACAATGTGGTCTCGACACTGAATCGCGAAAACGGATTGCAGATCGATGTGTCGGGAGGCTCGACCCTGACTCAATTCACCGCCGATGGAATGAATCTCTCGAACAACGGGCTCAGCGGCGTCGGCTTCGATGGTTTGGATGTGCAGGTGAGAGGAGCGGGTTCATCAGCTGCGTTCAACCTGTCTAATCTGACGGCCAGCAACAGCGGGGGCCGAGGCATCGATCTGGATGTCTTCAACAACGGAGCACTGACCTTCAACTTGACCACCGCCACGATCAATCAGAGCGGCTTGGGTGGCATCGACCTCAACGTCGGTTCTCTGGATGAGTTCGGCGTGGCACCAGTGCTCAATGTGCCCGGAACCTTTACTGGCACCTGGACCGGGGTCAGTGTGACCAATAGTGGCCAGTCCCCGACCTTCACGGCGGACGGCATCAACGTCGATGTCGATGGCGTGGGAACGACCGCGAACCTGACACTCGATGGCGTGACTTCCAGTAACAACGACCAGGATGGCTTTGATATCCGGACTGACAACGGGGCCAGCGGCACCTTTGCAGTCAACAACGCCACCACCGGGAACGCCAACGCCGGGGTCGGCTTCCGCTTTAACGCCGATGGTGCGGGAACCATCGTCGACCTGACCTCCGCACCGGCTGGAGCCAGTAACCAGTTCAACAACAACCTGGGTGGACCCGGTGTCGCGATCAACCTGACGAACACCGTCACGGCTACGAACCTGTCACTCGCAGCCTCTGCCAGTGGCAACTTCGGCGACGGGGTTCAAATCCTGGCCAACGATGGAACCGGGGTGACGATCAACAACTTCGGTATCTCCGGGACTGCTCTCCAAGTCAACAACAACCAGGGCAACGGGCTGTTCATCGACTTCAATCGAGTTCAAGGAATCAACGACTTCGAGCTGCGAAACATCACTGTCAGCGGGAACCGGATCGACCAGATCTTCGCCCAGTTCCGGAACATGAATCTGGACCACATCACTCTTGACACGGTCACTACGACGGGGGTGGCCGGTTCGGATGACGGAATCGAGATCAGCTTGATTGACACTCTCCTGACTCGCGCCGCGGGTGCCGGATATGGCTTCGAAGCCAACAACGTGACCTCCACAATCAACGGGGATGATGGTCTGGTGCTCCGAGTTCTCGACACCGGGGCCACCAATGGTGCGGTGAGTGGTCTGTCGAATGGCCTGATTCGAAACAGCGAATTCGCCAACAACGGCGGCCAAGGGGCCCAGCTAACGTTCCGTGGAAGTCCGACTGCACTCGGTTCTGCGATGGCCAGCTTCGACATCTTCGACAACACCTTGGGCTTCCACAACAACGGAGCCGAGGGGATCTTGATCGAAGTCCAAGACAATGCGGCGTTCGGCATCACCGGGACCAACCTCATCAATGGGGGCGGCTCGATGTACAACAACCTGATCACGAACAACAGCGGCATCGGCTTCCATGTCGTGGCCAGCGAGCCTTCCGATGCGATCTTCGCCTTGCCAGATGCCATCGGACCACGGGTCGACCTTGACCTGGGTGACATTCTTCGCAATCCGAACACGATCACATTCAACGCCGATGCCGCGATGGCGATCGAGATGTCGGGTGATGCGATTGGTTCGTTTAACATCGTTAACTCGGTCCTGTCGAGAACAGTTGACGTACCCAGTGCCAACTTCTTTGGTGATGGCTTGGCCTTCCGTCTGAATAACTTCGCTCAGTTGCGATCGCTGACCATCGATGGCTCAGCCGCTGGACTCGATATCAGTAACAATGTCGGCAGTGGTTTGGTGACTTCGGTCAACGACTTCGCCCGGTTGGGGACGGTGACCAATTTGACAGTGTTGAATACAACGATCGAGCAGAATGGTCGCCACGGCATCGATATCCAGCGAGGCCAGTCGGGCTTGTATGGTCTGGATGCCGCGACAAACAGAGCCATCATCGGTCAGTTCGGTAGCGGCAATACCATTCGGAACAACACTCTGAATGGTTTGAACATCGTCTATGCGAACAGCGGCACTGTGCCCCTGGACATCGATGTGTCGGGTAACCAGTTCATCAACAACGGGAATGACGGTATTTTCCTGAATGCGACTGGCGATGCCCGGATCATCGGGAACATCTCGGACAACACGTTTGACTCGAACAACCGGGACGGCATCGGAATTCGACTGGAGAACGATGGTGGTCTGGGCGATGCGATACTCGCGACGAACCCCACCAGAGATCCATTCTTGATGGATGGGAATCAGATTCTCAACAACACTCGTCATGGGATCTTCTTCGACACCAACTCGACCAACGAGTCGGGTGCGTTCAGCGGCGGGGCGTATGCCAATGTGCTGATTCGAGACAGTCTCAACGCTGTGGATCTCTTCAGCGTCCCAGTGAGAACTTTGATCTCCGGCAACGGACTTGATGGGGTTCGAATCGAAGACAACAGCGACTTCGTGGGAAGTGGGGTAACAGCCACATTGCAAAACACATATGCCATCCAGGCTACGGATATCCTCACCAACGGGCGCGATGGCGTGTCGTTGAGGACAGCCGCTGCGGGAGCTCCAATCGGTGTCAACTCCGGTGCGGCACTCATCATCGGAGCGTTGGTCGCTGCGGATCAGCGTGATGTGGTCATTCAAGGCAACGGCGATGATGGTATCGACTTGCTCATGAACGATGGAAACTCCTCTACGGGGTCATCCACCGCGTTGACCGTCCGGAACACCACGATCCAAGCCAATGGACTCACAGCCGCAGATGGGGAGTTGGGCAACGGGATCGAGATCGATATGTTTGGAGCCTCGGCCATTGTGGCCAACTTCCAATCGGTCGACATTCTCGGGAACGCAGGCGATGGGATGGACTGGGATATCGCGACACAGATGTTCTTCAACGTCGCCACTGTGAACATGTTCGGGGTCAACGCCTCACAGAACGGCGGACGAGGCTTGGATGTCCGTTCGACGCATGATGTGGGTGACAGTGCTCTGAATAACCCCTTTGTCGGTCCTTCGAATACGGTCTGGAACATTGGCCGCGGGGATCGGCTGGGAGTCCCTGATGTCAACCGCTTCAACGAGAACGGTCGCGAAGGGATCGTCTTCGACCAGCAAGCGACATTCATCGACGCCGATGTCCCACCGGGTAACTTCACG
>Ga0105047_10012791_pt1 | contig 13475 bp, 5 predicted proteins | sample MAT04_FD_78384 | JGI IMG/M metagenome (GOLD analysis project Ga0105047, IMG submission 78384) | Freshwater microbial communities from Lake Fryxell liftoff mats and glacier meltwater in Antarctica - MAT-04 (megahit assembly) | ecosystem: Environmental > Aquatic > Freshwater > Ice > Liftoff...
ATTTTCCTGCCCACAAATGGAGCAGTATTTACCATTTATAACAGCATTACAGTTAAGGCAACCTTTTTCTTTTCTTTCCTTTAAATGGCTCACAAAATAATTTTGTTAAAAATAATAAACTTTATCTTGATGTTGTGAACAAACAAATTAAAGCAATGTATTTTTACTCAATATAAATTCAATTAAATGATAAATCGGATTCTGGCTACCGCCCTTTTAATACTATCAATTTCAAATGTGCATGCACAGTATTTTTTTAAGGATATCGTAAGCAACAACCAAGTATTAGCAGATATGAAGTCGTACAAAGAAAACAAAGTAAAAAAAATAACGCTAAAAAGTTTTGAAGACAATGGTGCAGAAAGTGAAGGTTTCTTTTGCGAAAAAAAAATTAATAAAGATTACACTAAAACAGAATTGTATACCCGTGCAGATATTGCAGCCGCCTCCCTTTTTACTTCTACATTCGATAAGTCGTTAAAGCTCCTGCGCACCTACGATAGTTCCGTTTTATCAGTTACAGAAATTAAATACAGCTATAACAATGATCAAACCATAAGCAATATTTTTTCTTCCGTAAGGTCCAAAGACGAAGATTTTAATAACAGCATAACAGAAGAACATATTTATACTTATGAAAACAACAAGCCCACAAAAATGACTAGGATTAAAAATAGTAGCGATACTACTGACATTTTATTTCAGCTAGATGATAATGGTAATGTTGCAATTGAAAAAGATACTAAGAACGGTACCAAATTTTATTATTATTACGATGGCAAAAACAGGCTTACAGATATTGTTCAGGAAAATGAATACAGTAAAAACTTAAAGCCGGATTATATTTTTGAATACAACAATGCGGGCCTTATTACGCAAATGACAGCCATGGAAGAAGGAAGTAAAAGTTACTATGTATGGAAGTATAGTTATGACAATGGTATGCGTGTGAAAGAGCGTTGCTTTACTGATGAGAGACGATTAATGGGTAGTATTGAGTATGAGTATAAATAATAAATCTGAGATTGTTTATAAAGCGTAGCGGGTTAATGAACAGGTTGGAACTTTTTGTATTCAACACCCGCATCTAACTGCGATACGTACCCTTGAGATGTGCAATATAAAATTCTTTTGTAAAAACAAATTCAGGAATTTTCATCCCTACTATAAAAAATTATCTTTTTAGACTTTAGCTTTTACATCCATCCATCAAAATACGGGATATATATTCCACCACTTAATTTTCCTAAAGTTATTAGGATTTTTAATTTCAACATCTACTATAGTCTGATTGTAAAGGAAATTAATTGCTGTGTTTAAAAATAAAATGAAAAACTTTTTCGTGTCTTTGTTGGCAAAGTTATTTTGAGTGCAATATCATTTATTAGATTTAAAAATTTCAAAACTAATTTTTAATAGAATTGGACTGGGAATAAGCTTTCGATTTATTCTTTTCGGGTAGCGGTGTCCAATTGGTTTATAACAAAATAAAAATTTAGGTCAAAACCATATGTTTCTCATTTAAAAATTTACGGGGCACCTCGTTTTAGTCAACGAACTGTTTCTGATATTTAAAAAGTTTCTATAAGACATGGTTATTTCAAAACCGCCTCTTGCTTTGGAAGCTGCACTCAATTTTGAAATATTTACATCATACGTTACACCTACACCAAACTTATAATAATCCAGTTTCAATACAGGAATTACGGCATCGTTCCACCTTAAAAATGTGCCGGCAGAAAGACTGATTGTTTCATCTTCATTTTCCTGTATCAGATCATGCTTAAACATGAAACCGCCCTGAAACTGGCTATTACCGCCTTGTTCAAAATAATCGCCATATAATATTAACTGGTCATTATCGCTGGTAGCTGCAGATAAACCTGCGTTAATAATTATTTTTTTATTTAGAATTACATCTTTGCTCTGGTCGAAGGCTACTTTTGGTTTATTAAAATGAAAGTAAGATCCCCCAACATAATATTTAATGCCGTCGGAAAACGTACTGCTGAAAAGCATGCCAACCGTAGCGTCAATATAAGTTACATTGCTGTTGCTAAAGTTTTGCCGAGTAGGGTTCGTTTCGCTGTAAGAACCGTTTACAAACTGGTCATCAAAACTTAGTTTAGATACATCAAATCTTTGTTGTACAGCACCTGCCATTACGCCAACCGATAAATAAGTATCATTGTCTTCACTAAGTGATCTATGATAAGTAAGCACTGGTAATATAGATGTTTTACCAAGCTTACTATCGCCTGCTATATCATTGAGTGCCTGCACGCCTACCGCTAAATAATTATCGGAGTCTTCGTTGGTACCAAACTTCATTTCTATACCCAAAGCCTGAGATATGAATGGCGTAGTAACACTTTGCCACTGGCTTCTAAAAGCTCCGGTAGCTCTAAAATCGCCCTTGTAAAGCCCTGCCAATGCAGGATTACGAAGTAGGGGCAATTCGTAAAATTGCGAAAAACTCACATCCTGTCCCCAAGAATACGATGCTGAAAAAATTACTATTAGTATAATAAAAATGAAACGCTTCATCTCTGTTTATTTATTTAATGATAGATGTATTTCCTTTGTAAGTGTATACCGTTCCGTTTTCGCAAATAACCTCTGCGGTATAAACAAATACATCCGGCGGGCCTACAACCCCTTTTATTTTTCCATTCCATCCAAACGAAATACTGTTTGGAGCAAAATTGGTTCTTTCAAAAATCAGTTCGCCCCACCTATTAAAAATTCTGAAATATTTTACGGATATAATTCCAGTTCCTCTTACCATCAACACATCATTTAGCCCATCACCATCAGGTGTAAATGAGTTGGGAATAAAAAGCTGTGAATTTTCACAGAACACTTTTATTTTAATAGTGTCAGATGCGCTACAACCAAAAGCTGTGATTGCTTTTACAATGTAAGAAATATCCTTTTTTATAGTTGCTGTTGGCAATGCGCAATTTGTACAGCTTAAATCGTTGGTCGGCGTCCACATCCATTGTGCTATAGGACCATTGGTTACTACCGAAGCCAGTACAAAACGGGTACCTGATGCAAGCGTAACATCTGGCCCTAAACTTACTGTTGGATATTTTCCAACTCCAACGGTTACAAAAGCAGTGTCTGTAAAACAATTGTAACCATCATACCCCACTACCCTATAAGTGGTGGTAGCTGTAGGAAAAGCCAAGGGATTAGAAACCGTGCTATCACTTAATGTTAGTGCAGGTGTCCACGTATAAACTGCGGCACCACTTACAAGTAAATTGGCAGTATCTCCCACACAAATATTTGTATTTCCTGATACCGTAATTTGTGTAGGTTGAATTACCGTAATAACCACTGTATCTGTAGCGGTACAACCAAAGCTATTTGTGCCTGTTACAAAATATGGCGTGGTTATAAGCGGTGAAGCTATTGGATTGGGGCAAGTAGTACAACTAAGTCCTTGTATAGGAAACCATTGATAATTACTGGTACCTACCACATTTAATTGTACAGAATTTCCTCTGCATAAAACCAAACTGTTTGTAGCATTTATTACCGGTGATGGGTTTACTGTAATGATATGATTGGCTGTATCAAAACAACCCTGTGCAGTACCGGCAAAAAGTTGAAGATTATAAATACCCGGCACAGTAAAATTGTAAGAAAAATTTGGCCCCGAACCAGAAACACCATTAGACAACAACCAGTTTAAATTCGTTAGTGTATCTGCCGAAACAACATTGGCAGAAAAAGAAATTAAGTTATTTGTACATCCGGTTAAAGGCCCAATGATGGCGGCTACGGGCAAGGCATTTGCGGTGACTGTTAATTGTTTTATGGTTGTGTCAGAACAGCCGCTGTTACCAATCACAATCATTTCTACATTGTAAGTACCACTGTTTGTATAAGTATGATTTATTATTGAACCTGTACCAATTCCACCGTCGCCAAAACGCCATTTCACCAATTGCTTGCCAAAATAAGCCGTAGATGTGTCGGTAAATAAAACGTTGGTATAACCGCAAAACTTTTGTTGACTTTGTACAAAACCACTGTCAATTTTATCAACCCTTATTGTATCAATGCCGATTACAGAAAAGTTACAGCCTGCCGTATTTATGAACGAGGCAGATGGCACATAGATACCCGGACCTGCATAATTATGAAAGATAGCATTTGATGTGGTTATTGCAAAAGTACCGTCCCCAAAGTTCCATCTGATGGAATCGGTATTGCTTACATTGGCTATAAAAGAAACGCCATTTGGAAAACATTTATAACCCCCTAAATATTGAAGAGTTCCACCGGGTCCGGAAATTGTTACCATTCTTTGGCTTGTGTATGTACAGCCTCCTGGCACTGTGGCAATAAGGCTTACGGTATACACGCCTGCTGTATTATAAGTGTGCAGTACGCTATCGCCGGTACCGGTTGTACCATCACCAAAATTCCAAAGTGTAGTTACAGATGGTACATTTCTGTTTACAAAAGTTACGGTGTGTGGTGCACATAATCCAGGGGCATTTTGCACAGAAAATAAACCAGGCAAACCTGCAGTTACCTGTATTTGCCGTGGGAAAGAATCTATACAAACATTACCAGATGGATTTGTACGTATGCAGGTAAGCATAACGTTATATAAGCCTGGACTATTGTAAGTATGCGATGGCGAAATTAATGTGGAGAAAGTACCATCACCAAAATTCCATGAATAAGAATTTGCCAGTGTAGATTGATTGGTAAATTGAACAGACTGCCCAATACAAACGTTATACGAGGAAGCTATAAATAACGGCACTGGCTTTGGATAAACCGTTATAGTCTTTGCAGCGGCAGTATCTGTACATGAGTTGATGGCCTGTAAAACTGCTGTGTAAGTTCCTGGATTTGCATAAGTGTGGTAAACAGTATCAATATTATTTGTGGTGGAAAGCGTGTTACCATCGCCAAAATTCCAGATAAAAGAAGAGCCACCAACGGAATTATTTATAAATGCTACAGGGTGCGGCGCACAGCCAAAAAGTTGCGTACCATTTACCGAAAAATTTAAAAAGATATTGTTCGGCTGCGCAATAATTAAGTAGGTAATACTATCTGCACCACAATCATTTACCACAACTAATTTTACCCTGAAGGTATCTATTACCCCTGTGGTGAAAATATGCGAAAAAGTGTCTATGCTTGTAGTGGTTAAATTAGTGCCGTCATCAAAATTCCAGTAGTATGTATTGTTTAAACCCAGAGATGTATTGGTAAATTTAACCCTCATGGGCGAGCAACCCGCAGTAATGGATGGCGTGTATAGCGCCCGTGGTTTAGATTTTACCCTCACTGTTTTTTGAAATGTAATGGTATCGCAAACAGTAGCCACTTTTAACTTGATAATATAGGTTGTATCGCTGAAGGTTGGGTTTGTAGCAAATAAAATAGTGCCGGGTTGTTGTAACGTAGATGTAATTCCATTGCCAAAATTCCAGTTGTAGGTAAACAAATTAATATCGGGTGTGGTGTTTACAAACGTTATAGATATCGGTCCACAACCCACCGTGTCACTCAATGTAAATGATGGTACGGGTATTTTAAACGTATAAAATTTACGGCTCATACTATCTGCCTTGCAACCAAATGGAGAAATGGTTTTTAATTTTATGGTGATGGAATCTCCACCGTTTAGAATTGTGTAGCCAGGGAAAATTATTCCTGTTCCAATCAAAACATTGTTTGCATACCATTCGTAACTGCCATTATTTGCAGCAAATGGTTGAAGACCTATAATAGATGGAGTGATGGAAAACGGTGCGCATTTCATGGTATCTGTCGGTACAAATACTGCTAATGCATCAGGATTAATTTTTACTTCAATAGCGGCTCTCGGCCCTTCGCAACCTAAAGCCGTCGTCTGGCTTACATAATAAAATGTACTGCCCACTATTGCCGTTGATGGCGTTGGAGCACTTGGCAAAACAACACCACCAGTTGCAACGTTATACCAATTAAGCGAATGGCCTGTACTTGCTGTGGCTATAAGCGCCGAAGCTGTTGTACCTATGCAATAATTTATAGGCGTTGTAACCTGTGGCGGTACTGCCTGGGGATTTACCACCACTACTATAGAACCTGCGGTAGAAGGACAATTGTTTATTGTTGCTATTACAGAATAAGTGCCTGCATTTATTGCAGCCATATTTATTATAGATGGATTTTGAAGGGAGCTGTTAAAACCGTTAGGACCACTCCATTGGTAAGTAGCTACACCTGATGCTGTGCTTGCAGATAAATTTAAAGTAGCCCCCGCACACAAAGGATTATTAGCAGTTACAATTGGTGCAACCGGAGGATTGGGATCTACCAAAACAAATGGCCCAACTGCATTGGATACACAACCATTAATAGCAACTGTAAAATTATTGTATGTCCCTGCTGTAAGGTTAGGGATGTTTAAAATACCAGTTGCATTTGTAGTACCGATAGCTGTTTGTGGTATGGTATTATTTGTATAACTAATATTATAAAATGTAGAAGACAATAGTCCGTTTAAATTGATACTACCTGTAGCAGAACCACAGGCAGATGGATTTGCAATTGTACCATTGCTAATAACAGGTGTAGCATTTATTACAACATTTGTAGTGCCTGCGGCAGATGCGCAATTACCCGTAGTTGCTGTAAAAATTACATTGTAAATTCCTGCGACAGCTGTTGTAACATTTGGTATCGTTGGGTTTTGAAGTGTGCTTGTAAAACCATTCGGCCCTGTCCATGTATACGTCATTAGGCCGGGAGTACTTGTTGCTGAATTAAGTGTGAGTGTATTATTTGTACACACGGGGCTGTTGCTTGTAATAGTAGGCGTAACAGGTGTTTGGTTTACCACAACATTTACGGAAGCCGCAGCAGAAGCACAGCCTGCGATAGTTACCACTACTGAATATGTTCCACTGTTTGCCACTGTTGCATTTGGTATGACAGGGTTTTGAGCTACGCTCGAAAAAGCAGGTCCCGTCCATAAATAAGTTGCGGTGCCAGCACTTGTTGTGCTTGCGGAAAGGTTGATGTTGTTACCGCTACACACAGGTGAAACCAAAGGCACAATGGGTGTTACAGGAGGGTTCGGGTCAGTTAAAGTAACTGGACCAACCATGTTTGAAATACAGCCGGCAAGCGTGACAGTAAAATTATCGTAAGTGCCTGCTGTAAGATTGGGAATAGTTAAAATACCGGTTGCATTAGAAGCCAACGTTGCTGTTTGGGCAAATGCATTTTTGGTATAATTAACCAAAAAAATTGTATTAAAAATAGAGACATTCAATTGTATTGAACCAGTAGATGACGAACAATTTATTGGATTTGTAGCCGTACCTAAGGTTATTACCGGTACTGGTTTTACAAGCACTGTTATGCTTGCCGGTAAAGATGGACACGCCTGCCCATTTGTGGTGGCTGTTGCTATAACTGTGTACATGCCACTATTAATTGTTTGGGCATTTGGTATTATTGGGTTTTGATCTGCACTTGTAAAACCTGTTGTACTCGTCCATGCATAAGTAATAGCACCGGCAGTGGTTGTACTTGAAAATAAATTTAAATTATTGTTGGCACAAATAGGAGCATTGCTGGTTACTGCTGGTAATACAGGTGTCGGGTTTACAACAACTGAAACCATTGTAGCCAAAGAGGTGCAACCGTTTAAAGTAGCTGTAACAAAATAATTTCCAGAGTTTGCCACTGCTGCATTTATAATGGATGGATTTTGCACTGAACTTGAAAATGCTGCAGGACCACTCCATAAATATGTTACACCAACTGTTGTAGAAGATGCTGTAAAACTAATAGTGCCGCCACTGCATAAAGGGCCATTACTGCCTGCAGTTGGCGTAGCAGGCTGTGATGGATCTGATAAAATAAATGGACCAGTTTCATTTGATGGGCAACCATTGGATATTACATAAACATTCGTGTAGGTGCCAGAAGTTAATCCATTAATTACAATAGTTCCTGCTCCGTTTGAGGTAAGAACGACCGTAACCGGTGTTCCACTTTTTATATAATTTACCGTATAAGATGTTGATGGGCTCAATCCTGAAATAGTAATATTCCCATTGGTGCCGCCGCAAGTAGTGGGGCTTGTACTTGTTGCTGTAATAGCAGGTACAGCATTCACTGTTACACTAATGGCGGCTCTTGGCCCTTCGCAATTATATAAACCCGATACCTGGCTTACATAATAAATAGTGGTGCCAAGTGTAGTTGTTTGTGGGGTGATAGCAGTTGTACTTCCCACTCCTCCTGTGGCAGTGGTATACCATAAAAGTGTATTGCCGGCTGCTGCAGTTGCACTAAGTAAAAGCGCCGTTGCATTTTGACAATAGGAAACCGGCGTTGTTACCAAAGGCAGGGCAGGCTTCGGTTTTACTGTAATTGTAAAATTATCCTGTTTACTGCAAGTGCCATTGTTTGCCGTTACTGTTATGGTAGCTACTATAGGTGCGGCCGTAAGGTTAGTCGTTACAAAAGAAGGAATATTTCCGGTACCTGCTGCTGCTAAACCTATTGCAGTGTTGTTATTTACCCATGTAATTATAGTGCCGGGTGTGCTACTTGTAAATACAAAAGGCCCTGCCGTTTCTCCCACACAAAAAGAGGAAGATGCGGGTACAGTCAATTGAGGTAAGGGGTTCACCGTTACCTGTTGCGTAACTGTTGTGGTACCACATTCATTTGTTACGGCTAATGTAACATCATGCGGACCAGGCGTGGCAAAAGTAACCGGACCAGGTATAAGGGTACTTGAAGTGGCAGGTGTTCCACCAATAAAAGTCCACGCATAAGTACTTGTTCCGTTTATATAACAGGTAGATGTTGCTGTAGGATTTACCGGTTGGGATACACAAACCGAAGGCACTGGTGCTAATACAACTACTGGTTTAGCTTTCACAGTTATTATTCTGGTTACTACTGCAGACGTACACGCCGAAGCGGGAAAAATATTTACGAAACTGATTGTATAAATACCCGGATTTATAAACTGAAATTGCGGATTAGATGAATTAGCATTTGTTCCATTCAAATAATTGAAACTTGAAGAGCTCGGCACACAACCTGTAGTAGCTGAATAGCTAACAGTCCAAAGAAACTTATTAATGCCACAAATCGGCGTATTAGTTGCGACCGTTGTTGTTACAGTAAGGGGAGCGCATCCCACATTATTATCGACAGTGTAGGAACCAGTCGGTATTGGGTTTACACAAATTGTTTTTGTGATAGAATCAATACCACAAGTAGCGTTACCTGAATATAGTTTGATAGAATAGGTACCGGTCGACGTAAAAGTTAATCCTACATTGTTTGATCCACCGAGCCAAAGACTAAAATCCAAAGACCCAAAATTATTGCCCAAAGTTCCAGATGTAATATTCCACCCTGTTGATGGCGTGATTTGCCACACAACTTTACCGGGTGTGCATACGCCATTGTCAATACTGCTGTTTAAACCAGTTGCGTTAATTAGGGTAACGTTTGTATTTACACACACGGTATCTCTTGGAGAAATGGTAAACTGCGCTGTGGATTTTTGCGAAACGTAAATAGGAACAACTGTAGCGGTGGATGAAGCACAGGGATTAGATGCCTGAATAGACGCTGAATATGAATTTGGATAACCTGGACTATTTGTGCCACAGGATGTTGTTAAGAAATTATGAGAAATACTTGCTGGTGCTGGATGTGGAAAATTTACCGCCGGTGAACCATCATTAAAAACAACACTATAAATGGTACCAAGCGTATTTAAAGCCGTCCCTGAAATGGGGAAAGTAAGCGTAGCACCGGTACAAACTGCGGTATTGCCTGGGTTACCCAAACCCACTGCAGGATTACTCCCTAAAAACACGCCAAACTGTGTAGTATCCTTGCAACCATTTTGCCCCGTTACTATAAAAAGCAAATTGGTGATACCCTGATTATACACGTGCGTAAGTACAGTAGAAAATGTTGGTGAATTAAAATCCGGCGATGCATCTCCCCAAACAATCTGATAATTTGTATTGGTAGGTAATGTGGTAGATTGATTAGTAAAACTAAATGTAGCCGACGAGTTATTGCTGCAACTTTTAAAAAATGGCCTACCATTATAAATTCCTAAACCTGTACCGCCCAAAGCGGTACTTGGCGTTTGAATGGTGGAAATTACTGAAGTAGTAGTTACACTGCAACCTAGTGCGGTTGTAGCAGTAAGAGTTACTGTAAAATTTTGAGAAACATTACCGGGTGTACCAACAAACCTGTGTGTAGGTGCAAATAACGTAGAAGTGTTATTGGCGCCTGAATTAGGATCACCAAAATTCCATAGATACGTGGCAGCCCCTGTTGCATTATTTGTAAAAGCAACAGGCACAGTAGAACATTGGCTTTGTGGTGCGCCGGTGAATGATGCAGTAGGATTTGGATTTTGGATTACTTGTATCGGGGGAAAAGTATCAGGCGGTGGACCACTTACTATATCCTGATAAAAACCTGCAGAAGAGACAAGGTAGGTGGAAGCAGTTGCCCCCGCAATATTAGAATAAGGTAAAACACCATTCGTTGAAAGTTGCCATTGGTAAGTACCTGTAGGTATCGGTGGATTACTGGCAGTAAGCAAAATACTACCACCAGGGCAAAATGAAGCAGTAGTACCTGGATAAGTTATTGCCTGCGAAAACGAATTAAAAAAAAAACAAGTACTCAATAAAAATGTAAAAAATTTCCTCATAAAGATCAGTTAGGTATAAATACAAAAATTAGCTATTAATAGCCAGTTAATATTTTAAACTCTTCTATGGGGATAGTTTTTAAACAAATTAGAATTGACAAATAGCTAAAACTATAAGGCAGTCTTGTAATGCTTGAATATATTTTAAAAGTAAGGATTCTCCTTGAATTTAATATTATGTATTCATAAAAATATTTAATATAATATTTTTATCACATTGTGTTTTCAAACAAAAAACCCAATCTTATGACTGGGTTATTTTTCATTATATAAAAAGTAGTCTATTATTTTCCATCCATTTTTTTGTTCATTCCAATAATCACATCGTCGGTAATATTAAAGGTGGAATCTTTATAAAGCATATAATCTAATCCTGTGCCGGTTGTAAGAATGTACTGGTACTTTTTATTTTTATTATAGTCATTCAAAAAATCCTTTAACTTTTTTTGAATATCATCCATTAGTTTATAACTTTTTTCACTTAAATTTTGCGAGCTGTTTTGTTTTTTTGCATCTACCTGCTGTTGCTGCTGCATTAATTCACCTTGAAATTTCTCCGCTTCCTGCTGGGTAATTGAATTTCCTCTTTTTAAAAACTCATTCTTACGGTTTTCTAATCCCTTATACCCGTTTTGCCATTCATTTTCAATAATCTTTTGTTCTGCTTCCAATTCTTTTCTACGGTTTTTTATATATAAAATTTTTTCGTTTAACGAGTCAAGTTCTACAAAAGCAATACCCGACCTAGCACTATTTTCTCCAATATTTTCCCTTACGATGTCTTTTGTAATAGTTGTTTCATTTATAGAACTTCTAAATACCTTGGCATATAAAAAAATAACCGCTGCGAGTAAGACCATATTTAAAACTAGAGAAAAATTCTTCATGTAGAGTTGTTTGAGATGCGGCAAGATAACAAAAACCCTTTTTGATAAGGCTTAATAAAAAGATAAATTATAGTTGAATTTACCGGAAACTATTTTCAGATATCCTAATCGAAGTAAATGCAGCTATTAAATTCTTTATATTGGACGGGGATGGCTTAAATGTAAAAGGGGACCAAAAGTAAATTTAGTCCCGATTTTTTCCAATATCCTATGAAAAACCATTACATTCTACACAGTAATTATGCCAAAATATAACCATAACAATCATTAAGCTACCCCTAATTGATTAGGTCAAAAATTATACATATTGGGGAATTAGTTAAGCTACTGCCATAGAAATGTACTTAAAATACCCCGTTCCATGTAATGTATATTTAAATAGTTTCCTCAAGACCTTTCATTACCATATTTAAATGATGATCGACTTTTTGATAGTAGGTTTTTGCCTGTTACCTAAAAAATGCTCCTAAAGCAGACTGATACCATGCTACTTTATAGATACTTATTTCGATTTTTTATTTCCATCCATCCACCACAAATAAAATGATGGAAACCATTTACGCCACGTTTGTTCATTGTGCGCTCCTGCTACATCTACATTAAATGAAAAATCATTTTTTACATTGCTCTCTATATTATTTTTTACACGTTTCATATCATCTACCATATCGCTACTCTCCTTTTCCCCGGCATAAAACCAAAACCGATTTGCTGTTTTTTTTAATATTGATTTCGTCAATGAGTTGATAGTTGGCGCAATCCAATAGGCAGGGGAAAAAATACCTGCCGTGCTAAACGTTTGTGGATATTTGAGAACAGCGTACGTGCTTATTAAACCACCTAAGCTACTACCGGCAATAGCTGTGTGCGATTTACCTTTTTTTGTTCGGTATTTTTTATCAATAAATGGTTTTAATGTAGTGGCTAAAAAATCAACGTATTGCTTTCCTTCTGCCATTCCATATTTTTTATTGTCCTCAAAATTATATTCCGTTATTCTCTTGTCATTGCCATGATCTATGGCTACAACAATGGCATATTTACCTGTTTGTTTTTGCAGGGTATCCAGCGTTTCATCAATTCCCCATTCACCAAAGGGGGCAAAATATTCGTCAAATAAATTTTGACCGTCATGCATATAAAGTACAGGGTAGCTATTTTTTGTACTGTTATAATTTAATGGGAGGTAAACAGCAATTTTTCTGTAACGGGCCAGTTGCGGAATATAAAATGAATCTGTTATTTGGTAAACATTTTTGCTGGAAGTATGTTTTTTAGGTTGTGAGGGATTGTTCTTCCAGCCATAAATATTTACCTGTAAAGAATAATCTTTTTTAATTTGTAGCGTATGGTTACCAACATTCTCTCCGGTGGCTGTAACTTCTTCGGCTTCCCACCGGCCCTGCGTAAATTTATAATTGAAAGTACCTTCTGTTAGGTTTTTCAACAAGATTTCCCACTTGCCAGAATCTATTTTTTTCAACGCATATTTAGCTTCTCCAGGATTCCAGTAATTAAAACTACCGGTTACAAAAATCATTGTTGCCTTTTGCTGCGAGAGATCATTTACAATTAATCTTAGGTTATACTGGCTGTAACCAATTGAATAAAAAAATAATAAAGCAATAAAGCAACATTTATTCATCGCAATTTTTTTAATTAATTAAATACAATGATAATAAAACAATACGGTAATTTGTCTATGGAGGTGCGCTAGCTGCCTACTTACCTACGCTGCTTAACAATGGCTATAAAAATTTGTATTCTTTATAAACAAAATATGCCATCAATACTATTTCTGAAATAAAAAATCCTCGTCCCTACGGCAACGTAGGGATGACAGGGCA
>Ga0105047_10012794_pt1 | contig 13474 bp, 8 predicted proteins | sample MAT04_FD_78384 | JGI IMG/M metagenome (GOLD analysis project Ga0105047, IMG submission 78384) | Freshwater microbial communities from Lake Fryxell liftoff mats and glacier meltwater in Antarctica - MAT-04 (megahit assembly) | ecosystem: Environmental > Aquatic > Freshwater > Ice > Liftoff...
CCGCCGGGCGACCCGCCACGAAGGGGTGTCGACGCCCACAGCCAAGGTCGACCGGCCACCGCCCGACGCCACGTCCTGCAGACCCTCGCCGCGATGGGAGCGGGAGCCGCCCTCGGGACCTTCCTCCCCGAACCGCGCCTCGCCGGCGCTACCGCGGGTACGGGTTCGCTCGCCCCAAACGGGCGCGACGACACGTGGGCGCTGCAACAAGCGCTCGATCACAGCGCCACGGTCACTCTGCCGGCAGGACACTTTCAGGTTGGTTCCGTTCGTCTCAATTCGGGCAATCGGCTCACCATGGCGGCCAACACCGTCCTCCACAGCATTCCGCCGGAGCGGAGCGACTACCGCGGCGTGCTCCTGGTACAAGACGTCGACGACGTCGTGATCGAAGGCGGGATGATCGACGGAACCGGTGGCCCCGTCATGAACGGCATCAACATCGAAGGCGCGCACCGACTCCGAGTTCGCGACATCCGGATCGTGAACATGGCCACCACGAGCGACGGCGTGCGCGGTGATGGGATCTACATTCGCCGCGGGATCGCCGGGAAGCCGCTACGCCATGCCACCGACATCGTGATCGAAGGGGTGACCGCCGACGCCAACGGTCGGCAGGGACTCTCGCTTGTGAGCGGCCGACAGATTCACATCCTGCACTGCACCTTCTCCAACACCACCTCGGCAGTGCCCGGAGCGGGGATCGACTTCGAACCCAACGTCGACAACGACACCATCGACGATGTGGTCGTCACCGACTGCACCTTCGAAGGCAACGAGACCGGCGTGCTGGTCTTCATGAAGAACGCTGAACGCATGGCCAGCGTCACCCTCCGCGATTGTGTGTTTCGAGGCAACCGGACCAACGGCATCACGGGTCGCCTCGACGGGGTCGACGGGCTCACGGTGACGGGATGCACATTTGACGCGAACCAGAGAAGTGCGCTGGTGCTCGCCAACGCCGAATCCGTGGCCGTGCTCGATAATCGCATCCGAAACCACCCGGCCGGGATCGGCATCGAAATCGAAAACGTTCGAGCGTGGCAGGTCCGTGGCAACGACGTCCGGGGTTGCGGCCATAGCGGTGTTCTCGTCACCAATCCGGGGACGTTTCCTTCCACCGGAACACTCAGCCAGAACCAGGTGTGGAACAACGGTACGTCCGCGGCCGGCACGGCGGGCATCCATCTGCGAAGCGAGACCGCGCCTCTCCGTGCCATCGTGCGCGACAACTGGTGCGGCAACACCGAGCCCGACGGGCCGCAAGCGCAAGCGATCACCACCCGCGGCGCCGGGGTTGAAGCGGGCGATACCGAGCAACTCGACCGCGACAATCGCCAGACCAACACCCACTGAGCCGCATCAACTCCGACTGGCGCGTGACACGGGCCCAGACCACGTCGAGCGCCCCACTTGCCGTCAACGGTGTCCGCACCGAACCCGTCGCCGCCGACGCCCGTCCCGGATTGCGGGCGCGACCGATGGGGCCGATGGCCACAGAACAGGTACGACTCAGGTCCCCCGCCCAACCGACTCCCAGCAGATACCCGGAACGGAGCGGGCGTCGCGGAACGGCCGGTGTTCCGTCTCGGCACTACCGTCTTTCCATGGCCGACTCCGACGGGTCCGACCGACCGAAGGACCGAACACCAGCGGCGGTCGGCGTGGCGGCCATGCCGTCAGGCGACAGCGCCTCGCCACCGGTCCGGAACGCCGAGGAGGCGATCGATCACACCCACGTGTGGTTCGCCACCAATTCCGGATGGGCGCCTCCCGACACCGAGACGCTGGCCGAATGGGCGGCCGACGGCTTCAGTCGGGCACCCGACGACTGCGTGGTCGCGGTCGACGGGTGGTGCGCGCACGATCTGGCCTCCTGGCCGCTCGTGCTCGACTCCGTCGACTCCTACGGTCGGACCGAGGCGGACGTGAACGGTCGCACGACGACCAGGTCCACCGCGGGAACCCCGAAGCCAAACAGCCCCGGCCACCAATGACCGACCGGTACCGGCCACGGTCACCCCCGGCTCGCAGGTGTTCGCGTCGAGGGCCTCGGTCTCGCGTCGAGGGCGTCTGTCATGTGTCGAGGTCGACGTTCGATGGTCGCACCGGGCTGGTGTCGAACATTGCGAACAGCGGCTCCGGATCCCCACCCCAGTCGGCGGCACGCAACTGCCCGAAGCTCCGCCGGCCGCCGATCATCCGCACCGCGTCGAACGGGGTGACGCGAAGTGTGAGCTGAGACGGGGCGGTATCGGGGTCACCGAGTTGCCACGTGCCGTCGTCGGTTTCGAGGCGCAGCGAGGGGAGTGATCGCGAGCGGATCAATGCGTCGAGGGACGTGGTCATGAAGCCCAGCGCCACCACGAGCGGAAGGTCCCCGGATATCGCTCCGGGTTCCCCGATCGCGCCACGGATGTCGTGTTCGTGGGTCACCGCATCGAACACCAACTGGTTGGCCGCGATCGCCTGTGCGTGCGGGAGCAGCGCCTCTACCTCCCCGGCGGCAACCTCCCACAACACAAGGAGTTGCTCGACAGAGTCGGCTTCATGGCGGGCCACCTGGGCGGCGGTCCACGGATCAGACGCCACGCCGTCAAGGTTCAGCGCCGCGACGTCTTCCGCTGCGCCGCAAAGGTGTGCGAGGGTCTGCCTCACCGTCCATGCAGGGCAGGCTGGCACTGTCTTGTCCCCGTCCGCGATGTGGGCTCGCAGCACCTCAGTGAGGCGACGCTGCACCTGCCGATAGGCGGTGGCGGCGTCCTCAGCCGTCTGCGGCTCGTTCGGGTGAATCGTGTCCGTCATGACGTCAGTCTGCCGTTTTGGTATCCCAAACGCCTCAAAACTGATGCGTACCGGAGACCGAAACGCGAAAGGGGGGTCAGTCGCCGACCATGAACCGGTAGCCCATGCCGGGCTCTGTGATGAGGTAACGCGGTTGGGAGGGAATGGGTTCGAGTTTGCGCCGCAGCCCGGTCATGTACACCCGCAGGTAGTGCGACTCTCTCGAATACGACGGTCCCCACACGGCCTGCAGCAACTGGGTACGTCCCACCAACCGTCCTCGATTGCGCGCCAGCTCCTCGATGATTCCCCACTCCGTAGGAGTCAGTCGGATCTCCTCACCCAACCGGCGCACACGTTTGCCGGCGAGGTCGATCTCAAAGTCGGCGGTCCGAATCACCGGATCCTCGTCAGGTCCGGTCGACCGTCGAAGCGCTGCCCTCGTCCTCGCCAGGAGCTCGTCCATACCAAACGGTTTCGCCACGTAGTCGTCTGCTCCAGCGTCGAGCGCTTCAACCTTGTCGGCCTCCCGGTCGCGTGCGGAGAGCACGAGGACGGAACCCGAGTACCACCCCCGGAGCCGGCGCAACACTTCGATGCCGTCGAGCCCAGGCAATCCGAGGTCGAGAATGACCAGGTCGGGAGGCACCGCACCTGCCTCCGCTAAGGCGGATTCGCCGTCGGCCGCCGACGCCACGAGGTGACCCCGCACCTCCAGGTTCGCAACCAACGTCTCGCGAATGTCCGGGTCGTCGTCGACAACGAGAATCCGGCTCACGCCGCCACCGACAGGGGCAACGTGAGCGTGACCGTGAGACCGCCCCCTGGCGTGTCGTCCAATCGCAGTTCGCCGTTCATCGATCCGACGAAGCCATGGGCCACCGCAAGACCCAACCCCGCGCCCGGCGGCCGGCGATCGCTCGCGTCAGACAGCCGATGAAAGGGGAGGAGCACATCGTTGCGCATTGTGGGCGGCACTCCCGGACCATGGTCGATCACCCGGATAAGCAGCCGATCCCTCACAACAGAGGCCTCCAGTCGAACGTGACCAGAGGTGTGCACCAAGGCATTGCCGACAACGTTCGCAAGCACTCGTTCGACAAGGACCGGGTCGGCGTGCCATCTCGGAAGGTCGTCGGGAACCTCGATCACGAGCCGACCTTGCCAGTGGTCGTCGATACCTGCCAGCACCTGCGGGAGCACATCGTCGATACCCACCGGTTGCAGGTTTCGCTCGACGCCCCCCGCCTCGAGTCGGCTGAGGTCGAGCAAGTTCGCCACCATCTGCTCTAGGTGATCTGCCTTCTGATCGATAGCTTGCACGAACCGATCACGTTGGCCCGAAGACCATTGCACATCGGATTGAAGCAAGCTTGAAGACGCCGCCTTGATCGATGCCAGGGGTGTACGAAGGTCGTGGGACACGGAACGCAAGATCGCGGTGCGCAGGCGATCCGTCTCTTCATGCACCACGAGGCTGGCGCCCTCTTCAACGAGCCGATCGCGCTCCAGCGATGCCGCAAGTTGGGCGGCCACGGCCTGCAGGATCCGCCGTTGATCCGTAGAGAACGGGCCGAACCCAACAACCAGCGACGCGTCCCCATCGAGAGGCAACGAGAGTGAGCCTGCGGCTCCGACTACGTTCGGCGTACCTGCCGACGCGACGCACGCTGGCACGCGGGTGTCGGTGCCCTGGAGGATCGCTACCCCGTTGGCTGCGATGACGGCGCGAATCCCTTCCAGCAGCGCTTCGACCTCCACCATTTCCGCTGGAACACCCTGGGTGGCCAAGGCCAACAACTCGGCTTCGGCTCGGGCCTGATTCGACGCCTCGTCGCGTTCGGCAAGCCGGCTGACGACCGTGCCGACTGCGAACGCCACCAGTAGGAGCACGCCAACATCGATCACGTCGTCGCGGGTCGCGAACGAGAAGGTGTAGCGCGGGGGCGTGAAGAAGTACGTGGTCGCAAGACAGGCTCCCGACGCAGCAATCAATGCCGGTCTCCGTCCCCCGACGATCGCGACCGTGGTCACGAGCGCAACGAAGAGCAAGGGAACCGACGTGCCAAGCGGATCCACCGCCTCGGACGCAAGGGCAAACAAGGTGAGCACCGGGACGCCAACGACGGCGATTACGTGCCCCCACCGCCTCCGGGGGACCGAGAGCGAGGGGCCCCGAGTGACAGACAAGCGCGTTGGCGGCATTTGTCGACCCGTACCGAATGGCAACCGACCAGGGACTCCGACCCCGGTCCGCACGATGTGGAGGTCGAGGCTGCCGGCCCGCCTCACCACCTCGGTTACGACGGCCCCCTCGCGGATCTGCTGCCACCGACTTCCGCGGGACTCGCCGAGCACCAGTTGCGTGGCCCCCACCTCGGACGAGAAACGCAGCAGGGTGTCGGCAGCGCGTTCACCCAACACCTCATGGAACTCCCCTCCGCCATCGAGAAGGCGGTCTCGAATCTCACCCAAGGCTTCCAGTGAGTGATGCTCCCGGTTCGTTCGGACGTGCACCCCATGCAACGATGCCCCTGATCGTCCCGCCAATTCCTGTGCGCGACGAACCAGCCGCTCATTCCCCGGCGCGCCGGTGACGGCAACCACCACTACCTCGGTCCTACCTCCTCCGCTGACTTCCGGGCGAGCGGCGCGGTTGGCCGACCACGAGGCAAGCCAATGCAGTGCGAGGTCGCGCAGCCCGGCTAGGACGACCGGTTCGAACGCGTCACGCGACGGAGCGATCACGTTGCCGTGGACCATCCTGCGACGGAGCGCCTCGGGCGTGATGTCGACTAGCTCGACCTGTTCCGCGCCCAGCAAAAGCTCGTCGTCAACCAGCGTCTGGTTCTCGGCCCCTCCCCGGGCCCGCGCCGATGCCGCCTGCGATCGAATCTGTCCTACGTCGACCGTGGACACCACATCGATCCCGGCTCGAAGAAGGCGATCCACAAGATCCGCTGCCGCCGCCAGTCCGTCTACGAACACCACGTCGGCAACGCTCGGCGCCTCCACCAAACGCGTTCGATCGAGCAGATCCAAGCCTTCCGCCAGTGCCATCGTCCGCGGATGCTCGTCGTCTCGCGCCAAGACCACGGCCACCCGCGCACCTCGCGCCAATCGACGATGAGCTTCGGACAGTAACGAATAGGTCTTTCCGACGCCAGGACCAGCGCCGAGATACACCCGCAGCCGGCCTTCACTCATCCGATCATCCTAGGAGCGTTCGTCAGGAACACTTCGCGAAGCGGAATCCGAGCCGCGGTTCGGAGCCCGCAAGGACGAACGTCGAAAGCACCCTTGGTTCCGGGCGGGGGAACTGAGGACGCCGCTGCCGGGGTCCTGTACCCATCAACTGACAGATATTTCCGACTTCTTAGCGCCCCTTGTCGAGTTCTTAGCGGCGCTCGCGCTTCCCTCACACCACCACGCGGCGTTCACTGGAACGATGCCAACGACGAGCCAGAACTCACCAGTCAGCGCGACCGGCGGGGCGACCGTCCAGACCTTGATCGGCTTCGATCTCGATGGCGCTCTCCACGGCGACGGCGGGCCCGACCCGACCACAGCCGGCGGGGCACCCACCCCACCGATGGTCGGCAGCGCATCGGGGCAGCACCTTCACCCCCGACCGGATTCACTTTCCGCGGCCGCATCGGAACGGAAACGCTTCCTGGTAAAACAGCGTTTGCTGGGCCCGCCGATCCCAAGCGACCAACTGGCCCACGAACGTCTCGGCAAGCCAACGGCGCTTGCGGTGTTCGCGTCCGACAACCTGTCCTCCTCTGCGTATGCCACCGAAGAGATCCTGCGGGTGCTCATCCCGGTCGTGGGCGTGGCCGCGTTCTCCCTCGTCGTGCCGCTCACGCTGGCGATGCTCGCTGTGCTCGCGCTTCTCATCCTGAGTTACCGACAGACGATCAAGGCCTACCCCAGCGCTGGAGGCGCCTACGTGGTGACCCGCGACAACTTCGGCACGCTCCCTGCACAGGTTGCGGGGGTGGCCTTGCTCACGGACTACATCCTGACGGTGTCGGTGTCGGTAGCGGCAGGGTCGGCCGCACTGGCCTCCACCCCGGGGTTCGAGTGGACCGAACCGTATACGCTCCCGATCGCTATCTTTTTCGTTCTTCTTATCGCCGCCGGCAACCTGAAAGGCGTACGGGAATCCGGGAAGGCGTTCGCCGTGCCGACCTATTTCTTCATCGCCAACATGGCCGTCCTCCTTGGTGCCGGGATCTACCGCGCGGTCACCGGCGGATTGCCGACGAATCCCATCGAGATCCCCGGAGCGGTGGAAGTCGGGACGCCCGGCACCGGCCTGCTCTTGGGCGCAACGATGGCCGTGGTGCTCCACGCGTTCGCGTCCGGTGGGGCCGCCGTTACCGGCGTCGAAGCGATCTCGAACGGCGTGCCAGCCTTCCGTGAACCCTCGTGGAAGAACGCCCGTTCCACCTTGGTGGTGATGGGAACTCTGCTCGGGATCATGTTCCTCGGCCTGTCGTTGCTGGCGACAAAGGTGCATCCGGTTCCGTTCGAGGACGGTACGCCAACGGTGATTTCGCAGATCGGAGGCTTCGTGTACGGCGACTCACTCCTTGGCCAGATCCTCGTGTACACGCTGCAGGCGGGCACCATGCTCATTCTCGTGCTCGCCGCGAATACCAGCTTTGCGGACTTTCCCCGCCTCGCCAGCTTTCAGGCCGGCGACAATTTCATGCCGCGTCAGCTCACCAAACGCGGCCACCGACTCGTCTTCAGCAACGGGATCATGTTTCTCAGCATCGCGGCGATCGTGATTCTCATCATCACCCGAGCCAAGGTTGAGAACCTCATCCCACTGTATGCCGTTGGGGTGTTCCTCGGCTTCACCCTTTCGCAGGCCGGGATGGCAAAGCATCATGTCACCCACAAAGAGCCGGGGTGGAGAGTGGGGCTGGTGATCAACGGGGCCGGTTGCATGGTGAGCGCGTTGGTTTGTGTCGTGATCGCAGCCACAAAGTTCCTTCACGGAGCGTGGGTCATCATGTTGGCGATCCCTCTTGTGGTCTTCATGTTGTACCGACTCAACCGGCAATACACCCTCGAAGCCGACGTATTGGAGCGGGATGCACCGACGGCGGTGACCGAACGCCGACGATCGCGTCATGCCGTCGTTGTGTTCATCGATCGGCTCGACATGGCAGCGGTGCGGGCGATCCAGTACGCCCGAACAATCACACCCGACGCGGTGTCGGCTGTGCACTTCGACATCGATCCTTTGATCACCTCAGAACTGGTGTCGACGTGGCAGCGACTGGGGTTCGGAAAGGTGCCACTCGATGTGGTGAGTTGCTACGACCGACGCCTTGAGCGGGCCGCCAAGGACGTTGCCTGGAACGCGCTCACCGACGAGGACACCGAACTCACCGTTCTCATTCCCCGACGCGAGCACGACCGGGTGTGGCATCGACTCATCCACGATCGCACGGCCAACGTGCTCTCCCGATCGTTGGCAGGCCTACCGCATTGCAATGTCACCATCGTCCCCTTTCACATCACGGACCCATCGAGGCGGACATCGGCAGATCCGGTCCGGGACACGGCACGCAAGCCTCGGCTCGGCCCGAACGGCGACGCTTCGAAACCACCCGCCACCATCTCGTCACCCTCGATCGACCTACCCGAGGGAGCGACCCCCATCGGCCTTGTTGCGTTCCGAGAGGAGGTGTGCATCGCTGGTCGAGTCGACGCCATGCGTGTCCAGCCGCTCGCCGGCGCTGCCACCCTGGAGCTCATGCTGGCAGACGGGAGCGGGACTATGCGTCTGGTGTTTTTTGGACGGCGGTCACTGGCGGGCGTGACCGCTGGCACCCACCTGATCGTCACCGGTCGCGTAAGCGAACACCGCCGGTCGTTCGCCATCCTCAACCCGGTCTACGAGATCCTGCTCACCGAGAGCGACGATGCGACCGCCTGAACGGGGCGATCCCGTCCTTCCACCTTTCGCCGGAACATCCCGGAACGCGAAAAGGGGGAACCTCAGGTGAGGGCGAGAAGCTTCTCTACCCGCTCCTCGGTGGACGGGTGGGTGCGGAACAGGTTGGCGAAGGCCACCTTCCGGCCCGAAAGCGGGTTCACGATGTAGGCGCTGGCCTGGCTCGGCTGCACGTGTACGTTCGGAATCCGGTTGGAGGCGTAGTCGAGTTTCTGGAGCGCACTCGCCAGCGGCCGGGGATCGCCAAGGATCTCTGCACCGCCACGATCGGCCTCGAACTCGCGGCTGCGACTCAGCGCCATCTGCAAGATGCCGGCGGCGAGCGGCGCCACCATCGCAACGAGCAGCGCAACGACCGGGCTCGGGGAATCCTCGTCGTCGCCACCGCCGAACATCGCCGACCACATGGCCATGTTGGCGACAAAGCTGATTGCCGTAGCTACCGCGCCGGCAATCGATGCGATGAGGATGTCGCGGTGTTTGACGTGGGCCAGTTCATGGGCCAGCACCCCGGCGACCTCACGCTCGTCGCAGATCTCGAGCAGACCACGGGTGACGGCGACGGCCGCATGCTTGGGATTCCTCCCGGTGGCGAAGGCGTTCGGCTGATCCTCGTCGATCAAGCAGATCTTGGGCATCGGGAGATCCGCCCGAGCAGTGAGGTCGCGCACGATGCGATACAGCGTTGGGGCCTGGGCTTCGTTCACCTCCACCGCACCTGCGGAGCGCAGCGCCAGCTTGTCGGAGAACCAGTACGAACCACCGCTGATGAGCACGCCGAAGATCAAGCCGATCACGGCGCCGCTCGACCCGCCGAGGATCGATCCGATGGCGACCAAGAGGCCACCGATGGCGCCCAAGAGCACGGCGGTTTTGGCCGTGTTGGCGAGAAGGAAACCGGTGGCCCGACCACTCGATCGGGTCCCCGTGGTGGTGGGGGACGTGAAGGTGTTCATGCCTCGCAGTATGCCGGGTTTTGGCGAAAATCCGACGAAAGATGCGGGTTCGAGCGTGCTCCGCTCAGGCCCGAAAACGTCACTTCACCAGCAAGTTGCGCACCTTGTCTTCGCTTTCCGGGGTGACGAGCACCATCACCTCGTCGCCGGGGTTGAGCACGGTGTCGCCCCGCGGCACCACCACGTGCTCATCTCGGATCACGGCCACCACGGTGGAATCGCGCGGGAAGCCGAGCTCCATGATCTGCTTGCCCGCGGAGGGAGAATCGTCGGCCAGCTTCACCTCTGCCAGCTGGGCACGGTTGCCTTCCAACGACAACAGGCGGACGAGCGAGCCCACCGAAACGGCTTCCTCTACCAGGCCTGTGAGGAGATGGGGCGTGGATACCGACATGTCGATCCCCCACGTCTCGTTGAACATCCACTCGTTGTTGGGGTTGTTCACCCGGGCGATCACCCGAGGAACTCCGAACTCCTGCTTGGCGAGCAACGAGATCACCAGATTGTCCTCGTCGTCGCCCGTGACGGCGACGACGACGTCGGCGGTTTGGGGCTTGGCCTTACCGAACTCGGTGACTTCACACCCATCGACGTTGATCCACTCAACACCGGGAGTGAGGTTGGCGCGGGTGATCGATTCCACCCTCGCGGGGTCGACCTCGATGATCACCACTTCGTGCTGGCCGCTCTTGGTGAGCTCATTGGCGATGTAGGTGCCGACGTTTCCGCCGCCGGCGATGATGACGCGCATGGGGTGCTCCTCGTATCCGGACAGATCGGGCGATCAGTGCCTGGCGGCGACGGCGGCCGGACCAGTGAAGTGGGCATCAAAGGCGTCGAGTCCGTCACCCGAAACCATGAACCAAACGGTGTCGCCCTCCTGCACGGCGGCCTTCGGGTCGGGAAGGCCAGCGACGCCGAGTCGGGAGGTGGCGACGGCGTTGGCCACACCAGCAAGGGTGACCGCACTCAGCGGACGCCCGGCCCACGCCGCACCGATGGTGCGCTCAACGAGACCCACCTTGGCGCTCGGGTCGACCCAGGTCATGCCCGTGCTGTCGGGGAGAATCTTGCGAAGCACCCGATCGATCGCCCAGGTGGCGGGCTCCACGGTGGGAATCCCGAGCCGTTCGTACACCTGGGCGCGCCGCGCGTCGTAGATGCGGGCCACCACTTTGTCGACCCCGAAGAACTCACGGGCCACGCGGGCCACGAGAATGTTGGAGTTGTCGCCATTGGTGACTGCGGCCAGCGCGCCCGCTTCTTTGATACCCGCCTCCTCCAACCGATCACGGTCGAATCCCACGCCGACCACGGTGCGACCGGCGAAGTCCTCGGGGAGTCGACGAAAGGCCTTCGACTGCTTGTCGACGACGGCGACCGTGTGGCCCCCGTCCTCCAACGTGCGGGCCAGCCCCGACCCAACTCGGCCACAACCGACGACGACGACATGCACGGGATCTCGACCTCCAGGCGCCGCGTCCGCGCGGCTTCGGCATCCTACGGCGACCTGAGCGACCGAACGCAAAGCCCCGCGTCAGGATCGCGCAAGGATTCTCAGGGGACTTGGCGCCACACCGCCGTGGGCTTTTCTGGCCGGGCTTGCGGGTGTTGACTGGTGCACGATGAAGACCGAGGACGATCTCGGGGGCGCAGAAGAACCCGCCGCCCCGCCCACCGCTCGAGGGAACGGCCCCGCACTGTCGCCCAAAGCCCACACCCATCTGGTCGACCTTCCCGAGTCCCGGAGCTACCGCTTCAAGAACAAGGCCCTCGGTCCCCCGCTCCAGTCTGACCAGCTCGCCAACGAACGACTCGGCAAACCGACAGCTCTGGCGGTGTTCGCCTCCGACAACCTCTCCTCTTCCGCGTACGCCACGGAGGAGTTCCTGCGCGTGCTGGTGCCTGTAGCGGGCGTCGCTGCATTCGGCCTCGTCGTGCCCCTCACCGGGGCGATGTTGGTGGTGCTGTTCCTACTCATCCTCAGTTATCGCCAGACCATCAAGGCGTACCCCAGCGCGGGTGGCGCCTACATCGTCACAAAGGACAACTTCGGCACGACGGCGGCGCAGGTGGCCGGCATCTCGCTCCTCGCCGGTTACATCCTCACGGCGGCGGTCTCCGTTGCCGCCGGCGCCGCTGCGCTCGCGTCGTTCATCCCCGACCTTGCGCCGTTCGTGGTACCCATCTCCATCGTCTTCCTTCTGATCATCGCCGGCGGCAACCTCAAGGGAGTGAAGGAGAGCGGCAAGGCGTTCGCCGTCCCTACCTACTTCTTCATCGCCAACATGGTGCTGCTCATCGGGGTGGGCGCGTACCGCTACTTCGGGTCGGGGTTGGACAAGGTGGAAGTGGAGAATCCGGCCGAAGTTCTCACTCAGATCCCCGGTCAATACGACACCACGATGTGGATGGGTGTCGGGCTCTTCGTGATGCTTCATGCGTTCGCATCTGGAGGGGCTGCGGTCACTGGCGTGGAGGCGATCTCCAACGGCGTCCCGGCGTTCAAGGAGCCGTCGTCGAAGAACGCCCGAGACACGCTCGTGATCATGGGATCGCTCCTCGGGGTCATGTTTCTTGGGCTCTCACTGTTGGCATCGCAGGTCAACCCGGCCCCCTATCGCGAAGGCACCCCCACCGTGATCTCCCAGATCGGTGAGGTCGTCTATCACCGTCATGCGGGGGGAATCGGGTTCATCCTGTGGGCCAGCTTGCAACTGGGCACCATGTTGATCCTGGTGCTCGCCGCCAACACCAGCTACGCCGACTTCCCCCGCCTTGCCAGCTTCCAAGCTACCGACAGCTTCCTTCCCCGCCAGCTCACCAAACGAGGTCATCGGCTCGTCTTCAGCAACGGCATCATCGCCCTTACTGCGGTTTCGATCGTGTTGCTCGTGGTCACGGGCGCAAAGGTCGAACGACTCATCCCCCTCTACGCCATCGGCGTGTTCACCGGTTTCGTGCTGTCGCAAGCGGGCATGGCCAAACGCCACATCCGGTTGAAAGAGAAGGGCTGGCGGATGGGCCTGTTGATCAACGGGGTGGGAGCGATCCTGTCCGCCGTCGTACTCGTGGTTTCCGCCATCTTCAAGTTCACCGAAGGGGCATGGATCATCATCCTGGCTATTCCGCTTGCGGTGATTCCGCTGTTCCGACTCAACCGGCAGTATGAAGACGAACGCGAGGCGCTCAGCAGCGGCGAAGCCACATCGGCAGCTCTCCAGGAGAAGATTCTCGACCGCCACAACGTGATCGTGCTGATCGATCAGCTCGACATGGCCGCCGCCCGGGCGATCCAGTACGCCCGCACCCTGGTTCCCGACGAACTGCGCGCCGTCCATTTCGATATGGATCCGCTTCGGTCGAAGGAGCTCACCGACGGTTGGGTGAATCTGGGTTTCAACCGTATTGCGCTCGACGTCGTGGACTGCCCGGATCGCCGGCTCGAACGAGGTGTTGCGGAATTGGTAGCGCGAGAGCTCGTCAACGGCAACACCGAGGTCACGGTGTTGATGCCTCGCCGAAAGTACAGCCGTCTGTGGGCCCGGCTCGTGCACGACAACACTGCCGACAAGATCGCCGAGACGCTTTCGTCGATTCCCCACTGCAACGTCACCATTGTGCCTTTTCATATTGGCGCCAAGGCGGGGACCACTCCCACCATTCGTGCGGCGGCGGCCGCAGAACTGGTCGGAGACCTCAACGACCATGGCGCCAAGAAGACCAAGAGCAAGAGCAAAGCGAAGGCCAAGGCCAA
>Ga0105047_10012796_pt1 | contig 13473 bp, 10 predicted proteins | sample MAT04_FD_78384 | JGI IMG/M metagenome (GOLD analysis project Ga0105047, IMG submission 78384) | Freshwater microbial communities from Lake Fryxell liftoff mats and glacier meltwater in Antarctica - MAT-04 (megahit assembly) | ecosystem: Environmental > Aquatic > Freshwater > Ice > Liftoff...
CAACACACGCTGGCCTGCCGGCGCTGGCTGGTGGTGCGCCGCGACACGGTAAGCCACGACATCCTGGCGGTGATGCCGGCGCGCGAAAGGCCGGTGGCATGAGCGCTGCCGGGCCGCTCCCAAGGCGCTCGCACCGCAGCCCGCAGGGCGGAGGTGTTCCAGTGAGCGCCGCCGGGCCGCTCCCAAGGCGCACGCACTGCAGCCCGCAGGGCGGAGGTGTTCCAGTGAGCGCCGCCGGGCCGCTCCCAAGGCGCTCGCACTGCAGCCCGCAGGGCGGAGGTATCCAGTGAGCGCCGCCGGCCCATTGCGGCTCGCCAGCGGCGGGCGCATCGACCGGACGCGATCGATCACGTTGTCCCACGACGGCCAGTTTCTGTCCGGCCTGGCCGGTGACAGCGTCGCGGCCACGCTGCTGGCCCATGGCAAACATCTGGTGGCACGCTCGTTCAAGTACCACCGTCCGCGCGGTATCGTAGCGGCCGGTGTCGAGGAGCCCAACGCCCTGCTCACGGTGGGCAGCGGCGCGCGCCGTGAACCCAATATCGCAGCCACCGTGCTGGAGTTGCATGAGGGCCTGCAGACGCGGACCCAGAATGCCTGGCCCTCGGTCGGCTTCGACCTGATGGCGATCAACGGCCTGCTGTCGCCGATGTTCGTGGCAGGTTTCTACTACAAGACGTTCATGGGGCCCACGCGCAAGGCCTGGATGTTCTACGAACACTTCATCCGCAAGGCTGCGGGCCTGGGCCTGGCGACGACCCAGCCCGATCCCGATCGTTACGACTGGCACCATGGTTTCACCGATGTGGTGGTGGTCGGTTCAGGGCCGGCAGGACTCACTGCTGCGCTTGGCGCTGCACACTGCGGCCTGGACGTGGTGCTGGTCGAGCAGGACTTCCTGGCGGGAGGCTCGCTGCTCGGACATGCGGCGGACAGCGCGCAGGCGATATGGCTGGCGCAGATGCTGGCTGACCTGCAGGCCACCGGCCGGGTCCGGCTGTTGACACGCGCCAGCGCTTTCGGGCTGTACGATGGCAACACGCTCGGTATCGTCGAGCGCAGCGAGCCCGGCGTTGCCGATGCCTCGCGCGGCATACCGCGTCAGCGGCTGCACATCATGCGCGCCGCGCGCATCGTGATGGCCTGCGGGGCGCTGGAGCGCCCGCTGGTGTTCGCTGGTAACGACCTGCCGGGTGTGATGCTCGCGGGCGCGGTCGGCACCTACGTCAACCGGTATGCGGTTTTGCCGGGGCGCAAGGCGGTTTTCGCGCTCAACAACGACGCAGCGTATGGCGATGCGATCGCGCTGGCCCGGGCGGGCGCCACGGTCTGTGTGGCTGATCTGCGGCCAGGCGCCAGCGACGCGGTGTTGCAACGCGCGCGCGAGTCTGGCGTCGAGGTGCGGCTGGCCACCGCGGTGGCACGCACGCAGGGTGGGCAGCACGTCAGCCGCTGCACGCTGGTGCCCTACGACATCGCCAACGGCGTCGTCGATGGCAAGGGTGCGACGGTGGATGTCGATCTGGTCGCCATGTCGGGCGGCTGGACGCCCAGCGTGCATCTGACTTCACACCGCGGCATCAAGCCGGTGTATCGAGCCGAGGTCGCGGGCTTTGTGCCGGGCGGCTTTGACAGGAACCATTTCGGTGCCGGTGCCATGGTCGGCAGCCAGGACCTGGACTCTGCGTTGCGCGGTGGCTGGCAGGCGGCGCAACAGATCGCCCACGCCTGCGACCGGACGCTCGACGCGCCGTGCCCGGCACTGTCCCCACAGGCGGCAGATGCATCAATGGCCTTCATCGCGGTGCCGCCGGTCCTGTTGGCCGCCCGCAAGGGAAAAGCCTTCGTCGATTTCCAGAACGACGTGACGGTGGACGACATCGACCTGGCGCACCGCGAAGGGTACCGATCCGTCGAACACCTCAAGCGCTACACCACGCTGGGCATGGGCACCGACCAGGGCAAGACATCGAATCTCAATGCGCTGGCCATCATGGCGGCGCGGCGCGAACGGGAACTGGATACGGTCGGCACGACCACGTTCCGTCCACCGTATACGCCAGTGACCATCGGCGCGCTGGCCGGTCGCAGCGTGCGCGCTCACCTGACCGCGGTGCGCCGGACCCCGATGCACGACTGGCATGTGGCCCACGGTGGCGACATGATGGAAGCAGGTGCGTGGAAACGCCCGTTGTGGTACCACGGGCATGGCGCGGATTTGTCCGAAGCCTACAAGGCCGAGATGGCCTTCGTGCGCGAGCAGGTCGGCATCGCCGATGTGTCCACGCTGGGCAAGATCGACGTGCAGGGCCCGGACGCGGCCGAGTTCCTGAACCGGGTCTACGTGAACGGTTTTGCCAAGCTGCCACTCGGCAAGGCGCGTTACGGCTTCATGCTGCGCGAAGACGGCGTCGTGATGGACGACGGCACGACCAGCCGCGTCGGTGAGACGCAGTTCTTCATGACCACGACCACCGCACAGGCCGCCAAGGTCATGAGCCACCTGGAGTTCCTGCTGCAGGTGGTGTGGCCGGAGCTGCGAGTGACCGTGGCCTCGGTGTCGGACCAGTGGGCGGCGATGAGCATGGCCGGGCCGAAGTCGCGCGAGGTGCTCAAGGCTGCGTTGGCGGACGTGGACTGCAGCACCGAGGCGCTTGGGCACATGGGCGTGCTCGATACGATGGGAACCGGCGCGTTGTCCGGGATCCCGCTGCGCATCATCCGGCTCACCTTCTCGGGCGAACTCGCCTACGAGGTCTATACCCACACCCACTTCGGCCGCCAGGTCTGGGACCATCTGCTGGAAGCGGGCAAGCCCTGGAACCTGCGCCCGTACGGCCTGGAAGCGCTGGGTTCGCTGCGCATCGAAAAAGGCCATGTCGTCGGCTCCGAGATGGACGGTCGCACGACGCTGGAGGACATGGGCATGGGCAAGATGGCCAGCACGGTCAAGCCGTTCTGGGGCGGTGCGCTCAAGACCGGCGAGCACCTGGCGCGCGCTGACCGGCCGACCCTGGTGGGGCTGGAGGCGGTCAGCGCCAGCGAGCCGCCGAACAACGGCGCGATCCTGTTTTTCGCCGACGACACGATCCAGGGCCATGGGCGTGGGCATGTCACCTCGACCACCTATTCGAAGGAGATCGGCAAGTCGATCGCGCTCGGATTGCTGCAAGGCGGCCTGCGCCATGTCGGACAGGAAGTGATTGCCGCATCGCCGGTGCATGGCCGTCAATATCGGCTCAAGGTCGTCGATCCGTGTTTCCTGGACCACCATGGGGAGCGATACCGTGTCTGAAACCGCGCAGCCGGCGATGCCACGCCATCGCAGCCCGTTCGACGGCTACAAGCCAGACCAGCGCCCGGCGTCCGGCGGGCCGGTTGGCGTCGGGTTGCAAGCCCGCACGCTACCGGGGCTGTGGCTGATCCACACCTGGTCGTCAGGTGCCGACGGCTTGCGGTCGGCATTGACAGCGGCATGGGGCGCGGCTGGCGTGCCACAGCGCACCGGGCAGGTCGCAACGCTGGCGCAGGGCCTTTTGATGTGCACCGGGCCGTGCGAGTACCAGCTACTGGCTGCGCAAGTCCCGGGCTTTGCGGCGGACCTGCGCCGGCATGTACCCGCCGACGTCGGCTCGGTGACCGATCTTGGCCATGCGCGTTGCCGTATCCACATCGAAGGGCCCCATTGCCGAGACACCTTGTCCAAGCTGTTCGCACTCGATCTGCGCGAGGCTGCCTGGCCTGTCGGCGAGTTGCGGCTGACCGGCCACCACCATGTGCCGTGCGGGGCGTACCGGCTTGGCATCGACAGTTTCGATCTGCTGGTGCTCTCCACTTATGCCGTTGACCAGTTGGGGACCCTGCTGGATGCAGCGCAGGAGTATGGGGTGGTGCTGGAAAAACCATAGCGCACGCGACGCGCTGGCGCGTCGGGGCCTTGCGGCAGGATCTCGATGACTCGTGCACCGCCGCGGATCCGGGCGGGCGCTGGCGCGACGTGTTGCCGTTCTTGCGCCGCGCGCGGGATCAACCCGCCTCGACCTCGACCAGACAGTCGTAGAAGGTCGGTGCCCGTCCCAGGTCCGTCAGCTTCTGGCTGGTCAGTTCGTTGACGTTCTTGCCATCCAGGCCGAGTTTGCGCCACCAGACGCCCAGGCCGTTGACGACTCCGGGGCGTGCGCGTGGCGATACGACCATCTTGCAGCGATAGTGGCCGCGCTGGTTGAATACCCGCACAACCGAGCCCGACGCGAGCCTGCGCGCCTGGGCATCGGATACGTGCATCTCCAGGATCGGCTCTCCCTCGATGTCGCGCAGGCTGGTCACGTTGACGAAGGTCGAGTTCAGGAAGTTACGCGCCGGCGGCGAGATCATCGCCAGCGGATAGTCGGGTGAACTGCCGGGCGTCTCGTAGTTCGGCAGGTGGTCGGGCAGGCCGTCCAGGCCCCTGTCTGCCAGGCGCTGGCTGAAGAATTCGCATCGGCCCGATGCACTCGGAAAACCACCATGCGCAAACGGTGCCTCCGGCAGACTCAGCGAGGCGAAACCCTGTGCCAGCAGCACATCGAAGTCCACCGTCTCGCCGTAGGCGGTGCGGCACAGGGACTCATCGTCCTGCTGGAAACAGGCGTCGTCGAAACCCATGTGGCGCGCCAGTTCACGGAAGATTGCGGTGTTGGGTCTGGCCTGCCCTTGCGGCGCAATGGCCGGACGGTTCAGCACCACGTCGGTGTGGCCGTAACTCAGGTGGATGTCCCAGTGTTCCAGTTGCGTCGTCGCCGGCAGGATGTAGTCTGCGTAGTCGGCGGTGTCGGTCTGGAAATGCTCGAGCACGACCGTGAACAGGTCCTCGCGCGCGAAGCCCCGGGCCACCTGGCTGGAATCGGGCGCCACGGCGACCGGGTTGCTGTTGTAGACGATCACGGCCTCGATGGCCGGACCGAAGGCGTCGGATGCCGGCTGCAGCAAGGCGTCGCCGATTTGCACCATGTTGATCGTGCGGGCCTTGTCCTGGCGCAGGTCGGGCCGCTCCAGCGCCGCGCGCTGTACCGGGAATTGCCCCGAGCTGGACAACAGGACGCCGCCGCAGCGTTTGCGCCAGGCGCCGATGAGTGCCGGCAGGCTGACGATGGCGCGCACGGCATTGCCGCCGCCGCGCACGCGCTGCACCCCGTAGTTGACGCGGATGGCAGCGGAACCCGCATCGCCCCGGCATGCACCGTAATCCCGTGCGAGCTGGCGTACCTGCTGGGCGTCGATGCCGCAGACGGTGGCCACCCGTTCGGGCGGCCATTGCAGCGCGCGCTCGCGCATCCGGTCCCAGTCCTGCGTGTGGCGCTCCAGGTAGTCGTGGTCCAGCCAGTCGTGCATGATGAGTTCGTGCATCAGGCCCAGCGCCAACGCCGCGTCGGTGCCCGGCATCAGCGCGATGTGTTCGTGGCACTTGTCGGCGGTTTCCGTGCGCCGCGGGTCGATACACACCAAGCGCGCACCGCTGCGTTTGGCCTCCAGCGCGTAGCGCCAGAAATGCAGGTTGCTGGCGATCGAGTTGCTACCCCAGATCAGGATCAGCCTGGCCTTTGCGAAATGCTCGACCCGCATGCCGACCTTGCCGCCGAAGGTGTGCTCCAGCGCTTCGGCGCCGGCGTTGGAGCAGATCGTGCGGTCCAGCAACGATGCCCCGAGCCGGTTGAAGAAGCGCGCCGAGATGCTGTCGCCCTGGACCAGCCCCATGGTGCCGGCGTAGTTGTAGGGCAGGATCGCCTGGGCCGCGCCAGGGCCCCGCGCCGCGATGCGTTTCAACCGATCGGCGATGTCGGCCAGCGCCATGTCCCAGCCGACCGTTTCGAACTGTCCGGCACCCTTGGCCCCGACCCGCCTGAGCGGTTGCAGCAACCGCTGCGGGTGGTAGCTGCGTTCCGTGTAACGCGAGACCTTGGTGCACAACACGCCGTTGGTGTGGTCGTGCCGTGGATTGCCCTGAACCTTGATCGCGATGCCGTCCTGCACCGTGGTGATCAGCGCGCAGGCGTCGGGGCAATCATGGGGGCAAGCGCCCCGCACGGTGGTGGAGGTTATGGCGTTCATGTTGATTCCGGCTGCGGCACACGCGACCGGCCGGCAGACGGGTTTGCAGGGCCGGGCAGGTATTCTTCCCGGGCAGTAGACTTGCGGGTCGTGGTGTCAGACCGCCATCTTAGATCAACCTCAACCGCCGGCTCACGGGATCGTGCCAACACGATTGCGGCCTGCTCACCGGAGACCCGCTGCATGAAAGTCATCGATTCGATCCTCACCCAGTCGGCCGCCATCGCCGCGGTGCGACGCGACATCCATGCGCATCCGGAACTGTGCTTCAAGGAAGTCCGCACCGCCGACGTTGTGGCTGCCAAGCTGACCGAATGGGGCGTTCCATTCGAGCGCGGCATGGGCACCACCGGCGTCGTGGGCATCATTAAGAGTGGCACGTCGACGCGCGCCATCGGCCTGCGCGCCGACATGGATGCCTTGCCGATGCAGGAGTTCAACAGCTTCAGCCATGCCAGCAAGCATGCCGGCAAGATGCACGCCTGCGGCCACGACGGCCATACCGCGATGTTGCTGGCTGCGGCGCAGCATCTGTCCAAGCACCGCAACTTCGACGGCACCGTCTACCTGATCTTCCAGCCGGCTGAAGAGGGCGGCGGCGGCGCACGCGAGATGATCCGGGACGGTCTGTTCGAGAAGTTCGAGATGGATGCCGTGTTCGGCATGCACAACTGGCCGGGTTACCCGGTCGGGCAGTTCGCTGTCAGCCCCGGGCCGGTGATGGCGTCGAGCAACGAGTTCAAGATCCGCATCACCGGCAAGGGCGGGCATGCCGCCTTGCCGCACACCGGTATCGACCCGGTGCCGGTTGCCTGCCAGATGGTGCAGGCGTTTCAGACCATCATCAGCCGCAACAAGAAGCCGATTGACGCCGGCGTCATCTCGGTCACGATGATCCATGCTGGCGAGGCCACCAACGTCATTCCGGATTACTGCGAGATCCAGGGTACGGTGCGCACCTTCACGCTGGAGGTGCTGGACCTGATCGAGCAACGCATGCAGCAGGTGGCCGAACACACCTGCGCCGCTTTTGAGACCCTATGCGATTTCCAGTTCAAACGCAACTATCCGCCAACGATCAATTCGGCGCCCGAGGCGCAATTCGCGCGCAAGGTGATGCAGGACATCGTCGGTGCCGATAACGTCGTGACGCAGGAACCCACGATGGGCGCCGAGGATTTCGCCTACATGCTGCAGGCCAGGCCGGGCGCCTACAACTTCATTGGCAACGGCGACGGCGGCCATCGCGAAGCCGGCCATGGCGCCGGCCCTTGCATGTTGCACAACCCGAGTTACGACTTCAACGACGACCTGATTCCGCTCGGCGCCACCTACTGGGTGCGGCTAACCGAGGCATGGTTCGCGCAGGACGCACTGCAGGCTGGGCAATGATCGGCCTGGACCAGGCGTTCTCGGGCAGTTACGCCCAGGCGCGCGAGCGGTTCCTGGCGGCCGCCGCGACAGCGGGGTTGTCGCTCACCTCGTACGATCACCCTTTGACAGGCCGCGACGGCGAGGCGCTGGCGCTGGACGTGGCGGTTGCGGGCGACCCACGGTCCGAGGCCATGTTGATCATTTCCAGCGCCTGCCACGGCGTGGAGGGTTTCTGCGGCAGTGGCGTACAGGTCGCATCGCTGCACGACGATGAATGGCTGGCGCAGGTGCGCGCCTCGGGCGTGGCGGTGTTGTACCTGCATGCGCTCAACCCGCATGGTTTCTCGCATCTGCGGCGGGTCACGCAGGAAAACGTCGACCTGAACCGCAACTTCGGCGACTATGCGCAGCCGCTGCCGGTCAATGCGGCTTATGCCCGGTTACATGCCTTGTTGCTGCCCGAGCACTGGCCTGCCGACGACGCGAATCGCAAGGCGATCGCCGACTACCTGCTACAACACGGCGTGGCGCAGTTCCAGGCGGCGGTGACACAAGGCCAGCATGCTTTTCCCGACGGGCTGTTCTTCGGCGGCACCGCGCCGACCTGGAGCAACCGCACCGTGCGTGAGGTGCTGCGGCGCCATGCGGGCAACGCCCGGCGGCTGGGCTGGATCGACCTGCATACCGGCCTGGGTCCCAGCGGCCTGGGCGAGCGCATCTTTGCCTGCAAGGACGATCCTGTCGCGTTGCAGCGGGCGCGCCAGTGGTGGGGCGGTGATGGTGCGACGCCAATCACCTCGTTCTATGACGGTTCGTCGAGTTCGGCCCGACTGACCGGCCTGATGTGGAATGCCGCCTACCAGGAGTGCCCGCAGGCCGAATACACCGCGATCGCGATGGAATACGGCACCGTGCCGATTCACGACGTGATCGATGCGCTGCGTGCCGACCACTGGCTGCAGCAGCATCCGCAGGCCGACGCAGACCGGGCTCGCCGCATCAAGCAGCAGATCCTGGACGCGTTTTATGTGGATACCGACGAATGGCGCGGCCAGATCATTGCGCAGGCGCGCCAGGCGATGTTCCAGGGTGTGGCCGGGCTGATGGCGCGACGCTCAGCGTAGCCGCAGTTGCTCGCGGCCCTGTGCCATCTGCAGCAACCCGTCGAAGATCAGGTTGTCGACCAGCTCGAACGGTGTGGACAGGCTGGGCGCCATTTTCCAGCCAGCGCCGCCGGTCATGAAGCACACCGGCTGCGCGCCGCAGTGGGCGCGCACGTTTTGCACCATGCGGTCCATCGCGCCGGCGATCGCGCAGGTGCCGCCGCTGGTCAAGGCATCGCTGGTGTTGGTCGGGAAATCGCGTACCTCCCCGGTGGGCACACGCAACCCTGCGGTGCCCGACTCCAGAGCCCGCAGCATGATGCCGTGCCCGGGAAGGATCAGCCCGCCCAGAAACAGCCCGGCCGCGTCGATGGCCTCGATCGTCACGGCGGTGCCGACCATGGACACGACGATGGGCCGAGGCGGGCCCTTGGCCAGCATGCGGTGCCAGGCGCCAATCATCGCAACCCAGCGGTCGGCGCCAAGCCGGCTCGGAAAGTCGTAACCGTTGCGCAGTCCGGCTTCGGCCTCGCTGGCGACCACCCACTGTGGCGCGACATCCCAGATCTCGAGTTGTTCCTCGACACGCCGCTTCACGGCTTCGCCGGCCACGACGCAGCCGAGCATGGTGGTCGGCTCGGCCAGGCTGGCCCAGGCGCCATCGGCCAGTCGGTCGATGTTGTCGAGGAATTCGGCGCCGTGGGCGATCAGCTGCGCGCCCGGCGCAGGCGCCGTATATTGCGCCCATTTGAGCCGGGTGTTGCCGATATCGACGGCCAGAAAAGTCATTCTTGCTGCAGCGTCGGGGCTACGCCGGGAATGTGACGGGACGCCTCGTAGGCACGGGCGGCGCGCAACACCCGTGCGTCGCCGAACATCGGGCCCACCAGCTGCAGGCCGATCGGCAGGCCTTCGCGGGTGAAGCCGCACGGGATGGTGCAGGCCGGCTGCTGCGTCAGGTTGAACGGATAGCTGAACGGCGTCCAGCCCAACATCGTCTCCGGCGTCATCGGGCGATGGCCTGCGGGCACGGCATCGAAGGCTGGCACTGACGTGGCCGGTGTCGCGATCAGGTCGTACTGTTGCATGAACTGGCGCATCTGGGACCCGAGGGCACCGCGGCGCAGGTTGAGTTGCTGAATCTGCAGCGCGCTCAAGTGCCGGCCCAGTTCGGCCTGGGCAGCGAAGTCCGGATCGCAGACCGATTGCTGCCGTGGCGTCAGGCTGCTCCACACTGTCCAGGCGCCCAGGAACCAGAGTCCGGTGGTGATCTCCAGCGGGTCGTCGAAGCCCGGGTCGACCTGCTCCACCACGGCGCCGAGTTGCCCGAGTTGCCGCACCGCGGCGTGCACGGCGGCGGCCACCTGCGGATCGACGTTGCGCGCGTAACCCAGCGCCGGCGAATAGGCGATCCGCAGCCCGCGTATGCCATCGTCCAGACCCTGGGTGTAGTCGGTTGCGTCGGGCGGCAACGACGTCCAGTCGCGCGCGTCCGGTTGCTTGAGGATGTTCATCGCAACCGCCGCGTCGCGCACGTCCCGGGTCAGCGGCCCCAGGTGCGAGACGGTGCCGAACGGCGACAACGGGTAGGCGGGAATCCGGCCGAAGCTGGGTTTGAGGCCAAAGTTGCCGCAGAACGCGGCGGGTATGCGCACCGAACCGGCGCCATCGGTGCCGATCGCGATCGCGCCCATGCCCGCCGCGGTCGCCGCCGCGGCACCGCCCGAGGAACCGCCAGCGGTCTTGGCCAGATTCCACGGGTTGCGGGTCAGCCCGGAGCGGGGCGAGTTGGTCTCGCCCTTGCAACCGTATTCGGGTGTGGTTGTCTTGCCCAGGATCACCGCGCCAGCCTCGCGCAGCCGGGCGCTGGCCGGCGCATCGACGTCCCAGGGCTGGTCGATGTCCAGCGTATGACTGCCGCGCAGCGTGGGCAGGCCCCGGGTCAGGATCAGGTCCTTGATCGACACCGGAACGCCGTCCAGCAGACCCAACGGTCGGCCCTCGTGCCAGCGTTGCGTGCTGGCCGTCGCAGCCGCCCGCGCGCCGTCGCGATCGACACGCACGAACGCGTTGATGCGGGCATCCTGGCGTTCGATCCGATCGAGCACGGCCTCGCAGGTTTCCCGGGGTGATGCCTGGCCCTGGCGGTACAGCTCGGTCAGCTCGGTGGCCGTGCAGTCGGCCAGTTGGGTGGGGGAACGCGCCATCGTGTCCGGCTCAGTTCTGCCGCCATGGCAGGCCATGTTTGCGCCAGCCGCCCAGCTGACCGCGGTGCGCGGCCGTGTCCGGATTGCCTTCGAATCCTTCCAGGATGTTGTAGGCCTGCAGCCCGAGTTCGGTTGCGCGTCTGGCGGCGGCGATCGAGCGCACGCCGCTGCGGCACAGCAGCACCAGCTTCTTGTCCCCGGGCACGGCCGCCAGCAGTGCCTGGTCGAACTGCGGGTTCATCGCCATGTCCGGCCATTGCTTCCATGCGATCGGTACCGCGTCCGGGATGAAGCCGACCCATTCGCGCTCGGCGTCGGTCCGCACGTCGACCAGCACCGCCGCGCCTGATTGCCACCAGGCGCAGGCCAGTTGCGGTGAGACGTCGCCCGCATAACCGTCGGCCGCCTGCGCCTGCGCCTGGGCTGCGGGGCTGGCTGCCTCCTGACCTTCGGCATCGTGGCGGATGCCGGACGTCAGGTTGGCTGGCACGGCTTCGTCCATGCGCTTGGGGCGGGGCAGATCCAGCGCTTCCATGATGGCAACGAATTGGGCCTTCGACTTGCCGGCGATCCGGGGGTTGCCGGCCTTTTCAGCGCCGATCGTGGAGTGGGTGCGGCCATGGTAGTCATGGCACGGCCAGACGGTGGTCGCGTCGGGCAATGCGAACAGCACCCGGGTGATGCTGTTGTACAGCGCCTGTGCGCTGCCGGACTGGAAATCGGTGCGGCCGCAGCCATGGATCAGCAGCGTGTCACCGGTGAACACGTGTTCGCGCCAGACATAGCTCATGCTGCCGGCCGTGTGGCCCGGTGTATGCAGTGCACGCAGGCTCTCCGATCCGACATGGAGCTGGTCGCCGTCCTGCAGTTGCACCGCTGCCGTCGTGATGCCGCAACCCGCAGGCGCTGCGGTCCGAGCGCCGGCGTGTTCCGCCAGCAGACCGGCACTGGTGATATGGTCGGCGTGCGCATGGGTTTCCACGGTCCACAACAACTTGAGGCCGTATTGCCGCAGCGTAGCCAGATCGCGTTCGACCTGATCGTCCACGGGATCGATGATCATCGCTTCGCGGGTGTTCTCGTCGAACACCACATAGGTATAGGTGCTGGAGGCGGCATCGAAAAGCTGGATCGGTTGCATGGAGGGTCCTCTTTGGCGCTGGGGTCGATGTATGCTCCAGCCTAGTTTAGGACTTTGGGGGCGATGCAGTGGACGAATACACGCAGGCTTTGCAGGGCGGCATTCTGGTGGGACTGGCGAGCTGGATCCTGCTCGCGGCCGTGGGTCGCTCGAGCGCAGTCAGCGCCATCACCCATGGGGTGTTGACGACGCGCAAACAGCCGTCGCCCTGGCGCTGGGCCTTTCTGTGCGGTCTTGTGGCCGGTGGCGCGTTCTTTTCCTGGGCATTGAACGTGCCGCACGTCCCGATCCGCCATCCCCTGGTGCTGGTGCCTGCGGGCTTCCTGGTCGGATTCGGCGCAGTGATCGGCTCCGGCAGTGCGAGCGCACATGCGGTCGTGGGACTGGGCAGGCGTTCACGTCGTTCCTTGGCTGCCGTCATTACCTTCGCCGGCGCTGCCATCGCCACGGTGATGGTCACGACCCACATACCACCGGCCACCTGGTGGGTCGAGTCGATGTTCGAGGCGCTCACGCTTTTGTTTGGCAAATGATATGCAAACCACCGGCAACCAAACCCGCAACCCTGCAAGCCCTGTCCAGTCGTCGCCGGACTCCGTGAGCGCCGTGACCACCACACGGGTCGAACCCGGTGAGCCGCCCGACGGCAATCGCCGCAGCCTGACCCGTTTGTCGGCGCTCTTGGTCGCGTTCCTGGCCGGCAGCATCTTTGCCGCCGGACTGACCTTGTCGGGCATGACACAACCCGAGAAGGTGATCGCCTTTCTCGACATCAAGGAAATGTTCGTCGGCACGTTCCCTGGCAATTGGGATCCGGCGCTGGCATTTGTCGTGCTCGGTGCGCTGGCAATTGCGCTGCTGGGTTTTACGCTGACACCGTACGCCAGCGTGCGGCCCTGGTTCACGGCCAACTTCATGTTGTCGAACCGGCGCCGAGTCGACGGTCGCCTGATCGCCGGCGCCCTGGTGTTCGGCATTGGCTGGGGCTTGAGCGGCTACAGCCCGGCCACGGCGCTGGCCTCCTTGCTGACCGGTCAGATTGATACCGCCGTGTTCGTGCTGGCGATGTTGCCCGGCATGTGGCTGGCCGGGAAACTCTGAGAGCCGCCGGGCCGAGCGGGCCGCCGTGGCGGCGGATCAGCGGCGGCGCCTGGCGCGCAGGGCGACCAATCCCAGCCCTGAGAGCATCAGCAACCATGCTTCCGGCTCGGGCACTGCAGCGGCGATGGCTGACGAGTAGAGGGCGTTGCCTGTCAGTGCATGGGCCAGTCCGGTTGGATGCACGCCATCCCAGAACAGGTAGCCCGCGCAATTGCTGGCGATCGCATCACCCGAACTCAGGCACGCGTCGGTGACATTGGTCAGGAGTTCGGGCGGATTGGCAATCGCATCGCGGCTGAATCCGGCGCTGTCGAAAATGAAGATGTTGTAGTCCGAAGGCAGATTGGTATCGATAGTGCTGACCGCTTGGGCCAACGCAGCATTGAACCCGTTGGTCAAGGCGGTGGCCTGCGCCGCGAAGCTGGCTGGGGCTCCCCTGGCGAGTGGCGTCAGACCCAGG
>Ga0105047_10012797_pt1 | contig 13472 bp, 9 predicted proteins | sample MAT04_FD_78384 | JGI IMG/M metagenome (GOLD analysis project Ga0105047, IMG submission 78384) | Freshwater microbial communities from Lake Fryxell liftoff mats and glacier meltwater in Antarctica - MAT-04 (megahit assembly) | ecosystem: Environmental > Aquatic > Freshwater > Ice > Liftoff...
CATGAAAAAACGCACCCTCGTTACCGCCGCCCTACCCTACGCCAACGGCCCGCTCCACATCGGCCATTTGGCCGGTGCCTACCTGCCCGCCGACATTTATACCCGCTACCTGCGCCTCATGGGGCGCGATGTGGTGTTCGTCTGCGGCTCCGATGAGCATGGCGCAGCAATTACCGTAAAAGCCCGCAAGGAAGGCACGACGCCGCGGGCTGTGGTGGACAAATACAACGCGATGCTGCGCGATACTTTTCAGAAAATCGGCATCGCCTTCGACATTTACCACCGCACCAGCGAGCCGATCCACCACGAAACGTCGCAGAATTTTTTTAGAAAATTGCTCGAAAATGGCGAATTTGTAGAAGAAACCACCGAACAATACTACGATGAACAAGCAGGGCAATTCCTCGCCGACCGCTACATCATCGGCACCTGTCCCGTGTGCGCCAACCCCGATGCGTACGGTGATCAGTGTGAAAAGTGCGGCACCTCCCTCAGCCCGACCGATCTGATCCATCCGCGCTCGACGCTCAGCGGCACCGCTCCGGTGAAACGCCCGACCAAACACTGGTTCCTCCGTCTTGACAAACATGAGACCTGGCTCCGCACCTGGATCAACACCGGCGAAGCGGAACTTCAGCCGCCCCACGACCCGGCAGCCTGGAAAAACCACGTGCTCGGTCAGTGTAATTCCTGGCTTGATCAGGGTCTTCAACCTCGCGCCATGACCCGCGACCTCGACTGGGGTGTGGATGTACCGCAAGAAATTGCCGGCTCCGAAGGTAAAAAACTGTACGTCTGGCTCGATGCGCCCATCGGCTACATCTCGGCTACGAAACAGTGGGCACTTGACCATAACAAAGATTGGGAAATCTACTGGAAAGACCCCGAAACCGCGCTCGTCCACTTCATCGGCAAGGACAACATCGTGTTTCACTGCCTGATTTTTCCGGCCATCCTGAAAGCGCACGGCGGCTTCAACCTGCCGGTAAACGTACCTGCCAACCAATTCATGAATCTCGAAGGCCGCAAACTTTCGACTTCCAAAAACTGGGCGGTGTGGGTGCACGAATACTGCGAGGAGTTTGCCGGACAAGAAGACGCGCTGCGCTACAATATGGTGAAAAACATGCCTGAGCAGCGTGATTCGGAGTTCACCTGGAAAGGTTTTCAGGAGACGAACAACACCGAACTGGTGAATAACCTCGCCAACTTCGTCAACCGTGTGCTGGTGCTGTCGCATAAATATTACGGCGGACTAGTGCCGGAAGCCAATCCCGAACTGCCGTTTCGCAGCGGCTGGGATATGGACAAGACCGGGCAGTACAATGAAGAATTGGGCCTGATCTTTAAAAAACTTGAAGACATGGGCACCGAGATCGAGCGGTTCAATTTCCGCGAAGCGCTCCGCATCCTCATGGAGATCAGCAGCGCGGGCAATGCCCTCCTGCAATTCAACGAACCCTGGCGCACAGTGAAGGACGACCCCGAAACCGTGAAAGTTGTGATGAACCTCGGCTTACAGTATGTCGCTGCGCTGTCCGTGGCGGTGCGGCCGTTTTTGCCTTTCTCCGCCGACCGTTTGCGCACTATGCTCAATCTCAATCCGATCCGCGACCGGGGCGACCTGCTCGAAGTGCTCAACGAACTGGCGGAAGGGGATCCGATCATTCCATACGACCACGCGCTGGGAGAACCCGCGCATTTGTTCTCACGTATACCGGACGAAGTAATTCAAAAACAAATAGACAAATTAACCGCCACCGATGCTGCCAATCAGGCGGCAATACAAAACGCAGTGCCTGCTCCGGTCACTTATTCACCTATGAAAGAGACAATTCAGTTCGACGACTTTGCCAAAATGGATATCCGTACCGGTGCTATTCTGACTGCCGAAAAAGTGGAGAAATCCAAAAAACTCCTGAAACTCTCGGTGGACTTGGGATTCGAAACGCGCACCATTCTTTCCGGCATCGCCGAGCATTTCACGCCAGAAGAAGTTGTTGGGAAACAAGTCATCGTGCTGGCCAACCTCGCCCCGCGCCTGATGATGGGCACCGAATCCCAGGGCATGATCCTGATGGCCGAAAATGCCGAAGGCAAGTTGAGTTTTGTCAGCCCGGCAGATGGCTGGGGCAACGGCATGGGGGTGAAGTGAACCTTGCAAAGAAGTCGGCTCACAAGTAAATTTTTTTAGACAGGATGGGCAGGGTTTTACAGGATTCATTCCTTTTTAAGTTAAGGAACGGGCAAATAATAACTTGTAAGTTTCAGATAGATTGGTTTTTGCTCAGATGGGCCATCTTTTTGATTAAATAACCTGGCAGACGGCCCTTGTCGAGGGCGCCGATCGAATGGACTTTCAGATTGTTTTTAACGGTGACGGCACTTACTTTTTGCAAGGGTATTTGAACGGGGCCTTTTTAAATTCGGAGACGGGAAGTTGGCAATTATCGGGTACCATCCTGCACCAAATTTCTCCCAATACCGGCAATGACAGCAGCCCCCTTACCTGGATCAACCGGAATCAATTTAAAGTGGTAGATCCAAATGAAGGCATTGCGCTAAGTTATTGGTGCCGCGTTCCTAACCTATACGCGGGTGCAGTGAATGTCTATCCGGCAACCTGGCTGGAGCATCAGGTTGCCGGATAGACGCGGATATTTAAAGTCCATACTTATCAAGCAAATACACCAGTGCCGCCATGCTCGCTGCGCCGAGTTCCAGTTCGCGCTGGTTCACGGCATCGAACGTATCGGCTGCTGTATGGTGGTAGTCGAAATAGCGCTGCGAATCGGGTGAATAACCGCTGAGCAATCCTTTCATGCCTTTCAGCGGACCGATATCCGCGCCGGAGCCGCCCTTCGAGAGCGTGAGTCCGTAAGGCTCGAACACGGGCTGGAGCGCGGCGATTTTTTCAAAAAACTGACTGAACACCGTGTTGTCGCCATCGAAGGTGAACCCGCGCGGCGTGAACCCGCCCGCGTCGCTTTCGATGGCCAGCAGGTGGTATTCACCTTTCCGTTGTGCTTCGGCGGCATATTGTTTGCCACCGCGCAAGCCGTTTTCCTCGTTCATAAACAGCACGGCCCGCACTGTATGGCGCGGCCGGTAGCCTACGCGGCGCAGGCAGCGCAACACATCCATGCTTTGTACGCAGCCCGCACCGTCGTCGTGTGCGCCGTGGCCCACATCCCAGCTGTCGAGGTGGCCGCCGACCACCAGGATATCCTGCGGGCGTTCGGAGCCGCGGATCTCGCCGATGACATTGTAGGAGAGGACATCGGGTAGCGTCAGGCAGTGGAGGCGCATGGTGACGCTGGCTTTGCCTTCCGAGCGGAGAATTTGGCTGAGTTTTTCCGCATCATTGGTGCTGATGGCGGCGGCAGGGATAAGCGTGAAAGCAGAGTCGTAGCGCAGGCTGCCCGTGTGCGGATAGTCGTCGAGCCGAAGGCCCATGCTTCGTACCAATACTCCGACAGCACCATATCTCGCGGCGCGGGAGGCACCACTCACCCGTTGGTCTACTGCACCCCCGTAAGCCTCGAACGTGCGCAGTTTGGTCGGGTCCATCGGCCGGTTGTAGAACACGATCTTGCCGCGCAAGCCGCGCTCGCCGATTTGGTCGAGTTGCTCCCAGGTTTTGATTTCGACAACTTCAGCGGTGGTGCCGGTTTTGGGTGTGGCCACCGAGCCGCCGAGTGCCAGCGCATGCAAACTGAGTTTGGCGCGTTTGGCCGTCGCAGCGACCATCACCTGTTCGGCTGCGCCGCGCACCCAATGCGGCACCATCACCGGTTGGAGCCACACGGAATCCAGGCCCATCGTGTCGAGCATAGTACGCGTCCACCGGACGGCTTTTTCTGCGCCTGTGCTGCCGCTCAGCCGGTGGCCGATGCGGAGCGAAAGATGTTCGAGCCAGGCGTAGCAGCGTCCGTCGGAGAGCGATTGGTTGTAAATTTTCCGGACGAAGGCCACATCCTCAGCGTTCGAAGCAGACTGTGCGACCCCTTGCTGAAGGTGTGTAAAAAATACAATAAGGGAAAATGAAGCGAAAAGCCAACAGGCCCGTTTTGGTAAATAATTTTTCATGTGCAGCAAAGAATAAAATTATGTTTCAAAATGCAGGTAGAATGCTCCAATGGTTTGGAATATGATTTGGCAAGTTTTTCTTTTTATAAAATCGGCCTTGCAAAGGTTTTTCTTTTGACCAAATTGTTTTGCATCGCTGCATTTCATTTGAAAAATTTTTTAAAAAAAATCGTCCTCATGTTGTAGCATTTACACAAAGCGCTCTACCTTTGTCAACAGAAAGCAATTAGGCGAAAGAATAATTTGGTTTTATTTGGTTAGGGCTGAGGTAGTGCTGTGGTGGCGCTGCCTCATTTTTTTTGCCCGAACAATACGAAATGGGCTATGTTTCGCGGCGAAAAATTTTGCTCAACCACACCACACCCGCTATGCTTGACCGCCGCACCTTCCTCCAGAATACCCTGCTCACCGGAGCCGCCCTCGCCGCACCGGCCGCTTTGTCCGCCACTTCAGGCGAAGCCCTCCAGACCGCTGCTGCCCACGTACTTCCCGGCGGAGAGCCAAAAACAAAAATCAACCTCGGGTTCATTGGTGTCGGCCTGCGCGGTCAAAATCATGTTGAAATGGCGCTGCTCCGCGACGACTGCGAAATAATCGCCATCGCTGATCCCAACCCTGGCATGGTGGCCGACACGTTGAAAATGATTGCAGATAAAGGTCGTAAAAAGCCTGCTGTTTACAGCAACGGCGTTCACGATTACCAGCGCTTATTGGCCGACACAAACATAGATGCCGTGCTGGTCGCCTCTCCCTGGGAATGGCATACGGAACAATGCGTGGCTGCCATGCAGGCCGGCAAATACGTGGCTTCCGAAGTCTGCGGCGGCTTTTCGCTCGACGAATGCTGGCAGTTGGTGAATACCCACGAATCCACTGGTACCCACCTCATGTTCATGGAAAATGTGTGCTACCGGCGCGATATAATGGCCGTGTTGCAAATGGTGCGCGAAGGCTTGTTTGGCGAAATGGTGCATCTGGAAGGCGGCTATCAACACGACCTGCGCGGGGTGAAATTCAACGATGGCATCACACCCTACGACTCCGGAGTAGAGTTTGGCGAAAAAGGTTACAGCGAAGCCAAATGGCGCACCAAACATTCCATCCACCGAAACGGCGAACTCTACCCGACACATGGCATCGGACCGGTGGCGATGTGCACGAACATCAATCGCGGCAACCGATTTATGCACCTCACCGCCACGTCCAGCAAGTCGCGCGGGCTGCACGACTACATCGTCAACCATCCCAAAGGCGGCCCTCAACACCCCAACGCGAATATCCGGTTCAATCTCGGCGATGTCGTGACGACCGTGTTGAAGACCTCCAACGGCGAAACGGTGATCCTCTCGCATGATACCAGTCTGCCGCGCCCCTATTCGCTCGGTTTCCGGGTACAAGGCACGCAAGGCATCTGGATGGACGTGAACAAAAAACTGCACATCGCGGGCAAATCGAAGGCGCATGCCTGGGACGACGCGCAGCCCTGGCTCGACCAATACGATCATCCGCTCTGGAAACGCTATGGAGCGGACGCCAAAGCCGCCGGCCACGGCGGTATGGACTTCTTTGTGTTCCACCACTTTGTAGAATGCGCCAAGCGCAACATCGCGCCACAGATAGATGTCTATGACGCCGCCACCTGGCTCGCCATCACACCCCTGTCCGAAGCGAGCATCGCCACGGGCAGTACCCCGCAGGCATTTCCCGATTTTACGCGGGGAAGATGGACGGAGCGGAAGGCCGATTTTGCATTTGGGGACGAGTTCTGACCGCTGCGGCTGAATATTCACGGATATTTAACACCTAATTCATGCGCAAACCGTAGCAGCGTTTGATCTTTGAGTTTTTCAGAAACTTACGAAATTTGAAAATGTCACTTCTTGGTGCAATTATCAGAAAAAGTGCCCAGATTGGTGCTTTTACCCAAAAAAGTCACTTGTCGCCTGTTGAACAACAGCACCTGCAACTGTCCAACCTGTTGCGCAAAGCCCGGCATACCGCCTTTGGCCGCTACTACGGATTTGAAGAAGCGCTGTTTTCCTCCGATTTGGACCGTGCTTTTCGCCGACTGGTGCCGGCCACCGATTACAACGGCCTGTACGACCGCTGGTGGTCGCAGGCGCATCTTTGCGACTCTCCCGACGTATGCTGGCCCGGAATCGTGCCCTACTACGCATTGTCGAGCGGAACAAGCCAGGCGGCAACTAAATACATCCCGGTCACGGAAGATATGCTGCGGGCCATGAAACGCGGTTCGAGGCGGTTGTTTTTCGACCTCCCTAAATTCGGGCTGCAATCCGGGCAGTTTTCCAAACAGATGCTGATGGTCGGCTCCTGTACCCAGCCCCGGCAGGAAGGTCGTCACTGGACCGGCGACTTGAGCGGTATCATCGGATTGAACCGCCCGTTGTGGATGGAGCGGTCGTATCGCCCTGGTCGTTCGATCACGGACCTGCCGGACTGGAGCGAGCGCATCGATCGGATCGCAGAAGAAGCCAAAGGCTGGGACATCGGCTTTGCGGTCAGCAACCCCATGTGGATGCAACTCGTCTTGCAACGCATCATCGAACGCCACGGCCTGCGCCACATCCATGAAATCTGGCCGCATTTTTCGGTGTTGGTGCATGGCGGTGTGTTTTTTGAACCCTACCGTCCCACCTTTGAGCAATTGCTGGGAAAAGAAGTACAATACCTGGACAGTTATATGGCTTCGGAAGGTTTTTTCTCCTACCAAAACAGGCCCGACACCCGTTCCATGCGCTTACTGACCGACTGCGGGGTTTTTTTTGAATTTGTGCCTTTCAACGACGAAAATTTTGATGAAAACGGTGATTTGCGCAGCGAGCAACCGCGCAGCCTGACCCTCGGCGAAGTAGAAGAAGGGCCGCATTACGCCTTGCTGCTCAGCACCTGTGCCGGTGCCTGGCGCTATTTGCTGGGCGATACCATACAGTTCACCAACGTGGAGCGGGTTGAAATTCGCCTCATAGGCCGTACCAAGCAGTATCTCTCCACTTGTGGCGAACACCTTTCGATTGACAATCTGAGTGAGGCGGTTCGCCAGACAGATCATGACCTGCGGGCCGGAGTACGTGAATTCGCAGTGGCAGGGCTGCGGGAAGGCCACCACTGGGCGCACCAGTGGTATGTGTCTTGTGAAAACCCCGCCGTTTGCCCTGCCGACTTCGCCCGTGCGCTGGATGCCGCGCTCTGCCGCCTCAACGAGGACTACGAAGTGGAGCGCCGCTACGCACTCCGCGAAGTGCGGGTGGAGTTACTGTCCAATCAGACATTCCTCGGCTGGCTGGCAAATCGGGGCAAACTGAACGGACAAGCGAAAATGCCGAGGGTGCTGAAAGGGGAGCAATGGGAAGATTTTAAGGGTTATTTAGAAGCCTGTACCGGCCTTTAGGAACGGTGCTGAAATACCGCAATAAATTCACAAGTTTTGCCAGTTGTGACATCCGGCAGATAAAGCAGCCGGTATTATGCAGACAGCCGCACTTTCAACAGGACTCCTAATTGTTCGAAAGCGTCTTTCCAGTTATTATTGACAAACACCCATTGCCCTTTGCGATACCCTTTCGTGAGCAGATAAAACACATTCTGGCTGCGCCAAACAAGGGGCTTCAAACCCATTTCCTGCACGATGCCTAACACTGCGTTGAGCCATCGGATGCGCAGGACGGAGGATTCGTCCAGATCAATCTTTTCTATTTCCAGGTAGACCCGCTCCCCGATGGCGTGGCGAAGCACCTCCTCATCGGCAAATTTCACGGTCCAGCGGAGAAGGTCGTCGGCGATGCGGCGCAGGTTGCGCGGGTCTGCCGTTTCTTCCTGCTCAAAAAAATCAAGCAAGTCGGAATTCAGGACATACGAGGCGATGTTGCGCCAGGCATCGGGCAGGGTAAGCCCGGCATCCTGCAAAGCCGTCATCAATTGGTAGTTGTCGTTGAACACATTGCGGAAAGTAGATTCTGCCGAAGCAAGACTCGATTCAGTGATGGCTTTGATAATCTCCACCTTTTCATCGGCGAACAGGGTGGCCAGCGTGAATTTTTCGGGTCCGAAATACTCCTGCAAAATGCCGATTACCTCGCCCAGGTGTGCCGCCCGGAAGGCTTTGGCAGTGCGTTGGAACATTTCCTCAAAGGTCGTGCGGGGCATCTCCGCGCTGATATTGCCGATGATATGCTGCTGGCCGAGGTAAAGCACGGCAAAGCAGAAAGTCTTCTCGGCATGGCTGAGGCGGGAGCGGATGACGAGTCGCCCGGCAGCAAACTGCGGCGTACCGGCCTCGATTTTTTCAAAAAACTCTACAGACGCGGTGTAATTGAACAGGTCCAGCCCCTCCGGATTGTCCTCGAACAGGGAAGCAACCGCGAAATGGGTGGCCACCCGTTCCAGCGTCACCCGCGTCGGTACCACGTTTTGCTCAAAACTGACCGCCGCATTGGGGAATACGTTGCTGGGCGCTTCTGCCAGGCGGCGGTTGAATTCCGCGTGCAGGTCCAGCCCCCCCACGTCTTGCGCGTAGTCCATCACCCGGAGGGCATATTGCAGGATCTGGTTGGTCTCGATGCCTGAAATCTCGTCAAAAAACCAGCCGCAACTGGTGTACATCAGCACCGCATGGCGCTGGAGTTCAAGCAGCCGCAGCGTTTTCACTTCTTCCAGGTGGCTGAGTTCGCGGCGGATATGCTTTTTCAGAAAAGCCACTACGGATTCGTCGGAGCGGTTGAGCATGACCTCGATATAGTCGTTGCGGGCGGCCCAGGGATCGCGGAGGTACCGCGCCGCTTCGAGTTCGAACATCGGCGCGAGCCGGTCGCGCAGCCAGTCGAGCGTGTCCCGGAGAGGTTTGCGCCAGCGTTGGTGCCAATCGGGACGACCGCCGGTATTGCAGCCGCAGTTGGACCGCCAGCGCTCCACGCCGTGTACACAACTCCAGGAAGAGTTCTCGTGGATCTGTACTTCCCAGGTCGGCGGATGCAATTCCAGGAACTGGCCGTAGTTGGTCAAGGTGGCCAATCCATTGTCTTCCAGGTGGTTGAGCGCATCGGCCAGGGCCATTTCGCCGAAGCGGTGGTGGTGGCCGTAGCTCTCGCCGTCGGTGGCGATGTGGGCGAGTTGGGGCTCGTCGCTGTTGTCGAGCAAGCCGGCCATCCGCTGCGCAAAGGCCCTGCCGCTGTTGAGCAGTCCGTTGAAGGCGACTTCCTGGGCCACGCCGCCGTGATAAAAAAACAGGGCGATGCGCCGGCCGCTCGGCAACAGGCACCAGTACGCCCGGCGGGTATCAATGCTGTCGGCGTTCACCGACCTCCAGGGGTCGGAGTTTGAGGTTTGAGAGTTTGAGGTTTGAAGTTCGAAGTTTGAAGTGGGGGGCTCGCTCGGCAACTTCGAACTCTCCAACTTCGAACTCTCGAACTTCGAACTCCTAATCGCTTTTGCCTGCCGCGGCGCCAGCACGGTGTACCGGATCCCGTGCGAAGCCAGTACCTCCAGGGTCTCCGTATCCACGGCCGTTTCAGCGAGCCAGATACCTTCCGGGTAGCGGCCGAAGCGATGCTCAAAATCGCGGATGCCCCAGGTCACCTGGGTGACTTTGTCGCGGTAGTTGCAGAGTGGCATGATGAGGTGGCTGTGCACTTGCGCCATCGCCGAGCCGTGACCGCCGTACCGTTCCACGCTGCGCTTGTCTGCTTTCAGCAGCAGAGAATAAGCGTCGGGGTCGTTTTCTTCGAGCCAGGTGAGCAGGGTAGGGCCGAAGTTGAAGGAAATCCGGTTGTAGTTGTTGCGTATTTTGGTGATCCAGCCCTGATCGTCGAGGATGCGGGCTGCTGCATTGGGTGCATAACATTCGAAGTTGATGCGGGCATTCCAGTCGTGAAAAGGGCGGGCTGACTCTTGCTGTTCTACGGTTTCGAGCCAGGCATTTTCGCGGGGGGGCTGGTAAAAATGGCCGTGTATGCAGACGTATTTGTTCGTGCGTGACATGGGGCGAAGGTAGGAGTTCGTTGTTGAACGTCATTCGTCATATCGTCATTGGGGTCATTTCGTCATTGAAAGTCATTGCATCATTGCATCATTCGGGGTGTAGTGGAAATGACGTTCATTGACGGGTAGTGCCAAAATACGAGTGATTTTATTTACCGCGAAGTACGCGAAGTACGCTAAAAAGCCATTAAAACACATACTTCGCATACTTCGCGTACTTCGCGGTGAAACCAAAACCACTCAAAAGGGGACGCTACCCATTGACGAAATGATTCTAATGACGAAATAACCTCAAGGACGACTTCACCCCGTCAGCAGCACGGCGATCAAATAATCGGCCAGCAGGATCAGGATGTCGCTGTAGACGACGGCGCGGGTACTGGCCTGGCCGAGTTCGATGCTGCCACCTTTGACAAAATAACCTTGATAACAGGAGACGCTGGTGAGGATGAACGCGAACACGAATGCCTTGACGTACATCATGAACACGTTGTAGGGTGCAAAAAACGAACGAACGCCCTGGATATACTCCGAGTCCGTGATGAGCCCGGTCGGGACACTCGATAAATAACCGCCGAGAATCGCCACAAAAGCCGAGAAGGTTACCAGCAGCGGGATCACGAACAACGCTGCGATCAACTTGGGCGTTACGAGGTAGGCGGCCGTGTTAACCCCCATGACTTCCATCGCATCTATGTGCTCTTTTTGGCGCATTCCACCGATTTCTGCGGCCATGTTGGACCCGACTTTGCCGGCCAGCACGAGGCAGGTAATGGTGGGGGAGAGCTCGATGAGCGCCAGGTCGCGCACGATGTAGCCGATGTAATAGCGCGGCACCAGTTGGCCGTCCAACTGATAAGCAAACTGAATAGCCGCCACAGCGCCAATGAACACCGAAATGAGGCATACAATAATGAGCGACCCCACGCCGATGTCGTTCATCTGGCGGGCCGTCTCCTTCCAGTACATTGAAAATTTCTCCGGACGGCCAAATGCCTGTTTCATCATCATCAGATAACGGCCCAGGTGGCGGAGGTAATTGTAACGATCGAGGCTTTCCATGTGCGGGCAAAAGTAGTCGGTTGCGGCGGTTTGCCAAACTCTCTCTTTCTTTGCAGGAAAATTAGCAACTATGACGCTGGAAGAAACCATCAATAAAGACCTCATAACGGCGATGAAAGCCAAGGACGAGGTGACCCTGCGCAGCATTCGAGCCATCAAAAGCGCGATCCTGTTGGTAAAAACTGATGGCTCCGGTCAGGCAATTGACGAAGCCCGCGAGACCCAGATTTTGCAAAAACTGGTGAAGACCCGCCAGGAGTCGCTCGATATCTATACCAAAAATGACCGCGCCGAACTGGCAGAAAAAGAACGGGAAGAGATCGAAGTGATCAAGCGCTACTTGCCTGCTATGATCGAAGGCGAAGAACTGGAAGCGATTTTGAAGCAAATCGTGGCCGACACGGGCGCTACCTCCGCCAAAGACATGGGCAAAGTGATGGGCGCGGCGAATAAGCAACTGGCCGGCAAGGCAGATGGGCGGGCGATTTCGGAGATTGTGAAGCGGTTGTTGGGGTAATAACTATTTTTGTACGGCCCAATTCGTTGACCTTCCATGAGCAAATTCCAATACGGCGGTTTTGTCAGTTATCGGCATGGTGACCCCGATGATCCCTACAATGCCCTCAACAGCTTTGCCAAACAGGTGAAAGAGGCTTTGGCGTCTGAGTTGAAGACACAAGGCAAAGACGTGTATTTCGATCTGGAGCGGATGAAAGGTGGATTTGTGCTGAACCCGGTACTGGGCTCATCTGTTTGCAAGAGCGTTTGTATGATTGTGATTTTTGTGCGCGACTACCTGAGTTTGGACAAACCCTACTGTGCTGCCGAACTTTGGACTATGTTGCAATGCGAGCAAGAGCGTTTTCAGAAATTAGGCATTGACCCGGCAACAGCTCAACGGGGCCATATCGTCACGCTCGCCTACCGCAACCCGGATCTGGTGCCCGACATCCTGAAAAAACGCATTTTTTACGATTTCTCCGGTCATACCGCCGCAGACTTGCCACTTCGGCTCAACAAAGACTACGCAAAGGTTTTTGTAGAAATCGCTACTTATATTGCCGATCTTTACGATGAGATAGAACATCAGGAAGCCGCTATTTGCAAAGATTGCGACCAGCGGACAATGCCTGATTTAGATGATCCTGTTGCAAATATGCCGGTGCTTGACTTTATTCGTCAACACCGCAAAAAACGGGCGCCTCTGATGGCTCAATTTTGATTCGCCCTATGGAAAATAAAGAAAAATTCAGCGGCATTGTTACTACGTTCTACTCGTATAAAGGAGGAGTGGGGCGCAGCATGGCACTCGCCAACCTCGCCTGCCTGATGGCAAAGGAGGCACGCGAGCCGATCCTGCTGATTGACTGGGGCTTGGAAGCACCCGGCCTGCACGAGTATTTCGCGGCGTATTTGCCCAAAGGTCATGAGCAGAAAGAAGGGCTTGTTGAGTTTTGTACAGCCGCCCAAAAGGAACTCCCGGCCATGCCATTGGATGAAGAAAAACCAGAATTATTGGATGCTTTTTACAGTCGGCTGGGCAACTACGTCCTCCAATTAGAAAGCCTGCCCAACGTGTTTTTGCTGAAAGCGGGCTGTTTCGATAAAACGTATGGGGCACGGGTAGCGGCTTTGGATTGGCAGGGCTTTTTTGAAAAAATCCCCTCCTTTTTCTCCCTGTGGGCCAAGTACTTGCGCAAAAATTTCGCTTATATATTCATTGACTCGCGTACGGGCCACGGCGATGCGCCCGGCATCAGCACGATGCTGATGCCCGAAAAACTCGTGCTCGTATTTACCCCCAATCGCCAGAGCCTGCGCGGTGTGCTGGAATTAGCGGAGAAAGCCATCCACTACCGTCGCCACTCTGATGACTACCGCCCACTGATGGTTTATCCGCTCCCCTCGCGGGTAGAGCTGGGAGAAGACAGCCTGCGCAAGCAATGGCAGCAGGATTATACACGGCAATTCGAGGAGACGCTCCGGATGGCATACGGCTTGCCTGATAGTATTAGTTTGAGCAACTACTTTGACAGGGTGCAGATACCGCACAGTCCGAGGTTTGCTTATGGGGAGGAGATCGCGGTTTTAGAGGAACCTACGCAGAGTGTCAACTCTATGGCACTGCGGTATGTGGCATTACAGCAACAGATGTTTTCCAACAAAAATATCTGGACCGAAAAAACGGCTCAAACTTTCAAGGATGAGCCACGAAAAGTTTTCATTGTTTATTCCCGAGAAGATGAACAGTATCTGAGTCAACTAAGACCACATCTATACCTACTTGAAAGAACTGGGCAAGTAAAAATTTGGAACGATAGAGA
>Ga0105047_10012799_pt1 | contig 13470 bp, 11 predicted proteins | sample MAT04_FD_78384 | JGI IMG/M metagenome (GOLD analysis project Ga0105047, IMG submission 78384) | Freshwater microbial communities from Lake Fryxell liftoff mats and glacier meltwater in Antarctica - MAT-04 (megahit assembly) | ecosystem: Environmental > Aquatic > Freshwater > Ice > Liftoff...
AATCGACGCGGCGTTCAGTTGCTCGCAGAAAGGCCTCGGCTGTCCGCCGGGGTTATCGCCGCTGTCGTTCGGTGACCGGGCCGTTGCCGCTCTGAAGGCCCGCAAGACGAAAGTGCAGAGCTGGTACCTCGACATGACCGCAATCGAGAGTTACTGGGGCGGGGATCGCTCGTACCATCACACTGCGCCGATCAGCATGATTTACGCCCTCCGCGAAGGCCTGCGGATCGTGTTGGAAGAAGGCCTCGAAGCGCGCTGGACCCGGCACCGGCGCAACCACCTCGCGCTGAAGGCCGGGCTCGAAGCCATCGGGTTGAACTACATCGCGGCCCCGGAGTGTCGGCTGCCACAATTGAATGCAGTGCACATCCCCGCCGGGGTCGAAGACGTCCCGAACCGCAAGCGCATGCTCACCGACTTCGGCATCGAGATCGGCGGCGGGCTCGGCGACTTCAAAGGCAAGGCCTGGCGAATCGGCCTCATGGGGTACAACAGTAAACCGAGCAGCGTCTTCCAAGTACTCGCGGCGATGGAAGTGGTGTTGCGCGGAGCGGGAGCGAAGGTTGTACCCGGGTCGGGCGTCGCCGCAGCGGAGTCGGCTTACGACTGATCCGTCACGAGAACATTTGGAATCGGTCGTTCGGTTCGAAGGCTTGGCGGATGTGCAGAATCGTCGGTTCGGCCGAACTCGGTGGCCACGCGAGTGCGAGAACGTCGAACCGCATCGTGACGCCGTGGAGACGGTGACGGCCGAGAAAGCGAAGAGCCGCCCTAGTCAACCGCCGCTGTTTGGCGAGGTCGACCGTGGCGGCTGCGATTTGAGGGTCGGCTTGAGAAGTCGAACGGACTTCGACGATCACCAACGTTTCGTTGTCGGTGGCGATCAGGTCGAGTTCGCCCAAGCCGTCATGAATATTAGCCCCGAGGATACGCCAGCCGATGGTTCGCAAGAACTTGGCAGCGGCGCGCTCCGAGCGCTGTCCGAGCCAACGACGCCAGAATCGCCAGCGGCGAAACTGGGCATCGGTGGTCAGGCCTAGAACTTCCACTATTTCTTCGTGGTCTCGGTTTTGGCTTTGCGCTTGGCCGCCCGCTTGCTTTCGCCCGTCGTCGCCGTTTGCTCTTTGGCGGCGGCGGCCTTCGCGGCGGCGGCTTCCTTGGACGCGTTCGCGGCGGCGGAGTCGAGGGCCAACTGTCGCTTGACGTCGCCTTTGATCTTGATCGCTTTGCCGACGCGATCGCGGATGTAATACAACTTCGCCCGGCGGACCAACCCAGCCTTCTTCACGTCGATCTTGGCTACCCGCGGCGAATGGATCAAAAAGATCCGTTCGACACCTTCACCTTGTACGAGCCGGCGTACCGTGATCATTTCGCGGATGCCCGAACCGTTGCGGGCGATCACGTCGCCCTCGAAAGTCTGGACGCGTTCCTTGGCACCGTCTAGGAGCTTTTGGTGGACGATAATCGTGTCGCCGACTTGGAATGCGGGGACATCCGCTTTCAGCAGGCCGGTCTCGACGACTTGGAGCAGTTTACGTTGCATGGCATTCGCCCTTTCGCGTGCATAATCGTACGAATCATTCCCAATCTTGCCGACTTCGATCTTCCGACTGTCGCCGTCGCCATTTCTCAATCACCGCGTGATTCCCGTTCAGCAATACTTCGGGAACCGACAAACCGCGATACTCGCGGGGTTTAGTATACTGCGGATATTCCAACCGGCCCGGTTCGCTGTGGCTCTCGTCCACGACGCTCGCGGCATCGCCGAGAACACCGGGGATCAACCGCATCACGGCCTCGATGACCAGCATGGCAGGGACTTCCCCGCCGTTGCAGATGAAATCCCCCGCGGAGATTTCCATTGGCTTCAGCACCTGCCGGATACGGTCGTCGAAGCCCTCATAACGTCCGCAGAGTAACAGCAACCGCCTGTGCTCCGCCAATTCTCTAACGACTTGCTGCGTCAAACGCCGCCCGGTCGGGGTCAGCATGACCAGCAATCCCGGGTCTTCGACTTTCGCCCGCACGGCCTCGACGCAATCGACCACCGGTTCGGCCATCAAAACCATACCGGGGCCACCGCCGTAAGGCCGGTCGTCGATCCGTTTGTGTTTATCCTGCGACCAATCGCGTATGTTCCACAACTGAACATCGACGATCCCGGCTTGGCGGGCGATCTTCAAGAGGCTCTGCGAGAGATACCCTTGGAAGAGATCGGGGAAGAGCGTGAGTACATCAAAACGAATCGTCCGGCCGGATAACGTCTCGGCCGGAAAGGGTTCCGATGCGGCATCCACGGTGCGATCCCGATTCAAACGGCCGCGGTCACGGGAGCCGCTTTCGCGGCGGTGTCCGCCGCTTCGAGGTCTTCGAACTTTTTCATGAACTTCGTGAAGAAGACTTGCACCGTCTCGGAAGGCTTGGCGCCGACGCTGAGCCAGTACTTGATCCGCTCCGCGGCGAGTTTCACCCGGTTTTCTTTTTCCGTCAGGTGTGGGTCGTAGCTGCCCAACTCCTCGATGACCTTGCCATCGCGGGGTTGACGGTGGTCGATGGCCACGATGCGGTAGTAGTGGCGATGGGCTCGACCCATCTGTTTCATGCGAATGCGAACGGCCACTGACAAATCCTCTTCCACACGGCGCAAAATATCCAAGAACTAGCAAAATAGCACCCGCCGGGCCGATCGGCTATGGGAAGTGCGGAAGAAATCCGGTCTGCTCCACCCGGCCCGCGTTCAAACGCAGGGTGTGCGTCATCAGGGACGGTAATTCAACCGGATCGTGGACGACGATCAACAGCGTTTGTTGCGGGGCGAGTTCCGAGGCCAGCCAATCGTGGATCCCCCGAATCGTTGAGGCATCCAACGCTTGGAACGGTTCGTCGAGGATCAACAACTCCGGCCGTTTTACGACGGCCCGTAGGAACAATAGCAACCGCTGCGTGCCGGTTGAGAGCTGCCACCACCGATGCGACGCATGGAATAACAAACGGAAATGCGCCAGCAAGTCGTCGACTCGTCGGCATTGATCCGCGGTCAGTGTTTCGGGGGCGAAGCGGTCGCAGAAACCGGAAGCAACCGCTTCGCGCGCGGTCAGCATTCGGGGGAAATACTGGTGCATTTCGGGGGAGAGGAGGCCGATGCGTTTCTTGACCTCCCAGATGGTCTCTCCTCCGCCGCGGCGTCGGCCGAAGAACCGGATGTCGTTTGCGAACGCTTGGGGATGATCGCCGCACAGCAGGCTGAGGAGTGTCGTCTTCCCCGAGCCATTCGGCCCGAGGATCGCCCAACGCTCACCGCGGTGCACACTCCAGTTCACATTTTCCAAGATGGCCCGGCCTCCGTGCCGGACGCTGACATCGGACATTTCAACGACGGGTTCCGCCGGGGATGATTGCGGCGGAACCAGCGTCGAGCCGGTTCGAACAGTTTCGAATCGGCTCGACGCCGGCGCCACTAAACGAAACACATTCGCGATCCATTCGGGCACCGCATCGTCCCGGCAGGTCAACACCACTGTCAAGCCACTGTCACCCAGACGACACAAGTGCCCGTTCAGTTCCGCCCGCGTCGCGGTGTCGAGTCCCGAAAACGGATCGTCGAGCAAGAGCAGCGCCGGCTTTTTCAGCAATCCCTTGGCGATCCGCAATCGCCGCTGTTGCCCGTTCGACAACTTCAGCAATTTCAAATCGAGTAGTTCGGAAAGGTGAAACTGCTCCACGACGGCGTCGATGGATGACGCGATACCCGCGGCGAGATATTCGCGGGCGATCGGGCAGTCGTCCGGCTCGTTGAACTCGAATCGCTGCTGATAGTAAAAGTTCGACGGCGAGAAGAGCCGGGAATCCTCGCGGAAGCCGACGAACGCGGTCGATTCGGGGATCGTGCGCATGCCAGTGGCCACGCGGTGTCGCCCGGCGAGCGTTTCCAGCAAAGTCGTCTTGCCGCAACCGGTCGGGCCGACGATAGCCCACGTTTGCCCGGTCGTAGCGACCCAGTTCAATCCTTGCAGGACTGGCCCGGCGTGCGCGCGTTCGATGGTCGCGGAATCGAAGCGGAACAGTTCCATGTCAGGACAAACGCTCCTGCCAGGCGGTCAACTGCGTGGCCACTTCCACCGGGGCCGTGGAACCGTAGCTGCGGAAGGCGGCGATGGCGTTGGCGACTCCCAGCGATCCCCGCACCGCCGCGCCGGCGCCGGGGGCCACGGCCTCGAAGTCGGCGACCGGCAGATCGGCCAAGCGCCCCCGGGCCCCTTCGGCTTTTTTCACCAACACGCCCACCGCTTCGTGGGCCGTGCGCATAGGCACGCCGCGGGAAATCAGCGATTCCATCAGCGTCGTCGCGTCGAGAAATCCGTCTTCGATCCGCGCGGCGAGAACCTCGCGTCGCAGCTTCGTTTGCGACACGAGCGGTGCTGCGATCCCAAGGCAACCTTCGACGGTGTCAAAGGCGTCGAATAGCGCGGCCTTGTCTTCTTGGAGGTCGCGATTGTATGCCAGCGGCAAACCCTTCAACAGCACGAGCAACTGTTGCAGCGCCCCGATCACGCGGCCGGTTTTGCCGCGCGTCAGTTCGAGCACGTCCGGGTTCTTCTTGTGCGGCATGATGCTACTGCCCGTGCAGAACGCGTCGGGGAGTTCGAGGAAGTTGAATTCCGTCGTCGACCAGATCGCCCACTCCTCGGCCCAGCCGCTGAGGTGGATCGCGATCATCGATAGGTCGAACACGAACTCGACGAGGAAGTCGCGATCGCTCGACACATCCAAGCTGTTGCGGGCGACGGAATCGAACCCGAGTTTTGCGCGCACGCTCTCGCGGTCAATGGGCAGCGAACTCCCCGCGAGCGCCGCGGCCCCCAGCGACAGCACATTCGCCCGTTTCCGGCAGTCGGCCAATCGCTCGCGATCCCGCTGAAATTTCTCGACGTAGGCCAAGTAATAGTGAGCCGCGAGCACCGGTTGCGCCCGCTGCAAATGGGTATAACCCGGCAGAATGACTCCCTCGTCGCGCAAGGCCGAGCCGACGAACGACCGTTGCAAGTCAGCCAGCAATTCGTCGGTGCGGTCAATCGCTTCGCGGACCCAAAGCCTCACGTCCGTCACGACTTGGTCGTTGCGGCTGCGACCCGTGTGCAATTTGCGCCCCACGTCGCCGAGGCGGGCGATCAGCGCCTGTTCGATGTGGGTGTGGATGTCTTCGAGCGCGATGGAATAGGGCATCGTCCCGGCTTCGATCTCCGCACCGATGGCTTCCAGCGCGTCGCCGATCTGCCCGGCTTCTTCGATCGAGATCAACCCGACTTCGGCGAGCATGGCCGCGTGTGCGCGGCTGGCCAGGATGTCGTGCCGGTAGAGCCGGCGATCGACGCCGATCGATTCGGTGAACTGCTCGACGCGCCGATCGGTGCCGCCGGTGAAACGCCCGCCCCACGTCTTCTGACTCATCGCTCGGCCCCGCCGCGTTCTGATCGAAGGCATGTTTTACGGAACCGTCAAAAGCGTGACACCCGCGCGGCCCGCCGCGGGTATGTTTCCCGGACTGATCCCCGAACCCGGAGATTCCCGATGAAACGCCCGTTCGCCCTACTGGCCCTCGCTTGGTTCCCGTTGTTCGCCAACGCCGCCGAGCCGGTGGCCCCCGCCGTCGAAATCCGCGTGAAGGCACTCGGCGACCTCGCCGGCATCGTCGAATACGCCGGGGCAACTTTGCTACAGCCCGAAGCCGGCAAGCAATTCGCGGAGATGATCACGACCCTCGGCGCCGGCATCAAAGGCCTCGAAGGGATCGACACCGGTAAACCCATCGGCGGGTACGTCCGCATTTCCGAGAACATCGCCGACAGCGCCGTCGTCGTCATGGTTCCCGTCAAGGACGAAGCCGCGTTCGTCGCGTTGCTCAAAAATCAATTGAATGTCGATCCGAAGAAGGGCCAAGGCGACATCTACAGCATCGAGATTCCGCAACTGCCGCTCGGCGCGGTACACTTCCGCTTCCTCCACGGCTACGCCTATGCCACGATCCGCAACGTCAAAAGCATCGACCCGGATTCGATCATCCAGCCCAAAGATTTCTTCAAAGCTCCGCTGAAACAGGTGCTCGCGGCCGACATCTATTGGGATCGGTTCCCGGCCGACGTGAAGAAAGTGATGCTCGGGCAAATCGAACTGCAACTCGCGGAGATGACCAAAGACTTCGGCGGCAGCGAATTGCAGAAGCAATCCCGCCGCGGCCTCATCGACATCGGCGTCGGGATGATCCAGACGATTTTGAACGACGGCGAGAAATTCGGAATCACCCTCGACGCCGATCCGAAAAACGACGCGATCTCGGCCCACATCCGGATGACCGCCAAAGCGAAGTCGCAATTCGCCGCCACTATGAAATCGTGGGCCGACCGCGAGAGTCTGGCCGCGGGGGTCTCGGTCGGAAAGAATCCTTTGGCCTCGATGTCCCTCATCGCCAAGCTGCCCAGCGGCACGCACGAAAAACTCGGCAAGCTCATCGACGTCCTATTCGACGATGCCCTTGCCGGCGCCAACGAGGATGCGAAGCCGCTCGTCACGAAGCTGGTCGACGCAGTGACACCGACGCTCAAGAGCGACGATCTGCAACTCGGGCTGCTCGTCGCCAAAAATACCAAGGGGGACGGCCTGCGCCTCCACGCTGCGGTCAAGGCGGACAAAGGCGACGCTTTGGAAAAGACCGTCAAGGAATTCGCCCCGTTTTTAATGGGCGGCGAAGCCAACGTGAAGTTCGACGAGGGCAAAGCCGCAGGTCGAAATTTGCACAAAGGGGAATTTACGAACCTCAAATTGAAAGATCCGTTCGGCACTGAAACGATTTGGATCGCGACTTCGGACGACCTCATCGCCTTGAGCATTGAGGAAGAGCCGAAACTATTGGAGGCCTACCTGGAAGCGAAACCGAAGAAGTTGCCGATGCTGGCGCTGGAAATCTCGGCGGCGCAATTCGGGCAAGCGACCCAAACTGATTTGCCGCCGGACAAGTTCATAGCCGCGGTCGAAAGTGTCTTCGGTAAAACCGATCCTGCTGGGCGCGACACCTTCAAACTCACGGTCACCGGCGGCGACGAACTGAACGTGAAGATCGACCTCAAAGGATCAGCCGTGAAGTTCTTCGCGACTGTCGATCAGTTGAATAAGAAGTAGTCCGAGGATTTGCCGTCATTCCCGCCGCAGCGAAGCAATGACTGGCAACCGGGCGATCCGAGCGGTCGCCCGGTAAGCCACCGCGATACCGACCAAAACAATCCCACCGAGCATGATCCCCAATCGCCCGATGGCCACTTGGCCGCCGAGCGCGGCATTCGGGATCACCGCGATCACCGCGGCTAGCAACCCGGTACCGATGCCGACGAACAAAACGAGCCCGCTTTCGATCAACACCAGTTTTTGCAGGGTTGCCGTTCGGTAGCCCGTGGCTCGTAAGATCGCGAACTCGCCGGTGCGGTCGTTCAGATTCCGCAAAATTACGACGCCGAATCCGAACATACCCAGCAACAGCGCCAGCCCGCCGAGGAGCTGGAACGTGCTGAGGTAGGCCCCGATGACCGCCTGTTGCGCAGCGACGAGATCTTCGCTTCGCGTCGTTTGCATCCCGTTCGATTGCAGACCCGTTTCGAGCAGCGCCGCGACTCGGTCGGTCTTCTCGGTTGACGCCTCGACGAGGAAATAGCGGTAGCCTTCCTCACGCGGGTAGAGCTTGCGAAAGTTCGCATCGCCCATCAAGATTTCGCGCGGGAATAGGCTGTCTTGTAATGTGCCGACGATGCGGAGCTTGATCTCGTTCCCGTTTTCATCAGGGATGGTCGTCGTGCCGCCGACGAAGGTCTTGAGTTGCCAAAGGACGGTGTTTTGCTCCGCGATCACCGGGATCGCGCCGTCGGCTTGTTCTTCGTTCAACAGCAGCCACGGGTTCGCTTTCGTAGCCTCGCCTTTCGCTGTGGTCATGGCGAAAGCGAATCGACCTTCGGTCAAGAATTCTTCCGAAGCTCCGAGGATACGCGGCTTGCCGGCTTGGTACAGGTTCAGGCAGCTCGCATCGTCCCCGCCGCGGAGGCGGAATGGCTGGATTTTGAGCGACTCGAGTTCGGATTTCGCGGTGGCCAACCTCGGGTCGTTGGAGCTACCGCCGTAGTTCTTCTGCAACTGATCGAGGAGACCGCCCCGGCCCGGTTCCCGGTCGAAGCGTTGGAAGATCGGGACGTCGGTCTCGGCGATCAACCGATAGCCGCCGCTGCCGCCCTCGGGCAATGGAAACTCGGCGTCCGGCTTTTTGCGGAAGCTCTCGACCGCCACGAGCAAGAAGGTGGCGAGCGCGAGCAGCGCCGCCGTCAGCGAGCTCCGCCCGGCTGCGCGGGTGGCATTCCGCAAACCGAAACCGAACAGAGTGAGCGCACCGTGAGGCGCGGGAGTCCGGAGCAACCAGAAGCGGAACCCGAGCAGGCCGGCGATCATGAGGAATAGCCCGCCGCCGAAGAATGAGCCGGCGCGCTCGTCGGCGTTCGCCGCCCCGGCTCCGCCGAAGACGAGCCCGACGCCTACGAAGATGGTCAAGCCAAAGATGAGGCCTGAGCGCCGCCGGCGGATCGGGGGGATACCGCCCTCGGGCCGCTGGGTTTCCCCGCGCAACAGTGCCACCACCGGCTGCCGGATCAAACCGCGTAGGCTGAAGCGAATGGTGATCCCAGTGATGAGCATCGTCGCGACGAACCCGATGACCGCGCTGAGTGGATCGGCGTGAACCTTCAAATACGAACCCACCCCGGCGTCCGGCCAAAGCCCCGCGAGGACTGCGAGCATCCCGCGTGCGTAGGCCCATGCTAGGAGCAGACCGGCGAGCGTACCAACGAACGAGACGGTCATTCCTTCCCGCACCAAGATGCGCAAAACGTCCCGCGGCGTGTATCCGGTAGCGAGGAGCAAACCGATCTCTTTCGCCCGCCGGCTCACGGCTAACCGCACGAGCAGCCCGACGAGTAAAAGGGCTGCCAAGATCAGCAGGCCGCTGAAGGCGAGCAGCATCGCGCCGAAGTCGGTGCCGCCCCGGCTCGCTTGCAGCATGCGCTCGCGCGTCGGTTCGAAACGGAACCCGGCCGCCGCCGGATCGAGCTGCTTGGCGAGTTCAGCGCGGAGGAGCGCCGCGGGTTCTTGCGGCGTCGTTCCCGGCACCGGGGCGACGCGGATCGAGGTCGTCGTACCGAAGCGGCTACCAAAAAGCTTCCGGCCCATCTCCGGGGAGATGTACGCCTTCGGCGTGGCGCGGTGGCGCTCCCAAAAGTCGTCGTCGCGGGCACCGATGCGTTGGTAATTGATCTCGAACGGGGCCTCCCACTGCTCCCCTTTTTTGCCTCGGATTTTGGGTTTATCGGTGATGCCGGGGAAGGGGGGCGTCAGGTTCGGATCGTCCGCGGCACCGGCCAAATGGATGTAGCCCTTGAATGGGAAGGTGTGCCAAGTCTCCACGGCTTCGGATTCCATCTCCGGCTTAAAGAAGGCGACCGAAATCGTCTCGCCGAGCTTCAAATTCTTCATCGGGGCGTCGGGCCAGTCGACGAGTAGGATCCCATCGCCGAGGTTCTCGATCCCACCGGGGAAGGGGCCGAATGGCGAGGGCGCATGCGTGCCGAGCGCGGCGATGACCGAATAGGCCATCATGTTTTTCGGGTCACCCGCGTCTTTATTGGGCAGTCGTTTGTCGCCGGGGTAAATGCCGTTGGCCATGTAGGTCAAGGTGCGCTCCGACCTGGCGCCGATCGCGATCACCGCTTTTTCGACCGCGAGGGCGGTAGGTTCATCGAGGATCAACTGCTCCGACTCGACGGCGACATAAGCTTGCCGGAACGGTGCGACTTCCACTCGCAGGCCCCAATCTTCGATGTCGAGCGCGGCGCGGAATTCCGCGTCGAGTGCGGCGGTATCGCCGCGCGGCGTCAGTAGCGCGTTGACTTTTTCGGGGAGTTCCAAAGCCTTCTGCAGATCCTTCAGCGTCACGAAGACGTTGAGCGGCGGCAGCGGACTGGGCGCCAAGTTGAAGTCGTTCATCGGGTGATTCGGCGGCAGCACCGCATCGATTTTGAACTTCGTGGCGCGCGTCAGATTGGCGACATCGCGCTGCCCGAGCAGCGAGGAGCGCGGCACGTTCGACATCCGCTGCAACCCGAGTTCGATGGCATCGCCCGGCTTCACCCCGAGCCGCTCGGCGACGGTCGCCGAAACGACGACTCCCAGCGGCAGGTCGAATTTCGCCCGGTCGATGTCGCGCAAGCCAAGGATCGTCGCGCGGCCCAAGCGATTGTCGTCGCCGGCGGCGGCCGATCCCGTGAGCAGCAACGCAGGTGTCGAATCCGGAATTCGCTCCGAGGTTTGCTGCCGGATCATCCGCGAACCGAGAAACGCCGAGCCGACGCCGTTCAACTGCCGGTCGGTACGGGCGCGCAGGCTGCCCCGGAGAGAGTCGCCGACGAAGAGCGCACCCGTGAGGACGGTCGCACCGAGCATCACCCCGAAGAGGACCGGGGTGTTTGCGACCCAATAGTAACGGAGGTTGCGGAAGACCATGTGTCGTTCCAAGATTCAAGATTCAAATTGAAAACCAACGCGAGATGGATCGGCTCCAAAATCGGAACCTGAAAACTTTAACTCACAGCAATCGCCCATCGCCCATTTCGAGTCGATTCGGGGAAAGCCCTGCCAGTTCTTGGCTGTGTGTGACGACGACCAAAATCGACTGTTCTTGCCGATTCAATTCGACCAGCAGTTTCCCGACGACGGCGGCGCTCGCGCGGTCGAGGTTGCCCGTCGGTTCGTCGGCGAGAATCAACGTCGGTTTTTGGATCAACGCCCGGGCCACGGCGACGCGCTGGCGTTCGCCGCCGGACAGTTCGGCCGGGCGGTGTTCAATGCGATCCGATAGCCCGACGCGGTCGAGAAGTTCTTTCGCCGTATTGAGCAGCTCGGGTTTGTTCGCGTCGGGATTTACGAGCGTCGGGATCAGGACGTTTTCGAGGACGCTGCACTGGGGAAGCAGGTGGTGATCTTGAAACACGAAGCCGATGCGTCGGTTGCGGAACGCGGCGAGGTCGCGCTCGTTCAAAGCGAACGGGGAAACACCGTCGAGTTGGATGCTGCCGGCGGTCGGGAAGTCGAGTGTGCCCAAGATGTGGAGTAGCGTACTCTTGCCGGAGCCCGACGGCCCCATGATGGCCACGGCGTCGCCGCGGTCGAGGGAGAGACTGACGCCGTCGAGCACCTTCAACGACCCGGATCGGGTCGGGTACTCTTTGCGGACATCGCGAATTTGCAGGCTCATGGGGATTCCAGTTTCGCACGGATGTCGTCGGGGATCGGGATCGATTCGAACGGGCCGCTTCGGATCGACCGGCAGAGCACGGCGGCGGTGCGCCCGACGGCGATATCGGCCCCGTCGCGGCGGAATTCATAGCGGTACTGCACCGACTTCGTCCCGAGCTTTTCGAGGACGACGGTGATGTCGACCGAGTCTTCGAACTTCAACGGCCGGGTGAAATCGCACGCCGCGGAAACGCGGGGGAAGCCGTAGTGAACGCCGGCGTCGTCCCAGTTCACGGTGAGGCCGCGCGCCCGCAAGAATGCCGTCTCGGCCGCTTCCATGTAGCGGAAATAATTCGAGAAGTGGACGATCCCGGCCATGTCGGTATCGCCGAACTCGACCCGCCGCGAATGCACGAACAGTGTCATGGTCGCGGCCCCGCAACGTATCGGTTCAACACGGCGAGGGTCGCCTCGGCCATATGGTGTGCTTCGTGCCCGACTTTCAATCCATCGTACCCGGCCCGGCCCAAAGCGTCCCGGCGGGCGGGGTCGGCGAGCAAGTCCGCAAGGGCCGTCGCCAAGGCGCGTGTGTCGTCGGGAGGCACGAGGATACCGCCGCCGGTGCGGGCGATGAGTTCCGGGAACGAGCCGTGCGCCGGTTGCACCACCGGCACCCCGCTGGCCCAGGCTTCGAGCACGTACAACCCCTTCGATTCCCGGTAGACTGTCGGCACGCTCAACACGTCGATGCCCCGGAAGAACTGGACTTTACTTGAGAGATCGGGGCACTGCACCCACTCGACATCGGCGCTCAAGCCCGTGGCGGCGACCTTGGCGAGTTGCGCCTCGACGTACGGTTTGTTCTTCGCACCGAGCCAGCCCGCGAATTTCAACCTGGCGTGCCGATTTCCGTCAGGAGTCTTGTGTTTTCGCAATTCGATGAACGCGTCGATCAAGTTGTGGAAACCTTTCTCCGGCGCCAGTCGGGCGAAGTACCCAATAGTTGGCGGACGCTCCGACAGCCGCTCCGCTGGCCCCGTATACGGCTTTGTTTGGATACCAGGATAAACCACATGCATCTTGGCCCGGTCCAGTCCCAAATATACGGCCATGTGATCGGCGTAGGCCGCGCTCGTGCAGATGTATCCCGCGGTGAATCGGTCATTCGCCCGGATCAACTCGGAGCAGCGGCGGCGATCCGAGTCGGGGAGTTCGTCCAAGAAAATGTCGTCCCCTTGCAGGGTCGTCAGGATCGGGACGTTCAATCGCCGGTGCAATTCGGGGACGATGCCGCTGAGTAGGGCGTTCGACATCAGCACGATGTCCGGGCGGATTTCCCCGCGCAACCAATCGCTGAGTTTACCAACTTCTTTACGTTGGTTACCGTCCAATCCGCTCAGCATCGACGCCGTGATCCCGCCGAGTTTGGAATAGTCGGTGCTCCCGGCGAAGCGACCGACCCATTTCAAAAGGCTGCGGTTATTGAACAACGCATCGACGAAGCGCGGCGTCCGTCGGAAGGCCCACGAGGTCACCTTCCATTGCTCCAAGAAGACGTTGACCCCGCCGAAAAAGACCCGCCCGCCGGCGCTGGCATCGGGTTCGTCAGTTGTGATCGGGGTATAGGTCGGCACCAGCAAGGCATCGTGCCCCATACCGATTAGGGCCGTGGCGAGGGTGTTGTCGCGCATGCAACTGCCGCAAAACATCCCGGCCGCGCCGGCGGTGATACTCACGATGCGCATGGCCGCGACGGCTCCGAGGGAATGATCCCGATAAGATACCGGTTGCCGGCGGAGTTCTTCCAACTCGGGCAGGGAATACGATCTTCACGGAGTTCACACGTGGCGTGGACGGCGATTCTCTAGGATTACCGGGGAATGGATTGGGCGAATGAGGAAGCGAACCGATGAACATCCCGGACGCGGTGATCCTTTCCGATATTCACCTCGGCAGCGACAATTGCCAAGCGAAGGCCCTCGTCGATTTTCTCGAATCGATCGACGACAAGCGCCTCCGGACGAAGCGGCTCATTTTGAACGGCGACGTCTTCGATTCCATCGACTTCCGCCGCTTGAAGAAATCGCATTGGAAGGTGCTTTCGACGATCCGCAAATTGTCCGACGACATCGAAGTCATCTGGGTCTGCGG
>Ga0105047_10012800_pt1 | contig 13470 bp, 10 predicted proteins | sample MAT04_FD_78384 | JGI IMG/M metagenome (GOLD analysis project Ga0105047, IMG submission 78384) | Freshwater microbial communities from Lake Fryxell liftoff mats and glacier meltwater in Antarctica - MAT-04 (megahit assembly) | ecosystem: Environmental > Aquatic > Freshwater > Ice > Liftoff...
ACGCACCGGCAGACAAGTCCGCATAGGTGGCGTTGAAAAGAAATCTCGACTCAACGGCTTCCAGAACGGCACGGGCGGCTTTGCGATGACGGGGCAACGGCATATCTCTCTCCTGCTCCAGAATACAACAATCAGCGCCTGCAATGCGCAGGTGAGAAATGATACATCAGTTCCAGCGACGAAGATCACTGAAAAACGTCCGGATATCGGCAAATCATCCGGTTAAGCCAGAGGGGTTTCCCAAATTACACAATCGGCGGGTCTGAATCGGGCTGTATACGGATCCCGCCGAATAGCGCAGCCGCCGGGATTGCTGGTGCGGAAAGGGTCAATCCGAATGAAACGGTCAGCAGCGTGAAGTCAATCGAGTCGACTGTACCGTCGAAGTTGAAGTCTCCATTGCTGAAATGCGACGATGTCTCCGCAAAGTGACCCGCGAGGAGGTTAAAATCCAGGGTGTCCACCCGCCTATCGTTCGTGGCGTCGGCGCAAAGGAAAGAGAAGTCCTGCGACCGGTCCTCCGCGAGAGGGTTGTCCGCCAGGTCCTTCACATTCGCCGCGTTGATGACCAGCCGAAAGTCGCCACTGTCGGGAATGCCGTCGCCGGCGAAACCAATCCGGCAAATCGTCGATGAGACTTGCGTGAGCGTTAACCCGCTGCCGGGCATCGATGAATTGGTCGATCGGTCGAAGACTGTAAAGCTGCTGGTGCCCAGGTTCGACAGCGTGAGGTTGTGAACAGGTTCTGAAAAAGTCACCGTAATCGCCGGCGGAGTGGCAACGAGATCAAATTGCCAATCGACCGACAAGACCGTCGGCGGTGTGACATCCGCGCTGCTGGTGTAGTTCGGCGCGCCGGGCGTCAGGACGGCGCCTGCCGGAAGATTCGCCGACGCGACGCTGGCGTCATACGCCAGTGATGCACTGCCATTGACGTTCATCAATGCACCGAAGTACCACGCGCTGGTGGTTTGGGCGGTGATGTTGTTCCGAAGTCGCGTCGCCGCGCCAATCGGACCGTTCGGGCTGTTCAAAACCGCATCCGAGTACAACACAAACGAACCGTTGGAGAAATGCCATCCCACCGAGTCCAGCACAACCGCGCCGATTGGTAGATTCAACGATCCGCCGGAAGAGGTGCTGGGATCGTAATCGTAGTGTTCGATGATCGGGATCGGGCTGAAGATCAGTTGCCAGGTTTGAGCATCGTTTTCCAGCGTATCCGCTCCGCTGGTCAGGATGCTGCTGACAAAAGCAGCGGTGGATGCGTCGGCGGGATCGAATCCGCCCGCGCCTTTGATCAACAGCATCCCATTCGCGCCCGTACCTGTCGCGCCAAGATCAAAGACCACATCCGCCACCCCGCTTTTGCCGGGGACGGACGTCAGGTCGCCTTCAAATTGCACGAGGTAGACATTGTAAAGCGGCGTGGATGCCGTCCCGCGCAGTTCCGCAAATTCATAGGGAGAATCCACCGCGCCCGGCGGATCGACGCTGATCTCGTTGATCAGCAGGCCTGTTGGCGCAATCGAATCGTTATCGACGATCGTCACCGTTGCCTGCGAAACCACGCCCAGAATCGCGCCGGTGGCACTCGACAATGAAACCGAAAATCGCTCCGCCGATTCTGACGTCGAATCGTTCAGAATCATCAACGCGATGCTCCGCGTGCTTTGCCCGGCGGCGAAGTTCACCGGTTGACTTACCGCGGTGTAATCCTGTCCGGCGACTGCGGTAACATCGGCAGTGTTCAGCATCACCTGTGCCGCTGCGCTCAGATCGCCAGCGCGGGTGAGCGTGACATCAATGGCGCCTTCGCTTTCATTCACCTGCAGCGATGCCTGCGACAGTTGAATCGTCTTTGGAATCACCGTGCCGATGTTCAGATTGTCAATGCCGATCCATTCATCATCGCCTTCGGCATTGGTGGTGATGATCCGCAACTGCACCTGCGGCTGCCCGAGCGCCGCCTCGGGCAGCGTGAAATTCACGGGCGTGACCTTGCTGGCGGCGCCTTCCACCCCAGCGGCATCGGCGACGAAGGCAGCGGGGATATTGATGAAGTTTCCGCTGCTGCCGATTCGATACTGCGCCGCGATGGGCTGAATCGCCTTGGTCGTCTGGGTGTCGATGTCGCGCAGCAGGTATGACACGGGAATCGGATCGGTCAGGTTTAATGTGTTGAGATAAATGAGCAGATGAGGCGCTGGACCTGCCTCGCCGCCCTGAATTGCGACTACCGGATCCGCAAATTCAAACTCGGCGACGCCCCCGGAATTGGACGTGCCCAGGGTCGTGCGATTGGCATCCACGAAGGTTGGTGCGGAAGGGTCATTGGGCACGAGAACCGTCTGCGGATTGGTCGCAGTCGCGGTCACGCCAAGAGTCGAGCTGCGATACCCTTCGATGCTGGGAACATTGCTCCAGTTGTTGATCGTTTGAATCAGCGAGGTGTTCGACCAGTCCTGAAGCAGAGGACCGTTGGCAAGCGGAAAATAGCTGGCATTGAACAGCAGCCGCGCATCGAGCGCTTCAACAAACCGCCCCGCGCGGCCAACTCCACAGGTGCGGGTCGGCATCGGATCTCCTCGCAAGGAAAAAGCCATCAATCTCTGCGGCAACCCCAACGACAGGCAGCCCCTGAAACGACGTGAAAGCTTATCGTTTTCGCAGCAGAAGGCGAAAGAAATTCTTGTGGAAATGTTCAGCGCAGGGTCTGACGCATATTCCTGGCGATTTTCTGACTCCTATCCTCCGTACGCAAGGTAGAGACAGGGTGAGGGGTTTGCTGGCAGGGGTCCGCTGAACGAGGATGTACCCACCAGACCCCTCATCCCAACCTTCTCCCACCCGAATGGGGGAGAAGGGCGAAAACACTCATCTGCCAAGAATTAGCGTTACACCCTTTAGCGCAATTTGAACCCGCGCGGCGAGGGTGTGCCAAAAAATCCGGGCAAAGGGGCGTGTGGAGCGACGCCACCCGCGTTTCTGATAGCGCCAATGCGGTCGTTCGGCGAAATGCGCGGCCCTGAAAATTGGGCACACCGGGAGGCGAGATGAAGAAAGGACTGCCGGAAGAGCCCGACGATTTCTCATCCGGGCCCGCGCGACTTGAAAGTAGATCGTGCTGTTCGCTCTGACAGGCATGCAATCCAATTTCCCGTTGCGCGCGAGTTATCCACGGGTTCTCCACCGAAATTTGTGGACAACTCATCAAAATGGGTCGCTCTAAGCGGTTATTGGGATGTGAATTAGCTCAAGCTGCGCCAAGTTGTCGCATTAAATCCACAACTTTGCTAAGTCTTGCGAGTTCAATCGTCGCACCGGGCGAATGCTGCCAGTGCCCGCTGACGGCGGTGGATTGCTGGTACTGTCTGCCGTTGTGGTCCAGATAGACCGTCACGTCTGCGTCAATCGGCGGGAAACGCTTCCCATCGATTTCCACAATCAGGTGCGCAGCACTGCTGTGAACGATGCGGGCACTCACGCGTTCCTGCCAGGGATGGACCTCTAAAGTCACCTTTTCATCAGCCAAAAACATCGCATTCTCCATATAATACTTCGTCCAGAAGACTGACCCTTAATGGCTTCGGTTGTTTCTCCATGGGGCATTAATCCCGATCTTTCGCCAACCCCACGCCCCATAACTGTGTTGGCCGGTCCTAAAATGAGTTATCTTGCAGGCTCTGAATTTCATGAGGATTTACGAAAGGAAACGGTAAATGTCGCTTAAATCACTAATCGCAGCAGGAACCAAGCTCTGGCTGGACTCAATCGACCCGGATCTTGTGAAAAAGAACCGCGCCTTGGGTGCCACCGGTGCCACCAGCAACCCGATTATCGTGTCCGACCTCATCAAGACCGGCCGATTCGACCAGCACATCGCATCGCTCGCGTCCAAGGGTTTGGATGACCACGACATTGCCTGGGCACTGACCGATCAACTGGTGCGCGACGCCCAGGAGGTCTTCCTGCCGGTCTGGAAGGAAACCAGCGGCAACAATGGCTATGTCAGCTTTGAACTCGAGCCGCTGTTGGAAGACATCAAGAACCCCGTGCCGCACGATGAGCGCGTAAAGCAGTACATCAAACTTGGCAAGCAATGGGCGGCGGGTCATCAGAACCGGATGATCAAAGTCCCCGCAACGCCCGCAGGGCTAGACGCGATGGAAGAACTTGCCGCCGCAGGGATCATTTTGAACATCACGCTGATCTTTTCGGAACGTCAGTACAAGATCGCGAGAGACAACGTCTGGCGTGGCGCGCAGCGTCGTCCCGGCGGGCTCGACAGCTTCAAGAGTGTCTACAGCATTTTTGTCTCCCGCGTCGATGTCTACACCGAGAAAAAGGTCCCCCAGCTTTCCGCCGCCGCACAGGGACAGGTGGGCATTGCGAATGCGAAGCTGCTGTGGAAAGAGAATCAGGAATTCTGGAAAGACAAGAAGCTTCAGCTTCAGCAGGAGATAATCTTTGCATCCACCGGCACGAAGAAGCCGAGCGATCCGCCCGACAAATACGTCGAAGCGCTCGCCGGGTCGGATATCCAGACGAATCCTCCGGCGACAAACGATGCGGTGGAAAAATTGAGCAAGCAGTATTCGCGCAAGGTCGATCAGATGCCCGCAAAGGAAGTGCTGGATGAGATCGATCGATTGGTCGATCAGAATGCGATGGAAAAGACACTCATGGAAGAGGGCGCCGCCAAGTTCGCCGATCCGCAACACGCGCTGCTGAAGCTAATCGCGGAAAAGCGTGCCGCGCTCGGGAAGAAGTAGAGCACCCGCGCTGGGAAAGAAGCAGGACCGCAGAGACGCAAAGGACGCAGAAAAGACTTCTGTAGTCGCCGCCGTCCCGGCAGCTTGTGTGGCTTGCTTCTTGCTTCTGGCTTCTGGCTTCTGGCTTCGCGCTTCTTGCTTCTGGCTTCGCGCTTCTTGCTTCTGGCTTCTGTCCTCTGGCTTCTCCTGAAACCTTTCCCGGACGACGGCGTCGAATGGATGGAGTCTTCATGCGATTGATCTGGAATCATGCCCTTGCGCTGACCGCACTGTCCGTCGCCTGCTCAAGCGCGCTGGCGGCGGATGCGCCACCCATCCCGCCGGCAGCGCCAACCACCGCCCCATCCACCCAGCCGGCTGAACCATCCACCCAGCCTGTCATTGCGGGCGATGTTGCCGCCTTAATCAGCAAACTCGCCGATCCCGTCTGGCGCGAACGCGAGATTGCCGAGAAAACTCTCGTCGCAATGGGCTCATCCGCAGTGCCATCACTCAAAGCCGCGCTGCACGGAGATCTGGACGATGAAGCCCGTCACCGCATCGAATCCGCGTTGGTCAAGATCGATGAGATTGGCGAGACAGGCCCTTCCCGCATCACCCTGGATCTGGAAAACATTGCCCCCCGCGACTTCTTCGCGGAGCTGTCAAAACAGATCCGTTCTGAACTTCTGCCTGCTCAGCCGGACCTTTGGGAATCGGGCAACTTCAACGCCCGCGCATCGTTCCATTTCGAGAATGCTTCCTTCTGGCAGGTGATGAAGGAGGTGCAGGAGAAATACAACCTTGAACTGGTGCAGTGGAACGACGGCATTCGCCTGATGCCCGCGGGCAATGGCAACGGCATGCTGCGCGGACCCAATGTTGTCTCCGGGCCGTTCATGGTGGTGGCACAGCAGGTGTTTCGATCGCAAACTGCCGACCTCGCGAACGGCGGCGGGACGCAGAGTGAATTTTACATCCGCTTTATGGGATTCTCCGAACCCAAGCTTCGCATCATGCAGGCATCTTCGGAAATGCAGGTTGAGGAAGCGATCGACGAGAACGGCAATTCACTTGCCCCCGGCAACAACACAGTGAATTCCGGCTTTGCCAGCGGCATCAACGGCGCCTGGAGTTTCATCGCGCGGCTGCGTTTTCCCGCGGAGAATCCGGGACACAAGATCGTGAAGATCAAAGGTTCATTGCCCATCGTTCTGCAGACAGGTTATGAAGCGATGGAAGTGGAGGACCCGCTCAACAAGAAGAACATCCAGAAGACGCTGGGCGGTGTGCGGTTTGAAATGAAGGATCTGGTGAAAAACGCGGATCACTACACGCTGCGTCTCGCCGCCACCATGAGTCCTGAAAATTATGCCCGCATCCAGGGCCTCATCTACAACATGGGCGGCGGCGGGAGCGATATGAAGCTGGTCGACGAAAACGGACAGGCATATCAGGCGTCGTCGAAGAATGTCACTCAGAACAACAACACCTTCGAAGCCACGATCGACTTCGTTCCCGGCCCCAGCCGCCGCGCAAAACAAAAGACGCCGGGCCCGCCTGTGAAGTTGACGCTGAAAGTCCCGACGGAAACAAAGAACATCTCGATCCCGGTGGAGTTTGAGGATATTCCGATTCCATGATGAAACCACAGATGAACAATGATGAACACAGATAGAAAACTGCCGATGCCGCTAGTTTTTGCCGGCCACGCGTCCACAGACCTCATTCAGATCTGTTTTCATCTGTGTTCATCGCTGTTTATCTGTGGTTTCAACATTCTTCGTATGGCTCCGCAAAGAAGCGGTTGAGACAGCTGCCGCTACAGACATCACAGCAATTTCGCCGCGAAGACATCGGTCTTCGGGCGATTGAGATAGCTGAGAAACGCGTCGCCGGTGCGCTCGTTCAAACTCACGCTGATCGCGCTGGAGCTTGCCGCCACGCGTTGCGGGGTCCAGCTGGTGCTGGTAATGCGGGTTGAACTGAAGACGGCTTTTTTCACGCGGTCGTAATACGCCACTCTGGGCGTGTCGTTCCCATCGAAATAGATCTGCACCTCATCGCCAAGCTTGCCCACGCCCGCGACGCTCTCGACGAACCAGTCGGTGTAGCGATAGGCATATTTCACATCGGCGTGATAGGTGTCCTGAAACGCAATCTGCGCCTGCAGCCCTGCATTCGATGGACCATTATGAAGATTGAGGTCGATGTGATCGACGCCCTTCTCATTTGACACCGTGCTTACATACCACTGCGACTGCACCGGGTCCGTGGTGTCGAGATCGCGCCGAGCGTATTTCAAATCGCCATTCGTACTGTCTGCGTAGGCGATCGCGACAGTCGTGTCATAACGCGTGAAGGAATTGCCTGCCACTGCCGCCTCGCCGACGTCCAGCGCGAGGTTTCGTCCTACATCCGTGCCGTCGATGCCATCGACGGTGATGCGCAACCACGTGCCGAGATCGCGGTCCAGCGTCGCGAGGCGCACGTCGCCGCCGCTGCGCTTGTAGTAGGCGAGATAGGCGTTGCCGTCGATGTCGAAACCGAGTGAAGGCGACGTGCCGACATGCTTGGCGGATTCAATCGTCCGGTTCGACCAGGTCGTGCCGTCGAAGCTGGCATACTTAATCGATGTATTGGTGACATCGAAATAACCGATGCCCACTTTCCCCGTGGAGTCCACCGCCATCGACAGTTGCGCGCCCACATCGCCCTGGGCGTCGATCAGATACGCGCCCGTCCATTTTCCATTCACGTCGCGAGCGGCGTAATTCAGATTGCCATTGGCTTTGTCGTAATACGCGACGTGCAGCACGCCTTGCGAATCGAGGGCGGTGTCAAAGATGCTGCCAAAGTCGAGCGCATCGTATTTGCCCTTCCGCTGGCTGGTCAGGTTGAGCGACGAGTTGATGTCCAGCCGGCTAAACTCCAGCGTGGTGGTGTTTCCGGTTTCGCCGCTGCCGTCGCGGTTGTTCTTACCGCTTGCCATGAGGATCGACCCCACATCGCCCGGCGCGAGCGCCCCGTCCATCTGCCGAATGAGCGCCGCCGCGCCCGCGACGTAAGGCGAGGCAAAGCTGGTGCCATCTTCCGTCACCGTGCCGCCGCCCATCTTCGGCATGACAATATTGACGCCGGGGGCAAGCAGGTCCAGTTCATCGCCGCGCTGCGTCCAGGTGCTGATGACATCACTGGCATCCACCGCGCCAATCGCGAACACATTCGGGTCGGCGGCAGGATAGGCGATGCCGTCCTGGCTGATGGGCCCGGAGTTCTGGTCGTTGCTGTTTCCGCTGGCCGCGATGACAAAAATGCCCATGTCGCGCAGTTTTCGAAATTCATCCGACAACTGCGGAATTGATTCCGGGTCGGTGTAGTTGCCCGAGCCAAGTGACAGGTTGACGATCGAAATGCCGTAAGTGCGATAGTTGGTCACAATCCACTGAAGGGCTTTTTCGATGTTGTCGTTGGAAATATTCGATTCAGTGCCGACACGCAGCGCCACCAGTTTGGCATCGGGCGCAACCCCCTGATAGGTGATCCCGCCGACGGTGTAAGGCTTCGCCGCAATCACGCCTGCGACGTTTGTGCCGTGGCCGGATTCGTCCATGGGATCCGCATCATTGCCATAAAAGTCGTATCCCCCCACCACTTTATAGTTTGCGCCGTAACCGCCCCCCAGCGATGCGTGGGTGTAGTCAATTCCGGTGTCGATTACTGCGACTGTGACACCCTTGCCCGTGATGTTCGAATACTTGGCAGCAGCGACATCCTGATGGACCAGCTGAGCATATCCCGCCCAGGCGAATAACTGACGAATTTCGAGTACCTCAATCATCGTGGAATATTCCCGTTGCTTCATAAGTAATTCTCCAGGCGATCTTTGTCCACGCGCCTGTATAGACGCCTTGCGGAGCGATTCATTTCGTTCACTCTTCACCGAAAAACAAATCATTTGCGGATGAAAGGGTGGTACCTCGATCATCCCGCGTTCGTCCCTTCCTGTGAACAGTTCCCTTGCCGCGAGAAGTTGCGGGAAAATTCGCCGGCGATTTTTTCCTGTGAAACGTGATTCTGCGGTAGACTGTTCTCCGTTCACTTCTTAAGGAGAACTCATGTGCGCAGCTTGCATCGTTCGTTTTGCCGCTTTGCTCGGGTTGAGTGTTGTTTGCTCGGCATCCCAAGCCGACCTGGTTGTCACCGGCGGCACGCAGAGTATTTCGACGTTTGACCAGGTAACCGGTGCGCCCCTTGGGCTGCTGGGCACGGGTCAGACCGAACGCTTTGAAGGCGTTGCCATCGGCCCGGACGGATTGATCTATTCCAGCACCAACGACCTGGGGTATGGCCGCGTCTATCGCGGCAATGGGGCATCGCCCAACTTCGCGGTGAATTACAACAACCAGCTGGCAATCCCCCAGGGCATGACCTTCGGCGGCGACGGGAACATGTATGTTACAAGTAATTCATTTGTGGCAATTCCAGGCAGTGTGACCGGCGTGATGAAATACGACCTCGCTGGAAACAGCCTCGGGCAGTTCGTCGCATCGGCAGGTATCAACGACTATTCCTACGATGTCGCCTTTGGGCCCAGCGGCGATCTGTTCGTCTCCATCGGCGGGGCGTTCCACCAACAGGCCGCTTCCAATGTCCGCCGTTACAACGGCATCACCGGCGCATTCATTTCCGATTTCGTCGTCAGCGGGTCAGGCGGACTCACCGTGCCCGCGGGCATCACCTTCGGGCCTGACAACAACCTCTATGTCTGCGATTACGACAACGATCGCATCAACCGTTACGACGGAACCACCGGCACGTTCCTGAACACCTTCGTCACCATCGGCAGTGGCGGACTGAACGGCCCATCCGACGCCGTCTTCGGCCCCGATGGCAATCTCTATGTCGTTAGCCATCAGACCAGCAGCGTGCTGCGATATAGCGGGATCACCGGCGCACTCATCGGCACCTTCATAACCCCCAACAGCGGCGGACTGGAGAATCCGCTGTTCCTCGCATTCAGCCCGATCCCAGAACCGTCCACCTTCGCACTTGCGGTGGCCGGCGCAATGCTGCTCATTCGGCGGCGGTGATTTGGACAGGCAACTGGCTGGAAGGAAGTTGGCACGATCTTCAAAGCGTTGAGTGCTGTCCCTTTTTTCCAGAGCCTTGTGTGTTGGCGATAAAGGAAGGTCTGGTGCAATGAGCGAAGCATTTCAACATGTGAACCGCCGCGGCCACGTTTACTGCCTCCAGTCGAAGGCGGGAGACAAAGGGCAGGTGAAGTACAGCTTTGCCCGAAACTTGACATGGACACCCGTGCAGCAATTGCCGGAGGGATATGAGGTTCGCGAGCATCCCGAGAGCGGTCAGGTTGTGATCCGCAGGATCAAGCCGAGTGCAATCCGCCCGGAAGAGAAGAGCCAGTTGGAGAAAATCATCCGCGACTTGACCGGGGAACTGCTTTTCATCGTGGATGTAGAGGAGCGGTCGTTGGTGGTCTATGTGTCGGACATGGATGCGGATGTGCGGATCGAGATGTTGCGGCAGATCTTGCCCATGGACATCGCAGCGGCGCGGCGAATGAAGGCGGGCATGATCGCCCGCGCCGAGTATGCCAGGATGATGCGGTTCACGCTGACTGACGCGGAGAACCGGCTATTCAACATGGACCGCTGGTGCTTCAAGGGCAGCATCGACGATTGGTACTTCATCAAAGGCAACCAGCCGCTTGAGTACCTGGCGACAAAGTACATCCGTCATCTTGGCGAAGAGAGTTTCTTTGATCTGATGTGAGGTGAGTGGAAGAAGTGTAGGTGACGCGCGAGAAGTGAAGATGACGCGAACCTTTATTTGAAGACTCGCCTCACCTTCACTTAACCTCTGCCTCCTTCACATAAGGAGCCGCATGCCACAAGGGACACAACGGGGTCACTTTCCTAAATGACGTTTCTGACTTTTCGATGAACGACTCCCTTCTGTCACTTGCGTAGTTCGCTCAGCAGCATTTCGCGCAGTGTCTCTTTGGTCCTGGCCCGGATGCGCTTGCGGCGGGCGGGGGACATCTTCGCGGGCAGTTCGTTGAATTTGCTCGGCATCACTCACTCGTTTCAAGTTGCTCAGGCGCCGCTCAAGTGTAAACCATCGCTCAAACTCATTAGTCATTTCCACTTCCCGCGACACTACCTTCATTCGTTGGGTGATATTCATTGAAGGCTATATCAAAGTCCGATGACCATCTCGCGTCGAGAATTGAACGTCAGGACGGCTGAAATCCTGGCCAAGGCGACCGGCGAGGCTGATTTCGCCTTGCATCGCCATCGCTATACTCCCGTCCTGGAGCAAGCAGCATGGAGGTTCAATCTGGAGACTTGTCATCGCATGGTAAGCGGCATTCACGCCAGCACCATCTGCTGATTCTGCTGGCGTTTATTTCATTCATCAGCCTCGGACTGCCCGACACCATTCTCGGCGTGGGTTGGCCGTTCATTCGTTCGACGTTTGGAAAACCGATTGATTCCCTCGCGCTTCTGCTGTTGGGCGGGGTGTCGGGATATCTCACCTCGAGCTTTCTCAGCGGCACGATTGTCCGTTACATCGGCGTGGGGAAGTTGCTTCTCATCAGCAGCGTGCTGATGACTGTGACAATGCTGGGCGATTCGATCGCTCCCGCGTTCGCGTGGATGGTGGGACTTTCATTCATCGGCGGGCTGGGCGCGGGGGCGATCGATGCAGGAATGAACGCCTTCGCGGCGAAACATTTTTCTTCCCGCGTGATGAACTGGCTGCATGCGTTTTACGGCATCGGCGCAACCATCGGCCCGGCGATGATGACGGCGATTGTCAGCTCGCATCGCAGCTGGCGGTTGGGGTATCTGATTCTCGCCATCACGCTGGGACTTCTCAGCGTTCTATTCCTGCTGACGATCCGGCTGTGGGAGGAGAAGGAGGAGGCGACATCCACTGACCCAACGCCCCACGCAACCATGACGGAGTCGTTGCGACTTCCCATGGTCTGGATGCAGTCGCTGCTGTTTTTCATCTACTGCGGGATTGAGTCGACAGCCAGCCAGCTTGTGTTCTCACTTTTCACAGAAGGGCGTGGCATCCGCGTTTCGCTGGCGGGCAGCAGCATCGCGGCGTATTGGGCATCATTGACGATTGGCCGGGTTATTTTTGGACAGGCGGCAACATTTCTCAGTCATACCGTCATCCTCCGCATTGGCACGGGGCTTTCGGTCTTTGCAGCGTTTCTGATCTGGTGGCATCCCATCGCGGCGGTGGGCATTGCGGGAATGGTGCTGCTGGGATTTGCCCTGGCGCCGATTTATCCGACGCTGATGTCAGACACGCCGCTTCGGATGGAAAAACGATTCGCAGCGCAGTCCGTCGGATTCCAGGTCTCTGCGGCTGCGCTGGGGATAGCAGCATTCCCGGGGCTTGTCAGCGCGATCGCCAGACGACATGGATTGGAAGTGGTCTGCATTTACCTTGTGATGGCAACGGTGGTTCTGCTGATTCTTAACGAAACGGTTACTGCACGCCGCCGGGTATGATGGAAATGTATCTGTTGTGAACAGAAGCTGCGTCGCTGGCAGCATTTAGTGCCGGAAAGATCCAAAGCAACCTTCAATTTCCGTTGTCGCTTTGTTTTGCGGTATCTTGCGTATTTCCTTTGATTTCTATTGCACCAATTGAATTGCTGCAATCGGCTCTAGAAAAAGACAAAACGATCCGATTCAATGAAAGTCAGCGAGAGTAAAACTTTAGTGCTTCGGAAATAATGGCAATGACTGTTCAGGTCTGTGTTTTCGAGAGGGTGATCCCGACCCACCCTCCCGTGTGGACTTTGGCACCATTGCCATTTTTTTTATTCTTGCGTGAGCCCCGGCGATCGGTTGTAGAGAAAGATCATCGCAACTGAAACCGCCAGCAGCACAATCACCGCCCCGCTTGCGGAGGTGATTTCCCCCTGCTCATACCGCGCGTAGATGAGGATCGGCAAGGTCTGTCGTCGTGGTTGCCACCCGAAGACCATGACCGTTGCGCCGAACTCTCCAAGTGCCCGTGCGAATGCCAGAATCAGTCCGCTGATTAATCCCCGTCTCGCCCACGGCAGACTCACGTGCCAGAAGATCTGCCGAAGCGAGGCGCCAAACGTTCGTGCGATGTCTTCAAACTCTCTCGGAACCGACGCGAACGCGGCTTTCGCGGGAAGATACACCAACGGCAACGCCACAACGCTGGCGGCCACGATCGCCGCTTCCACGCTGAAGAGGAACTTATAGCCAAACCAACTGGAGAGAAGTTGCCCCAGCAACCCCTTCGTGCCTACGAAGAGAATCAGCAGATATCCCACCACGGTTGGCGGGAGGACCAGCGGAAGTGTAATCAGCGCCTCGAGGAGAGCCCTGCCGACAAACACCCGCCTGTGCATCAGGAACGCCAATGGAACCGCGAGCATCGCCGCGAGAAACGTCGCGGCGACCGCAATGCGCAAGGACAACCAGATGGCGGGAATCAGTTCTGACATTGACCGGCGAGAGTGTATCGATGATCGCACAAATTGCGCAGTGTCGCTGGCATGTTACTACGCTTGACTGCACTGTCTCTCAAGGCTTTTTAAAACCCACCGCGACGAAGACCTCCTGCGCGGCGTCGCTTTGCAGGAAGGTTAAGAACTTCTTCGCCTCGGCGACGTGGGCGGCATTCTTTA
>Ga0105047_10012801_pt1 | contig 13470 bp, 9 predicted proteins | sample MAT04_FD_78384 | JGI IMG/M metagenome (GOLD analysis project Ga0105047, IMG submission 78384) | Freshwater microbial communities from Lake Fryxell liftoff mats and glacier meltwater in Antarctica - MAT-04 (megahit assembly) | ecosystem: Environmental > Aquatic > Freshwater > Ice > Liftoff...
CCGCTGCCCGTCAAAGTCGTTGCAGTCGGCTGAAGAGATATGTTCCTGGAAGCTCTCGATCTTGAAACAAAGGTACGAGGCGAGCGGTCGCTGATGGCGACATGGATCGAAGCGACGACGGCACATCGCGCGATACAAGCGGGACGCTGGGAGACGTTTGTGAAGCACGATGACCACCTATGGGCATGGTTTGCGGACAAACCGCTTCCGTATAACTACCCCGAGATCACGGAGGTGGCGCAGATGCTTGCCGATCGCGGCGAGCAAGTGCATCGAGATCGGTGGCTGCTTCATGTAAAACGGGCCATGGAGTGAAGTGGCGGTGCGGAAGCGGGGCGGGCGCGAGGGGAGGGGCGATCGGGCCGACGAGGGCCTCAGCCGCAGCCGCCGAAGAAGAGGCCGATGAAGTCGGCGAGATCGTCGGGATCGACGAAAGAGTCACCGTTCACGTCGCAGCGCGGGTCTGGGGGCTGGGTGAAGTAGGCGCCGATAAAGTCGGCGAGGTCGTCTGGGTCGGTGGCGAGGTCGTGGTTAAAGTCGGCGCAGAGGGTGGCGAGTGCGCCATCGAGCCATGCTTTGGCGAGGTCGGGACGGATGAGGCCATGGCCGAAGAGGTCGTCGCGGCCGGGAGCGCCGAGGTCTTCGGCGGTGGTTTCAAGGGCGGTGCGAAGGAGCGCGGGAGGGACTGCGCCGGGAGCGAAACAACTGAGGACAGCGGCGGCGCCGCCGGCGACGTGCGGGGAGGCCATCGAGGTGCCGCTGAGGATGGCGTAGCCCTGGAGCGGTGAGATGGAGAGCGTGCCGGCGATGCCGCTGTGGGCGGTGAGGTAGTCGCCTTCGCTTTGAGTCGTGGAGACAACGGGGATGGAGGCAGAGTTCAATGAGCCGGTGAAGGAGCCGGGGTTGTTGTTGGAGATGATGACGCCGACAGCGCCGGCTGCTGCTGCGTTTGCAGCCTTGCTTTGGAACGTGCCGCCGCCGCGGCGGATATGGGCGAGTTTGCCGGCGACGGAGGCGGGGAAGTCGGCGGGTGCGAGGCCGAGGCCGCAGTCGATGATGGGTGCGGCAGCCGCGCCATCGGGGGTGTTGGCCATGGGGTAGACGGCGTGGTCGGTGGAGTTCCAAGAGGCGACGGCGACGCTGGAGGTGGTGGAGGTGAGGAAGGAAGAGAGGACGCCGACGCCCGGGGCGGCGAGTGAGACCTGGGGGCCGAAGGTGGAGAATCCGGCGCGGACTTTGTCGGCATCGAGGGCGGCGATGGCCATGACGCTCGAGTATGAGCAGGGGTAGAAGAGCGTGGAGTCACCACTGTTGCCGGCGGCGGCGACGAGGAGCGTGCCGGCGTTGAAGGCGGCGTCACAGGTGTCGTGGAGGGCCTGGGTGGGTTCGTCGTCAACATAGAAGGACATGGTGATGACGGAGGCGCCGTTGGTGACGGCCCAGTCGATGCCGGCCATGGCATCGGCGGTGGCGCAGAAGGAGCCGGCGTTGTTGCAGACCTTGCCGCCGAGGAGGGTGGCGAGGGGGGCGCAACCGACGACGCCGATGGTGTTGTCGCGCGCCAGGGCGATGCCGGCGCAGTGGGTGCCGTGACCGCCGAGATCATCGAACGCTTCGCCGGCGACGAAGGACTGAACGGCGAAGGGAACGGGGAGATCGGGGTGGGCGAGATCGAAGCCGGTGTCGAGAACGGCGAGGCGGACGCCCGAGCCGCGGCCTGCGGGCCAGACGGCGGGCATGTGGAGGAGGTTGATGCCGTAGCCGGTGGTTTGGGCGGAGATGCGGCCGACGGAATCATGATGGGCGTACTGCACGGCGGGGTCAGCAACGAGGAACTTGATGGCGGTATCGACGGTGCCGGGGGCGACCCGGAGGCAGAAGAGGTCGGGGACGAGGGTGTAGGCGTAGACGAACTCGAGGGCGCCGGCTTTGGCGGCGGAGTCGGCGATGGCAGCCGCGGGTGTGTTGGGGAGGAAGCGGACGAGGAGGCGTTCGGGGTGGGGGTGGCAGGCGGTGGCAGTGGAGGGGAGGAAGTCGTCGGTGGCGGCGCGAGCGGCCGGGCCGAGCAGTGCGCTGGCGAGAATCGCAGAAGCGAGGAGGAGCGTTCTGACGGTGGCGGGCTGGGTCTTCATGGGTTGGGCACTGGCGGAGGTTGGGGAGGGAAGCATCTCAAGCATACATCGCCCCTCGATGGTCGCCAGTGTAAATGATCAAAGGCGGGGTCTGTTGGGGGGCGAAATCGTGGTCCGCGAACAAGGGGGCGGGGGAATGGGCATGTCGCGGCGGAGTGAGCGGCAGCAAAAAAAACGCGGCCGGGCGTGTGGGCCCGGCCGCGCGGCTTGCTAATTGAATACGCGCGATCGCGCAAGAGATGCCGTGACGGCGGCTTGCGCGGTTGGCGTTTTTCTTAGCGGCGGCGGCGGCCGCTGGCGATGATGCCCATGCCGAGGAGGAGCGCGGAGCCCGGGGTGGGGACGAGTTCAACGCCGCGCCATGCGGTGTTGGTGGGGGCGGTGGCGAGAACCGAGAAGGCTGAGCTGATGCCGGTGTCGGTGATGGTCACCAGGCGGTTGTCGGTGGAGATGCCGTAGAGGGTGGTGACGCCGGCGATGGTTTCGCCCGCGAGGCCGCGGAGGCCGGCGAAGGCAGTTGCCGCGCCGGTGAGGTTGAAGGCGGCGGCGGAGGCCCAGGCGCCGGTGGCGACATCGGCATCATCACCGCCGGTGCGGGTGTACTTGAGGAGACCGCCGAGGGCGGTGGTGCGGTCATCGGCCATGTAGACGGTGCGGGTGTCGGCGAAGACGAAGTCGTAAACGCTTGAGCCGGTGCCGGTGGAGACAATGAGGGTGGCGGTGCCGCCAGCGACGACGGAGAGGCCGAGGAATGCGCCGGAGGCGGAACTGGCGACGATCTGGCCGTTGAACAGGTTGACGACGCGGGTGTTGGAGAGGTTGGAAGTGAGAGCGTTGGTGGAGGTTCCGCCACCGAGTGCACCGCTGCGGACACCACCGGGGGTGCCTGCGCCGCTGAGAAAGACGGTGGACGTCGACTCATCGAAGGCGCTTGAGCGAGCGTTGTTGGCGCTGAAGGTCTGGCCGTAGCCGCTGTAGTCCACAGCGCCGGTCCAGGTATCGATGCGGCTGACGACACGGCGGGTGGGACCGGAGCCATCGACGGCGGCATTGGCGGTGCCGGAGACGGCGGCGGTGCCGGCGGCTGCGTCGTAACCGGCGACGGTGAGGAAGCGGCCGGAGCCGGCGGAGCCAGTAATGAACCCCTCGGAAGTAGCCGAGCCGCTGTTGGTGAGGCGCGCGCCAGCGGTGGCGGTGCCGAGCGTGAGCGAGACGCCGGTGGCGAGACCGTCGCGGGTGTATTCGCGGAGGGTGTTCTGGTTGGCAGCGTTGGTGAGGGCTGCGGCACCGTCACCGAGCTGGGTGATGACGAGGTGACGGTCGTGGAAAAACTGGGCGCTGGCGGCGGAGGCCACGCAGGCCACTGCGCCGGCGGCGCAGAGGAGGGTCTTCGAAGTCATTTGTCTCTCTCCATCAAGGTTGAACGAGCCGGGCGCGAAGTGCGACTGGCATGAGATGGGAGTGTAATGCGGATTCGAGGGTTGGCCGGTGGAACTGTGTCAAGAATGTGTTAACGCGGCACCGGGGCGTTCACACAACCTTCACGGTTGGATTTCTCGCAAAATACAGCCGGCCAGATATCGTCTTAACAATGCAAAGACGATTTCATCAGCGAGCGTTCACGCTCATCGAGCTTCTTGTGGTCATCGCGATCATCGCGCTGCTCGTGGGGATCCTGCTTCCGTCGCTCGCGTCAGCGCGGGAGGCGGCGCGGACGGGCGTGTGCGGGTCGAATCTTCGGCAGTTAGCCGTGGCGAGCATTGCGTACGGCGGCGACTACAAAGGCCAGTATTGCTCGGGAAACTTCGACAATCGTCGCCAAAGTGGATTCGGGCGATTTGATGAAGTGGGGTGGGTGGCGGGGAGCATCCTCGGCGGATACTGCGTGCCGGGGCAGATGCTGTGCCCGAGCTGCCCGTCGAAGTCGAGTGAGAATCTCAATATCAACCGGGTCAACAGCAACCCGTATGCGACGTTCTCGCAGGTCGAAATCAAGGATCTCATCGAGCGAGGGTTCAATACGAACTACTGCCAATCGTGGTACATGGCCAACACAGCAATGACCTCGATCTATCCGCAGCGTGCGCCAGACCCCAAGGATATCAGATACGTGATCGGTCCGCTGAAGGAGAAAGCCATCGGCGGCTCGGCGACGACGTCGAAAGTGCCGCTGTTTGGCGATGCGACGTCGGACGTCTCGGCGAACCCCGACATGGTGATCATGCCCGACGGGCAGTCGGTGGTGGGTGCCAAGGCGCTCACCGACGGGCCTGTGCTGGGGGTGCTGCCAGGGCTTGGGAACGTGTGGGGCCGACAGAACTACACAGACTTTGGCGCGGCGCACGGCAAATCCAGGTCCGCTAACACGCTTGGCGGCTATGCAGACACGGGGAACATCGTGTTCGCCGACGGGCACGTATCGATATTCTTCGACAGCAAGCGCGACGGCCAGTTTGGTCACACGCAGGGTGTCATCAACGGGTTCAACACACTGGTATACGACGAGCTTGAACCCAAGGTGTTTGGCGGCTGGCTGACCTCAGGCGTTCTCAACTTCTAAACCACACGGCGCGCTTTGCGCCGCGAAACTGTTTCATGCTCTTTGAGGAGACCGATTCATGACTCGTACCCACATGCTCTGCGCTGCCGCTGTGCTCGCGCTCGCCGGAACTGCCTCGGCGCAGTCGGTGATTACTCAGTGGAACTTCAACAACCTGGCTTCGGGCCAGATCATCAACGCGCCGGCACCCACAACGGGTCGCGGCGCTGCGATTCCGCTGGGAATGACCAACAACTATCTGTACTTCACGAGCCCGCAGCGGACCGGGTCGGTCACCATGTGCGATGCGCCCGCGGCGGGCGCGAGCTCGGACGCCGGAAGCAGCCCCAACAACTGCTGGCGTGTTCGTGGCAGCTTTGACACGACTCTCGCGAACGCCGGTGTGGGCTACAGCATCTTCGCGCCGCAGTTCACGCAAGGGGCTCAGTTTGATATCAGCACAGTGAACTATGCGGGCGTGACGTTCTCGTTCGATTGGTTCACCACCAATCAGGGCGTTCGCAACATGCAGGTGCAGTACTCAACCAACGGCGGCGCGAACTGGGTGAGCACCGGGCCGATCCTGATCTGCCTGACCAATGGCTGGCGGAACAACCAGATTGTCGATCTGACCGGGGTGCCCGCGGCCGACGACAATCCAAACTTCAAGATCCGGCTGGTGTCGGTGTATGACCCGACATTCAGCGGGCCTGGCGCGCCGACCTATACGGGTGCTTCGGGCGGGCAATACAACAACTTCTCGGGCAACTGGCGGTTTGACAAGGTGACGCTTACGGGCACGGCGATTCGATCGGTTGGTCCGGTGTGCACGGGCGCGGTGAACCCGCCGGCGGTGTGCGCCAGCGGCGGGCCGCTGACGTTTAGTGTGACGACGACAGGCGGCGCGGCGCCGGCGAGCACGGGGCTGACGGTCACGGCGGATCTGTCACCGCTGGCACTGAGCGGCGCGCAAGCATTCCTCGACGACGGCGCGAACGGCGACGCCGCAGCGGGCGATGGCGTGTTTACGTATGTGGCGACGGTCCCGGGCGGGCGGCCGCTGGCGGCGGTAAACATTGTGGCGACAGTGAACGATGCGCAGCTTCGTCCGTCGACGACGACGATTCCGGTGATTGTGGGTGACTGCGGCGGCAACTCGGCATCGAAGGTGGTGATCAGCCAGACGTTCGCCGGCGGCGGAAACCTCGGAGTGCTGGTCTCTGACGATGCCCCGTTCAATGCCGACTACGTGGAGCTTTACAACCGCTCGAACCAGGCGGTGAGCATGAACGGGTGGTCGGTGCAGTATGCCAGCCAGGCGTCGAGCGGCGGGTTTGACAGTACGGGCGATCGTGTGCTGCTCTCGGGTGTGATTCAGCCTGGACAGTATGTGCTGGTTCGCATGAGCGATCCGACGCCGGGCTTCACGGCGCTTCCGACGCCGGACTTCGCTCAGCTCGCCAACTTTGGCGGGATGGGCAGCACTGGTGGGCGGGTGGCGTTGGTGCGTTCGGCCACGCTCCTGGGCACGAACTTCAGCGATTCGTCGATTGAGGACCTTGTCGGCTACGGTGCCGGCGCGATCACGTTCGAGGGCTCGGCCCCGGCCCCGACACCGGTACCTTCCAGCAGCAAGGCCGAGCTTCGCAAGCTTGATGGTGCACAGGACAGCAACCAGAACTTCAACGACTTTGCAGTCGGAACCCCAACGCCAAGAAACCGAGCCAATAGCGGGGCGTTCCTGGCGGGCGCACCCTCGACAAGTGCGAGCGCGGTGTGTGCGGGCACCGATGTGACGCTGAGCCTTACGGTATCGCCATCGAACACGAGCACGGGCATTGTGGCGACGGCCGATGTGTCGAGCATCACCGGCGCACCGGGAACCTTGACGCTGCGTGACAACGGCACCAACGGTGACCAGTTTGCGAACGATGGCGTTTACGCGGCGGCATACACCGTGCCGGCGGGGGCGGCGCAGGGCAATCGGACGGTGTCGTTCACGGTGACCGATGCCCAAGGTCGCAGCGATGCCTCGACGGCGCCACTCGCCGTCGCGCAGTGCTCAAACTCGAACGCGCCGGTGGTGATCAGTCAGGTGTATGGCGGCGGCGGCAACAACTTCTCAGGCTTCAGTGGCGACTTTGCGGAGATCTTTAACCGCTCGGCGTCGGCGGTAGATCTCACCGGCTGGAGCTTCCAGTCGGCGCGCATCTCCGATGCCGGGTTTGACAGCCGCATCGTGCTGCTGTCGGGTGTGATCAACCCGGGCGAGTACCGGCTCATCATCACGAACTTGGTCTCGATGACGGGGGGAACGCTGCCTTCGCCGGACTTCTCGCCCAATCCGCTGTTTGGCATGGAGAGCAGCTTTGGGCGGGTGGCGCTTGTGAGCACAACAAATCTGCTGCACGCGGAGACCAACCGCGCAGACATCGTCGATATCGTGGGATACGGCTCGGCATCGCAGACGTTCGAGGGCGTGGGCCCGACGGCGACGCTGGGCGACGTGCTGGTGGCAGTCCGCAAGGACGGCGGGTGCCAGGACACCAACCAGAATGCGATTGACTTTGACGTGGTGCTCGCGATTACCCAGCCGCGGAACTCGGGTTCCTCGGCCGATCTCTCGTGCCCGCCAATCGGTTGCCCCTCGGACTTCAACGGCGACGGCGTGACGGACCCGGATGACCTGGCCGACTACATCGGTGCGTTCTTCGCCGTTCCGCCCGCCCCCAATAGCGACTTTAACAACGACGGAACCACGGATCCGGATGACCTTGCCGACTACATCGGCGCGTTCTTCAGTTCACCCTGCTGAGCGGTGGGAACAGTTGACTGATAGTCATTGCGGGCCCCGGAGCGCGAAGCCCGGGGCCCGTTTTCTATGGTGCTGCTGCCTGTTCGGTGCGAGCGCGAACCGCGGGATCTGCCGCGCCGTGATCGGTGAGAACCTGAACGACCGACTCTGAGGGTTCAACGACGGTTGCGCGCGAGCGGGAGTGAGCCAGCCTCAAGCGAGACTTTCGCGTCGAGTGGCGGGGAAGGGGGTAGGGGATGACGGCGCCGAGACAATCGACCCGGCGAGGGCGAGGAACGCGCGACGGTAGACGAGGTAGTTGAGGAACGCCATGAGCGGAACAGTGAGCGCGCCGATGACGGGAATGATCTGGAAGACAATGAGCATGAAGAGCACGATGCGGAGGGCCCAGCGGATGACGATGCTGCGGGCGCGGGGTACGTAACAGCGGTATGGCGCGACAAGGTGAAGGCGGTAAAAGAGCACGCCGGCGATGAGGCCGAGCACGGGCACGAGGCCGAGGAGTGCGCAGATGCCGAGGGTGGGGATGAGTCGGTCTTGAATGGCCGCGTCATAGGCCTGCACGGTGGCGGGTGAATCGAAGACCGGCTCGCGGCACGCGGAACAGGCTTGGTCGGGGGTTCGGGCGATGAGGCGGGTGGCACAGGAAGGGCAGCGGCGCTTGGCGCGGAGGTGGAAGGGTTGTTCGGCCGCGGTGGTCGGCGTGGTCGTGGCTACGCCCAGCCAGTTCACGGCACAGATGTTGGGGTTCACAGCGCGGCAGGCGGGGCAGATGATGGCGCTGCGGTAGATGAGTGTGCGGCAGGACGTGCAGGGGAGTTTGGTCGATTCTTCACGGGCCCGAGCGCGGCGCTGGAGGAGGAAGATCACCCCGATGCAAGCGGCTATCAAGACGGAGACGACGATAGGGAAGAGGATGATGAGCGCCATGCCGAAGATGGCATAGGCATCTTCGGCCCAAGCAACGAGTGTGTGAATGCCAGTGGCATTCTCGCTGTCGGCATCATGCAGGGCGCGGTGGACGGCGTTGCGGGCCGAGGCGACGAGGTGCGTGCCGATGCCAGCACTCAGAGCAAGGATCGGCGTGAACAGGCCGGCTTCGTGCGGGACGACCTTGTTGATGAAGTCGGCATCGCCGGCGGAGAGGAGGCCGAGCAAGGTGACCACGCCCATGACGGGTTTGGCCCAGTGGTCAACCTCCATAAGGATGGAGCGGGCATCCTGGCTGCGATCGGCGGCGAACTCGAGCGCGGCGAGAATACCGAGCGTAATGAGGCACACATCGGAGGTGAACCAAGTGGCGACTTTGCCGGTGCCGAGCAGGGAGGCGGAGGCCTCGCGGACAGTTTCAATATCGGCCCCGAAGCGGAGCATGAGGGCGGCGATGAAGGCCGGGAGGAAGGCCCGCGTGCCGCAGAGGCCCGTTGATGCAATGAGGGCGGAGATGGGGTTCATAGGAGTGAGCGGGCAAAGCGGAGGGTACGACGGCCGGACGAGCGATTGTGGCGAGTGCGAATGTGGGCGAGGCAGAGAGCCTGTAGAATCGCGGCATGGGTGATGACCGGTTCAACCTGCGGTGGGTGAGTGAGCGGCACCTGCGCATCGGGTTGGGCGATGACATGACGAATGAGACACAGCGGGCGGTGTGGGCGGCGTGCCAGCGGCTGCGAGCGGTGAACGCGGGAATCGTGGACTTTACTCCGGCGTACACGAGTGTGCTGGTGGCGTTTGATCCACTCACGCTCGATGTCGGGGCAGCCGAGGACGCGGTGGCGCGTGCGCTCGAGGGATTGGGAGCGATGGACGAGGGGCCTCAGCGCGGGGTGGAGATTGCGGTCTGCTATGAGGGCGTGTGCGGACCGGATCTTGAGGAGATGTCGCGGCTGCTCGGGCTTTCGTCGGCGGAGATTGTGGCGCGGCACACGGGGGCGACGTATAGCGTGAGTTTCATCGGCTTTGCGCCGGGCTTTGCGTATCTGAGCGGTCTGCCGAAGGAGTTGGCGGTGGCGCGCCTGGCTGTGCCAAGGACGGCGGTGCCGGCGGGGAGTGTTGGGATTGCGGGCGAACAGACGGGCGTGTATCCGCGGGCGACACCGGGCGGGTGGCGGCTGATTGGGCGGACGCCGATGGTGATGTTCGATGCGTCGCGAGAAGACCCCTCGATGCTTGAGATGGGTGATGAAGTGAGGTTTGTGCCGATGGGGCTGGCGGCGTTTGAAGCAGCGATGGCGGCACGCACGGAGGGCGCACGATGAACGCGGTGCGCGTGATTCAACCGGGGATGATGACGACGGTGCAGGACCTGGGGCGGCCGGGGCAGAGCCGTCTGGGTGTGGCGCGGGGAGGGGCGGCCGATGCACTGTCGCTGCGGTTGGGAAATCGACTGGTGGGGAATGCCGACGGCGCGGCGGGGCTGGAGATGACGGTGTTGGGCGGCGAGTTTGAGTTTGAACGCGCGGCCGTGGTGGCGGTGACTGGGGGCGTGGCAGAGGTGGAAGTGACGAGGTCGGGTGGCAGCGGTGGGGGGGAGCGGAGAGCGCCGTGGGCTGGCGCGTTTGCGGTTCGGAGCGGTGACCGGGTGCGAGTGGGCCCGGTGCGGCGGGGTGTGCGGGCGTATGTGTGCGTGGCGGGGGGCTTGGAGGCGGCGGTGTGCATGGGGAGCCGGAGCACGAGCATCGCGGGCGGGTTTGGGGGCCTGCAGGGGCGGTCGCTACGGGTAGGCGACGTACTGGCGATCGGCGATGATGTGGGGGTGGCTAGGGCAGAGGGGGAATTGGCCGCGGCGATTCTTGAGCGGGCGTTGTTTGGCAATGTGCTGCGGGCGTGCGCGTTGGAGGCGAGCGGGGTTGATCCGAAAGTCATCCTGTGGGTTTGGAGCATGACGTTCTTGGTCGAGAGCAACTCGGACCGAATGGGCGTGCGGCTTCGCGGCGCGGGAGTTGAGAGTGGAGCGAGTTTGGAGGCATCGGGGCGGATGATCAGCGAGGGCATGATGCACGGCGCGGTGCAGATGCCGCAGAGCGGAATGCCGATTGTGCTGGGGGTTGAGCACCCGACCACGGGCGGCTATCCGGTCGTGGCGTGCGTGGCGACGGTGGACCTGCCGGCGCTTGGGCAGTGCGGACCGGGCCGGGCGATTCGGTTTGCGAAAGTTGATCATGCGACCGCGCGGGGCGAGTTGGCCGAGTTTGAGGCGCGGCTAAATGCGGAGGTGCCGGGGCGATGAATGAACGGCGAGCAAACCCGTCGGCGGCGCGGACGATCGATCTCAACTGCGATCTTGGTGAATCGGAGGACGCGGCGGGGATCGCGTGCGATGCGGCGGTGATGGCGGTGATTACGTCGGCGAACATTGCGTGCGGGGGGCACGCGGGCGATGCGGTGAGCATGGCGCGAACGGTCGAACTTGCGGCGCGGCACGGCGTGTCGATCGGGGCGCACCCGAGCTATGCAGATCGGGCCCGGTTTGGGCGCATGGAGACGGGGCTGGATGCAGCCGGAATCTATGCCGTGGTGAGTGAGCAGGTGCGGGCGCTCATGGTGGTGGCGGGGCGGTGCGGAGCGCAGGTCGGGCATGTGAAGCCGCATGGCGCGCTGTATCACCGAGTTTCTGTAGACTTCGCCGCGGCGGAAGCGATGGGGCGAGCGGTGCTGGCGCTGGGCGGGGCGGGAGCGGCGATGGCGATGATGGGCTTGGCGGGAAGCGCGGGGAACAGGGTGTGGGAGGCGATGGGGCTGGAGGTATGGCCGGAAGGGTTTGCAGACCGGCGTTATGAACCCGATGGATCTCTGACGGCGCGAACCAAGCCGGGCGCGATGGTCACTGATGAGGCGCAGGTGTTGGAGCAAGTGCTGGCGATAGCGCGAGGTGAAGGCGTTACGGCGAGCGATGGTTCGCGGGTGTTGGTGGCAGCACGGACGGTGTGCGTGCACAGCGACACGCCGGGAGCGGCGCGGCTGGCGCGGGCGATTCGGACGGGGCTTGAGGCGGGCGGAGTGGTGGTGACAACCGCAAGCTCACATTCGCGCGGGCACCGCCCGTAGCAGGAATCTCGTACACTTCGCAACTGATCGACTCAACCCCCGCTAACCCGGAGAGCCGCATTGAAACTCGCTCTGCATTGGAAGATCATGATCGGCCTTGCGCTTGGTGTGTGTGTCGGGCTGGCGCTCAACCTTTCCAGCGAGTCTATCCGGAGTGCGGCTGGAGCGACCGGGCTGGGCCCGGGCCTGATCGACTTCCTCGTGAACTTCAACCAGTTGCTTGGCGATCTGTTCAAGCGGAGTCTGCAGTTCATTGCGGTGCCGATCATTTTGTTTGCCATGATCCTGGCGATCGGTTCGCTGGGCGATCTCAAGAAGCTTGGGCGGATTGGCGGCAAAACGGTGGGGATCTTCGCGTGCACGGCGCTGACGAGTGTGACGGTCGGTCTTTTGCTTGTGAACTTGATTGCGCCGGGCGGGCCGCGGTTTATCGGGGTCGAGGCGCGGGAGCGGCTGCTGGCGGGTCTTCAGACGGACGCGACGGGGAAACTGCTGACAACGGCGAAGTCGGTGAAGCCGTGGGACCTGGCGCGAGATCTCATGCCCACCAACCCGTTCGACTCGCTGGCCCGGGGCGACATGCTGCAGGTGGTGGTGTTTGCGCTCATGCTGGGGATCGCGCTCAGTCTGCTGCCACGGGAACGATCGGCCCCGGTGTACGCGATGATCGAGGGGCTCAATGAAGGGTTCATACTCATTGTGCGGGGCATCATGCGAGTGGCACCGGTGGGGGTGTTTTGCATGGTCACGCCAATCGTGGCAAACCTGGGCTTTGATGTGCTGGCCTCGCTGGGCGCGTACTTCATCACGGTGATCCTCGGGCTGTCGATCATTCAGTTTGTGATTTATCCGGCCGTGGTGCTGATCTTCTCGAAGGTGCCGCTGGGCACCTTCTTCAAGGGCATCGCGCAGGTGCAGATGGTGGCCTTCAGCAGTTCTAGCTCCGCCGCGACACTGCCCGTCACAATTCAGGCCGTGCGCGATAAGCTGGGCGTGCCGGCGGATATCACAAGCTTCGTGTGCGCCATGGGCGCCAAGATCAACATGGACGGCACCGCCCTCATGCAGGCCGTTGCGACGGTATTCCTCGCGCAGTTCTACGCGATCGAGCTGAGCACCACGCAGCAGGCGGCGCTCGTCTTCACGGCGGTGTTTTCAGCTATCGGCAGCCCGGGCATCCCCTCGGGCGGAATGGTGATGCTGGTGGTCGTGCTTCGCTCTGTGGGCGTGCCGAGCGACGGCATTGCGATGATTCTGGCGGTTGATCGGGTGCTCGACATGTGCCGCACGGTGGTGAACGTGACGGGTGATGCGGCGGTTGCCGTGGCCGTCGCGGGAACGGAGGGGAAGATCAATCTCGCTCCGCTCACGCCTCTCGCGCCCGCCCCCCCCGCTCCGCCCGCTTCTTCCTCGGCTGAGACGAAGGGCTGAGACATGCGATCACTCGTCGGAGGCGTTCCACATTTTGACGTTGCGGGTCTCGCGCACGAAGGCGAGGCCGACGACGATGGTGAGGGTGGCGATGGCCATGGGGTACCACAGACCGGCCAGCGGGTTGCCCGTTGAGTTGATGAGCAGTTGGCCGACGAAGGGAACGAGCCCGCCGAAGACGCCGTTACCGATGTGGTAGGGGAGCGACATGGAGGAGTAGCGAATTCGTGTCGGGAAGAGCTCGACAAGAAACGCAGCGATCGGTCCATAGACCATGGTGACGTAGAGCACCTGGATCCAGACGAGCGCAATGAGCATGAGGCTGGGGAAAGCTGTGAGTGATGCGAACTTGATGGAGTTCTTCTCGACCGTGGCGGAAGCCCCCGCCGCGCCGGCGGTGGTGGTGGTGGTGAGCGCGACGGTGTTGGTCGTGCCGTCGGCGAAGGTGCGGCGCTCGGTGCGAACGGTGACGGTGCGGGCGGGGAGCGTGCCCTCGGCGCTGAGTTCGA
>Ga0105047_10012805_pt1 | contig 13468 bp, 8 predicted proteins | sample MAT04_FD_78384 | JGI IMG/M metagenome (GOLD analysis project Ga0105047, IMG submission 78384) | Freshwater microbial communities from Lake Fryxell liftoff mats and glacier meltwater in Antarctica - MAT-04 (megahit assembly) | ecosystem: Environmental > Aquatic > Freshwater > Ice > Liftoff...
CGCTCCGCGAACCACTCATCGACGGGCAGGGGAACTTTGGCTCGATCATCGGCTTGCCCCCCGCAGCCGAGCGATATACCGAAGCCAAACTGACCAAGGTCGCCGACCAGTTGATGAACGAGCTGCGGTACAAGACCGTCGACACACGTCCCAACTATGACGGGACTCGGCAGGAGCCGGTGGTTCTGCCCGCCCGGTTCCCGAACCTGCTCGTCAACGGTGCATCTGGGATCGCGGTCGGGATGGCGACGAACATGCCGCCGCATAATCTCGGCGAGACGATCCGCGCTGCCGTGTTTTTGATCGACGAACCGGATGCCAGCACCGCCAAGGTGATGACGAAGCTGCGCGGGCCGGACTTCCCGATGGGTGGCCGGATCGTCACCGATCGCAAGGAGCTCCTCGGCATCTACGAGGAGGGGCGAGGCTCGATCAAGATTCGATCGGAGTGGGCTCTCGACAAGGAGAGGGGCAAAGAGATCCCCCACCGAATCGTCATTCAAACGATCCCGTACGGTGTCGAGACCGGGCCGCTGATGAGTTCGCTCGGCGAGATTCGTGACTCTCGCAAGTTGCCCCAGCTGGTCGATATTGCCGATGAGTCGGACGACGAACACGGGCTGCGGATCGTGATCGAAATCAAGAGCGGAGCCGAACCCGAAGCGGTGATGGCGTATCTGTTCAAGCATACGCGGCTGGAAGACAACTTCGCGTATAACGCGACGTGTCTCGTCCCGGATGAACATGGAGTTCTGGGGCCGAAGCGGTGCGGGTTGATCGAGATTCTCAAGCACTTCTTGACGTTCCGTCTGGCCACCGTGCGTCGCCGGTTTGAGTTTCTGCTGGCTCAGTTGGAAAAACGGATTCATATCCTCAAAGGCTTCGAGATCGTCTTCGACGGCCTCGACAAAGCCTTGAAGCTGATCCGCGCCAGCGATGGCAAGCCCGACGCGGCTGAGAAACTCATGAAGGCGTTTCCACTCGATAAAGAGCAGACCGAGGCGATCCTCGAGCTCGCGCTCTACCGCATTTCAACGCTCGAAATCGGTCGCATCCGTCAGGAACTGCACGAAAAGGAAACTGAGGCCAAACGCATCCGCAGAATCCTCGCCAGCGAAAAACTGCTGTGGGGTGAAGTTCGCAAGGAACTCGAAGAGCTGGGCGAGACGATTGGTTCGAAGCGACGGACTGCGTTGGGGTCTTCCGAAGAGATCGCCGAGTTCGACCCGCAGGCGTACATCGTTCGCGAGAACACCCACATCGTGGTCTCCACGGAGGGCTGGGTCCGCCGAATTGGACGCATCTCGACATTCGACAAACTGCGAATGAGAGAAGGAGATCAGCTGTTGACTGTGTTGCCGTGCAGCACTCTCGACAATGCGATCTTCTTCAGTAGCGATGGGACCGCTTATACATTGCCCGCCGAGCAAATCCCGGCCAGTACGGGTTATGGGGAACCGCTTTCGAAGCATATTCGAATCAGTGACGGGGCCACGCTGTTCACAGCGTTAAGCACCGACACCCGTTTCACTCCACCCGATAGTGATGTGGACGACCAACCCGCCCCGGCCCCCTATCTGATGATCGTGACCGCGAACGGACAAGTGATGCGTCTCTCGCTGTCGACCTTCCGACTGCCCTCGACCAAGAGCGGTCGTCGGTATTGTCGACTGGTCGAGGGAGACAAGGTGGTCCACGCCGAGTTGGTCGAAGAGACCGACACCATGTTCCTGATCTCGCGTGAGGCCCGGCTGATTCACTTTTCCGTTTCCGATGTGCCAGTCCTGTCAGGGGCGGGCAAGGGGGTGCGCGGGATCAAGCTCGACGCCGGGGATGTGCTGCTCGGGGCTCAGAAAATGTCGCGTCCGTCCGACACTCTCAAGGTGATTAACGACAACGACAAGCCGATGAGTTTCGGCCAGATGAAATACACCGTCACCAGTCGCGGCGGCAAGGGAGTCAAAGTGGCTCACCGGTCGACGATCCAGTCGATCATCAAGCCCGATTTGATCCTCCCCGATTGGGGGCAAGTCGAGGGGTAGCATCGCTCGACATCATGCGAGTCGGGCAGCGTCTCTCTTCTGACCTTACAGAACGCATTCGCACTTGATGGCCTTGGACAGATATCGTGACTGCTTGGCTCCAACGGTTGATCGCTGATTCACCTGCCAGCTTCTGGATGGTTGTGGGGGCGATTGTCACGTCCACTGTCTGCGGCATGCTGACACGCCCGGCGTTGGTCGCGTGCGATGCTCCGGTCCGTCGATGGCCGATCATCATGATTCTGTGGGGACTGCTCTTAGGAGCCGCACTGGCGTTCTCCATGCATGAGCTTCAATGCCAGAAGACTCCCGAGGTGATCCCCAGTCAGGCCGGGTTCAACTTGCGGATCGTGTATCACTCCGTGTGCCTCGGTTTGCTGCTCGTCATTACGGCGACGGATCTCGCGTCACTCTATATCCCAAACTTCGTCGTTAATTTGGGGTTGATCCTCGCAATTGCCGGTGCGGTATTCTCAGGCGAGTTGCAGGTGGTGCATCTCTGGGTCGACTGGAATGAGGAGATTCCCCAAATCCGTGGACCCTGGATTCCAGAGTGGATCAAACAGCATGAACACTGGCACGGACTGGGATGGAGCACTACCGGGGCCTTGGTCGGAGCGGGACTGACAGCTGTCGTGCGAAAGATCGCCGAATTCGCATTAGGGCGTCCCGCGATGGGTGCAGGCGATGTGACATTGATGGCGATGATTGGCGCGTTCCTGGGATGGCAGGTCACAGTCATCGCGTTCTTTATCGCGCCACTGCTGGCGCTTCTGCTGGGGCCTTTGGCTCGCCGGATTTCGAGAGAGGTGGCCGTGCCGTATGGACCTTTCCTGGCCTTGGGGGCGATCATTGTGATGTTCACCTGGCGGTGGATCTGGATGTTCGAGATCGACATCTCGACCACGGGACCGGGCGCGATCGAAGACCGGGCGACATCCTTTGCGGTGCGACGGATGTTTGGCGACGGGATGCTCCTGGCCGGGCTCAGCGTTGTGGCCTTCGGCGGAACAGCGGGGTTGATGAGTCTGATGCGACTCTTCTGGACTCTGCCCATTCCGCGTCATGCCGTCGAGCTGGACATCACGCAATCGCAACACGCAGCTCAGGAGCCAATCTCAGTAAACGCCTCTCTCGGCGACACATTTGCCCCGGAGGCCGGAGATGCGAAACCCAATCCGATGAATCTCACGACGGGCGATGAACCTGCTCCCCCGACCTTGTGACCTGCGTCGTTCTGACCGACTCCCTCCTATCCACTGACCGTCGAATTGATCACTCATCTGCCAATTGAAGCACTGGCGAGATAAACTCCGTCACTGATCCCCATTCCTGCCGATACGGATAAAGAGTCGATGAAACCCCTGCGACTGGCTGTGCTGATTTCAGGTGGCGGCAGCACACTCTTGAACCTGCTCGACTCGATCGCTCGCGGAGAGCTGTCCGCTTCCGTCGAATGTGTGATTGCGAGTCGTCCCTGTGCGGGAGTCGAGCGTTCGGTCTCCCGTGGACACGCCTGCGAAGTCATTGCTGCAAAGCAACACCCGAGCGTGGCGGAATTGAGCGGCGTCATTTTTGACCGCTGCCGATCTGCAAAAGTCGACCTCGTAATCCTCGGCGGCTACTTGTCCCGACTTGAAGTCCCGACTGATTTTGAAGGCCGGGTGTTGAACATCCACCCGTCGCTGATCCCCGCATTTTGCGGTCAGGGAATGTACGGACACCACGTTCACGAAGCAGTCATCGCCCGGGGTTGCAAGGTCTCCGGTTGCACAGTGCACGTGGTCGACAATGAGTACGACCACGGGCCGATTCTGGTGCAGAAGGTCGTTCCCGTTCTGGAGAGTGACGACGCCAACAGCCTCGCGAAGCGCGTCTTCGAGGCCGAGTGCGAGGCGTATCCGGAAGCCATTCGGCTGTATGAAAAAAGCCAGCCGCCGAAGGTCGAAGTGCGTTAAGAACATCCACTCGCCACGTTCTCAGATCGCTTGCATTTTCGGAATGACACGACATAACCATGTCTGTTGCATGGGATGCCGCACTCTAACGCGGACGCCGGTCGAAAGGATGACAGTCATGATACGAACGATTGCGATCTTGGCGTTACTGATCTGGAATGCCGTATCGCCGGTGCACCTCATCGCCGAAGAGATCTCCTGGAAAGCCTCGGGGAAACAGGGCGTCGTTGCAGCTGGGCATGCCGATTCTGTCGCGGTTGGCGTCGGGATCTTGAACGAGGGCGGGCGAGCGGCGGACGCGGCAGCTGCGACAATGCTGGCACTGGCGGTCACCGATTATGGTTTGTTCTCGGTCGGCGGAGAGGTTCCGGTTCTGGTGTATGACGCCACGACGAAGAAAGTCAAATCGCTGAGTGGTGTCGGTGCAGCGCCACTCGATCCAGCGGCAATCGAGTGGCTGTACAAGAACGGAATCCCCTCGAAGGGCAGCATGAAAGCGGCTCCCGTGCCGGGGGCAATCGATCTTATCGTGACGCTGCTGAAGCTCCACGGAACCATTTCCTTTGAACAAGCGGTGACTCCGACACTCGCTCTACTCGACAAGGGAAAAGAGCCCTGGCATCCCCATCTGGCGGTGACTCTGCGAAAGCTGGTGGAAGCCGAGCGTAACGCCAAGGGGTCTCGCGACGACAAACTCACTGCGGCCCGCGACCGATTCTACAAAGGCGATGTCGCCGACGAATTGGAGGCGTGGTACGTCTCGACCGGAGCATTTCTTCGCAAGCCGGATCTGGCAGCTCACACGACGCTGGTGGAAGACCCGGTCTCAGTCAACTATCGCGGCTACACGGTTTACAAGTGCGGACCCTGGACTCAAGGACCGGTCTTGTGCCAGAACCTGCGACTGCTCGAAGGGTTCGATCTGCGAGCGATGGGCCATCTCTCCGGGGACCATATCCATGTCGTCACGGAGGCGATGAAGCTCGGCTATGCCGACCGCGACGACTACTACGGCGACCCCCGCTTTACAAAAGTGCCCCTGACCGAACTCCTGTCTGACCAGTACACCCAGCTGCGTCGACCGCTGATTGATCTGACGAAAGCCTCGATGGATCGCCGGCCCGGAGATCCGCTGCACATGCAAGCATTGCGAAGTGCCGCTGCACCGGGTCCAGAGTCCGAAAAGATCCCGAAGCAGGATACGACCACCTGCGTGGTGGCAGATCGTTGGGGTAACGTCGTGGCTGCGACGCCCAGTTGTAACATGCTGACGAATACGCCCGGTCCTTCGGGGATCAACACGGGCAACCGGGTTCGCAGTTTGAACACCAGTCCCGGCCATCCGAACCGGCTGGAGCCGGGGAAGCGACCTCGCGTCACGTTGACGCCGACGCTGGTTCTCAAGGACGGCTTGCCGGTGATCGCGATCAGTGTGGCCGGTGGGGATATCCAGGACCAAACGACGCTGAACGTACTGCTCAATCACATCGACTTCGACATGCAGCCCGCAGAGGCAGTCACAGCCCCTCGCTTTCAGATGAACCACCATCAAGATTCGTTTAACCCGAATCCAGACCGCGCTGCAGCGTTCGTCGGGCGTGGTGAACTTCGATTGAACCCGGAAGTTTCCGACACCGCGATCAAGTCGCTTTCCGATCGTGGTCACCGATTGGGAGTGGCGCGATCGCCGATTGCGCATCCCGTTATGATTCTCATCGATCACAAAACCGGTCTCATGTATGCCGCCGGAGATCCACAAGCGGGTCGCCATGCTGCAGCTGCGAAGTGACGGATGTGTCGGATGCGCGAGAGACCGCGCACGTGAGTTTGTTGAGTGGGCGTTTGATGGCTTGGCCAACTCATGTCTCGGACTCGGGGGGCTAACGCCACCCCGCTCGCCTCCCTTGCTCATGGGGCGGGTTGGTGGGTACGCTCAGCGAGCGATACTGTTACGCACGGATGGGGGCAGGCCACTGTGTCCGTCCTCCGGACAGTTCCCTTCGATGATTCATAAACCACCCACATCCTTCGCCCCATGCCACTTGAACTCCTGAAGCAGCTGATCTCCATCCCGAGCCAGAACCCGATGGGCCGTGATGTGTCCGGGCCGGAGTTTTTGGAAGGGCGGATGTCGAATTTTCTCGAACAATACTTTCGAGATCTCGGTGTGCGGTATGAGCGCACTGAGATTGCGCCGGGTCGGGCGAACGTGATTGGCTGTTATGAGAGTCCGGGGGCCCAGCGGACTGTGATGCTTGATGCCCATCAGGACACGGTGCCGGTCGACGGAATGACGATCCCTCCATACACCCCGACGATCAGCGACGGAAAGATCTACGGTCGCGGGTCATGCGATATCAAAGGTGGCATGGCAGCGATGCTCACGGCGTTCTCTCGCCTGGTCAAGGAGAAGCCTGCCGGGGCTGCGAACGTGGTGATGTCGTGTGCCTGTGACGAGGAGCATACGCAGATCGGAATCGCGGCGTTTTGTGAGAGCTGGAAAGCCGGAGACGCGAACTTGCTCAGGCGTAAGCCGGATGTCGCATTGATTGCGGAACCCACCAGCCTCGATGCAGTGGTGGCTCATCGCGGGGCCACTCGCTGGCGGATCGTCACTCATGGACGTGCCTGCCACAGCTCTGAGCCTCGCAACGGAGTGAATGCGATCTACCGCATGGCCCGCATCGTCAAAGAGCTGGAAGAGTACGCCGAATACGTTCGAATCCAGACTCCTCCGCACCGTCTCTGCGGGCCATCGACTCTCAGTGTCGGGCGCATCACCGGAGGGCAAAGCGTAAATATCGTCCCGGATCGCTGCGAGATTGAAATCGATCGTCGCTGCGTCCCCGGCGAAAATTCCTCTCTGGTGATGGAGCAACTGGAAGTGTGGCTTCGACCTCGCCTCGATTTTGATTTTGAAATGCAGCCGCCGTGGATCATCAGCCGCTCGCTCAGCGACGAAACGAATGGTCCACTGGCCGAGGAGTTGTTGTCGAGAGTGGCCGAGGTCACTGGCCCGCACCAGAAGATCGGCGTGCCCTATGGGACACATGCCTCCACTATCGCGGCGTATGGAGTGCCTTCGGTCGTCTTCGGCCCCGGATCGATCTTGCAGGCTCACACGAAAGACGAGTGGCTGCCGATCGACGAACTGAGCCTGGCGTCGGAGATTTACTACCGATTCTGTCTGCGATAAACCCGTCAGTGAACCACAATGGCACGAAGACACAACGAGGGAAGAACAGTTCCTCGTTGTGTCTTCGTGGTGACTTCACTTTGGGACTCGATTATCCCCGATTTAATCGGCTTTCAGCAGATCATACTTGCGCATCTTGTTGTAGAGGGTCACGCGGCTGATGCCGAGATCGCGGGCGGTCTTGGTGCGGCTGAAGCTGTTCTTGAATAGAGTTTGCTCGATGATTTCCCGTTCCGTGAGGGCCACCTGCCGCCCCAGCGTGACATCCGAGGAGACTTGCCGGCCAGGCATCGTGACGGATGGATCGTTGGAGGGACCGACCTGGCAAGCGATGATATGGGCTGGCAGATGTTCCGCCGAGAGAACTCCGTCGCGACAGTAGATCACTGCTCGCTGGATCACATGCTCCAGTTCGCGGACGTTGCCTGGCCACGGATATTTCAAGATGCCGTCGAGCAGACTGTCCTCAATGCGGTGAACTTGAATGCCGTGCTTGAGAGTGAACTGGGCAATGAACTTCTTCGCCAGCGGGATGATGTCGACCTTACGACGACGCAGCGGTGGAATCTCAAACTTGAGCATGCTCAGGCGGTAATACAGGTCGGGCCGGAATCGCACTTGCTCCACCAGCGGCTGCAGATCGAGGTTGCTGGCGGCGATGAGGCGGGCTTGTGACTGGAGGGTCTTGTTCGATCCGACAGGCTCAAACTCTCCGGTCTCGATGACTCGCAAGAGCTTGACCTGTTGCTCCAGTCCGAGGACATCGATTTCATCCAGCAGTACGGTCCCGCGACCGGCAGCCACGAACTTGCCATCCTTATCTTGATGGGCACTGGTGAATGAGCCCTTCATATGACCGAACAACTCGCCTTCGATCAACTCACGCGGCAATGCTCCGCAAGCCACATGGAGAAACGGTTCACTTCGGCGTGGCGAAGCCTCGTGAATCAACTTGGAGAGAAACGTCTTGCCAGAACCCGTTTCCCCAATGAGCAGTATGGTCACGTTATGCGAGGCTGCGACGGCGAGGTCCTCCAGCATCTTCTTCAGTTGAGGCGAATTCGTTTCGAATTTCCGCAGCATGCCATCGAGCGGGCTGGTCCCGAAGGTTTCACGCGGTCGAACGGCAATGGAAGGGACAGCCATGTCCGTCGCTGTCGGTAAGCAGCGTCGTACGGCCTCGGCCATTTCCAAAGCGGTGACGGGCCCTCGCAGATGAACCAGCGGCGTACATGCCGCTCGTCTCTCCAAGGTCTCCGGGCAGTCAGCTGAGGTCAGCATGATGAGTTTGAGATTGGTGAAGCGGGCTTGAAACTCATCAATCCAGCGGTCCGCGATGTGGCCTCCATCGTAAACTTGACGGAGATCGAGGATGTACGCCGGTGGCTGTCGTTGGGTCAGCAGTGATCGAGTTTCCTCAAATGTGGGCTCGCAGTGCAGCGAGACCTCATCGCCAAGAATTTGGCTCACCTGGTCGAACAGTGCCGTATCGCTGCTGGTGACAATCAGTGGAATCTGGTTCATAAATCGTCTCTCCCCGTTCCTCTTATTGGCGTGATGTCGGCCCATTGACTCCGAGGCGTCCGCCCGCCCATGAGGCAGGTGGATCGCGCTCTGACCAGCAGAGTCCGGAACGGTAAGAACGTGTTAAGGAAATTGTGTGCCAGACCGTTCACGAATGAGCGGTGTTGCGATTCTTGTGCATTTCGCCTTGCGCTTCGATTGAGTTTTCTCACGTCTCATCCAATCCTCACGTCGCCGCTACGCAACATGTTTCTAAATGGCAACGTGATCCCCCCGTTCTGCTCACGGGATAACCCATGAGAAATGAAGAAACGGGGAATGCGAAGGGAACACCCATTGAACATGGTGCAGAGAGGAACTGGGATGCCAGTCATCAGAAACGGCATGGAGAGCCCCAACTCTTCTCGGCATCCTCTCTATTCTCTGTGTATCAGACTCTCTGCGACCTCCCGAATGCAGCTGCCCCCATTCATTTTGATACAATCGTTCCATCTGGTCGCAAAAATGCATCAGAAAGATGTTGCCCAGCTGCAACCTGTGTCGTAGGTTTGGTGACCCCTTAATTCGTTGCTCCCAGCAGAGTCCTCTCCCCGGTCGTGGATGTTCGGGTGGTGAGGACTGCGATACCCCGTTGCGAATCGGCATCACGCTGCTTCGTGTCCGATGGGGCATCGTTCGTGACGCCTTGGCGACCTGCCCGGTCCCGGTGGCTGACGGAGGAGCATTGCGCCGCTTGTAAAGCGGGTATTCGCTTCACTCGTCATACGCTGGCCAGACAGATCGCCGCATCCGCCCTGTGCGGATTCCACGTCTGTTCCTGCTTGGCCAACGAGGCACCCATGACCTATCACGGTTCACTTTTAGTTGTTGATGACGATCGTCACATTTGCGAGGCGATGGCGGACTACCTTCGCAGTCTTGGTCATCGCACCGAGACAGCTCTCAACTGTCGCGATGCCATGACTCGGATTAAAGACTACAACTTCGACGCCGTCATCTGCGACGTCAATCTGCCCGATCAGGACGGCTTCCAACTCCTGGAGTGGGCGGTCGCAGCCAAGCCCGAGACGGCGATTCTGCTGCTGACCGGGTATGGCACCATCGAGAGTGCCGTCGAAGCGATTCGCCTGGGTGCGTTCGACTATCTGACCAAGCCGGTCATTGATGACGAACTCAACTTCTCGATCCAGCGGGCTCTGGGACAACGCAAGATTGTCGAAGAGAACAAGAAGCTCAAAAAACAGCTCGACGACAAGTTCGGTCTGTCGCACATCATTGGCCGCGACTACAAGATGGCCAAGATGTTCGATCTGATTGAAAGCGTCTCGGACACGCGGACGACCGTGTTGATTCTCGGCGAGAACGGAACGGGCAAGACAATCACGGCCCGCTCAATTCATCAGTTAAGCAGCCGCCGCGAGAAGCCATTCATCGAAGTCGCCTGCGGGGCGTTACCCGATTCGCTGCTCGAGAGCGAACTGTTTGGACATGTGGCAGGTGCCTTTACCGGAGCCACACATGACAAGCCCGGTAAGTTCCTGCAAGCCGATGGGGGAACTCTGTTCCTCGATGAAATCGGGACCGCCTCGCCGAGCCTGCAAGTCAAATTGCTGCGGGTGCTGCAAGACCGCGAGTTCGAAGCGGTCGGCGGGACGAAGACCCACAAGGTCGATGTACGGCTGGTACTGGCCACGAATGACAACCTGGAAGAACGAGTCAAACGCGGCGAGTTCCGTCAGGACCTGTACTACCGCATCAACGTGATCTCGATCACCCAACCGCCACTCCGCGAACGCATCGGCGACATCCCGCTGCTGCTGGAGCACTATCTGCAAGAGTTCAACGACCAGAATGGGAAACACGTCAAGGGGTTCGATGAGGACGCTCTGCAATTGATGCAGCGGTACTCCTGGCCGGGCAACGTGCGTGAGTTGGTCAACGTCGTGGAGCGAGCTGTGGTACTCTCGAAGGGTGAGTTCATCAGCGTCGGCGAGATGCCGGAAGCCCTGCGTCGCGATCAGGTCGACGTGAGTGGCGCCGTGAACCGACTGATCGGTGGGAATCTGAAGTCGGCTCTCGCCAATCCCGAGCGTCAGATCATCATCGAAGCTCTGGAATCCAACGGCTGGAACCGCCAGGAAACGGCCCGACTGCTGGGGATCAACCGTACGACGCTCTACAAGAAGATGAAGAAGTACGACATCGAGTATGAGTCACATGCCGAAGTCGGAATGCCGTAAAGCGAGCGGCAGACGTCAGTCTGCCGAGAAGATGCGACGGAATGCAACTTGCAGGACGGGCCCATTGGCCCGTCCTGTTTTCGTTTCTGAGCCGGACTACTTTCTCTCGGCCAATTTCTCACTCGCCTGCAACGTGCTGTGCCTGGCCCCGTACGCAAAATAGAACGCCAGTCCTAATGCCAGCCAAACGAAGAGACGAATCCACGTATCGAGCGGCAGGAAGAGCATCATCAGCAAATTGACGAGCACCCCCAGCGGGGCGACGACCCAAACCGCGGGACACCGGAAGGGGCGATCAAGATCAGGTCGCCTGATTCGGAGCATAAGTACCGAACCGCAAACCAGAGCGAAGGCCATCAGCGTGCCAATGCTCACCATCTCTTCCAGCATGCGGATCGGGAGGAACCCCGCAGCCAGCATCATGAGCCCGCCAGTCAGCAGAGTGGAACGATGCGGCGTTCGGTACTTCTCGTGGACGACCGAGAAGATACTCTTCGGCAGGAGCCCATCGCGGGCCATCGCGAGGAACACGCGAGCCTGGCTCAAGAATGTCACGAGCAGCACGCTCGTCATTCCGGCCAGAGCACCCGTCGAAATGAAGCCCGCCGACCATGTCAGAATTCGACTGTTTTGGAGGGCGGCTTGTCGGCGAAAGGCCGCTGCCACGGCGGCGCCGGTATCGATCTCATAGTACGGCTCCATCCCGGTAATGACAGCTGCAACGAGGATGTAAAGGACTGTGCAAATTCCGAGCGAGGCCATGATCCCCAACGGGACATCGCGTTGGGGATTAACAGCTTCTTCGGAGTGCGTGGAGATCGAGTCAAAGCCGATATAGGCAAAGAAGACGAGGGCGGCTCCGATCATAATCCCCGAGATCCCGTAGGGCATAAAGGGGCTGCGGACTGAGTTATCGATGGCGGCCATCTTGTCTTTGACACCGAGGATGCCAATCATGCCGAGTTTCTTGACCTCACTGGGGATCGTTTTCAGGTCGGCCTGTTCCACCAGGCTCAACCCCGTGAAGAGTGCCGGTTGTGCTGCCAGCAGTTCGTCCCCCGATGTGTAAGGAGTGACAGAGTGGGCGGGGAGTTTCTGCTTGATCTCGGGATGCTGATCGAGATAGTCGGCGAGCGTGGAAGCCCGACGCTTCTCAACGGGTACCTCGGTGTAGTTCTTCGACTGCACATACCCGACGCCCAGTGCAATCACAAACAGCACCACCGCCAACTTCACGATCACGAGGATCGTATTCGTCACGGCGCTCTCGCGAATTCCAATAACGAGGACATACGTCACCAGCGCGATGATGACCATCGCAGGAAAATTGACCCACGCCTGAACGACCTGGTCGCCGACGATCACCGGCGTAAATGGATCGGAGATCAGCTGAGGCGGAATCTTCCTGCCGATCATCACGTCGAGGAACTCGTTGAAGTAGTGCGTCCAGTGCGCCGCGACCGTCGCGCACGACATCCCATACTCCAGGATCAAGTCCCACCCAATAATCCACGCAGCCAGTTCCCCGAGTGTGGCATAGGTGTACGTGTACGCACTCCCCGCCACCGGGACCATCGCGGCGAACTCGGAATAGCACAGCGCCGCTAACCCACAGGCGATACCCGCCACGATGAACGAGATCATCACCGCTGGCCCGGCGTCCTCCGCTGCCACGCGGCCCGTCATCGCAAAGATCCCGGCCCCGATGATCGCCCCTACTCCCAGCGATGTCAGTTGCACCGGCCCCAACACCCGATGCAATCTCTGCTCGCCGTGCATTTCGCTGAGGAGGGTTTCGATCGACTTGCGGCGAAAGAGTTGGGCCAGACTCATGTGTTGTTCCTGGTCTCGGGAGGATGAGTTGGCCCGAGTATGTGGCTTCAGGAATGATCTGGCCAGTGTAGTCCGCTCGCTGCCTCGCGTTACCTCACTCGAGCGATAACGAGTGTGCGATCATCATCCGCTGGACGCCCGCGAGAGAAACCCTCGATCGCGGTCAGAATCGCATCGTGCAGCTTCTGCGCGGGGCTGCAACCGGAGAGAATCATGTCGAGACGTGCGGTGCCAAACAGGTCACCCTCGGGGTTCATCGATTCGGTGATCCCATCGGTATAGAGGACCAGTTGATCGCCGGACTGGAGGGTGATCTCGGTGTCGGTGTAATTCGATTGTTCGACCAATCCCAACGGGAGCCCGTCCGGGGATTGCAACGTCTGTAGCATCCCGTCCTGGCAGCGTTTCAGGCGAGGGGGATTATGCCCCGCAGAGGAATAGGTCAGCCGCAGCGTCTGTGGATCGAACACGGCATAGAACGCCGTTACGAACGCTCCCGATGCGGGGGAATACCGTCTGGTCAGTTGCGAGTTGACGTATCGAAGGAGGTGCGAAGGGGGGTGCGAGGAGTTCGCCACGGTATGGGCCAGTGAGTGTGTGACCGCCATCACGACAGCCGCCGGAGTGCCATGCCCACTCACATCCGCGATGAGCAGCCCCCAGCGTCCCCCAGAG
>Ga0105047_10012806_pt1 | contig 13468 bp, 10 predicted proteins | sample MAT04_FD_78384 | JGI IMG/M metagenome (GOLD analysis project Ga0105047, IMG submission 78384) | Freshwater microbial communities from Lake Fryxell liftoff mats and glacier meltwater in Antarctica - MAT-04 (megahit assembly) | ecosystem: Environmental > Aquatic > Freshwater > Ice > Liftoff...
AGTTCGGTGGGGCAGACGTCGGGGCAATAGGTGAAACCGAAATACACCAGCATCCATCGTCCGGCGAAATCGCGATCGGTGACGGCTTGGCCCGACTGGTTGACGAGCTCAAAATCACCACCCAGCGCGATCCCGGCCGGAAGCTGCATTCCTCCCCCCGCGGAAGGGACGCCTATATCCTGGCCGAACACCGTTGCAAGCCGACTCGCGAAGGCTTCGGCCAAGGAGGTCTGCGGGTCCTTGGTGACCCAGGCATAGCCCCAAATCCCAGCAACGAGGGCGAGCAGGAGAAGGCTGGAGAACCTGATGATGCGGAGCATGGTAGGGGATTACGCCTCCCACGCGCCTCGTTCAATCAGGTCCGGCTCAATGACGCGAATCAATCTCGATCGCGCCTTCGGGTTGGGCCGAGGTGAAGGTACCATCGGCGAAGGCGTCCTCCCACGAACCCTCGGTCGAGGCCTTGGAATACTCGGTGGCGCGGTTCTCGAAGAAGTTCGTGTGCTCGATGGCGTTGAGCATTTCGTCGAGCCAGGGGAGCGGATTCTTCTCGATATGATAGAGCGGCTCGAGGCCGAGCTGCTGCAGCCGGCGATCGGCGATGAAGCGGATGTACTGCTTCACGTCCTCCGCCGTCAGCCCCTCGACGCCGCCGAGTTCGAAGGCGAGGTCGATGAAGGAGTCCTCGTGATCGACGATGGTAGCGCAGATCAGATAGAGGTCGCGGCGCAATTCCTCGGTCCAGATCTCCGGATTTTCCTGCACGAAGGTGCGGAAGAGGCGGATCACCGAGAGGCAATGCAGCGTCTCGTCGCGCACGGACCAGGAGACGATCTGGCCCATCCCCTTCATCTTGTTGAAGCGCGGGAAGTTCATCAGGATCGCGAAGGACGCGAAGAGCTGGAGCCCTTCCGTGAAGGCGCCGAAGGCGGCGAGTGTCTTGGCGATCTCGGTCTTGTTGTCCACCGTGAAGGCATGCATGTAGTCGTACTTATCCTTCATCTCCTTGTATTTGAGGAAGGCGGTGTACTCCGTCTCGGGCATGCCGATGGTATCCAACAGGTGGCTGTAGGCCGCGATGTGGATCGTCTCGGTGTTGCTGAAGGCCGACATCATCATCAGCACTTCGGTCGGCTTGAAGACCTGGCTGTACTGCTTCATGTAGCAGTTGTTCACCTCGACGTCGGCCTGGGTGAAGAAGCGGAAGATCTGCGTGAGCAGGTTCTTCTCGCCGGGCGTCAGGTTCTTCTGCCAATCCTTCACGTCATCGGCGAGGGGAACCTCCTCCGGCAGCCAATGGATGCGCTGCTGCTGCAGCCAGGCCTCATAGGCCCACGGATAACGGAACGGCTTGTAGACCGGGTTCGACGTGAGGAGGTCGAACTTCACGGGAAGCTCGTCGATGGAATTGCCGTCAGCCATGGCTGTATGCCCCGGTTTGATGTGTTGCGACTCAGGGGCGCTGCCCCTGGGACCCTGGCAGGAAACCAGGTTTCCTGCACCTTCGATCGATTTAAGTACTCGCTCAAATCCTGCAAGCGATCGACCGCTTATTTTTAACTAAACACAAATAACAAATGAAGGTGCAGGAAACCAAGTTTCCTGCTGGGGAGTATGAGGGGCAAAGCCCCTCACTTAACCTTCACTGGCAGGCCAGGCACTCTTCATAATTCGTGCTAACCGGTGCCGGCGTTTCAAGCGGCAGCACCGCGTCGTCCTTGTGGCGTGTCATGACGTTGCCCTGGCCTACCACCTTCTCGCTGACCGTATCGGCACGCTGGAGGGAGAGGCTGCGGCAGTAATAGAGCGACTTCACGCCCTTCTTCCACGCCATCATGTGGATCTGGTGCAGATCCCGCTTGTGGACGTTGGCCGGCAGGAAGACGTTGAGTGACTGCGCCTGGCAGATGAAGGGGGTGCGGTCTGCCGCGTGCTCGATCACCCAGCGCTGGTCGAGCTCGAAGGCGGTCTTGAACACGGCCTTCTCCTGGTCGTTCAGGAAGTCGAGGTGCTGGACCGAGCCCTTGCTGACCGTGATCGTCGTCCAGGTGTCCGCATCGTCGCGGCCATGCTTCGCCAGCACCGCCTTCAGGTACGGATTGCGGACGATGTAGGAGCCGGAGAGCGTCTTGTGGTTGTAGACGTTCGCCGCGATCGGCTCGATGCCGGGCGAGGCGCCCCCGCAGATGATCGAGATCGACGCCGTGGGCGCGATCGCCATCTTGTTGGAGAACCGCTCCATGAAGCCGTATTCGGCGGCATCCGGGCAGGGGCCCCGCTCCTCGGCCAGCAGGCGTGAGGCGTTGTCGGCCTGGGCGCGGATGTGGCGGAACATCTTCTTGTTCCACACCTTCGCGATCACGCTTTCGAAGGGGACGTTGAGCCCCTGCAGGAAGCTGTGGAAGCCCATGACACCGAGGCCGACCGAGCGCTCGCGCATCGCCGAGTAGCGCGCCTTGGACATCGAGTCGGGCGCCGTGTCGATGAAGTTCTGCAGCACATTATCGAGGAAGCGCATCACATCGGTGATGAACAGGGGGTCGTCCTTCCACTCCGTCCAGGTTTCGAGGTTCAGCGAGGAGAGGCAGCATACCGCGGTGCGCTGCTGGCCATGCTGGTCGATGCCTGTGGGCAGCGTGATCTCGGAGCAGAGATTCGAGGTCTTGACCTCAAGGCCGGCCAGCTTGTGGTGCTCGGGCCGCGCATTGTTCACATGGTCCGCAAAGATGATGTACGGCTCGCCGGTCTCGATGCGGGCCGTCAGCATACGAATCCACAGCGACCGCGCCGAGACGGTGCGCACGATGGCGTTGTCCTTGGGCGAAGTCAGCGCCCAGGCCTCATCGGCCTCGACGGCGCGCATGAACTTGTCGGTCAGCAGGATGCCGTGGTGGAGGTTCAGCGCCTTGCGGTTCGGATCGCCGCCGGTCGGCCGCCGGATCTCGATGAACTCCTCGATCTCGGGGTGCGAGACGGGCAGGTAGACGGCGGCCGAGCCACGCCGGAGCGAGCCCTGGCTGATCGCGAGCGTCAGGCTGTCCATCACGCGGATGAAGGGCACGATGCCCGAGGTCTTGCCGTTCTGCCCGACCTTCTCGCCAAGCGAGCGCAGGTTGCCCCAATAGGAGCCGATGCCGCCGCCCTTCGACGCCAGCCAGACATTCTCGTTCCACAGTTCGACGATGGATTCGAGGCTGTCATTCGGCTCGTTCAGGAAGCAGCTGATCGGCAGCCCGCGTGTCGTACCCCCGTTCGACAGCACAGGCGTGGCCGGCATGAACCACAGCTTGCTGATGTAGTCATACAGCCGCTGCGAATGTGCCGCGTCATCGCCATAGGCGGAGGCGACGCGGGCGAAGAGGTCCTGATAGCTCTCGCCAGGCAACAAATAGCGGTCATCGAGCGTCGCGCGCCCGAAGTCGGTCAGGTTGGCATCGCGGCTGCGATCCATCTGAACCTGGTAATGTCCCTGAAGCTGAACAGCGTCGAACACGGTACTTCCCCTCAAATCCCCCGGCCGCGGAACATGCCCGAAACCGGTCGCAACAGCAACCATATATAGACGTCGGCTGCCATGGAAACACCACATGAAGTGTTTGGTTGCAAGGACGTCGGGCGGGCGAAAGGCTTGCTCATCCGCCAATGTTCATATTTCGTTCTTATCGCGCGTTGAGCGAAACCGCGCAAGATGTGTGTTGTGCCCGCCACAGAAAGACGCGGGAAAGGGTTCATTCATCCCCTCCCGCCATTCTCAGGCGGGGCATGTGGCGCGCCGACTCCGGCAGGCGTCACTCCAGCGGGTGCAGCCCGCACCAATCGGCGATGAAGGCAGCCATGGCGAGCGTGGTCGTCTTCAGGTGCGCCAGGTCGGTCCGCTCGTCGAAGGCATGCGCGCCTTCGCCCTTCGGCCCATAGCAGAGCGCCGGCATGTCGAAATAGAGGCCGTAGAAGCGCGTGTCGTTCACCGCGGTGGTGATACGCGCCGGCATGTCGGCGCCGAAGGCCGCGCGGTGGGCCTCCTCCAGCACGACCTCGGCCTCGCTGCCGGGCTCCAGCACGTAGCCATCGGCGAGGAAGCCGTTCCACTGCACCTCGGGCGGGTTGTTGGCGAGGAAGTTGTCGCTGCGTGCGGCAGCCGCCACCGCGCGCTCGACGCCGCGTTGCGCCTCGCCGACGTCCTGCCCAGGCAGCAGGCCGATGCGGCAATCCACCTCGCACCAGGCGGGCGTCGAACTCGCCCAGTCGCCGCCGCGGATTATGCCCGGGTTGAACTTGATGGGGTCCTGGATCTGCCCGTACCAGCGATCCGTCTTGGCGGCCTCGTTCACCTGCTTCGTGTGCTCCTGGAGGGCCAGGATGAGGTGGTAGGCGCTCATGATCGCGTTGCTGCCCGACTGCGCGACGGCGACATGGACCGGCACGCCCAGTACCCGGATGCGGAACCAAAGCGTCCCCGTATGAGCGCGCGTGATGGTTCCGCCCGTCGGCTCGGGGATGAGCACCGCGTCGGCGCGGTAGCCGCGCAGCAGCGTGGCCAGTGCGCCGTTGCCGGTGCTCTCCTCCTCCGTCACGGTCTGCAGGTGGACGTCGCCGCCCGGCGCGTAGCCCGCCGTGCGAATCGCCTCCATGGCGAAGCACATGGCCGAGACGCCCGATTTCATGTCGTGCGCGCCGCGCCCGTACATCCAGCCATCCTTCACGGTGGCGCCGTAGGGCGGGTAGCTCCACATCTCGGCCGGGCCTTCCGGCACCACGTCGATATGGCCCTGGATGATCAGGCTGCGCCCGCCGGCCGCCGAAGCGCAGCGCCGCGACGCCACCACCTGGAAGGAGCCGGCGGGGTCCACGTCAGCCATGGGGCTGGCCTTCGGGTGCTCGGCCAGGGGCACGTCGGCGATGGAGAAGCGGTCCACGCTGTAGCCACGCCCGGCGAACCAGCGCGCCATGTGGTCCTGCAGTGGCGCCTCGCGCCCACGCAGCGAGGGGTGGCGCACGATGTCTGCCAGGAAGCGGACCTGCTCATCGAAACCTGCCTCGACGGCGTCGGACAGGCGCTTCAGCGTGGTCTTGTCAGGCATCGTCTGTCACCTCGGATGTTTCACTCCGCGGGCGAGGCCAGCAGGGCGTTTGTGTACCAGATAGGGCTGGCATCATATCGCACGCGCGCCCGCTGGGCTGCCCAGCTCACGCGAAGATAATGCACGGGGATGACGCCAAGATCCTCCGTCGCGGCGCGCATCGCCTGGGCGGTGAGCATGTTGCGCCGTTCCGGGTTCATCGTGCGCAGCGCTTCCGCCAGCGGCACGTCCACCGCCGGATTGGAGTAATGCTGACGGTTGAAGGGGCCAACGCCGGTGGTCGCATCGCGCGTCATCACCACTTGGCGCAGCATGTTGGCCGCGGTGGAGGTGGTGAAGGTCGTCATGAACATGGCGAAATCCCGCGCCGTGGCGCGGGTGAAGAAGTTGGCTGGCGGCAGCACCTCCACCCGCGTCTCGATGCCAATTCGTGTCAGCCCCTGGGCAATCGCCTGCAGGATGTCGGCGTCGCTCGGGATGAAGCCGTTCGGGCCGTGGATCGTCATCCGGAAGCCCTCGGCGTAGCCCGCCTCGGCCATCAAGGCGCGCGCACGGACGAGATCCGTCGGGATCGGGGGCAGGCCCGCAGCGCGATCGGGCAGGGCGGGGGCGGCGAACTGCTCGGCCGCGCGGCCCTGGCCGACGAGCAGGCGGCTCACGATCGCCTCGCGCGGGATGGCGAGCGACATGGCCTGCCGCACGCGCAGGTCCCGCAGCGGGTTGCGCGGGAGCGGATTGCCCTGCCGGTCGGTGATGTAGGGCACCTGGTCCCGCACCGTGTCCGGCATCAGGTAGGAGGTGGTGATGCTGTCAACGCTGAAGACAGCCAGGCGCGGATCGTTGGAAAGCCGCTGCACGTCCTGCACGGGGACGGCATCGATCAGGTCCACGTCGCCCGCCAGCAGGGCTGCCACGCGCGCGCCGTTGTTGGTCATGTAGCGCGTGATCACGCGGTCCCAGGGCGGGCGCGGCCCCCAGAAATCCGGGTTGCGCGCGAATTCGTGCCGCTCGCCCTGGGCGTAGCTGACGTGGCGGTAGGCGCCGGTGCCGATCAGCGCACGGCCCTGGTTGAAGTCCGCCAGTTGCGCCGTCGCGTGGATGCGGCGCGAGAGCATGAAGATGCCGGTGATGTCGCGGTCGAAGAAGGGTGTCGGCACGCGCGTGATGAAGCGGATGGTGCGGGCATCCACCACCTGCACCTCGGCCACGGTCCGCACCAGCGGCGTGAAGGGCCCGGGCGAATTGGGCACGAGCGGCACGCGGGCGAAGGAGAAGGCGACATCCTCCGCCTCGAAGGGCGTGCCGTCGTGGAAGCGCACGCCCTCCCGCAGGCGGAACTCCCAGGTCAGGTCGTCGATGTTGCGCCAGCTTTCGGCGAGCACGGGGAAGATGCGGCTCTGCGTGTCCAGGTCGATCAGCGGATTGAAGATCTGCCGAAGCTGCGCGTTGTTGTTGTTGGACGAATGGTAATGCGGGTCCATCCCCGTCGGGACGCCGGCCATGCCGACGTTCAGCGTGCGCGGCTGTTGCGCCCCGGCGGGAGCCGCGCCAAGGAGCGAGCCGCTCGACCATGCGGCCGCCAGCAGGGTGGCGATGAGGAGGGCTGGACGCATGGCGCGATCTCCACAGAGGATGAACGTGCCGTCATGAAGGCGTCTGCACGCCGCCGCGTCAAGCGGCCGCCCGGCGCCACATCAACGCTGGAGGCGGATAAGCCGCCTCAGCGGACCGGGCGGCGGAACAGCAGAAGCGGCAGGATGATGCTGAGCGCCAGCGCACCGAGCAGCATGTAGGGGATGTTCGCCTGGGTTTCGGGCGTGCCGAACTTTTCGATCCAGATGGACGCGATGACCGTGCACCCGACGATGCCCAGGCCGAAGAACTTGCCGCCGATCGTGACCTCGCGCCGCTCGGTGGCGGCGGCTTCCTGTGAATTCATGGTTTCATTCCCTGAGTTGGAGGCAGAGATTAACCCAGGCCCCGGGTGCCGCAAGCCAAAAGGCGCGCCAATTGGGAGGGCAGCGCGCCCTCACATGGATTTGGGCGCCGCTTCGGCGCGTGTGAAGTGGATCGTCACGCACATGCCGGGCCGCGGGCAACTGGTCGTTCTGCCGGACGTCGATGGGTGCCTCCGGGGGCTGTTGGCTGTCAATCCTGGCGCAACCCTACAAGGCGCCCGCGGATCAACCGCCAGCGCCCGCGAGTGCCACCCGATAGTTATCAGGCGAAAACCCAACGATTATTTTACCGCCGAATGCAAGTACGGGGCGTCGGATCATGGCTGGCTGCGCCAGCATGAGTTCAATGGCGCGCACCGCGTCCAGGTCCTGCGTTGCGGCTTCCGGCAGCTTGCGGAAGGTGGTGCCGGCGCGTTTGAGCAGCGCCTGCCAGCCCAGTTCGTGCACCCAACCCTCCAGCTTCTCGCGCGTGAGGCCCTGAACCCGGTAGTCGTGGAACACATGGGCGAGCCCCTCCGCCTCCAGCCAGGCGCGCGCTTTTTTCATCGTGTCGCAGTTCCGGATGCCATGGAGGGTGATGGGCATGGGGCTCTCCTGCCGGTGTTCGGGCGTAAGCGCCGTTGTGGCTTTCTCGCATCGGATGCCGGGCGCGGCCAACCCCGGCCGCCTTTCGCAGTTGAGTGTGCATGCCTCAACCTTACATCGCCTTCCTCACCGCCTCCGGCTTCCTCATAGCGCTCGTCGTCTGGCTGCCGGTGGTGCTGCGCCGCCTGCCGCTCACCCTGCCCATCATCTGCATCGCAATCGGCGTCGGCATCTTTTCGCTGCCCCAGGTGACGCTCCGCCCGCTGCCGCTCGAGCATCCCCAACTGACCGAACGGCTCAGCGAACTCGTGGTGATCATCGCGCTGATGGGGGCCGGGCTGAAGATCGACCGCGTGTTCCGGCTCCGGCGGTGGAGCGTCACCTGGCGGCTGCTGGGCGTGACCATGCCGCTCACCATCCTCGCCATCACGCTGCTGGGGGTCTGGGGACTGGGCCTGCCGCTTGTCGCAGCAATCCTGCTCGGTGCCTGCCTGGCGCCGACCGATCCGGTCCTGGCGTCCGACGTCCAGGTGGGTCCGCCACGCGCCGGCGGCGAGGACGAGGTGCGCTTCGGCCTCACCTCCGAGGCGGGGTTCAATGACGGCCTCGCCTTTCCCTTCATCCACCTGGCCATCGCCCTCAGCGTGGCGGCGGCGACGGGTGGTCCCTGGCTCGGGCAATGGCTGGCGTTCAGCGTCGTGTGGAAGATCGGCGTGGGGGTGGGGGCCGGCTGGCTGATCGGCCGCGCCTTCGGGTGGGTGACGTTCCGGGTTTCCTCCGCCAACGCGCTGGCCCCGACGGGCGACGGCATCATCGCCATCGCGGCGACCCTCATTTCCTACGGCGTGACGGAAATGGCGCAGGGCTATGGCTTCCTCGGCGTCTTCGTGGCGGCGCTCGCCTTTCGCCACTCGCACCGCCACCATGAGTTCCAAAGCGCCATGCACGACCTGACCGAGCAGGTGGAGCGCCTCGCCATGATGGTCCTGCTGCTGCTGTTCGGCGGCGCGCTCATCAACGGGCTTCTGGCGCCGCTGCGCTGGGTCGATGTCGGCGTGGCGCTCGCCATCCTGCTGCTGGTGCGACCGTTGACCGGGCTTGCGGGCCTGGTGGGAATGAAGGCCGCGTTCGGCGAGAAGCTGGCGCTGGCCTTCTTTGGGATTCGCGGGATCGGCTCGTTCTACTACCTTGCCTACGGCATCAACCATATGCAGGTGGACGACGCGGAACGGCTATGGGCCGTCGTCGGCCTGATCGTGCTGCTGTCGATCCTCATCCACGGAGTGACCGTCACGCCGATCATGCGCCTGCTCGACCGCCAGCAGGGGCGAAACCCGGATGCGGAGGAAGCCAAGCCGGGGCCCGGCCCGTGAGGGCGGCTATTCCCACTCAATCGTCCCCGGCGGCTTGCTCGTGATGTCATAGGTCACGCGGTTCACGCCCCGCACCTCGTTCACGATCCGGTTCGCCACGCGGCCCAGGAAGGCCATGTCGAACGGATAAAACTCTGCCGTCATGCCGTCCGTGCTGGTCACGGCGCGCAGCGCGCAGGCCATGTCGTAGGTGCGCCCATCGCCCATCACGCCCACGGTACGCACGGGCAGCAGCACGGCGAAGGCCTGCCAGATCGCATCGTAGAGGCCGGCGTTGCGGATCTCCTCCAGGTAGACGGTGTCCACCCGACGCAGCAGGTCGGCCTTCTCGCGCGTGACCTCGCCCGGGATGCGGATGGCCAGGCCCGGGCCGGGGAACGGGTGGCGGCCCACGATCTCCTCCGGCATCCCGAGTTCGCGGCCGAGCACGCGCACCTCGTCCTTGAACAATTCCCGCAGCGGTTCGACCAGCTTCATCCGCATGCCGGCCGGCAGCCCGCCGACATTGTGGTGGCTCTTGATGGTGACCGACGGGCCGCCGGTGGCCGAGACGCTTTCGATCACGTCGGGGTAGAGCGTGCCCTGGGCCAGGAAATCGGCGCCGCCGAGCTTGTTCTGCTCCTCCTCGAACACCTCGATGAAGAGGCGGCCGATGATCTTGCGCTTCTGCTCGGGGTCGGTGACGCCGGAAAGCTGGCCGAGGAAAAGGTCGCTCGCGTCGCGGTGGATCAGCTTGATGTTGAAGCGGTCGCGGAAGGTGCCGACCACCTGCTCGCTCTCGTTCGCGCGCATCAGCCCGTGATCGACGTAGATGCAGGTGAGCTGGTCGCCGATCGCCTCGTGCAGCAGCACGGCGGCCACCGAGGAATCGACGCCGCCCGAAAGCCCGCAGACCACGCGGCCATTGCCCACCTGCGCGCGGATCTTCGCCACCGCCTCGGCCCGATAGCCAGCCATGGTCCAGTCGCCCTCGCAGCCGCAGACGCCGTGGGTGAAGTTCTTCAGCAGTGCCGCGCCATGCGGCGTGTGCACGACCTCCGGGTGGAACATGGTGCCGTAGTAGCGGCGCTCGTCATTTGCGATCAGCGCGAAGGGCGCGCCCTCCGATTCGGCGACGACGCGGAAGCCCGGCGGCAGCACGGTGATGCGATCCCCGTGGGACATCCACACCGTCTCGCGCGCGCCCTTGGCCCAGATGCCCTGGGTGATCGCGCATTCGCCCGTGACATCGACGACGGCGCGGCCGAACTCGCGCGCATGCCCGCCCTCGACCGTGCCGCCCAGCTGGTCCGCCAGCGTCTGCTGGCCGTAGCAGATCCCCAGGATCGGCAGGCCCATCCCGAAGATCGCGTCCGGCGCGCGAGGGCTTTCCCCCTCGGTGACGGAGGCTGGGCCGCCCGAGAGGATGATGCCCTTCGGGTTGAAGGCGCGGATGCGGGCCTCGGGGGCTGCGTTGAAGGGCCAGATTTCGCAGTAGACCCCGGATTCACGGAGGCGGCGCGCGATGAGCTGCGTCACCTGGCTGCCGAAATCGAGGATGAGGATGGGTTGGTGTTGGGCCATGGCGCTGGGCAGCATGGCCGCCGGCCCGCGTCAAGTGTGCGTGGCCATCGCAGCGCGGCCTGGAGTGGCCTCAGCGCGGCAGCTTGGTCGTCGCGGTTGCGGTCAGCAGCGTGTGGATGGGCTCCCACACATAGGCCGTCTGGGTGACGCGCTGGCCGGCGAAGCTCATCGTCTCCTGCGCCGCGATCTTGGCGCCGAGGCGCTCGTAGAACCAGCGCGAGGGATTCTGCTCCAGCACCCACGCCAAGGCCGAGGCCGCGCCAAGCGAGGCGAGATGCGAGGCCATGGCCCGCATCAGCCGCCGCCCCACGCCGCGGTCGCGGAAATCATCGAGCAGGTAGAGCGCCTCGACCTCGCCCTCGGCGATGGTCGGCCGGCGGGACAGGCCGCCGGTGATGAAGCCCACGATGCCGCCGCCCGGCACCTCGAAACCATCGGCCACGGCGACGAAGGCGGCATGGCCGCCACGGCGGTCCAGGAGGCCGCGTTCATAGCCACGCGCCTCGTGGTTCGCGGAGAGGGTGCTCAGGTAGGTCTCGGGGAGGATGGCGGCGTAGGTGCTGCGCCAGGCCGCGACATGGACGCGCCCCAGGGCGGCGGCATCGCTCGGTCGGGCACGGCGGATCGTGACCATGGCAGCCGACGCCTAGCAGCCCGATCGCCGCAGTGGGTTGCGGCGATCGGGCGAAGCGGGGGGGGCGTGGGGCATCATGCGCCCTTCCGCTCCAGCACGGCGCAGAAGAAGCCGTCCGTGCCATGCGCGGCGGGGGAGAGCAGCATGTGGGGAGCATCCGTCGGCGGCACCGCGCCGAGCCCGGCCTCGGCCCAGGCGACGCTCAGCGGGATCGCCTGGAATTCCGGGTGGGCTTGAAGGAAACGCTCGACCTGCAATTCGTCCTCCTCGGGCAGCAGCGAACATGTCGCGTAGGCGAGCCTACCCCCCGGACGGACGAGATGCGCCGATGTTACGAGAATTTCACCTTGCTTGACAATCAGCTCTGCAAGGTCCTCCGGCCCGGTGCGGCTGCGCGCATCGGGATTGCGGCGCCAGGTGCCGGTGCCGGTGCAGGGAGCATCCACCAGGACGCGGTCGAACTGCCCGGCCCGACGCTTCACCCAGCGGTCGCCCGCTTCGAGGAGATGCGTCTCGGCGTTGTGGACGCCGGCGCGGCGCAGGCGCTTGGTGGCACCTTCGAGGCGCGGCACCGAGACGTCACAGGCGGTGATGCGGCCCTGGTTGTTCATGGTGGCCGCCATGGCGAGCGTTTTGCCGGCCGCCCCCGCGCAATAATCCGCGACGCGCATCCCGGGCCGCGCGCCGACGAGGGCCGCGATCAACTGGCTGCCCTCGTCCTGCACCTCGATCAGCCCGGCCTTGTAGGCGGCGGTGCCGGTGATCGGGGTGCGTCCGGGCATCCGAAGGCCCCAAGGCGAGTGGGGCGTCGTCTCGGAGGGGAGGCCTTCCTGGCGAAGGGCGGCCTGCGCCGCCTCGCGCGTGGTCTTGAGGAGGTTGACGCGCAGGTCGAGGGGGGCCGTGGCCTCCATCGCCAGCGCCTCCTCGTCCAGCCGCTCGCCGAAGCGGGCGGCGAGGCCGGGCATGGCCCATTCGGGCAGGTTCAGGCGCGCGGGCTCGGCCATTTCCTTGCCGGTCAGTGGCTTGCCGACGAGCTTATCGGCGATCCCCATCTCGCCCGCATCCAGCGGCCCGGCCGAGAACCGCCCGCCTTCAAAAACCCGCGCGACCTCGACCACCTTCCGCTTCTCGGCGAGCAGAAGGTAGGCGAGGACGAGAAGCCGCGGCGTGAGGCGCGCGCCAGTCTCGGCGATCCACCATTCGAGGCGCAGGCGCTGGCGCAGCACACCCCAGGCGAGGTCGGACACCGCGCGGCGGTCGCTGCCGCCGATATAGCGGCGGGCGCGGAAGAAATCGGCGCTGATCGCGTCGGCCGGCCGGCGCGGTTGCTCGAAGACCGCGTGCAGCAGGTCGATCGCGGCGGACAGCCGCCCTTCGGGGGTCACTTCAGCGAGCCGGAACGGCGCGGCTCACCCGTCATGGCGATAATTCGGCGCCTCGCGCGTCACCGCCACGTCATGTACATGACTCTCGCGTAGTCCGGCGTTGGTGATGCGGCGGAACCGCGCGTTCTTCTGCAGGTCGGCGATGGTGGCGCTGCCGGTGTACCCCATGGCGGCGCGCAGGCCGCCGACCAATTGGTGGATCACCGCACCGATGGGGCCCTTGTAGCCGACTCGGCCTTCCACGCCCTCGGGCACCAGCTTCAACTGATCGCTGACATCGGCCTGGAAGTAGCGGTCGGCGGAGCCCTGCGCCATGGCACCGAGGCTGCCCATGCCGCGATAGGATTTGTAGGAGCGGCCCTGATAGAGGAAGATCTCGCCCGGCGCCTCGTCCGTCCCGGCGAAGAGGCTGCCCATCATCACGCATTCGGCGCCAGCCGCGAGCGCCTTCGCGATGTCGCCCGAATTGCGGATGCCGCCGTCGGCGATGGAGGGCACGCCGCGCTCGCGCGCCGCGGCCGCGCATTCCATCACGGCGGTCAACTGCGGCACGCCGACGCCCGCCACGATGCGCGTGGTGCAGATGGAGCCAGGCCCGATGCCGATCTTCACCGCATCCGCACCCGCCTCGATCAGCGCCAGCGCGCCTTCCGGCGTCGCCACGTTGCCCGCGATGATCTGCACCGTGTTCGACAGCCGCTTGATGCGCTCGATGGCGGCCAGCACGCCGCCCGAATGGCCGTGCGCCGTGTCCACCACGATCACGTCCGCTTCGGCGGCGACCAGCGCCTCGGCGCGGCGGATGCCATCCTCGCCCACGCCGGTGGCACCTGCCGCGCGTAGTCGGCCCATGCCGTCCTTCACGGCGTTTGGATGCGCCTCCGACTTGTCC
>Ga0105047_10012809_pt1 | contig 13466 bp, 14 predicted proteins | sample MAT04_FD_78384 | JGI IMG/M metagenome (GOLD analysis project Ga0105047, IMG submission 78384) | Freshwater microbial communities from Lake Fryxell liftoff mats and glacier meltwater in Antarctica - MAT-04 (megahit assembly) | ecosystem: Environmental > Aquatic > Freshwater > Ice > Liftoff...
AGTTAGTGAACGCACTCTAAACACTGCTGAGAAAGCATTACTTCTTGGCCTTAAGTGTGCAATAGTTCTTAAATACTCAAAAGAGTGTCTTTTCTTTTGTAGCGGATAATCAATATTCGACATTCCCTCAACAACTATTTTAGTAGCTTTAATTTCAAATGGTTGTTTGGCGTCAGGTGTTACAACTAATGTTCCTTCTATAATTAAAGAAGAGCTTATAGGTAATTTAGCTAACTCTGCAAAATTTTCTAAGCCTTCCTCAAAAACTACTTGAATGTTTTTAAAGAAGCTTCCATCATTAACTTCTATGAACCCAAATGCTTTAGAAGATCTTAATGTTCTTATCCATCCAGAAATACTTATTTCTTTATCACTATATTTTTCTTTTTCCCTGTAAATTTGTTTTACTAACAATTTTTCCATAAAATTGCCCTCCTTATAGTTTTATATTTTTTCTTATAATAAAAAAAGCCTTCCCTCCCTTAATAATAAAGGGACGAAAGGCTATGTTTTCGCGATACCACCCAATTTGTCATATAATATGACCACTCTATTCACTACAGAATTATATATTAAATAATTCGATAATGCCCAATAACTAACGGATTGGACCCGTCTAAGCCTACTCTCTTTCTGATTTCGGTTAGAAACTCTGAGATGTTCTTCAATATAAACCTCGTATTGGTCTTTCACCACCACCAACTCGCTATAACTATCTTTTATATTTACTCTTCTCTTCATAGTCTTTATGTTGAAATTTATAATAATTAGCATTTACCTAATTATTTTTATATTCTACTTACAATTATAATATTTTTAATTATAATTGTCAATTTTTTTTATAATTGTACTAGCAGTTTTATTACTTATTTTAAGTAAAATGAAAGAACAACTATTAGCAATTTAATGGTTGTTCTTTTATTTTACATCTTAATTTTATTAATTATGAAGAAACTCCCACACTTAAAAGAGTGGGAGTTTCCTCGAGATATGAATAATACATTTTTAATTAACCTTTAATCAAAATCTTCATACTCATCTTCGTCCTCATACTCATCTTCAACTATTTGACCAATAACTTCATCGCTCTTAGCTACTTCTCCTGTTATCTTATTCTCAACAATAATGTTAGATTTTACACATCCATCTTCTTCACTGATAAAAGTTCTTGCTGTAACATCGCCTTTTTCTAGATGGACTCCTTGTGTAAGTTTTTCTGGATGATCAAATGTAATAGGCTTATTATTTAATCTATCACTCATTGTATACTCACTTCCTTTCTAAATCTATATTGTGTAGGAAGTCATCCAAATATACTTTGAAAATGTTGCCTAATTTACATTTTTTATAAAATTTAAATTTTTGAATTTATTTTACTTTCTTATTATATTACTATCTATTCTGTAAATCCTTCTCCCAGTACCTCTCTAACATCTGCAATTGTAATAAATGCCCTAGAATCTATTTCTTTAACCATCTTTTGAAGAGGCACTATTTGATTTTTACCAACCACTACAAATAATACCTGTTTTTCTCCCTTTGTATACATTCCTGTACCAGTTATTCCTGTAACGCCCCTCTTTAAATCCCTCATTAAAGCTTCAGCTATTTCCTTAGAATTATCGGATATAATAAATACTGCTTTAGAAAAATTTATACCTTCAAGAATACTATCTATAACCTTCGCAACTATATATATGGATATTAACGCATACATAGCTTTTTCAACTCCAAATACAAAAGCACCTAACAATACTATAGTGGAATCAATAACTAAAATTATCTTAGCTATTGGAATATTTTTCATATAAACTTTTATAATATTTGCAGCTAAATCAGTCCCACCAGTGCTAGCAGATGCTCTTAATACAAAGCCTAATCCTATGCCGACAAACACCCCACCAAATATACTTGATAACAAAAAATCAACCTCTGGTGCAGGTATAAAGCTTGTATAAAACAATGCAAAAGATAAATAGGCTGCAGCAAACATAGATTTGCCTACAAATTCTCTTCCCTTGAGTTTTATAGCAATTGCAAGCAAAGGTATATTAACTGCAATATTAGTAAACCATAAAGGTATTCCTACTCCATATTGCTTGTCTGTAATATATTCAATAATAATAGCAAGACCTGATAATCCACCTGTCACTAATTTTATTTTAGCAAAAAACATATTTACCCCTGCAGCGAGTATTGTACTTCCTATAATAATGTAAATATAATTCAAAATGTTTTCTTTTCTACTTTCTTTTCTCATTTACTTTATCCTACTTTCTACTTTCTATTTTCTATTTTCTATTTTCTATTTTCACTTATTCTGTTTTACCCTAATAAAGCTATCACAATTATTTCATTTTGTAAATATAAAACTTACTCTAAATTAGTAGTATAGAGTATTTTTGTTAGCTCTAATAAATTTTATGACATATAAAAAACACCTCATTCAATATTGATTTAGGGGGACTAAAAATATTGAATGCGGTGTTTTTTTATTTGGTTATTTAAATGATTAACATAAAGCACTATATTTATTCAGTTATAATAAAAATAATTTTTAATATATTATCTCTTGTCCAGAATAATTTATTTCAACTGCTTTTGTATTGTGTTTACTTATTTTTTCAGCAAATTTTTTAGTAATCCCAACATCATGCCCAAAATGCATAGGTATAAGTAAGTTAGGGTGAATTTTTTCTGAAAAATACTCTCCGCCTAAATAATAATATTCTTGAAGTCTTGAATCCACAGGGAAAAATGCTATATCAATTGGTTTTTCTTCTTTTAATTTTTCGATATAAGCTTTAAATGATGATTCTGCTAAAGATTGTTCCTCTATGCTATCTTCTTTCCAGTGCCACCAATTAAGATCTCCAGCATGAAAAATAGTTATACCGTCCACTTTTACTAAAAAAGATATACCAATATCAGTTGACCCATAAGCTTTTACATAAAGACTTTCTAATGATTTTTGTTCACCTTCCTCCATAAAACTATAATTAGTTTTATTTTTATTTATTTTTATGTCTTCACTAAATATATATTTTATATTATTATTATATTTCTCCCACTCTAAAATACTAGAATTAAAATGGTCCGCATGACTATGAGATGCAAATACAAAAACATTTTTCATTTCTTTAATATTTTCAAGTAATAACATCTCTGACATATGATGAGTTTCATCATTTTCCATAGGCTCCTTGTAATAATCAAATATTAAAAAATGATTTTTCGTTTTAATAGCAAATCCGCTATGATATATATAGTATATTTTTGCTTTTATTTCTTCCATAAATTGTTTCTCCTTTAAATTAAAAATATTTAGGTAAGCTATAAATATATTGCCCTTAGTTTACCACAAATATATAATGATGATATAGTATATGTTATATATTAAATTTTTCAGAAAAGGTGGTTATATTAATGAAATTTTCTTTTGACCATAATAATATAAATGTATTAAATTTAGAAAAAAGTGTTAAGTTTTATAAAGATGCATTAGGCTTTATAGAAACTAGGCGATTTCATGCACCAGATGATAGTTTTACCCTTGTATTTTTAGGAGATGAATCAACTAAACATAAGTTAGAGCTTACTTGGATGAAGGATAGAACTGAAGAGTACAATCTAGGTGATAATGAGTTTCATCTCGCTGTAGTTACGGATGATTTTGATGAAGCATATGCCTATCATAAAAATATGAAATGCATATGTTATGAGAATAAACCTATGGGAATATATTTTATTATGGATCCCGATGGCTACTGGATAGAGATTATTCCTAAAAAATAATCCTAATAAAATAAATACAATACCAAACCCAATTATAATATTTTTTAAAATCAGAAAATATCAAATAAAAAGATGCTGCTATCTAAAGCAACATCCTTTTTAAAATATCATTTTTTTAATTTCCTTTAATAATTTTAAGTTTATCATCCACAATGTCAACTACCGCACTACCACCTTCAGAAAGTTCCCCAAATAGTACTTCATCTACAAAATAAGTTTTTATTTCCTGCTGAACTACTCTGTTAATTTCTCTTGCTCCATAAGCCTCAGAAAAACCTTTTTTACTTAACCAAACATATAGATTTTCTGTAACCACTAATTTTATGTTTTTAGTTAAGAGCTTATCTTCAAATTGCTTCATTGCCTTCTTAGCTATTTGAAGTGCCATATCTTGATCAATTTTATTAAATACAATTATATTATCTAATCTATTTCTGAATTCTGGAGAAAACACTCGTTCAACTTCTTTAGTAATTGCTCCCCCTGTCTCTACTCTATCTCCAAAACCAATTATATTTTTACTAGCTTCCCTTGCTCCTGCGTTGGAAGTCATTATTAAAATTACATTTCTAAAATCTGCCTTCTTCCCAGTATTATCTGTAAGTGTTGCATAGTCCATAACCTGCAATAGTACATTAAATATATCTGGGTGAGCTTTTTCAATCTCATCAAGTAAAAGCACACAATGAGGATTTTTTTTCATGGCTTCAATTAATAGTCCACCCTCTTCATACCCTACATATCCTGGCGGTGCACCAATAAGTCTGGCCACAGTATGCTTCTCTTGGAATTCACTCATATCAAATCTAATAAGTGGAATAGCTAGGCTCTTTGACAATTGCTTACTTACTTCTGTCTTTCCTACTCCTGTAGGCCCCACAAAAAGGAGAGATGCAATTGGTTTTTCTTCTTCATTAAACCCTGCTCTAGATCTCTTTATAGCTCTTACCAACGTTTCTATAGCCTCACCTTGGCCAAAAACTTGTTTTTTTAAGCTTTTATCTAAATTTTTTAGTGTAAGAACCTCATTATTTGATACACTTTCTTCCGGAATTTTTGCAATGGAAGCTACTATTTTTTCCACAGCACCCACCGTAATAACAATAGTTTCGTCATCCTCAGCATTTAGCCTTGCATAGGCACCTGTTTCATCCATAATATCTATAGCCTTATCTGGAAGGTATCTATCTTTAATGTACTTGCTAGATAATTCAACCGCTGTTTTTAAAGCCTCTTTTTTATATATAACATTGTGGTAATCTTCGTATTTATCTTTTAATCCCATAAGAATGTCAAAAGTATCTTCAGTGGAGGGTTCCGGAACTTCAATCTTTTGAAATCTTCTGGCTAGTGCACTATCTTTTTCAAAATGTTTCTTGTATTCATCATAAGTAGTTGAGCCAATGAATCTTACCTTACCATCTGCAAGAAAAGGCTTTAGAATGTTTGACGCATCCATAGATCCTCCCGAAACTGCACCTGCTCCAACTATAGTATGGATTTCATCAATGTACACTATAGGTTTTTCTTCTTTACTGATTTCTCTTAATACTCTTTTAATACGTTCTTCAAAATCACCTCTATACTTCGTACCTGCAAGGAGCGACCCCATATCCAAATAAAATATCTTGCTTCCTTGTAATAATTTAGGTACTTTATTCTCCAAAATCAGTTGTGCAAGTCCCTCAGTGATAGCAGTTTTACCTACCCCTGGTTCTCCTACATGCACCGGATTGTTTTTAAGCCTCCTGCATAATACCTGTAGCGTTCTTTGCAGAATATCTTGCCTCCCAATAAGTGGATCCATTTCTCCCCTGCTTGCTTTTTCTGTTAACTCCACAGTAAAATTACTTAAAAAGTTTTCTTCACCCTTTTGATTATTCATTTCCTCTTCAAAGTTTTTTTCTATCTCTTCATCATTTTCTTCAAATTCAACTGATTCATCTTCTTCTTCATTATTTAAATTGCCTGCAAAGTCAAAAGTATCTACTACAGAAATACCATGAGCTATATAATTGAGAAGATCTCGCCTCTTCATTTGCTGTTTTCTCAAAAAATATGAAGCAAAACTTTCCTCATCATCATACATTGCTACAATAACATCACCTATCCTAACCAGTTTTTTCCCTGAAAGCATAACATGATCTTCGGCTGTTGATAAAATTGTTTGAATCCCAATGGTTTGAATTGGCTCTGCATCTTCAACAACATCAATATTTTCCTTTAGAAACTTTACTATCTGTTTTTTAAGTGTTTTAACATCACCACCACTATTCTCTACTATATCAATTCCCTCTTCAAAAAATAAAGAGGCATAAAGAATATGTTCTGGTGTAAAATATTCGTGATTGGACATTTGCGCTTCATTATACGCTGCAGTAATGATTTCATTTACTATATTATCTAATTGCATAATTACTCCTCTTCTAAGGTCAATTTTAATGGGAATCCGCTTTCCTCGCACATTTCCATAGCCTGAATTATTTTTGTTACACCTACATCATAGCTATATATTCCTGCGATACCTCTGCCTTTTTTATGGACATCGAACATAATTTTCGTGGCTTCCACAACCTGTTTTTTAAAAACTCCAACCAATACCTGTACTACAAACTCCATGCTTGTATAATCATCATTATGAATAATTACGTTGTACTTGCTTGGTCTTTTAATCTCTATTTCTGTTTTGTCTTTTATATTGACTTCGTCGTCAAAAATATTTTGTTCTGCCATAATTACCAACTCCACTGTTTTAATCAAAATTTATGTTTAAATATATTCATAAATAATTCACCTATTTTTTTTGTAACTTACTACAAGACTATTATATCCTACTTGTTTATATATTACTGCATTTACCTGCATTATTTCAACTGTTTTTGCTTAACTTAGTCTATTTTATTTTTATTTTTTTGTTTTATATACTTCAAATAAACAAGGGCATAAAAAATAACCAACTTATCAATAACACAGTAAGTTGGTTTCTCTAAAAATATGATATATTATTGGAATGCATTGTGATAGTAGGAAATCTCTGATTAATGAAACCGAAATTAGACAAGCTTTATTGTAATCTCATTTTAGTGATTTCTTTATAGTAAGTGATACTTTCAGCTTCATCACTAGTAATTAAATTATCCACAAGTAATATATTATCTATATCCACCATCTTGAAGGCTTTAGTATTTTTATTATGTGCATCACATATTTTAATACTTAAATTTTTCCCTTGCTTATCACCGGTCTTAATTAAGAATAATATATCTTCTTCGTCAGAAAGATCCTTAAAGATATTAAAATCTTCATTTGTAAGCAAAGAGTTAATTACATCTTTTCTTAAATCCTTTTTTATAATTGCTATAGTATCATCATGTTTTATGAGATACTCTGAAATAAAACCTACTAATTCCTTTTTTGATTGAAATAATTGTGTATTTGTCATTTATATTACCCCCTAAATTGTTATAATAAAATGTTGCTTTTATACATTATATTGCATTTTAATTCATAAGTCAATAGCCTTTAGTAAATATATAAAACAATATAAAAAATTGTTTAAGCCTTAATTGTGTTTATATAAGCCAATTTCTATAAATAAAGATTTAAAAACGACTTTGTTCGAAGTTATTTGTAAATTAATTTGTTTGAATAAATATTCATACATATGCATATTTATATTTATAAAAAAACACCCATTATAAAATGGATGTTTTATTTCTTGTTTTTTCTACTAAACGTAATCATCTATCAAATATAAATGAATTTATCACCGCTAAATACTCTCGAACAAAGCAAGTAGGAACTAGCATAGGATGAAGTGGTGCCGGATACCCATATACCTTTAAGCCCTGTCTTTGTGCTAAAAATTTAGCTCTAAATACATGAAAGTTATTTGTTACAATAGTTACCTCTATATTTTCACTTTTTTCTATCTTTTTTAAAACCTCTGCTGTAAATTTCATATTTTCTAAGGTGCTTGTAGATTTTTCTTCTTTTATTATCTGCTCTGCTACTCCATGTTCAACTAAGAATCTTTTCATAGCCTCTGCCTCTGTAATACTCTCACCAGAGCCTTTGCCTCCTGAAACTACTATCTTGACGTTAGGATTAATTTCAACATATTTTAGACTTGCATAAAGCCTTTGATAAAGAGCAGTTGAAGGAACTTCGCCTCTAAGTCCTGCGCCTAAAATCACTAAATAATCACTTTTCTCTTTATGCTTTGATACAGCTGATCCAATTATGAATACTTCAATAACTATAAATGAAGCCAGTCCTATAAAAAAGCATATTTTTATTGCCCTTCGAAGCTTGCCTGGTCTTAATAAAATATATTCTTTCTTACTTTTCTGTTTTATTAATCCAAGTGTTATTAATAATACCCCCAGACCAAAATAAAACTCTGCAAAAGTTACTCTCCCTCCAAATATTATCGTTCCTATAAAATATGCCTCACATAATAAACCTAAAGCTACATATATCTTGCCCTTATCTTTCATGAGTTTCCCTAGCCTCTCTGTGAATTACAGCAATTATTGCTTGTTATCCATGATTATTTTATGGAGTTTATCAGGGCAATTAGTTATAATACCATCAACCTTCATATCTAAGAAAAATTTCATTTTCTCTTCATCATCCACAGTAAATACATTTATCTTAGTTTTGTGTTTTTTAGTTTCTTTTATTACTTCCTCATTTATTGATTGAAAATATGGATGAATAGCCTTTGCCCCAGCAGTGTCTGCATAATTATATGGCTTATAAATCTCTTCCATATACAATACTCCTGTATTGATTTCCTTAGATATTTTATTACACTTAGCTATAGAATAATGATTAAAACTAGATAAAATAACTTTATGATTTATCTTATGCTTATAAATCAGATCAATAAGTTTCTGTTCAATATCTTCATACGTTACTATTCCATTTTTAATTTCAAAGTTAATAATAATGTTTTTATCCAAAATAAAATAAATTAGCTCTTCAGCTGTAGGAATTCTAAGCCCTATAAATTCTTCACCCTTCCAGGAACCTGCATCTAATTTATTTAGTTCCTTATAGGTATAGTCTGCTACAAATCCCTCTCCATTAGTGGTCCTATTAACCATTTCATCATGAATAAGTACTAATACGCCATCCTTTGTTAACTGCACATCCGTTTCAATTCCTGTAGCTCCCATTTCCAAAGCCTTTTCAAATGAAAGCATCGTATTTTCCGGGTAATATGCACTTGCACCTCTATGTGCGTAATTAATTGTCATAATACCAACTCCTTTGGATATCTATTTTATTATTACTAAAGTATACGTTGATTATATCATCTTAATTCCTTATTTTGTATTATTACCTGTTAAATCATTGCATAAGTTTAAAACATTCGTATACGTTAACAAATGCTCTATAACCTTTATATAAACAGTAATGCAACTCCCCCAATGGTTATAGCTGCTCCTAATACCTCTTTTGCTGATACCTTTTCTTTAAATACAATCACAGCAATTGGTATAATTAAAATACGCGAAATTGAAGAAATTGTTGATGCCACCCCAGTAGATATATATTGAACAGCCAATAAGGATAAAGATACTCCTATAAATGGGCCAAAGAATGATCCTATTGAAATATATTTTATAGCTTTAACATCTTTTAATGCTAGCGCTAAGTTACTCCAATTCTTTCTTAATGTAATTATTATTGCAAAAACAACTGTAGCTGATATAATTCGAATTTGAGTGGCAGCAAAAGCATCATAACTACCCATGCCTAATTTGCTGAACACCATACCTGTAGCTTGTCCTATAGCACCAATAAATGCATAAGAAATACCTTTTAACGGATGAGACAATTTTACTTTTTTACCCTTAGTGTCCTTCACTAATATAACAAGAAAAATACCACCCATAGTTATAAACATTCCTATAAGGTCTAAAACTGTAAGTCTTTCGCCTAAAATAAAAAATCCGATTAAGGCTGTTACTGGTGGAACCACCGCCATAATTAATAAGGATATGCGTGAACCTATAAGCACAAAGGCTTCAAATAAAAATAGGTCTCCTAAAACGAATCCTATAATTCCAGAAATACTAAGCCATATCCATGTAGTCCCTGATGCGTCAAGTGGCAAAACCATGCCTCTCGTAAAGAAAGTAAATATCCCTAGGAGCAAAAATGCTATAATAAGTCTTATAAAATTTACAGAAAGCGAACCCACTCTTTTTCCAGCTGCTTCAAAAGCAATAGGGGTTATCGTCCAACAAATAGCTGTAACAAACGCTGCTACTTGTCCTACATTCAAATCAAGCATATATATCCTCGCCCTCCTTTAATTTTAATTTAAGAATATCATATTTTATTTCAAATTTCACTATATTTCTTCCATATTCGAAATACATTTATTTTTAAAATCTCCATTATGGAACTACTCTCTAAAAACTATTAGAAACCATGTATATTCATCTTTCATATATAAAAACTAATATAAATATTTAATAAATAATAAATGTATATAAGGGGATCTGTTAAGAAAAATGCAATTAAGGGGTACTCTGAATGCTTAAAGTTTTGTAAAAATAACCATTCTAATAGCTAAAAAAATAAGCAGGGTATGCCTGCTTATTTTTCAAATTTAATTATATCAATGTGAGCGTCACTTAGCCCCTCAAATATCTTGTCTGCATTTAATAGTACTCCCTTTTGCCCTATTCCAATCACTTTCATATTAGCAGCTTTTGCTGCGTCTATTCCGGCCTGCGCATCTTCAAATACAACACATTCCGAAGGCTTAACCTTAAGTTCACTTGCACCAATCAAAAATACCTCAGGATCAGGTTTTGCTTTTGATACTTTATTACCATCTACTATGGCATCAAAATATGAAGTTAAGTTTAAATTATTTAGTATCAGCATAGAATTTTTAGATGCTGAACCCAGTGCAATCTTTATTCCGTTTTGCCTTAATTCTATTAAGAGATCTTTAACCCCTGGTAAAATTTCACTTTCATCTAATTTTGTTATGTACTCAACATACCAATTATTCTTTTTCTGGGCCATCTTTAATTTTTCTTCATCGCTAGGATTTATCTTCCCTATTGATAATAATATTTCTAAAGATTGCATTCTACTAACACCCTTTAGTCTTTCATTATCTTCTTTAGTAAAATCAAAATCTAAACTATTCGCAAGTCGCCTCCATGCTAAGTAATGATATTTCGCTGTATCTACTACAACTCCATCTAAATCAAATAAGCATGCCTTTATTTCGTTCATTGTAATCCCTCCGTCAAATATTATATTGTTGTGTTTTTTATTCTTTGCTGCCTGTGCTAGCAATACCTTTTATAAAGTTCTTTTGAAATATTAAAAATACTAATATCATAGGTAATGATAATAACATTGCTCCAGCTAAAACCTGATCCCACAATTGAAAATATTGACCATAGAAAGAGTTTAACCCAACTGGTAATGTGTACATATCCTCTGATGCTGCAAGTAAACTTGGCCACAAGAAACTATTCCAGTTACCTGTAAACATCAATATAAATTGTGTAGTTAAGGCTGCGGTTGCCGTAGGCATTATTATTCTAAAAAAGGTTCCAAATCTACCTAATCCATCTATAGCTGCTGCTTCTTCTAGTGACTTAGGTATACTAAGGAAAAATTGCCTCATTAAAAATATTCCAAACATACTAGTTAAAAATGGTATTGTAAGTCCTTTGTAAGTATTAATCCACCCAAGCTTACTTAGTAACATGTATGTAGGCACCATAACTACCTGCCCAGGAATCATCATCATTCCAAGCATGGCTAAAAATATAGACTTCTTTCCTGGAAAATTAATTCTTGCTAGCGCATATCCGGCCATTGAATTAAATAATAAGTTTCCAAGGGTACACACCAATGCAACTATAATACTATTGAGCATCCATCTGGAAAAAGGGAAGTTTTCAAATATAAATTTATAGTTTTTAAAGGATAATGTACTAAAATCAACTGTAAATTTATTAACCTCTGAAGATGGCTTAAGTGAAATAATAAAACTCCATAGGAATGGCCCAAGAGTTATTACAGCATATGATATCAGTATTATATAAAACAATATTCTAACTGGGGATATTTTTTTTATCTTTTTCATAGCTCTACCTCCCTAATTTGCTTCTTCCTCTTTAAATAACTTCTTTTCTATTAATGTCAGTGTGAATAGTATTGCAAAAATAACAAATGCTATGGCTGAAGCATAACCCATTTCAGATTCTTTAAATGCTTTATTATACAAGTATAAAACCATAGTCATAGTACTGTCTAAGGGGCCTCCATTACCACCTGAGATTATATATGATTGATCAAACATTTGAAGTGTTCCTATAACTGATACTACTAAATTAAAGAAAAACGTTGGTTTAATTAGCGGTAATGTTATTTTAAAGAACCTTTGAAGCTTATTGGCTCCATCTATTTCTGCAGCTTCATATAGTGTTTGTGGAATCTCTTGAAGTCCTGATAAAAATATTATCATATATACTCCAACTGAAGACCATACAGCCATTAGTACTATAGCCCCCAATGCAAATTTAGGTTCTGTAAACCAATTTTTAGGAACTATCCCGAATATTGAAATAAACTTATTAAAAAGCCCATCAACCTTGAATAAAAACAGAAATATAAGTGAGACTGCAACAGCAGATGTTAGTGTTGGTATATAGTAAGCTACTCTAAAAAAAGCTTTTGCCTTAATCTTAGAATCCACTACCATTGCAAGTAATAATGCTATAACTAACTGTAGCGGTACCGCACATACTGAATATATAAAAGTATTTTTGAGAGCTTTAAAAAATATTGGGTCTTTAAATACTCTTAAATAATTATCAAAACCAACATTTTTCGCACTTATAAATGTTGTTTGGTCTAATAATGCGTACTCCTTAAAGCTTAATATAAATGCCACAATTAACGGACCTATTAAAAATACTATGGTGGAAATTACAAAAGGAGCTACGAATAACCATCCATCTAATTTTTCTCTTGTCCTATTAGTTATAATTTTCTTTGGAGCTTTTTTTACTTTTAAGGACTCATTTTCGCTAGGTGTTTTTGCTGAGAACATAATATCCCTCCTTTTAAAATAGGAAGCATGAAATCATGCCTCCTACCCTAGTATTATTGTACTGCTTTGAATGACTCATCTAATGCAGTTTTAGCATCTGGGTTTTTTCCAAGACGTAATCTTTCTCCTGCTTTTCCAATTTCAAGATTAATCTTAGCAAATTTCAAACCATAAGAATATGGGGTTGCATATTTAGTACCATCTACTAATGCTTTTCTTTCCGGGAATTTATCTGTATAAACACTTCCCATTGAAGTTCTTGTTGGTATTGCAAGGCCTGAATTTGCTACCATTTCTTGTGATTTTTTACCTGTTAAGAATTTAATAGCCTCTGCTGCTTCTTTGGGATGTTTTGTATTTGTGCTCATGGAGTATGAAACTGTAAATAACATATTACCTTGTTTTTTCCCTTTTGGAAGTTCTGCAATTCCATATTCAAGTTTTGGTGCTGTTTCTTTCATAAATGGAATCAACCACCCACCTTCTACTACCATAGCTGCATTTCCCTTAGCAAGTGAATCACCAGGCCATGCATCTCCTAAATCCTTTGGTGTTGCTGCATATCCAT
>Ga0105047_10012814_pt1 | contig 13460 bp, 9 predicted proteins | sample MAT04_FD_78384 | JGI IMG/M metagenome (GOLD analysis project Ga0105047, IMG submission 78384) | Freshwater microbial communities from Lake Fryxell liftoff mats and glacier meltwater in Antarctica - MAT-04 (megahit assembly) | ecosystem: Environmental > Aquatic > Freshwater > Ice > Liftoff...
GTTGTCGTGGCTGCCGCTAAAGTGGGGGGAATCAAGGCAAACTCTGATTTCCCCGTGGAGTTCCTGCTGTGGAATCTTCAAATTCAAAACAACCTCACTGAGGCAGCGGCAGATTACGGAGTAGAAAAGCTCCTTTTTTTAGGAAGCTCCTGCATTTACCCAAAGCTTACACAACAGCCGATCTCGGAATCATCCTTACTTACCGGCCCTCTGGAGCCTACGAACGAAGCCTACGCGATTGCCAAAATAGCCGGAATTAAGCTGTGTCAGGCTTACGCACGTCAATATTCGAAGCGTTTCATTTCTGCCATGCCTACCAATCTGTATGGCCCTGGGGATAACTTCGACCTGCAAAACTCGCATGTGTTGCCCGCGCTTTTACGTAAGATACACGAAGCAAAAACCAGCGGGGCAGGGGAGGTAGTTGTATGGGGAACGGGGAGTCCTAAGCGCGAGTTCATGCATGTGGAAGATCTCGCCAGTGCCTGTCGCTTTCTTTTAGAGACTTACGAAGGTGAAGAATGGGTAAATGTGGGTTTCGGGAAAGATGTTACTATCCGCGAACTAGCGGAGCTCATCTGCCAAATAGTAGGTTTTGAAGGTGCGCTTACTTTCGATATATCAAAGCCAGATGGAACCCCGAGAAAGCTGATGGATAGCTCGAAACTTTTAAAGATGGGTTGGAAGCCTAGAATCGCACTTGAGGACGGGATTAGATCGACATACGCGTGGTATATTAAGAATATATAGTAAATATATAATACAAGTAACAACGTTATTAATTAACTGATAACCAATGAATAACGTAAATAATAAAAATAGAGTAGGGGGGCTTTTAGTGCCACTATTTGCCTTGCGTGGAAAGAAAGACTTGGGTTGCGGAAATGTAGGCGCTCTCAAGGAGTTTATCGATTGGTCGGCTAGTTACGGATTTCGCTTAGTTCAGCTTTTGCCAGTAAACGAAACAGGGGCCGACAACAGTCCATACAATGCAATATCATCCGTCGCGTTGGAGCCTACGACCATCGATTTGTACGCCTGTGAAGATATTAAAACGGAGGAAATCGATGCGATTGCCGGGCTTCATGGGGTCGATAAGCTTCGGGTGGGAAGCACTCATTGGGCGGAGCTTAAGGCTCTGAACAGGCTGATTTTAAGGAAAGCGTTTGAAACCTTCAAAAATGGCACCAGTAAGGTTCACTTCAAGCGAAAGAAGGAATTTGATGCGTTTACGAATACAGAGCGTTCATGGATCAATGGTTACGCATTATTTCGAGTTCTCATGGACCGTTATCATTGCGAGCAATGGGATCTGTGGCCGGAAAGTGTGGGTAATTACGTAAAATCAACGGCTTGGATCGAATCTTTAAGTGCTTCCGAACGGGCTGCGATTGATGATGAGGTGCTGTTTTTTCAATACGTTCAGTGGATTGCCTTCCAGCAATGGGCTGAGGTGAAAGCGTATGCAGATCAAAAGGGCGTTCAGCTGATGGGAGACGTTCCGTTTGGGGTAAACTATTACAGTGCAGATGTTTGGACTAATCCAGAGCTTTTTAACTTACAATGGAGTGGAGGGGCGCCACCTGAACCAGCCTTTGTTGGAGATGAGTTCACAAGACGCTGGGGGCAAAACTGGGGTGTGCCATTATATAATTGGGATATTCATCGTGCACAGGGGTTTGCGTGGTGGTTGCAGCGGGTTCGCAAGGTTGGGATCATGTTCCATATGTTCAGAATTGATCACGTGCTCGGCTTTTACCGAATCTATGGATTTCCATGGAGGCCACAGCGCAATACTGAGTTTGCATATCTCAATGAAGAACAAGCCCGAACCCTGAGTGGAGGGGAATTGCCGCGTTTTCATGATCGGCCAGACAATACCCCTGAGCAAAAGCAGTTTAATCGGGAGCAAGGAGAGGTGTTATTGAAGATTCTTCAGGGAGAGGCTGGTCAAGGGGCGCTCGTAGGCGAAGATCTCGGCACAGTCCCTGACTATGTGAGGCCAAGCCTACTTTCGCTGGGTATTGCAGGATTTAAGGTTCCGATTTGGGAAGAAGAGCCAGATCGAAGCCTCACGCCAGGTAGCGAGTATGCCGATTGCACGATTTCCACATATGCGACCCATGACCACGATCCCTTAAGAGTGATGTGGGAACGGTGGATGACGCTGATCGAGACCGCCTTGACGAATCCTGAGATCGGGCAGGATCGAGATCGGGCATGGTGGGAAGTTCGCAGGCTGGCAAATTGGGCGGGTTTTGAGGTTCCGCATATAATGACCTTTGATGCAGTGCATGAACTGCTTCTTGATGCGCTTTTCCGTAGCAACTCACGTATCGCTATCGTGATGATCACTGATCTCTTGGGAACATCGCAGCGTTTCAATGTGCCAGGCGAAGTCAGCGAGGCGAATTGGAGTTCAAGATTGGCAGTCCAAGTTGCTGAATTGTCCAGCAACGCATCCGATGCTCAAAAACTAGGACGTATCAGAGATTTGCTGACAAGCTCAGGGAGATAGACTCGGAGGCTAGGCCATGCTAGTCCGACTAGTAGATTTCGTTCACAAGTTATTCACAAAGCACCAAACCGTAGTCATACAGGCATATAATAATAACATCACACAATGTATGTCATATAAAATAGAAGGCAGTGCATCAGTTTGAATTTTTTTGGGTCAACCCGTTGGGGTCTAGATACCAAGGTGATTTTGACTCTACTGGCTGAACGCAGCCAACACTAAGGCGGCGTTTTTACTGGGAGTGATTACTTCGGCGCAATGCCATCCCCGCGCAAAGAAACGATACATTACAGTAGGGTCGGTGATCAGTCTTTGCCGAAATTCTGGTTCATCTGGCAACACCCGATGAACCAACAGCCGGGACTGACTGCCGTTCGCGCACCTAGAGTGCGCTTCATTCATACCATTCCTATTCCTGTCCCGTTTCGTTTTTCTCACCACTTCCAATTATACCCCCATTTTTCCTCCCCCAAAAAATTGCCCCTTTCGCGCTTCGCTTTGTGTGCTAGGATCGACACTTCCTTAGTACCCCCGTCCTCCTCACCTAAAGTTCCTTTCTATCTGTAATGCCTTTTCGATCAGGGAATAACCTCCATCACTTTTTTACCATCGTGTTTGCCGCAGCAGCTTTGCTGGCTTCGTCGATCTGCGCCGCACCTCTGATCGCACCCGAGCGCATCTTCCCGGAAGCATGGCAAAACGCAGGCTATCCTGGAGAAATTCCCTCCCCTAAAACGATCGTAAACGTCACCAGCTTCGGCGCTTTGGGAAACGGCTCCAATGACGACCGGAACGCCGTCCAGAATGCCATCAACTCCCTCGGTGGCGCGCCCGGTGTAGTTTATTTCCCCGCTGGAACCTATCTTCTGGGCAGCCGGGTGGACTTATCTAGCGGTGTGGTCATTCGCGGTGAAAGCGCACAAAGTGTTACGTTGCGCTGGAATCACATCGGCGACTATTACACCGGGACAGGTCTTTATATCGGTGCTTCGCAGAGTGGCTCCTATCAAACGGTCGTTTCGGGTTATACGATTCACTCCAGTTCCATCGTCGTCACCAATGGCAGCAGCTTCGCCTCCGGCGATTATGCCGAGATCAGACAGGACAATCTCCCAGCTTGGAACCTGAGCAGTTGGGCGGGAAAAGCGTCCGGCCAAATCCTGCGGATCACTGCCGTTTCAGGAAACACTCTTACTTTAGAGCGTCCGCTACGCCTTACTTATGCAGCGGCGCAAAATCCTGAGATTCGTAAAATTACCCCTATCACCAATTGTGGAGTGGAGAATATCAAAGTGGAACGTCTGAATGCAGGCACCGCCACATCTCGCAATAACATCGCGACCATTTTCTTTGATGGAGCCTCCCGTTGCTGGGTGCGCGGCGTGGAAAGCAACTTTGGTTTCGGTGGCCACATCGCCTTTAGCGGCTGCACCCAGTGTGAAGTTACCGGCTGTTATATCCACCATGCTTCAGATTACGACGGGGGCGGCTCTGGTTATGGAATCCGTATCGAATCCAAGACCGGGGAGTGTCTGATTGAAGACAATATTTTCAGATCTCTTCGTCACGCGATGCTATTTCAGGCCGGACCAAACGGCAATGTGGTCGCTTATAATTACTCCATCGAAAGCAAAGACCAATATGGCTTTTCCACTTCTGACGTTACCCTTCACGGCAACTATTCTTACGCAAACTTGGTCGAGGGAAACATCTGCCGCTTCATCTCCATTGACGAATCAGGACATGGGGCAAACGGGCCACTCAACACCGTGTTCCGCAACCGGACGGAAGCCAGCGGCATCTCCATCGCAAACAACGGATCAAACAATCAAAACATCGTCGGAAATGAAATCACGTCGGGCAGTTATTCGATGGGAAGTATCGGCCACTTTCTATACGGCAACAACCGCCCCTCTGGCGGCGTGTTTCCTGACCCGACGACCAGTCTCACCGATTACTCCTACTATCTAAACAGCGACCCGACCATCTCCCCCGCCCTGCCTGCCTTTTGGATTATTGCCAGCGCTTATCCTTCCATCGGGATTCCGCTGACGCTTGCAACCGTAAAAGAGAACCCAGCTAAGACCCGTTACACGAATGGCGCGATCAGTGGCTACACCGTCACCCGTCCCGCCGATACCGACGGCGACGGACAGCCCGATGCTGTGGAAGCCGTTTTTGGCACCGACCCAAACAACGCCTCCTCCACGCACAGAGCCACTACCGTCCGCAACGGATCCAATCAACCGGTGATCTCCTGGCCCTCGGTAAACGGACGCAACTATCGCATCGAGTATTCCGACAGTCTCGCCGGCACCTGGCAGGCATTAGGCACAACCACCGCGCCCGGTGTATCCGCAAACTTCACTGATACAAGCGCCCTCCCCACTCGACGCTTCTACCGCATCCTCGCATTATAAGAGACGAAACAACTTCCTCCTTTTTCCTTCTTCGTTCTTCCTTCTTCAACCCCCCACCTGTCCCTCGAAGACAAAGTCAGCCGGACCGGTTAGCGTGACGTTCTTCCATCCGTCACCGTCATTTTCAAAACCAACCTCCAGCGTATCGCCACCCTTTACCTTCACGCGCACCGGAGAACTCGCGCCGGTGAGCTTTGAGAAAAGTAGCGCAGCGGCCGTAACGCCCGTGCCGCAAGCGAGGGTTTCACCTTCGACGCCACGCTCATAGGTCCGAATGCTGATGCTGCCATCCGGGTTTTCTCCGACGAAGTTCGCATTGGTGCCCTTTGGCGCGAAATGCTCGTGATAACGAAGCGCCGCTCCCGAGCGCATGATGTCGAGCTTCTCGATGTCGTCTAAAAAAACCACCGCATGAGGAACGCCCGTGTTGAGAAAATGCACCTTCATTTTTTCTCCAGCCACACCCAGCTCGGTATTAAGCGCCAGACTGTGCGGAGCACTCATTCCCAACTTCACGTTTTCGCCCAGCATTTCGGCAGTAACAACACCTGCCTGCGTTTCAAAACTCAGGTCACCCGACTTCCCCGAAACCTTTGCGGCATACCGCGCAAAACAGCGCGCGCCGTTTCCGCACATTTCCGCCTCTCCGCCATCCGCATTATAATAGCGCATCTTAAAATCCGCCCCGTTTGCAGCTGGCTCCACCGCTAGCAAGCCATCGGCTCCCACCCCGCGATGACGATCGCACAGCTGCTCAATCGTCTGCTTTGTCAGGAAATGCTTCAGCTCCCGATTATCGATCATCACGAAGTCATTTCCGGCTCCGTTCATTTTGGTGAATTGCAACGTCATGGGCATGCAATAAAGCAGCTCTATTTATGATTTACGATTGATGATTTACGATTTTTACCCGCGCCCAAAGCGCCACGCCCTTCCTCCCTTTTCCTTCCTCCTTTATCCTTTTAGAGCCCCCCTACTGCACCAATCCTTCTTTCACCGCGAGCGACACGGCTGCGGCCTGACAGTTCACATGGAGTTTGCTGTAAACACGGCGGATTAAATAGTTCACCGTGTGCGGATTCATATCCAGCTTCTCGGCGATCTGCTTTTTCACCAGACCTTCCACGATATACTTCAGAACTGTCTCCTCCCGTTCGGTCAGACCGTAGTCTTTCTTCTCGGGGGCGAGTTTGGAAAACATGGTGAGCACCCGTCTCGCAACCCTCGGATTCATCGGCGATCCGCCGGCAATCGCTTGTTCGATCGCGGCGGTCACGTTCTTGATCGGCTCCGATTTTAACAGGTAGCCGGAGGCACCCGCACAAACCGCCCGGAAAATTTTGTCGTCATCCTCAAACACCGAGAGGATGAGAATGCTTACTTCAGGAGCCAGTTTTTTAAACTGATGGATTCCTTCAATGCCGGTCATTCCCGGGAGACCGATGTCCAGCAGGATGACTTCCGGTGGTAGCTTGGGATTGAATGCCGCCAGTGCGTCTTCGCAGCATTCAAAGGCGAGCACGGTGTTATCCGAGGCGCGTGTGTTCAAAGATTTATGGATTGCTTCGCGCAAATCCACGTTGTCTTCGATGATCCAGATGGCTGCCATAGGTTTGTTTTGTCTCTTTTATGGGTTATCCGCAAGCGATGATCTCATCGGCGGCACAGGAACTTTTAAAACGACGTGAGTGCCAGCGCCGGGCCGGGTTTCGATGTGCATGGTCCCTTTTAAGGCACCCGCACGCTGACGCAGGCTTTGCAGACCGATCCCTGCATTGGCCAGATTCGCCTGGAAGCCGCGCCCGTTGTCTTTGATTTCGAGTTCAAACTGATTCCCCACCAGCTTTGCCGACAGCGTGATCGTATCTGCACGCGAGTGGCGGACGATATTTGCCAGCGTCTCTTTAAAGAAAAGAAACACCTGTCGTCTCGACTGCACCGGCCAGTCTGGCGGGAAAGCTTCCACCACAGACAGCCATTGCACATTCCTCCGCGGCAGCATCCGCGTGGCTGCAAGCTGAAGGTGTTGCATGAGATCAATCGATAATTCCGTCCGAGATCCTGCAATCCAGAGCGTCTCCCGCATTGCGTCCGTTGTCTCCCGAGAGATGCGATTGATCTTTTGAAAATCCTCAGGAGCCTGCTCCCCGGGATTATCCGCCGCGTTTTCGCTGATCACCGCAATCGCCGCAAGGCTGCTGCCAATCTCATCATGAAGATCATTTGCAAGCTGCCTGCGAAACGCATTCAGCTCCCGCTGCCGCACCCGCCCGGCAATGATTACGATGGCGATGAGTCCGGCCGCAGACAGTGTTCCCAATCCGCCAAGCAGGAGCCAGAGACGGCGGGCGCCTTCGGCAAGCAAGGTCACTTGCTGATGATTTAGATGCTCCAGCTCCACCTTTAGCTCCTTGCGACGCGTCCAGTTTTTCAGCAACTCCGGCAATTCGATAATCCGCCCGTAACTGGTGCATCCATCCACTAAAAGCGTCTTCGGCCAGTCTTTACGAACCGGGTAAGGATCAGTCGTGGCTTCCACCTTTGCATTACGAGCCACATTGGTTCCGCCCGAGTAAATCTCGACTTCAGACAGACCAAAGCGCCACTCCGAAACAGGCAGATCGCCAGGGATTAAAACGATTCTCAAAAAGCGTCCACTGATGCCATCGTGCGCTGGAAGGGTAACCGCATTGTTTCCCGGATTAGAAAACGGCTCCTTCGTTTCGAATAAAACCCGGGCCTGGGTGAAATCCTCCGTGTCCGACAACTCGATGCGAAACATGGAAGGAAAACGATAGCCTGGGCTGTCAATGCCGAGACGACCATGCACTGGATGCAGGCGCACCTCCTCAATGGGCATTACGCTTCCCAAATCGAGCTGTATCCACACTGGCATTTCCTTCTCAGGCTCCCCCGCATACAGCCCGTCATATGGCAGCTCCTCATAAAGAATGGGCGCGCCAATCGGCATTCTTCCATCCACCAGATTCCTAGCATCCCAGCGGGGTGGCGTTTGGGCTGAGCCGCTAGCGTTGACACTAGAGCCGATGGCTATGTTTCGATTTCCTTTCATTACCATGATTTCCGACAACGCAAAAATGATGGGAGCGGTCACAGTCAGCCGCACAAACCGAACTTTCAAACCTTTGACAGGCATGATCACCGGGCTGACTCCCGGATATGGAAAATCCTCCTTGGTGAAATCCCCCACTGTCTGCACCCATTCCCGTTGGGGACTGTCAGTCACATCCACCTTGAAACGCTTTGGAAAGCTATAGCTGGGATGTTCAAGGAGGTGCCAATCCATCCGGACCGGAATCAAGGCGATCTGATCAATTTCATAGGGCGCACCCAGATCCAGCTCCACCCAGTGCTCCTTAAATTTCACGGTAGGCTCCCTCCCAAACCGCGGTGCAACCATGAATCCAAACTCCGGCACCGTTTGACTAACCATCGGCTCACCCAGTGCATCGATGCTTTGCATTACCGCTTTTTGTCGTCGCTCCACGACACTCAACTTTGGGCTCAGCCAGTTCGTGAGAAAATCGGCTCCCAAGACAGGCATCGCAGTCACGATCCAGAAAATGAGGAATGTAAAAGCTGCACGCATGGGGGGCTGCTTCTATCAACTATCAACGCTCAACTATCAACCTGTGATTCATCATCTAACGTTTCCGGCTACTCCCAAAAAGCCCGCCGAGAAGCCCGCGCATCAGCGTCCGGGTGGCCGAGGTTGCGAGTGAACGGGTGGCGGAAGTAGCCGCCGCCTTTACGAGCCCGCCCAGCAGCGAATCTTTCTGAGCCACACGCGACCTCCTTTCTTCCGCTTCTGCCTGCATACGCTCGACGCGTGCCCGCAAAAGCGCCTGCTTGTCTTCGTCCGCAGCCGATGGAACTACCCGGCTCGGAGCCGGTATCGGGATGCCCACGGGAGCACCACCGGCAGCTTGTCGCGCCGCCGCACGCGCGCGGGCCGAAGCGACAGCATCGTATCCGCCAGCGCTAGAGAGCGGAGGAGCGACGGGCGCGGGAATTGGAGCGGATGGCTTTCCAGAAAGGATTTCGGATGCCGACTCACGATCTATTGTCTGATCATACACCCCGTAAATCGGGGAGCCTTCGATCACTGCCGCGCGTTCGTCCTCAGCAAGCGGCTGCAACTGACTTGATGGGGGCGCGATCAACGCGCGCTCTACCACCGTCGGGATTCCTTTTTCATCGAGCACGGAAACCAGCGCCTCTCCGACACCCATTTCCATGATGACTGTCGCGGTATCAAATTTCGGATTCTGCCGGAAAGTTTCCGCCGCAGTCTTCACCGCCTTTTGATCGCGCGGCGTAAAAGCGCGCAATGCGTGTTGGATGCGATTGCCGAGCTGCCCCAGCACTTTGTCGGGAATATCAATTGGGTTTTGGCTCACAAAATAAACGCCGACGCCTTTGGAACGGACCAGACGGACGACTTGCTCGATCTTCTCCTGCAAGGCATTCGGCATGGAGGTAAAAAGCAGATGCGCTTCGTCAAAAAAGAATACTAGCTTCGGCTTCTCGATGTCTCCCACTTCAGGAAGCTGCTCGAAGAGTTCGCTCAGTAACCAGAGCATCATCGCCGCATAAGAACGAGGGCTCGTTATCAGCTTGTCGGCAGCAAGGATATTGATCACCCCGCGCCCGTCCTCCGCCGTCTGCATGAGATGCTCCAGTTGAAGCGCTGGCTCCCCGAAAAATTGGTCTCCTCCCTGAATCTGTAAAGTGAGCAGCGCACGCTGGATGGCTCCAACCGTCACCGCCGACACATTCCCGTATTTCGTAGTGTATTCAGCTGCGTTGTCCGCGATGTAACCGAGCATCGCCTGCAAATCCTTGAGATCAATGAGCAGAAGGCCCTCTTCATCCGCGACGTGGAAGACAATATTCAACACGCCTTCCTGCGTGTCATTCAGATCAAGGAGCTGGGAAAGCAGCAGCGGCCCCATTTCGGAAATGGTCGCGCGAATCGGGTGTCCGCTCTTTCCAAACAAATCCCAAAACGTCACCGGAAATCCATTAGGCAAAAGCTGCACCTGCATCTGTTCGGCGCGCTTTTTCAAAAAGTCATTCGGGACAATCGGTTTCGCCATCCCCCCCAGGTCCCCTTTTACATCCGCCATAAAGACCGGAACCCCCATCGCGCTGAAGTTTTCAGCGAGCACGCGTAGCGTCACCGTCTTGCCCGTCCCCGTTGCCCCGGCGATGAGCCCATGTCGGTTCGCCATGTCCGGACGGAGATAAACGGGCACATTGCCCTGAGCGATGAAGAAAGGTTGAGGCGTCATCCCGCAAATGAGCCAGAATCACCGCAGGGCGTAAAGCCTCCGGAAACGGTTTGGGAGCTGCGAAATCATCAGTCCGATCTGTCCTATCCGACGGATATTACACTATTTACTCTGATGATTTATGGCAGATCGTAAAGTGGACTTTACGATCTGCCATATTCCACCAGCTCAACTCCATAGCAGAAGCATACTTTACGTGGCACGGGCGTCCCGCCCGAAGGTAGTGAGGCTGCGGGCAGGATGCCCGAGCCACGTAGCCCAACGAGGAGAAAAATCGCGCAGTGGACCACATTCCGAAATCCGCAATCGCAAATCCGCAATCATCACAGTCCCGGGCCCGCAATTGCAGTCACGCGCGCGGTGGAAAAATAGCGTTGGGTGACGTCACGAATCTTCTCCAGCGTGACCGACTCCACCCGTTCCTGTTCGCCGAGGTAATGCTCGTGACCAAGCCCGTAAAGCTCATCCAACGCGCAGCTGTGCGCTAGCGCGTCGTTGCTTTGATTGCGAATATCCTGCGCTCCCAGAATTTTGGCTTTTGCCCGGGTTAGCTCCTCTTCGTTCAGTCCGCCTTCAGCGAGCCGGGCGATTTCTTCATCCAACGCAGCGCGCACTTCCTCCAGCTTCGAGGGATCCGTCCCCAGGTAAAACGTAAAGGCGCCCGGAACCAGCCCCATCAAATTGCTGCTGCCCACAAAGTAAGCCAGCCCCATCTCCTCGCGGATCCGGTTGAAAAGCCGGGAGCCGAGATCGCTGCACGCCTCATCAATCAACTCCATCGCCTCGCGATCCGCCGAAAAGACATCGACTCCGGGGAAACCCACCATCAACACCGCCTGCGTTTTTGGCATCGCCTGTTTCACTTCAATATCAGCTCCGGGAACAGAAGCCTTCGCGACCGTTTCCAAAAGTGGAGCACCTGCCGGCATCGCACCCAAAGCCGCCTCGAGTTGCGCTTTGATTTCGTCTGCCTTCACCGCACCAAATACAGCGAGCACACCATTCTTCGCACAAAGAATCTGCTTCCGGTATGCAATCAAATCCTGCTGACTGATCGCCAAAACCGCCTCAGGCCGGCCTAGCGTGCGCAGCCCGTAAGGATGTCCCTCAAACAATTTTGCCCTTAGGATGTTTCGAGCCACGCTGGTTATCTCTTCGTCGTCGGCTTTGATCCCTGCAATCATGACTTCCTTTTCCCTCGCGATGGCTTTCTCCGGGAAGGTTGCATGGAGCAACACATCGCTTAGCAAATCCAGTCCCAGCGCAAAATCCGGACGCAATACTTTCACACTCACCCCGAAGCTATTACTCCCGCTTTCCGCACCAATCCCCCCACCCGCTGCTTCAATGGTGTCGGCAATCTGGTCCGCCGTTTTCGTCGCAGTTCCTTTCAGAATCGTCCGGGAAAAGAGGCGCGACAATCCGTTATTAGCAGCCGTCTCCGCGAGGATTCCGCCTTTGAAAGTCGCAACCATGGAGACCAGCGGCAGGCGCGCATCCTCGCGCACCAGCACGCGCAACCCGTTTGAAAGTTCAAACTTCACGATCTCATCCTTTTTCACCCCAGCCCCAGTCGCCTCGGGTTTCTTCAGGCTTCCCTCGGGATTGAGCGAGGTAATGATCAGGTTTGAATCCGTGAAATACTGCGCCGCCACACGCTGGATTTCCGCTTTGTCCACCCGCTGCACCGCCGCAAAATAATCGTGCGTAAAATTCAGGCTCCGGGCGTAGAGCCAGTTTGAGCCGATGTCGCCCGCCTTGCCCCGCATGGTGCCGAGCGCATTGATCTGGTGACTCAAAAACTGTCGTTTCGCCTTTTCTAGCTCCTCCTGAGTGGGGCCATCGGTCTCTATTTCCTTCACCATCGTCAGGAGACGCTTCTGCACCGTCTCGCAGAATTGTGGATCGAGCATCGCATCCAATCCAAAGACCCCGGTCGTGGCCGAGGTATAGCACCAGGCGCTGATTCCATGCACCAGACCCTCTTCCTCGCGCAACTGACGATACAGCCTGGAACTGCGTCCGCCCCCGAGCACTACCGCCAGAACATCCAGCGCTGGTAGGTCGGGATGAGTCACCCCCGGCACATGCCAGGCAAGGCCGAGGCGCGTGAGTTCTGTGGGAAACTCGATGTGATTTTCCCGGCGTCCAAGCTGCACAGGTTCGTCCGGATAAAACACATCCGGCAGTAGACGCCGCGGATACTTTTCGAAAAACGCCTTCATCTCAGCGTGAATGACATCGGCATCCACATCTCCCACCACGACAAAGAAGATATTATTCGGCGCGTAACGCGTCCGGTAATACTCAACTAGATCATCGCGGGTGAGCTGGTTGAAGAGATCGAGATGCCCGATCACCGGATGTCGCATCGGATGCGCCGTAAAAACAGTCGAGAACATCTGTTTCCCCGCGACGCTGTCGGGATCATCGAAGCCCATCGCAAACTCGCGCCGAATTACCTCCTGCTCTTTCACCACCTCGTCGGCTGGCAGCGCGGAATTCATCAGCGCATCGCTCAGCAGTTCCAGCGCGGGGCTGACTCCACGCGACGGAATATCCACCCAGTAAACCGTGCGATCAAACGACGTGTAAGCGTTCAGGTAGCCGCCTTTATCCTGCACCGCGCGCGAAAAATCATGGGCCTTGCGCTTCTCCGTTCCTTTAAAAAGCAAATGCTCGAGATAATGGGAAAGCCCAGCGCCGATCCAGCGTCCCTCGTGAATACTCCCTGTCTTCACCCAAGCCTGCACGCTGGCCACGGCTGCCGACCGATCTTCCTCCACGATGAGTTCGAGGCCATTAGGCAGGGTGAAAACGCGGGCATTACAGGCAGGTAGGACAATTTTTTCCATGATGAACCGCGCAGGCTGCGAAGGAACGCTATGAAAATCAAGATTCCAGCGGGGCTATTTGAGATTTCAGATTGCGGATTGGCCGAGACCCCTAGCCCGTATTTCTCATACTCTCTGTAAAAAGCAGACAGGGTGTAAACGCGACGGCGAAGCCGATGTATGGGGAGCGCACGCGACTCGCGTGCAGTTTTTGGCGACCCGCCAAAAACTTCTAAAACACCATGCGGAGCATCACGCCCTTGGAAAGATGGAGGGCTTCGCCTTATGTTTTGGAGGTTTTCGGCGGGTCGCCAAAAACTGCACGCGGGGTCGCGCGCGCTCCCCATCCGGCTTCGCCGGCCTATTTCCGTCA
>Ga0105047_10012815_pt1 | contig 13459 bp, 10 predicted proteins | sample MAT04_FD_78384 | JGI IMG/M metagenome (GOLD analysis project Ga0105047, IMG submission 78384) | Freshwater microbial communities from Lake Fryxell liftoff mats and glacier meltwater in Antarctica - MAT-04 (megahit assembly) | ecosystem: Environmental > Aquatic > Freshwater > Ice > Liftoff...
GTGCACCGAGCGATTCGTCGGTGCGGGCGACTTCGAAGAGAGCGTACCGTTTCGACGGCACGTCGTAGCGCAGCGACGAACTCAGCTGACGATGGTCGAAGGCGCCACCTTGCGTAAGGCCGGGACTGCGCACGAACGCGGTGCTCGCCTGCCATTCGAGCGATGGGTGCGGCGCCACGGTGAGCCGAGTGCTGCGCGAGTCGCCTACGCGCGACCATTGCGGACCCGTGAACGGCCCTACCGGCTCGTCGCCGTTGAACCAGCCCTGCTCCACGGTGATCGACCGATCGCCGCGTGCAAACTGCACGGCGCCCAGCAGCTGCACGCGTTCGAGGATCTGCGCGTGATGATGATTCACGGGATACTTCACGAACGGCCGCATCATGGGGTCGTCGGTGCCGTACGGCGTGAACCCCTTACCGCCGGCGACGGTGGCGCGGAATCCGGCCCGCGTGGGGGTGGCCACCGCCAGCATCGCCTCGTGCACGAGCGTATGCGGATGCCGCCGATCTACGTACCCCTCGCCGTAGATGCCGGCGTTGAGCTCTCCGCGGCGCAGGGTGTACCCCTCGAAATTGAGCGTGCCGGTGAAGCGCACTGGCCCCACCGTGGCGTCGCCCATGAGGTTGGGCTGGGTGAGGTAGCCTTCGGTATAGCGACGACCAAGCAACGCGGGATTGGCCGTGGTGAGGAGGCCCGTGGCCATGGCGCCCACGTGGTATCGGGCGGAATCGTTGGCCGGATTGTGCGGGAAATGCTGAGCCCTGCCAACCGCGGGGAAAACCGCGGCCAGCAAGACACCGTAAAGCAGGGCACGAACGTTCAGTGGGCGAATTACTTGAGCGCCTTGTAGCGATAGGCCAAGATGCCCGCGCCCGTCGCCTTCAGCGTGACCGGCTTCGTCTCCCCCTTCTTGATCGGGCCCACCGCTTCGGTGGCCGTGTCCACCACGGCGCCCGCCGCATCGAGGAACTCGACCGTCACGGAGTACTGACCGTCCTTCGGGGCCACCTGCTCGAGCGCCAGCACCAGCGTGGCCGCATCCTTCCGACGATCGAAGCTCGTGACGTCGACCTTCACCGGCAGCGCTTCGGCGTACGTCTGGTACTTCACCAGTGAATCCGTCCACGCCTTCACGTCCACCGGCTTCTTGGCCGTCTGCGCCGCCTTGGCGAGGCCCTGAGACGCGTACGCGAACATCATCCAGCCGTCGAAATTGTTCGGGTCGATGGCGACCAGCTTGCGCGACGGTTCGAACATCTGCGTGAACTGATCCTTCGAATAGAGCGACGCCGCCACGTTGCGCTGCGCGTCGCGGTTGAACGGATTCTTCGCCGTGGCCGCTTGGAACAGCTTGAGCGCATCGTCCGACTTGTTGGCTCGCGTGGCGATCACACCGGCCGTGGTCAGCGCGATATCGGTGGCCGACGCCTGCGTGAGCAGCGACGCGTACACCGTCGGGATCAGCGCCGTGTCCTTCGCCACCGTGAGCGCATCAGCCCACGATAGCAGCAGGTTCGGAGCGTCCGGGCTGTCCGGTGTCATCGTGAGCAACGCCTTGAAGCCTTCCGCCGACTCACGCGCCGCCGTCTGCTGCTCGGCGCCCGTCTTGGATTGGGCATCTTCCAACTGGCTCATCGCCGCGTAGTACATGCTGCCGGTCTTCAGCTCGCGGTACGTCGTATCGTCGGCTGCATGCTTTATCACATGCTTCCAGTGCATGATCGCATTCGCGCGGTCTTTGCGCGCGTTGGCGACGTTGGCGAGCACGTAGTGCGGGTAAGGGTTCGTGGCGGACATCATCATGGAGCGCTTGGCGAAGTACTCCGCCGAGTCGAGTTTGCCGGCGCTGGACGCATCGAGCGCCCCCTTGGTGGCGGCCAGCCACACTTCGTTCATACGCATCGCCGCGATATCGGCCTCGCAGGTGGGCACCGCGGTCACGATGGCTTTGTAGGCGATGTCCATGTTCACGAGGACGTCGTACGGCTCGGTCGGATTGGTGATGAATCCGAGTTCACTACGGGCCGGGGCATCGCCGAGACCGGGCTCCACGCCCCACATCGTGAGGGCCTGCACGAGCGTCAGATTGTACCCGCCGGGATTCTTGGCGAAGCGTTCGGGCTTGGTGTCGAGTTCCTTGATGATCTCGCGCAGCACTTTCTTCCGGGCGTCCGGCGTCTGTGCGCTACGTGCCCCTTGGAACTTGAACGACAACAGCGTCAGTTCCTTAGGGGAGTTCTGGTCGATGGTGCACTGCGGTGCCACGCCACCACCGGGCTGAGCGGCGAGCGTGGACGGCGCGAGAGCGACGCCGGACAGCGACACAACGGTCGCGACGCCGGCCATGAACGTCAAACGCATGACGTCTCCTGAAAGCGAAAAGAGCGGGAGAATGGGCCAGCAAGCTGGCCGGGGGTTCTGTTGGGCACGCAGTATCCTATAGTTCAAACTACTATGACTGACCGGATCCGCACGCGGTTCCTTGTGATTGGCAGTGGAGTCGCTGGACTTCATGCTGCCTGGCGCGCCTCGGCCCATGGGCCGGTGACGATCCTCACCAAGCGTACGCTGTTCGACTCCGCGACCGCGTATGCCCAGGGGGGTATCGCAGCCGCCCTGGGCGCTGGAGACTCGCCCGACCTGCACCGTCAGGATACGCTCGCCGCCGGCGCAGCGCTGTGCGATGCCGAAGCCGTCCAGGTGCTGGTTGAGGAAGGGCCGGCCCGCGTCCGCGAATTGCAGGCGGCGGGCGCCCGCTTCGACCTCGATCCCGATGGCGATTTCAAGCTGGGGAAAGAGGCGGCGCATTCCCGTCATCGGATCGTGCACGCGCAGGGCGACCAAACGGGCGCCGAAGTGGCCCGAACGCTGGTGGCCAAGGTGCGTGAGTCTCCGAACATCCAGGTGGTCGAGATGGCTCGGGTGCTCGACCTGCTGCTCCTCGAAGACGAAGACGGGGTCCAGTGCGCGGGCGTCCGAGCCAGCATCGCCGGACGGGCGGTCGAGATCGTGGCCGACGCCACCGTGCTCGCCACCGGCGGGTGCGGGCAGATTTACCGATACACCACGAACCCGCAGGTGGCCACCGGCGACGGCTTCGCCATCGCACACCGGGCCGGTGCCCGGTTGGCGGACATGGAGTTCGTGCAGTTTCACCCCACCGCGCTCGACACGGCGGAAAACCCGCTCGCCCTGATTTCGGAAGCCGTGCGCGGCGAAGGCGCTGTCCTGTTGAATGGACGCGGGCAGCGGTTCATGCCGAAGCGCCACCGGTTGGCCGAACTGGCGCCCCGCGATGTCGTGGCTCGCGAAATCTTCCGCGAGCAACAGCAGTATGGCACCGTGTTCCTCGACGCCACGAAGCTCGGCGCCGAGTTCGCAACCCGATTCCCGGGCATTCTCGCGATTTGCCGGGCCCGCGGCATCGATCCGGTGCACGAGCCCATCCCCGTGACCCCGGCCGCCCACTACATGATGGGCGGCGTGATGACGGACCTTGCTGGTCGCTCGAGCATCGCCCGTCTCTATGCCGTGGGAGAGGTGGCGCGTACCGGCGTGCACGGCGCCAACCGGCTGGCGTCCAACTCCCTGCTGGAAGGACTGGTATTCGCCGAGCGGGTGGCCCGCGACATGGTGCAAACGCCGACCGACCTGCCCGTACCCGAGCCGACGACGTGGGAAGTGCCGTTGCTCGACGACCGGGGCGCCGCGCAGGTGGCCGCCGACGAGATCCGCGAACTGATGTGGACCTACGCGTCGATCGCCCGCACCGCGCCCGGATTGCGCCGCTGTTTCGCCGCTTTGCAACAGATCGGCGAGCGCCTCCCCCCCGGTGCCACCGAAGAGCGGAACCTCCACACGACGGCGACGTTGGTGACGGAAGCCGCGCTCATGCGCAAGGAGTCGCGTGGAGGGCACTTCCGGAGCGATTTTCCGAAGACCCGCCGGAAGTGGCAGGGACGACATATCACATGGTAGAAGCGAAGTAGGGAGTCGGGAGTCGGGGGTATGGGGTAAGTCCCGTCTCCGCTCCCCCCACTTCGTCCCCGTACTCCGGACCCCGTACCCCCTACTTCGCAGTCATCATATGACCATTCTAGAGGCACATTACGATCCCGTGTTGGCCGCCGAGATTCGCGCACTCGCCAAGGAGCGCAACGCGGTGATTCTCGCCCACAACTACGAGCGTCCCGAAATTCAGGACGTGGCCGATTTCGTGGGTGACTCGCTGGGGTTGTCGCGCGAGGCGGCGAAGACGGAAGCCGAAGTCATCGTGTTCTGCGGTGTGCACTTCATGGCCGAAACGGCGGCGATTCTGTCGCCGCAGAAAACGGTGCTGCTCCCCGATCTGGCCGCCGGCTGCTCGCTCGCCAGCACGATCAACGCGGAACAGCTGCGGGCCTGGAAAGCGCAGCATCCGGGAGCGGTGGTCGTGGCGTACGTGAACACGACCGCCGAGGTCAAGGCGGAAAGCGATTACTGCTGCACCTCGGGCAATGCCGTTGAGGTCGTGAACGCGATTCCGGCGGACAAGGAGATCCTCTTTCTCCCAGACATGTTCCTCGGCGCGCACGTTCGTCGTGAGTCGCGGCGCGAGAACATCCATGTGTGGCTCGGCGAGTGTCACGTGCACGCCGGCATCGATCCCGAACACATCTCGAACATGCGCGCGAAGCATCCGGGCGCGGAATTCCTGATTCATCCGGAATGCGGTTGTGCGACGCCGGTGGTCGAAGCCATCAGTGCCGGGGCGATCGATGCCGACAACGTGCACATTCTCTCGACCGAGGGCATGATTCAGCGTCCGAGCCAGACCGATCAAGACACGTTCATCGTGGCCACCGAGATCGGCATTCTGCACCGGCTGCGTCGTGCCAACCCGGGCAAGCATTTCATCGCGGCGAACGATCAAGCGCAATGCGCGTATATGAAGGTGACGACGTTGCCCAAGGTGCGCGATGCGCTGCTGCACATGCAACATCGTATCACCGTGCCGGACGAGGTCGCGGCGCGCGCGCGGATTTCCATCGAACGCATGGTGTCGATCGGCGGTAACTCCGGCGTGAGTCCCTTCGGCCTCGAGGATCCCGGCGAATGAGTGCATTCCACCCGCCCCTGCGTCCCCCCACCCCGTCTGGCGGGATTCCGGCGATGACGCGGCAGACCATCACGCCGCTCGGTTCGCGTGCGGTTCCGATGTCTCCGCTGGTGTTTCCGCTGTCGGAGGCGGACGTCACGGCGCAGGTCCGGGTGGCCCTGCTGGAAGACGAGGCGTTCAATGACGTATCCACGCTGGCGACCGTGGTCAGCACCCGTCATGTTCAAAGTGTGATCGTGGCTCGACGCGATGGCGTCATAGCCGGCGTGCCGTTGGCGGTCGAAGCGTTCCGCCAGCTCGACAGTGCGGTCACCATTCGGGTGGAAGCCGAGGACGGCACACGGGTGAAGGCCGGCGACATCGTGATGCATATCAGTGGTCATGCCCGCGGCATGCTGTCGGCCGAACGCACGGCGCTCAACTATCTGCAGCACCTGTCCGGTATCGCCACGTTGACCCGTCGCTTCGTCGATGCGGTTGCCGGCACATCGGCGCACATCCTCGATACGCGCAAGACGACGCCGGGCTGGCGTGCCCTCGAGAAGTACGCCGTGCGCGCCGGTGGCGGCACCAATCACCGCTTGGATCTCCGCACCGGTGTGCTGATCAAGGACAATCATCTCGCCGCGATCGGTGGCGATATCGCGATGGCCGTTTCCCGCGCGCGCGGGCTCGCGACGAGTGGTACGGCCATCGAAGTCGAGTGCGACACGCTGGAGCAGGTCGCGGCGGCCGTCGCTGCCGGCGCCGATTGGGTTTTGCTCGACAACATGTCGCTCGAGCAGCTGCGCGAGGCCGTGCAGCGATGCCGCGGTCAGGTCATTACCGAAGCATCCGGTGGCGTCACGCTCGACACGGTGCGCGGCATCGCGGAGACGGGTGTGGACCGCATTTCCGTTGGCGCACTCACACATTCCGCACCCGCGCTCGATCTCGGTCTCGATTTCGACGGTCTCTAAGGTCGCCTGAAGGGATTCCCCGCCATGCCTGTTCGTCTCCCGCCGATCACCGAGCACGCGTCCCGCATTCTGCTGGAAGGCCTCGTCGACTACGCCGGACTCTTCGCGCCGGCTGCCCTCGCCATGCCCAATGCGGTGCGTAACTACGCGCACTACCGGGCGTCCGGCTCGGGCTGGATGCTCGGGCGATTCATCTGTCCGGCGCAGTCGCTCGTGCTCTTCTCCGAGAAGGCGGACCCGCTGCTGCCCCGCGATGCGGGCGCGATCCCATGGCGCCTCTCAGCGACCGGGAGCCCGGATCTGGCCAGCGATCTCTCGGAGATTTCCGCCTTCAACGAGCGTCATCGCGTCTGCTTCGACGAGTGCGGCGCCAAGGTCGATACGTACGAGATCAAGGCCGCGTCGGTCGGCGACATCGAACGCATCGCCGCAGCGACGCCGCGCGACCTGCAGACCTACCTCGAGGTCCCGCTCGACGGCGACGTCGAGGTATTGATCGCCGCCATCGCCCGCGTCGGGACGCGAGCGAAAGTGCGCATGGGCGGCACGACCGCCGACCTGATGCCCTCACCCGCGTCCGTCGTGCGTTTTTTCAACGCGTGCTTCGCGCACGGCGTGACCGCGAAGGCCACGGCCGGTTTGCACCACCCGCTGCGTGGCACGTACCGCCTGACGTATGAGCCCGACGCCGCCACCGGCCGCATGCACGGCTTCCTGAATGTGGCGCTGGCTGTCGCGCACCTGGGGAGCGGTGGCAGCGAGGCCGTGGCCATCGAGCTGCTCGAAGAAGCCGATGCCGGCCGGTTCGAGTTCAGCGATCTCCACGTGGCGTGGCACGGGCCGGAACGCACGCTGACCTTCACGCGCGACGTGCTGCAGCAGATGCGCGAGCGTGGTCTTGTCAGCTTCGGGTCCTGCTCCTTTACCGAGCCGGTGGACGAATCGCGCGCCTTGGGCTGGCTGTAGACTGCCGCCTGCGGCGCGCGGGCCGACTCGCTAAACTCACCGCATGTCGATCGATCCAACCACCGACCCCGCGCTGCGCTCCTGGGTGCCGACCGCCAATCTGCGCGGTGCGGATTTTCCGATACAGAATCTTCCGTTCGGCATCTTCCGTCGGGCTGGCACTCGTGAGGCGCCGCGGGTCGGTGTGGCGATCGGCGCGGCGATCCTCGACATTGCTGCGTGCCTGGCCGCCGGATTGTTCGACGATGACAGCGCCGCACGCAGCGCCGCCACGACGTGCGCCATGCCGACGCTCAATGAGCTGATGTCGCGTGGCGCGCCGGCGCGCCGGACGCTGCGGAACGCGATCTCCGAGCTCCTCGCCGACACCGTGGCAGTGCATCGTCGGCAGATCGCCGAACATGCGCTGGTACTGCAGCAGGAGGCGGAGCTGTTCCTGCCGGCGCAGATCGGCGACTACACCGACTTCTACGCCTCGGTGCACCACGCCACCAACGTCGGCTCGATGTTCCGCCCCGATCAGCCGCTGCTGCCGAACTACAAGTGGGTGCCGATCGGCTATCACGGCCGCGCCTCCAGCATTGTCGTTTCCGGTACGCCGGTGCGCCGCCCGACAGGGCAGCGAAAGGGCCCCAATGACGAGGTGCCATCGGTGGGCCCGTCGCGGTCGCTCGACTACGAACTCGAACTCGCGGCCTTTGTGGGCACGGGCAACGCCCTTGGGGAGCCGATTGGGATGGAGCAGGCCAACGACCACCTGTTCGGCCTCTGTCTGCTGAACGATTGGTCGGCCCGCGACATTCAGGCGTGGGAGTATCAGCCGCTTGGGCCGTTCCTCGCCAAGAACTTCGCCAGCACGATCAGCCCGTGGGTGGTCACGCTCGAAGCACTGGAGCCGTTCCGCATGCCGTTGGCCGCCCGTGCCGATGGCGATCCGGATCCGCTGCCGTATCTCACCAGCAGCGATGACCGCGCGCGCGGCGGCTTCGGGATCACGGTGGAAACGTGGCTGCGCACGGCGCGCATGCGCGAGGTCGGTGAGCCCGCGGTGCGCCTCACACAGGGGCAAGCGACCGACCTGTACTGGTCGATGGCGCAGCTCCTGGTGCATCACGCCAGCAGCGGCTGCAACCTGCGTCCCGGCGACCTGCTGGGCAGCGGCACGATCTCGGGCGCGGACAAGGATAGTCGCGGCTGTCTACTCGAACTCACGTGGCGTGGCGCCGAGCCCCTCCTGCTCGTCAATGGCGAGACTCGCCGCTTCCTCGAAGACGGGGACGAACTGGAGATCACCGCCTTCGCCGAGCGCGAGGGTGCGGTGCGCGTCGGCTTCGGCCGGTGTGTCGGGACCATTCTTCCCGCGCGATGACCGACCTGTTGTTTGCCCGTTCCCAGATGGCGATGTCGCTGGCCTTCCACATCATCTTCGCGGTGGTGGGGGTCGGCATGCCCGCGCTCATGGTCAGTGCGGAGTGGCGGTGGCTCAAGTCGCGCGACCCGATGCAGCTCGAACTCGCCAAGCGCTGGGCGAAGGGCACGGCGATTCTCTTCGCCGTTGGCGCCGTGTCCGGCACCGTGCTCTCCTTCGAACTCGGTTTGCTCTGGCCCACGTTCATGGAGCATGCCGGTGCGGTGATCGGCATGCCCTTCTCGCTCGAGGGCTTCGCATTCTTCACCGAAGCCATCTTTCTCGGCATTTACCTGTACGGATGGAAGCGCATTTCGCCACGCGCGCACATTGCGGCCGGCGTGGTGGTGGCGGTCAGTGGTGCGCTCAGTGGCGCGTTCGTCGTGTGCGCCAATGCGTGGATGAACGCGCCGACTGGTTTTCGTATGGTGAACGGCGTGGTCACCGACGTCGATCCGGTCGCCGCCATGTTCAACGCCGCTGCGCCGTCGCAGATCGTGCACATGACGCTCGCCTCGTTCGCGGCCACCGGATTCGCCGTCGCGGGCATTCATGCGTTCGCGCTCCGTCGCGGCACACCGCATCGCGCGTTCCATCGCGCGGCGTTACAGATCGCGTTGTGGGTGGGGCTTCCGGCCGCGCTTTTGCAGCCGCTGGCGGGCGACTGGAGCGCGCGCAGCGTAGCGGAACGGCAGCCGATGAAGCTGGCCGCCATGGAAGGCCACCTCAAAACGGGCCCGGCCGCTTTCGTGATCGGTGGCTGGCCGAACGTGGAAACACTGGAGCATACCGGCGCCATCGAGATTCCCGGTGGGCTGTCGTTTCTGTTGCACGGTGATCCCACGGCCATCGTGAAGGGCGTGGACGCGTTCCCGCCCGACGAACGGCCGCCGCTGGCGATCGTCCATCTCGCCTTTCAAATCATGATCGGCTGCGGCTCGCTGATGGCTGCCCTCTCGCTCTGGGGCGCGTGGCGTTGGTGGCGTCGCCGGCGGGGCGGCGGCATCCCACTTCCCGACGATCGCCGCTTCCTCACCGCGGTTGTTCTGGCCGGACCGCTTGGCTTCATCGCACTGGAAGCGGGATGGACGGTCACCGAAGTCGGACGTCAGCCGTGGATCGTGCAGGGCATCCTGCGCACCGCCGACGCGGTCACGCCGATGCCCGGGTTGGTGGTGTCGTTCGCGGTGTTCACCACGCTCTACATCGGCTTGGCCATCGCGGTCGTGTTTCTGCTCTGGCGCCAGATTCTCAAGACCGGCGTGTCGTCGACACCGCTCAACTTCACCAGCGAACTGCCGATTCCGACACCAGGATCGACCGCACGCTATCCGACCCCGTGATGTCGGCGGATGTAGCACGGGAGCTGACCTGGACGCTCCCGCACGCGGTGGCCGGCACCATGGTACTGTCGCTCAATGCCTACGTGCTGCTTGGTGGCGCCGATTTCGGCGGCGGCGTGTGGGATCTCTTCGCCCGCGGTAAGGATCGCGACGCGCAGCGCATGCTGATTGCCGACGCCATCGGCCCGATCTGGGAAGCGAACCACGTCTGGCTGATTCTCGTGGTGGTGCTGCTCTTCTCCTGCTTTCCGAAAGCGTTCGCGCACCTCGCCACCGAACTGCACATCCCGATCACCGTGATGCTGATCGGCATCGTGCTCCGCGGATCGGCGTTCACGTTTCGCACGTACGACAGCAAGCAGGACCACGTCCAGCGCCGATGGGGACGCATTTTCTCAGTCGCTAGCCTGCTGACCCCGGTTATTCTCGGTGTCTGTCTGGGCACGGTTGCTGGCGGCGCGGTGCCGATCCGGTCGATCGCATCACTCCGTACCGTCACCTTCGGCGAACGCTTCATCGACCCGTGGGCTCGGTCTCCATTCCCGTGGGCCGTCGGCCTGCTCACGCTCGCGTTGTTCGCGTTCCTGGCGGCGTCGTACCTCACCGTTGAGGCCACCGACGACCGCATGCGCGACGTCTTTCGCCGTCGGGCGCAGCAGTCGCAGATCGCGCTCCTGGTGCTCGCCATGGCCACGTTGGTGATCGCCCGTGCGGAGAATCCTCGGCTCTTTCAAGGGCTCACGCAGGGGCGGACGGCACTGTCGATGCACGCCGTCACGGCCATCGCCGCCGCCACATCGCTCTGGGCGCTCGCCACACGCCGTTTCCAGGTGGCTCGGTTGGCGGCGGCGGCGCAGGCCAGCTTCATCCTCTGGGGATGGGCGTGGACGCAGTATCCGTGGATGCTGCCGCCCGATCGCACGATCACCGAACTGGCGGCTCCGAGTATCACGCTCGAGTTGACACTCGGCTTGTTGGCAGTCGGCACGATGATCCTGTTGCCTAGCTTTATCTACTTGTTTCGCGTCTTCAAGACGCGGGAAAGCGGCGAATAATCCTCGCATTGTCGCCCTGTCTGTTCCAAATTTATACATGCGCCCTGATCTCATTCGCGTCGTGCTGGTGGATGACCACCAGATTGTTCGCGCTGGACTCAAAGCCGTGCTCTCGACCGCCAAAGACATCATGGTTGTGGGGGAAGGTGGCACTGGCAAGGATGCCTTGGTCTTGGCGGAGCGTGTCGATCCGCATGTGATCGTGATGGATCTCTCCATGCCCGATATGGACGGCCTCACCGCCACCCGCGAGTTGCAGAAGGCGAACGCCCTGCGTACGCCAACGCCGGGCGAGCCGATCACGCGCCGCGTGCTCGTCCTCACGATGCACACCGAAGACGAACATCTGGTCGCGCTTCTCGAAGCGGGCGCTGCCGGCTACCTGCTCAAGTCGGTGGCCGAACGCGAACTGGTCGACGCGATACGCACGCTGGCCGCTGGCGATGTGTACGTGCAACCCACCGCCGCCCGTGCGCTGGCCCGCGGTCTGGCCAAACGCGACGGCAACGCCGACGAGCGCGCGCGCTTCGAGAAGCTCACCGATCGCGAGCAGGTCGTGCTCAAGATGGTCGCCGAGGGCTTCACCGCGCCCGAGATCGGCGAGCACCTCACGATCTCACCGAAAACCGTCGACACGTACAAGCAACGCATCGGCGAGAAGCTCGGCCTTTCGCATCGCAGCGACTACGTGAAGTTCGCCCTCAAGCTCGGCCTGCTCAAGAACGACGCGTAACAGCGGCCTGCTGCTCGGCCTTGACCAGGCTCCACGCGGGAAGTGGTGGCACTGCTACGTCCATCAATGCATCGCTCGAGCCATAGCCGTGTTCCGTGCGAATACGCGCCGCGATCTCGCGTCGTAGGTCGTCGATCGCTTCGCCGGCGTCGCCGTCGAGCTCCATGCGGATCGCGCGGAAGCGGCGACCCGATTCGATGCAGAACAGATCGGTCAGCGCGATCTCGCGTGCGCAGTCTTCGGCGCCGCGCTCCTCGATCAGTCGCTGCGTGCGAGCGATCGTCGTGGCGCGCGCGTAGAGCTCGATCGCCATGTCGGCGAGACGCTCCACGACCAGCTGTCGATGCAGAATCTCCTTCTTGTGCGTCACGATCATCTTCTGCGTCGCGGCGGCTAGTGCCGCCACGTGCGTCTCTACGTACTCGACGTGTTTGCGTAGCGACGCATGGAAGGTCACGTCGAAGCGATCCTTCCGACCCAACACCGCCGCCACGCGCTCCGCTGCGTAGCTCGACACCAGCACCCAGTTCTGAATCGGATTCTTGAGCGCCCCCGAGAGCTCTTGCAGCTCTTCGGCCGGTCCCTGAATGCCATTGAGTCCGATGAACAGCCGCAAAATCTCGTTGGCACCTTCGAAAATGCGATTGATGCGGGCATCACGAAGATAGCGCTCGTACGGCCAGGGCTTCACGAAGCCGCGTCCACCGGCGAGCTGCACCAGTTCATCGGCCGTGCGCCACACCAGTTCACTGGCGAATACCTTGGCGCAGGCCGCTTCCAACGACGCATCGACACTGTCTTCATCGAGCGCCCCGGCCAGCGCGCCGACCATCGCATCCAACGCGTACGTCTCGGCGGCGATCGTGGCCATCTTACGCTGCGTGATCTCGAACGACGCGAGTGGACCACCGAACTGCGTGCGGGCTTCGGCGTAGCGCGCGAACTCGGCGAGCAACCGTTTGCATCCTGACGCGCACCCCGAGGCCAGCGACAGTCGGCCGGCATTGAGCGCATTCACCGCCACGCGGAACCCCTTGCCCACGTCGCCGAGCACGTGGTCGTCGGGGACGAAGCAATCCTCGAACACCAGTTCGGCCTGACTCGAGGCGCGGATGCCGAGCTTGGCGATCGTGCCGTCGATGCGGAATCCCGGCATGTCGGGACGCACGATGAACGCCGTGGGGCGCATGATCGTTTGGCCGTCCCGCTCGATCGGTGTCTGCGCGAAGGTGGCGATCATCCCGGCGCGCTGCCCGTTGCCGATCCAGTGTTTGCGGCCGTTCAGCAGCCATCCGGTATTCTCGGCGTTGCGCCGCGCCGTGGTCACGATGTGCTGCGCGTCGGAACCCGTTTCCGGTTCGGTGAGCGCGTACGCCGCCAGCATCTCACCTCGCGCCAGAGCCGGCAGATAGCGCGCCTTCTGCTCGTCGTTGCCGAAGAGCACCAGCGCCTTGCCGCCCAGTCCGCAGTGCACGCCGATCAGCACGCCCAGCGACGCATCGATCGAGGCGACGGCACCGAACACGCGCGCGTACGCGCTGGCAGAGAGCCCGAGTCCGCCGTACTCCTTGGGGGTCGTGAGCCCGAGTAGGCCGGCATCGGCGAGCGCCTCGATCACCGGCTCGCCGATCGACTCGGCTTCGTCCATCTCCCGCGGATCGATCAGCCCGGATGCCACCATCGCGTTGAGCGACTCGATCAGCCGCTGTACCGTGGCCGCTTCGTCCGGCCGGCGCTCGTCGAGCGTGGCCGGATACGGAAAGAGCAGGGCGTCGGTGATCTCACCCTGAAAGAGTCCACGGAGAAACGACGGCTTGGTGTGGGCGACGGGTGGCGACGTGCTCATGAGCAGAAACTCCGGAAGCGGAACGAAGGACGGGGCACCTCGATGAGA
>Ga0105047_10012817_pt1 | contig 13457 bp, 8 predicted proteins | sample MAT04_FD_78384 | JGI IMG/M metagenome (GOLD analysis project Ga0105047, IMG submission 78384) | Freshwater microbial communities from Lake Fryxell liftoff mats and glacier meltwater in Antarctica - MAT-04 (megahit assembly) | ecosystem: Environmental > Aquatic > Freshwater > Ice > Liftoff...
CATCAGTATATTTCCCATGACTACTTGCAATTAATGCTAATTCATCTCTCAGATTACTTGGCACATTATCTAAAAGTGGTTCCTTTAAAATTATATATTTGGTATGCCTATGATGATTTTCTTTATTAATAAAATAGCCTATGTCGTGGAGAAGAGAACTATAGTGAAGAAGATTTCTTTCTTCATCTTTAAATTCATAACTGGGGTTCATTGAATCAAATAAACGCATTGCATAATTTGAAACCTTCTTTTCATGAGTTGCTATGTCAAATACATTGTATTTATCTAAAACTTTAAGAAGTTCTATTTCACTTAAATAGGTTGCGATATTAAGCATGCTATTCTCCTCTCAATATTAGGCGCCTTATTTCAAATACCTTAAACTATATTAAGTATATGAAAAGACTATGAATAGAATCTTATATTTAATTTATTATTTAATAATTAAATCTTTATTGAATGTTTTCTTAAATGAGAGGGCGCAGTCCATTGCTTCATATACTTCTAGTAGTGGGTCTGCTAATGCCTCAACTGTTATGGTAACAGTTTCTAAGTCGATATTACAACGAACCTTTTTTATATTGCCATTTAAACATCTATCTAGACTTTCACTAATGCGGAGTAATATGCTTAGCTTATTTATAATCTCCAAATCTTGCTCCGTTATTAACTTTTGATATAAATTTGAGTTTATTTTAAATTCATTTTTTCTATGAAGTGCAGCTATATATGAAGCCATTAGTTGTTCTTTATGAGTAAGTCCATTGATTTTAGAGTTTGCAATCATATAAGAGGAATGCTGATGGTAGTCAACATAGCTTATTAGAATTCCTATATCATGAAGCATAGTTGCTGTTTTTAAAATTTTCGTAGGATTAATTGGTATGTTAATAATTGGACTAAGATCATTGTACATGGTTTCAGTTAGCATCCATACATGGATTGGATGATTAAGGTCCATTTCATAATTAAGTAAATTATTTTTTAAAGAAAAATCAAGAACATCAATTAAAGGGGTTTTATTTTTAAAAATATATTCATATAAAAAGCCATCGCGAAGTCCACTCCCACTAACATGGAGATCTTTTAGATCAAGATATTCAATTAAGGTAACTAAAACAGTAGCAGCGCCAACAAAGATGTCCGATCTTTCCTTTGAAAGTCCCTTAAGTTTTCTTCTTTGAGAAGCATCCTTAACCTTAATTTGATCATAAATAGCAATTACCTCATTTGTAGGAATTTGATAATTATGGAGATTATCTATAGGATAATTAGTTTTTTTCTTATGGAGTTTACCAATATTTCTAATAGTACCACCAATTCCTATTAAAGGGACATTTTTAACTTCCTTTAACCAAGGAATATCTTTATAAAGTGAAGTGAGGAATGCTTTAATAGCAGTTTCACTTTTAGGACTCATAGTCTTTTGAAGTGAGAATTTTTCAGTAAGATTTATTGCCCCAAAAGGTAAACTTATAGAATATTTTAATTTTCTGTTTTTAACAAAGATCAGCTCTGAACTACTTCCACCAATATCCATTATAAGAGCATCAGAAAAGTCCATACTATTAATAGCTCCAAAATAATCATAATAAGCTTCTTCTATTCCAGTCAAAACACGAATATCTATAGAAAGTTCTGATTTAACGCGATCTAAAAATTCTATTTGATTAGTTGCTCTACGTACGGCTTCTGTAGCGACAGCTAAGATTTCAGTTGTATTTTGAATAATACATAACCTTTTGAAGAAAGATATAGTAAAAATAGCATTATCAATTCTAAAAGGATTCAATCCTCCATCTAAAGTCATATCTTTGCCTAGCCGTACACTTTCTTTTATTTCATCTATTATCCTAAAAGAATTATCTTTATTAATTTGTACAATTATTAAACGTATTGAATTTGATCCTATATCGATGATGCCTATTTTTCTCATTTAATTAGTCTCCTTCTAGAGTGATTTTTATTTAACATATGTCTATAATAGTTAATAGTTTAAATATTTGCAAGTGCTAATAAATATGATTTTATTTTTGATGTTAAGGTCAGTTAAGGTTTGGTTAAGGTTTGATTAAGTAATCTATAAATTATTGTACATGAGAAACTATTGTAGTAATATGAAAATATGATTTAATACTTATATACAAAGGAGATTTTTTATGAATATCACAGGAACTTTTAAAATAGTTGCAGCTATTGATGTAGGTTCTACCTATTTAAAAATGACAATCGGAGAGATAAATACAAAAGGAGAAGTGAAAATTTTAGAGGATGTAGTTAAATCTACAAAAATAGGTAAAGATACCTTTTCTAAGGCTAGAATTTCCGTTAAGACAATACATGATACTTGTGACGATTTAAAAGGGTTTGTTAGGCTTATGAAGGAATATAAAATTAAATTTTACAAAGCAGTAGCCACTAGTGGTATTAGAGAAGCTGAAAACAAACAGTACGTTTTAGAACAAATAAGACTTAGAACAGGTTTAAAAATAGAATCTATAAACATTGCACAGGAACAATCTTTCATGTTAAAAGCAGTTAGAAACCACTTGAATTCAATAGATATTAAAAAAATAGAACAATCTCTAATTGTGAACATTACATCAGGTGCAGTTGAAACATCAATTTATGAAGGGGGTAAACTTAAGTTTACTGAACATGTTAAGATTGGTTCTTTAAGAACAAGAGAAGTTTTATCCGATTTAGAAACAAAAACAATAAATTTTTCTGAGACTATGGAGCAATATATAGAAAGTAAAATATATGGTCTAAAATTTCAAATTAAAAAATTTCAAATTCAAAACTTTTTAGGTTTAGGTGGAGAGATAGACACAATTTGCGGAATTATAAGGAAAAAGAAAGGCGTTAATAAAAAAGATTATTATATTAAAAGAGAATCACTACTATTGCTTATAGATGAAATTCGAAATATGGATAATTTTAATATTAAAACTAATTATGATATTTCTAATAAGACAGCAGAACTTCTTCTACCCTCAATACTAATCTTTTATTGTTTTCTTAAAATGACTAAGGCAAATGGGATTGAGGTGCCTAAGTTATCAATAAGGAAAGGTATCTTATATAGTGTAGCTGATGAAATACTAAATATTTCTAGAAAAAAAGAATCAATAAATGATATTATCAGCTCTGTTTGGTATATGGGAGATAAATATCAAATTGATAAAAATCATGCTATTTTTGTTGAAAAGTTTTCATTGGAGATTTTTGATTGCACTAAAAACTTACATAAATTAGGTGATAAAGAACGCCTTTATTTGCAAGTTGCTGCTATTCTTCATGATGTGGGTAGCTTTATAAGTGCTAATGATCATAATTTCCATTCTTATAATATAATAAGAGCTCAGAGTATTATTGGATTTTCAGATATAGAAATTGAGCTTATTGCAAGTGCAACTAGATACCACGGAGAGGAGATTCCTACAGAATCTCGTAAAAGCTATAAATACCTAAGTGATGGAGATAAAATGGTTGTATCTACTTTAGCTGCAATACTAAAACTTTCAGAAGCTTTAGATATATCGCATATTCAAAAAATAAGTGATATGAAATTAGTTCTAACTAAGGATAGTTTGTTTTTCAATTTGGAATCAGAGGAAGACCTCATTTTAGAAGAATGGAATTTTTTAAAACATGTAGATTACTTTGAAGAAGTTATTGGTGTAAAACCAATAATATAAAAAAGGAGATAAAAAATGACTGTTAATTCATTGCCTGAATATTTTATTAGTAGAGAATTAAGCTGGATTCAGTTTAATGAACGCGTACTTGAAGAAGCACAGGATACAACGAACCCATTATTAGAAAGGTTAAAATTTATGGCTATTGTAAGCTCAAATTTAGATGAATTTTTTATGGTTAGAGTTGGATCGCTGTTCGATCAAATTACTGCTAAATTTGAAAAAGAAGACGCATCAGGACTTACACCAAATCAGCAAATGGAGCAAATAGGTATATTAGTACATAGACTTATTTATAATCAATTTAACTGTTACAATCTTTCATTGAAAAAAAATCTTAAAAAAGAAAAAATCAAATTTTTAGAATTTAAGGATTTAAGTGAAGAACAAATTAAATATATTGACAATTATTATTCAAAAAATATTTTTCCAGTGCTAACACCTGTAGTGGTCAACCAAAGCAGTCCTTTCCCATTAATAGCCAATAAAAGTTTGAATATTGCACTCCTTCTTAAGGGTGATAAAAATGAAAATATATTTGCAACAATAAAAGTACCCTCTGTTATTGATAGACTTGTAAAGATTCCTGAAGAGGATGGAATAGCTTTTATGTTTTTAGAAGATATTATTAAAATGAATTTAAATTCGCTTTTTGGTGGTCATAAAATTATATATGCAAGTTGTTATCGTATTACCAGAAATGCAGATATGGACTTAGATGAAGAAGGAGCAGAAGATTTGCTTGAAGCAATCGAACAATCAATAAAGCAACGCAAATGGGGCGCTGCTGTGCGCCTTGAGATAGAAAAAGGTATGAATGGTAAGTTGCTTAAAAAACTTGAGAAGGAGCTGGAAATCACAAAAGAGCAGGAATATGTAATAAACGGTCAAATAGATTTAACTTTCCTAATGAAAATGACTAAAATTAAGGGCTATGAAAAACTACAATATGAGCCTATAAAACCCGAGCTTTCAAATCAGTTTTTAAAATGTAACAGTATATTTGATGCAATTTCTGAGAACGATATTTTATTACATCATCCATATGAATCATTTGACCCAATTGTTGAATTGGTTAAGCAAGCGTCTATTGACCCTGATGTTCTTGCAATAAAACACACATTGTATCGTGTAAGTGGTAATTCGCCTATTATAGAAGCTTTAGCAACGGCAGCAGAGAAAGGGAAGCAAGTTACAGTGCTAGTGGAGCTTAAGGCAAGATTTGATGAAAGTAATAACATAGTTTGGGCAAAAAAATTAGAACAATCAGGATGTCATGTTATTTATGGGCTTATTGGACTCAAAACTCACTGCAAGGTATTGCTTGTAGTGCGACGTGAAGAAGCTGGAATTAAGCGCTATGTGCATGTAGGTACAGGGAACTACAATGATGTTACAGCTAAACTGTATACAGATATAGGGCTATTTACATCAAATCCACACTTTGGAGCAGATGCATCTGCACTATTTAATATGTTATCTGGAAATTCCAAGCCAACATCTTTATATAAATTTATTCTCGCACCATTACAGTTAAGAGATAGATTTTTACAAATGATATTTGAAGAAGGCCAGAATGCTAAAAAAGGGAAAAAGGCTATTATTATTGCAAAAGTAAACTCATTAGTTGATATTGAAATTATTAAGGCCCTTTACGAAGCTTCAAGTATGGGAGTACAAATTAATCTAATAGTGAGGGGTATCTGTTGCCTTAAACCAGGAATACCAGGAGTAAGTGAAAATATTTCAGTAAGGAGCATTGTGGGAAGATTTCTAGAACATAGTCGTATTTTTTATTTTTATAACGATGGTGAGGAAGGAATTTATTTGTCTAGTGCAGATTGGATGACTAGAAATTTAAACCGAAGAGTAGAACTTTTATTTCCAATCGAAGATAATAAGGCAAGAAACAGAGTAAAAGAAATTTTAGATATTTCACTATTAGATACAGAAAAAGCTAGAATTTTAAATAGTGATGGGATTTATACAAGGGTTGATAGAAGAGGCAAAGAACTTATTAATAGTCAAGAGGAATTTTGTAATCTTGCACTTGAAAATAATAACAAAAATAAGGAAAACCTTCATCGTATGAATGAATATTGGGCAGAGAACGGTTTTATACCAAGGGTGTCTGAAAAAAGTTAATAGTTAAAAAGTTATATTAATTATGTATTAAAATCATGTAAAGAATAGGTTAACTTTACCAAATAAGTATATTCCTATGGTATAATTTAGCTAGACATACGTAATTATTAAGGAGGTGAAACTTTATTAAACAAGGTCACCTTTGTACCTTTGTTTAATGAGGGTAACAATGATTAAAAACTACATTATAGACACAAATGTAATGGTTCACGATCCTGATTTTATTTACAGTTTTGAAGATAATAATATCATTATTCCAATAATATGTATAGAAGAGTTAGATAACCTAAAAAAAAGAGAAGGTATAGTAGGATATAATGCTAGAATAGCAGCTAGAGAGTTAAATAATCTTAGAAAAGTTGGTAATTTACATGAAGGTGTCAAGCTTTCAAATGGTGGAACAATAAGAATAGAATTAAATAATTCTGACTCTACCTGTTTGCCTAATGGTTTTGATTTCACCAAAAATGATACTAAAATGTTAGCAATAACAAAAAATATTTCTAAAGGTGATGAAGAAGTACCTACAATCTTAGTTACAAAAGATTTATACATGGCTATAAAAAGTGATGCATTAGGAATAGTTTCACAAGATTATCAAAAGGATAAGGTAACTGCTGATGAGTTATATAAAGGGCATAGAAAAGTTATATTGTCTTCAAAAGATATGGATGAAATTCAAAAATGTGGAATTCCTGTTCCTAGTAACTTTGACTTCACTTTATTTCCTAATGAATTTTTAGATATTACAAGCTCGTCAGATGAAAACTATGAAATGATTGGGAAATTTAACGGTAAGGAAATAGTGCCTCTAAAATATACCGATGAAGTTGCCTTTGGATTAATTCCGCTTAATAAAGAACAAAAGATGGCCTTCGAGTTATTAATGGATCCAGAAATAGATTTTGTAACTATTTCTGGTGGAGCTGGATCGGGAAAGACAATTTTATCAACTGCAGTAGCCCTTCAGAAGGTAATAGAACAAGGAGTATTTAGAAGAGTAATTTTTGTTAAACCAGTTGTGCCAGCAGGAGATGATATTGGCTTTTTACCTGGAACTGAGGAAGAAAAATTGAAACCTTGGATGGGAAGTTTTTATGATGCGGTAGAAAATTTAATGGATGCAAGAGCTAATGGTAAAAAGGATAAGTCTAAAAATAAAAAAGGTAAAAAAATTGATGAGCATGAGGTTAAAAAATCAGAGTTATCAGTAGATGCATTTATTGAAAAATATCGGAGAAGTGGAGTTATAGAAACTAAAACCTTTACCTACATGAGAGGAAGAACACTTACAGATGCTTTGGTTATAGTTGATGAATCGCAACAAACCACACCACATCTGGCAAAGCTTATGCTCACTAGAGCCGGGTTTGGATCAAAATTTGTTTTTATTGGTGATCCAACGGATAATCAAATTGATAATACCTTAGTTGATGAAAAATCGAATGGTTTAGTTTACGCCATTGAAAAAATGAAACCTTACAACATTACAGGACATGTGACTTTAGAACAGGTAGAAAGAAGTCCATTGTCTAAATTAGCAGAAAAGTTTATGTAAGGCATCTTTTTAAAAAAAGTTATTTATAAACCACATTCCTATATCAATTAGGATTGTGGTTTCTTGTTTATATTGGTCATTGGCTATAATGGAAATCTAATTTCAAGAAATAATGATTCTGTAGGGGGAAAAATGATTAAGTCTTACGAAATTAGTGACAAAAGGATAATTTAAATAATCATTAAAAAAGAAGGTCTCCCCTTTTATTGTGGGAAACCTTCTTTTTTCTATTAAATTATGCGACATGTTTGTGAGCAGGCATAACCTTGTCAAAAAGTGGGCTAATCAAGCAAAGCAATATGCCCCCAGCAATTGTTACTACAGCTACGAAACCAAATACTTGAAGTGCACCCCAAGTTTCAACTAAGGCAGCAGCCATACCAGCAAGATAGTTACCTAGGCCTGTAGCCGTTAACCATACCCCCATCATAAGAGCAGCGATTTGCTTTGGAGCAAGCTTACTAACCATTGAAAGTCCTACTGGAGATAAGAACATTTCACCAACAGTGTGCAGTGTATATGCGCCTAAAAGCCAAAGAATATTTGCTTTAATTGCTACATCTGCAGAATTGCCTCCTCTTTGCAATACTGCACCAACCATAAGTGCAAAGCCGATACCAAGAAGAATCAAACCATACCCCATTTTAGTTGCAGTAGGTATGTCACCCTGTGGTCTTTTGGAAAGCTTTACAAAGAGAATTGCAAAAAGAGGACCAAGAACAACACATAAGAATGGATTTATAGATTGAAACCAAGATGTTGGAATTACAAATCCACCTACGTCTCTGTTTATAAAATCATTTGTGTAAAGTGTTAAGCTTGAACCAGCTTGTTCAAATCCAGCCCAGAAAAGAATTACAAAGAAAGAAAGAACAAATATTGCAAGTACACCTTTCTTTTCTTTTTCTGTTAAAGCTTCTTTTTTAGCTTCAGCGGAAGCTTTTTTAGCTTGTCTTTTTTCAAGAGCTGCTTTTTTATTGAATGTTCCAACTTCACCAAGAGCTTTCTTTGCAAATAAGATATAAAGAATCGTTCCTATCAGCATTCCTATTCCTGCTGCAAGGAAACCATACTTATAACCATAACTTATAACTTCTGTTCCTTTGGTAACTGCAAAAGTTTTTTCTGCAAGAGTACCACATATAAGTGGAGAAAAGAAAGCCCCAATATTGATAAATGTGTAAAAAATTGAGTAGGCTCCATCTTTTCTAGGATCATTATTGTCATAGAAATCTCCTACTATAGATGTAATATTCGGTTTCCAAAATCCATTACCAATAATCATAAGTCCAAGTGCTACCATAACCATTGGTTTTCCTTGTGCAACAAAGAGAACGAATAGCCCACCTACTATAAATATAGATCCGATAAAGAAGGTTTTTCTTTTACCCCAAAAATTGTCTGCTATGTAACCTCCTAGTAATGGTGAAAAGTATGCAAACATAGTGAAATTTGCATATAGTACAGCTGCAGCTGCTGTGTCAAGTCCTAGTCCACCTTTAATTGCTGATGATGCAAGATACAGTATTAATAATCCCCTCATACCATAGTAGCTGAACCTCTCAAACACTTGTAGCACTGAGACGAACCAGAATCCCAAAGGATAACCTTTGAAAGATGGATGTTGATTGTTTACGGTAGTATTCATTATGAGCCCCCCCTTAAATTTTCTTTACATGTTCATAATAGAAGTTTCATTGTGATATGAAATATGAATAAGTGCAATATTCACAATTCTATTATGTAATCGTGTGCACAAATCTAATCTTAACTTACAAACAAACAAAATGCAACAAGGAATGATAAATAAATATCCTCATTACATACTACTGTTGAACATAAAAGCCCTAAAACATTTCAATTAAAACGTCTTAAGGGTAAAATAATCATTTCCTTTCATTTAATTAATTATAAGAATCATCTCCCAATAGATATATATTTAAATCCTTTTTCTAAAACATGCTCTTTTGGATATATGTTCCTTAAATCAAAGAAGTAGTCTCCCCTCATAGTAGATTTTATTCTATTAAGTTCTAAGCTTCTGAACTGATTCCATTCTGTTATAATGATTAAGGCATCTACATTATTGCAGGCTTCATATTCATCTATACAATACATCAAAATATTTTCTTTAATATGAAAAAGCCTAACTTTAGCTTCCTCCAATGCTTTGGGATCATAAATTTTAAATTTGGCACCCTTTTTAGCAAGTTCACTCAGTATAGTAAGGGAAGGTGCCTCTCTCATGTCATTCGTATTATTTTTAAATGAAAGACCTAAAATTCCTAGAATTTTTCCTTCTACATCTCCCATTTCTTTAATAATCTTATCTACTACCCTAAATTTTTGTTTTTCATTTGCTGCTATAGTAGCCTTTATAATTCCTAAACTGCAATCATGCTCATCACCGATTTTTACAATGGCTTTTGTATCCTTAGGAAAACAGCTTCCCCCATATCCTGGTCCTGCATGTAAGAACTTCGGACCTATTCTTCCATCCATGCCCATACCCTTTGCAACTTGTTGAATATCTGCATTAACCTTCTCACAAAGTTCAGAAAGCTCATTTATAAAAGATATTTTTGTTGCAAGGAAAGCATTTGATGCATATTTTATTAGCTCGGAGGTTTCAATGTTAGTAATAAGAAATGGTGTTTCATTTAAATATAAAACTCTATAAACCATCTTCATTATCTCAATTGCATTATTTGATTCTGCTCCTATTACAACTCTATCTGCATGAGTAAAGTCATAAATTGCTGATCCTTCCCTTAAAAACTCTGGATTAGATACTACATCGAAGTTTATGTTGATTTTTCTATCTTTCAAGGCTTCTCTAATAATATCTTTAACTTTTTGGCCAGTTCCTACAGGAACAGTAGATTTATTCACCACAACCGTATATTTGTTCATATACTTTCCAATTTCCCTTGCTACTTCTAATACATGTGTAACATCTGCATTTCCATCCTCCAGAGGGGGTGTGCCAACTGCAATAAAAACAACATCATTATCGTAAATAGCCTTCTTTATATCATTTGTAAAGCTCAATCTTTTATTGTTCATGTTTCTGTAAACCATCTCTTCAAGACCTGGTTCATAAATAGAAACCTCGCCTCTACTTAATTTAGTAATCTTGCTTTCATCCTTATCTACACAAGTTACATGTAACCCAAATTCTGACAAGCATGCTCCAGTCACAATACCTACATATCCACTAATCTAGGTTAACAATTATATAAATAATATTTTTGAATTTAAATAAATAAATGAATTTTTCATTAATAATTGTAATATATATACTATATATTACAATTATTACCTTATAAAAGGTGTGTAATTATTTCAATTACAATCAGGTCAACAAAATAAGGGGGGAATCATTTTGAAAAAGAAAACTCTAGCTCTACTATTGGCGAGTATTTTTACATTATCATTTGGATTATCAGGTTGTGGAGGTTCTTCAAAGACATCAGACACAGTAAAAATTGGATGGATTGGGTCGCTTACAGGTGATCAAGCTGTGTGGGGGCAATGTGAATCAAATACAGTTAAAATGGTTATTGATGATCTTAACAAAAAAGGTGGGCTTCTCGGTAAACAAGTCAAATTAATAACTTATGATACTAGAGGTGATGCAACTGAAGCTGTTAATGCCGTAAAAAGATTAACTGGCCAAGATAAAGTTATCGGCATAATAGGACCTAATGCAAGTGGTCAAGCTATTCCAATTTCATCAGTACTTGAAGAAATGAAGGTTCCTGATATTGCAACCGTTGCAACAAACCCAAAGGTTACAGTTGTTGATGGAAAAGTTAAGCCATATAATTTTAGAGTTTGCTTTATAGATCCTTATCAGGGTGCAGCAGCTGCAGGTTATGCAATTGATGTATTGAAAGCAAAGAATGCAGCTATATTATATGATGTAGCAGATGACTATTCACAAGGACTAACTCAGTTTTTCGAAAAAACTTTCAAAGATAAAGGTGGAAAGATAGTAAGTAAAGAAGCTTTTAAAACTGGTGATGTGGATTTTAGAGCTCAATTAACAAAAATAAAAGCAACTAACCCAGATATAATCTTTATGCCTTACTTTTTCAAAGAAGTCGCTTTAAGTTCAAAGCAAGCTAGAGAACTCGGAATAAAAGCTACTTTAATGGGTGGAGATGGTTGGCCATCAGAACAACTTATTACTATGGCAAAGGATGCTGTTGAAGGCTCCTTTGTTGTAAATCATCTTGATTTTAATGATCCTGAGGTTGCAGATTTTAGAACTAAATATAAAACGACCTTTGGAAAAGATGTTGAACTTAATGGATTCCTTGGATATGATGCCATAAATATGTTAATTGACGCAGTTAAACGAGCAAATAGTTTTGATACAGTAAAGATAACAGCTGCTCTAGAAACTACAAACATGAAAGGAATTACAGGAAAAATAGCTATAGGAAAAGATACACATAACCCAGAAAATAAAGATGCTGCTATTATAAAGATAGTAAATGGAAAATGGATTTTCCAGCAGAAATATGCAGTTCATTAAATTTTAATAAAGTGGGGTTATCCCCACTTTAAATTATAATAAATGAAAGTAGGGAGAGATTAAGATGACAAATTTTCTGCAGCAACTTATTAATGGATTATCAATAGGCAGCGTATACGCATTAATGGCTGTTGGATATTCACTTGTTTACAGCATAATGAATTTTTCCAATTTTGCCCATGGTGGAGTAATTATGTTCGGTGCATATTTTGGTTATTTTTTTATAACACTTTATAAACTTCCTTTTCCAGTGGCCTTTATAGCTTCAGGCTTATGTTCTGGTATTCTTGCAATGATTATCCAAAAAATTGCATATAAACCTTTAGTGGACAGAAAAGCTCCTTTTTTATATTTTATAATTTCAGCAATGGGTGTATCTATATTTCTTGAAAATATAGTAGTGGCAACAATTGGACCTACTTTTAGGACATACCCAAATATTTTTTCAGAAATACCAATAAAAATAGGTGCTCTAAACATTGGAAGAATTGATTTAATGATGTTTATTGTTTCTTCAATTTGCCTTTCATTTTTAATATATCTTATCGATTTCACTAAAATTGGAAAAGCAATTCAAGCAACCGCATATAATATGAAAGCAAGTACACTAATGGGTATTAACGCAGATCGTATTATTATAATTGTATTTGTTATTGGTGGAATTTTAGCAGGATTTGCTGGTGTATTGTTCGGAATGAAATATACAGTTTATCCTCAAATAGGAAATATAACAATAAAGTCATTTATTGCTGCCGTATTTGGAGGTCTTGGAAGTATTAAAGGTGCTGTTGTAGGTTCAGTCCTTTTGGGTGTTATTGAAACCATTACTTCTGGATATATTTCATCACAATATAGAGATTTGATAGCATTTGCACTTCTTATTTTTATACTTGTTGTAAGACCAGTTGGTCTTATGGGTAAAGTTACTGAGGATAAGGCATAAAGGAGGGTTACAAGTGGATTTAAATTGGTATTATTTAAAAGGGATTTTAATGTTCGCGGGTATAAATATGATTCCAGTTTTAGGCCTTGTTTTATTAACGGGTTTTACAGGTTTGTTTTCTTTTGGTAATGCAGCGTTTATGTCTATTGGTGGTTATACAACAGCATTTATGATGATGAAGCTTGGGGTACCCTTTGTTCCCTCACTACTTATAGGAGGAATTTTTGCATCCCTTGGCGCATTAGTTATTGGTAAATTCACCTTAAAATTGAAAGGAGATTATTTTTGCATTGCAACGCTTGGTTTTGGCGAAGCTCTTAGACTTATATTAGATAACTTTCAATATTTAGGTGGAGCTAGAGGATGGCCAGGAATTCCTTTAAAAACAAATTTAACAACCGTAATTATTATAGATGTTATAGCTGTCATAGTTATGGCAAACATTGTACGTTCAAGACATGGTAGAAATATGATAGCAGTACGAGAAGAAGAACTAGCTTCTCAAGTAATAGGAATTAATGTATTTAAAACAAAAATGTTATCCTTTGTAATAAGTGAATTTTATGG
>Ga0105047_10012818_pt1 | contig 13457 bp, 10 predicted proteins | sample MAT04_FD_78384 | JGI IMG/M metagenome (GOLD analysis project Ga0105047, IMG submission 78384) | Freshwater microbial communities from Lake Fryxell liftoff mats and glacier meltwater in Antarctica - MAT-04 (megahit assembly) | ecosystem: Environmental > Aquatic > Freshwater > Ice > Liftoff...
AGTCCGAGGCGTCGGCCATGTAGATCGCGACGGCGTCGCCGCGGAACGCCTCGAGGCCGCGCCGCACGGCCATGCCGAAACCGCCGGAGGCGTGGTTCTGCACCATCCGCACCTCGGCGATGCGCTCGGCGAGCCCGGTGACCACGGCGGCCGTGCGGTCGCTCGAGTGGTCGTCGACGATCACGATCTCGTGGTCGATGCCGGCCGCGGCGAGGGTGTCGTGCAGGGCGGTCACCGTCGGCGTGATGCCGTCGGCCTCGTTGTGCGCGGGGATGACCACAGAGACCAGCATCAGGCGGTCGCGAACCGCTCGGATGCGGCGTCGATGATCTCGTCGAGCATCTCCCGCAGGCCGTAGGAGTACTCCCACTCCGGGTGGTCCCGCTGGAAGCGGCGGACGTCACTGATCCACCAGATGTGGTCGCCGGAGCGGTTCTCGTCGCTGAGCGTGTAGTCGATCGCGCGGCCCGTCATCTCCTCGATCAGCGTGATCGCCTCGAGCACCGAGCAGTTCGAGTGGCGTGAGCCGCCGATGTTGTAGACGGCCCCCGGGCGCGGGTTCCGGTGGAAGGCCCAGAGGGCGGTGACCAGGTCGTGCGAGTGGATGTTGTCGCGGACCTGCTTCCCCTTGTAGCCGAAGATCGTGTACGGCGTGCCGGTCACCGCGCAGCGCACGAGGTAGGCGAGGAACCCGTGGAGCTGGGCACCTGAGTGCTGGGGCCCGGTGAGGCACCCGCCGCGGAAGGCGGCGGTGTTCATGCCGAAGTAGCGCCCGTACTCCTGGGTCATCACGTCGGCCGCGACCTTGCTCGCCCCGAAGAGGCTGTGCTTGGACTGGTCGATGCGCAGCGTCTCGTCGAACCCGTGCTCGGCGTAGGGGTGGGCGGGATCGAGCTCCCACCGCGTCTCGGTCTCCACCAGCGGCAGGTCGTTCGGCGCGTCGCCGTAGACCTTGTTGGTCGACAGGAGCGTGAAGGTGGCCTCCGGGCAGTGCGCGCGGGTGGCCTCCAGCATGTTGACCGTGCCGGTCGCGTTGACGTGGAAGTCGGTGAGCGGCTCACGGGCGGCCCAGTCGTGGCTCGGCTGCGCGGCGCAGTGCACCACCAGCTCGATGGCCGTCCCGTAGCGGGCGAACAGGTCGGCGATGGCGACCGGGTCGCGCACGTCGATGTCGGCGGTCGTGAAACGCGACAACGACTCCGTGAGGCGGTCGCGGTTCCACCGCGTCGACGCCTCCTGCCCGAAGAAGTAGGCGCGCATGTCGTTGTCGACGCCGACGACGTCCATGCCCTGCTCGTGGAGGAAGCCGACGGCCTCGCTCCCGATCAGCCCCGCGGACCCGGTCACGATCGCTACCGACATGTGTCTCCTCTGCTCGCCTGGGTCAGGTGAAGACCGGCCGCAGCGAGTCCTCGTTCTCGCGCACCCAGTCGACGATCTCCCGCATCATCTCGCGCGGGGTCCACGTCGGGCTCCAGCCGAGCTCCCGGGTCGCGCGGGAATGATCCGAGATGTAGACGGGGATGTCGACCGGCGATGTCCGGGCCTCGTGGGACATCTCCACCTCGGCGTCGGCCACGTCGCGGCAGATGTCCGTCAGCTCCCGCAGCGACACCGACCCGGTGCGCCCTCCCCCGGCGTTGAACACGCGCCCGCTGATGCGGTCGATGTCGGCCAGTTCTCGGCGCATCAGGTCGAAGAGGTCGTCGGGGTGCAGCAGGTCGCGCACCTGGCGGCCCTGCCCGTCGAACCCGATGTAGCGCAGGGGCCGGCCGTACACGTGGTTCGCCGCCCACATCGCGAACACGCCCTGCTCGGACTTGCCGAACTGGCCCGCGCCCGTGATCACGCCGCAGCGGGTGATGGCCGCGGGCAGGCCGTACGAGTCGGCGTACTCCTGCACGATCAGCTCGGAGGCCAGCTTGCTCGACCCGTAGAACGAACGCGCCGTGTCGGTGGGGAAGTCCTCCGAGATCCCGAGGGGGCCGGCGCCCGGCACGACCTGGTCCGCGGCGAGCTCGTACCGGCTCTCGGTCTCGACGAGGGCCAGGTCGCGCAGCGGGTGCATCGAGTAGACGCGGCTCGTCGAGAGGAAGAGGAAGGCCCCGGCCCGGCCGCGCGACCAGTCGAGCAGGTTGATCGTGCCCAGCAGGTTCGTCTCGAGGACGTAGGCCGGCGAGCCGTCGAGCCCGGCGAGCACCGACGCCTCCGCCGAGGCGTCGACGATCACGTCGACCGGCCCCTCCACCTGATCGAGGTCGGCGCGCACCCGGACGTCGCCGTGCACGAAGCGCACGCCTCCCGCCGCCAGGCGCCCGAGGTTGGTCTCCGACCCGCGCCGTCGCAGGTTGTCGAACGCGACGATCTCGGCGCCCGGGTGCTCGCGGGCGAACGAGAGCGCGATGCGGGATCCGACGAAGCCGGCGCCACCGGTCACGAGGATTCTCACCACGCCACACTACCGCCCCGTGATCGTGGCCGGATGCCCGTTAGGGTCCAGGCGCCGATGGCAGACCCCGCCCCGCCCGCCCCGTCGCCTCCGCTCCCGGCGAACGACGACGGCCGCATCCGCCTGCCCACCGCGTGGCCGTTCCTCGCGGCCGCTCTGATCGCGGTGATGACCTGGCCGGTCTTCTCACTCGGCCCGACGACGGGCCTCGACCCCTCATGGCAGATCGGCCTCCACCTGGCCGCCTCCGACCGCCTCGGGTGGGGTCCCGAGGCGGTCTTCAGCTACGGGCCGCTCGGCTTCCTCGACGTGCCCCAGCTCGTCGCCAACCCCGTCCTCACCGCGCTGGCCGTCGCGTGGACGCTGGCGCTGCAGTTCGCCGTGGCGCTCGGGATCATCCTGGGCGCCCGTCGCAGCCTCCCTCCATGGATCGGGGTGGTCGTCGCGTTCCTCGTCGGCATCCTCGCCTTCGACCACCAGGAGAACCTCGCGCTGGTCGTCGTGATCTGGGCGCTGTTCGCGATCCAGGGCGTCGTGCCGGACCGGGTCGGACGGGTCCTGGTGCCGCTCGCCGGTGTCCTCTGCGGCATCGCCGTGCTCGTCAAGTTCAACGTCGCCGTGCTGACCGTCGTCGCGGCCGGGATCGCCGTCTGGTGGCTCCCCCCGCGCCGTGGGCGCGCGCTGCTCCTGTTCTCCGGCACGCTCGTGGCCACGGTCCTGGTGCTCTGGACGGTGGCAGTCGGGTCGCCGACCGCCATCCCAAACTGGCTGGCCGGCACGATCGACGTCGCGTCCGGCTTCTCGGCGGGGCTGCCGGCCGAGGACGCCGACCGTGGCTGGGAGTACCCGGCGTTCATCCTCCTCGTTGCCGCCATCGCCTACCTCGCATGGCAGTACGGCCCCGCACTCGGTCGCGCCCGGGCTCTGTCGCTGACCGCCGTCGGCGTCGTGACGGCCTTGTCTACTTCAAGCACGGCTTCGTCCGGCACGACTTCGAGCACTCGTCGTTCACCTTCGTGATGCTGCTCGCCGTGCCGACCGCCCTGCTGTGGCGCGGGCGCGCCGGGATGCTGGCCGCCCTCGCGATCCTGGTGGCCGCCGCCTCCGTCGCGCTCGGGGTGTACGCCCAGGCACCTCAACCCGATGTCGCCGACCTGTTCGATCCCCAGGACCGCGCCGTACGGCTCGGGGACCAGATCGCGACGCTCGTGGACCCCGGGCGCCGAGGCGATGAGCGTGCCGAGGCCCGGCGCCGCGCTCGGGACGTACTCCAGGTGCCCGACGAGATGGTGGCGGCGATCGGGCGCGACACGGTCCACGTCGATCCCTACGAGATCTCGGCAGCCTGGGCCTACGGCCTGCGCTGGTCGCCGGCGCCGCCGCTGCAGGGGTACGTGACGTACACGGCCGGCCTCGACGGCCGGGCCGCCGACCGCCTGGCCGACGCCGACGGGCCGCAGTGGATCCTGCGGGAGGAGGTCGCCCGCCTCGACGGCCGAACTCGCGAGACGGAGTCCCCCGGCTACCTGGTCGCCCTCATCTGCAACTACACGGAGCGAGTGTCGAGCCTCCGCTGGACGCTGTTGGAGCACACCCCGGGCCGTTGCTCCGCGCCCCGCCCCCTGGGCATGCGCGAGGCCCCCGCGGGGAGCGCGATCCCGGTCCCCGAGGCCGGCCGCGACGACACCATGGTGGTCGCCGCGCTGCGCATGTCCGCCAGCCCGCTCAGCCGACTGCGCACCCTCCTCTACAAGCCTCGCGCGGTGCCGCTGCTGGTGCTCAACGACGACTACGGCGCCCGTTTCGCGCTGGCCGGTGCCCCCGGGCCGTTCCTGATGCGGATCGCTGCGACGACGGGCTTCAGCGAGTACGCCGGCGGCTTCGGCGCGCGGACGCTGCGGGTGCTCGACACGTCCTCGCGGATCCGGACGACCTTCACCGCGCTGCGGGTCGCTCCACCCGACGCGCCGTCGCGGTCCGTCGATGGATGACGCAGGCTCACGGACGACTCGCGACGCGTGGGCGCGACTGGCGACCCCGGGGCCGATCCTCGCCCTGGTGATCGCGGTCGGCACGCTGATGCGCCTCTACCGCTTCGACGCGCCGATCCTCGACTCCCATGGGTTCCGCCAGACACAGACGGCGAGCATCGTCTGGCTCTGGGAGCGCGACGGCCTCGATCTGCTCTCGTACCGGATCCCCATGTTCGGCGGGGGGCACTGGGTGCTCGAGTTCCCCACCTACGAGGTGCTGGTCTTCGGACTCTCGCGCCCCTTCGGCGGCATCGAGGCGTCGGGCCGCATCGTCTCGATCGCCTCGTACATCTTCGCCACCGTCCTGCTCCACCTCGTCGCCACCCGGTTCACGGGCTCCCGGCGGGCGGGCGTTGCGGCGGCCGCGATCTTCACCCTGCTGCCGGCCACGGTGTTCTACTTCCGTGCCGTGATGATCGATCCGTTCGTGATCGCCACGACACTGCTCGCCGTCTACGCCGCGATCCGACTGGTCGAGCGGTTCACCTGGATCTGGTGGGCGATCTTCACCGCCGCCCTGGCCGTCGCCGTGCTCGGAAAACCCACGATCGTGCTCGCCACAGGCGCGGCCCTCGTGCCGCTGGGCATCCGCGCACTCGCCGCCCCTGGCCGCGGCCTGCGGGAGCGGGGCGCCATCGTCGCGAGCGGCGCGGTCACGCTGGTGTTGCTCGGACTCTGGACCCGTCACGGCGATGACCTCAACCGGGCGTCCCATGGCCTCACGGTCTCGTCGGCGCCGGAGTGGTTCTTCGGCTCGACGTTCACCCGCCAGGCCCTCTGGGACACGGTCATCGGGCGCTTCCGCGACAACCTCCAGCTGGCGGGGGTGATCCTCGTCGCGATCGGACTGATCGCGTGCGTCACACGGGTCCGCACCCCCTACCGCCCTGAGATCGCCGCCACCATCGCCGGTGCGGCGATCTCGATCGGGGTGTTCGCGAACCTCAACACGATCCACGACTACTACCAACTGCCCTACTACGTGCCCCTGAGCATGCTGGCCGGCCTCGGCCTCGCGGTCGCGCACGCCGAGCTCACCCGCTTCACCCGTGTCGGCGCGGCTGTGGCCGCCGCGGGCGTGATCGTCGCGCTCGGCGTCGCGTGGTCGCAGGTGACCTGGGACGGCTACTTCGGTCCCGACGCGGTGGCGTACGCGTATCAGGGCCAAGGCGTCGAGCTCGCCAACGCGACACCCGACGCGCGCCTGATCGTGGTCGAGGAGAACGCCGACGTCTTCGCACCGATGCTCTGGTACGAGTCCCGCCGCATCGGGTGGCGCGTGCGCACGGATGATCTGGCCACGCTGCGGCGTCTGGCGACGACGATCCCCGACCTCGGGGGCATCGTCTTCCTGCGGGGCGCGGCGCCCGAACCGCAGGCGATCGCGGGGGCCGCCGCGGCGAGGGGCTTCCAGCGGACCTGCGAGAGCCCCGGGATGGTGGTGTACACCGCCCCGCGACCTGCCTAGCGGATCCGCTCCAGCTTCGGCTCGTCGACCTGCACCGAGACGACGCGGGGGTCGCCGGATGCGATGGGGCGGGAGGCGGGCCCGGTGTTGTCGATGATCACGTCGCCCTCGGGGCCGTCCATGTCCAGGGTGAGCGCGACGGTGCGCTCCGCGCCGACCTCCACGCGGGTCGTGCCGCCGGGCGCGTGGATCTCGAGGGGGTAGACGGCACCCGGGACGAGGCCACGCGCCCGGAAGGTCATGCGGTAGCGACCCGGTTCGGGGGCGCGCACGGTGATGCGCCCGTCATCGTCCATCCATCGCCAGATCTTCCCGTCGTCCAGCGTCTCGCTGGTCCACCAGCCCTGTCGGCGGAAGATCGGGACGGCGTCCGCGGGCTCGGCCGTGACGCGCCAGACCGCGCTGCCGTCGCGGAAGACACGCTCCACCGCGAAACCCGGTGGCGGGTCCTCCGGGCGCGGGGGGGTCTGACCGATCAGCGCGTAGGCCCAGGGGTTGACCGTGACGAGGTCGACGCCGACGGACGACAGCCACGCGGCAGAGTTCGGCCAGCGAGGGTCGCCGGTCTGGTCGACGAAGTCGTAGCCGATCTGGCCGGGGAAGAGTCCACCGTTGGCGATCCGATGGCCGTGCTCGATCTGCCCGTACATGTAGAAGCGCTCGATCTGCTCGTTGGGCCGTCCGGGCAACTCGAAGACGATCTCGTCGGTGTCACGTTCGCGCAACCACGACCAGGTGGGCACCTCGTCGGCGCTCGCGCCGTTGATCGTCACGGGCTCCGCGCTCGGGAGCGGCAGCGGTGCGGGCAGGTCGAAGACCGTCAGCAGCAGGACCGTCGTCACGATCGACACCCTCACCAGCGGGGTGCGCCCCCGCAGCAGGTACCAGAGCCCCACCGCTCCGGCCACCAGGAGGACCGCCATCACCGGGACGACGAAGCGCGCGAAGACCCGCAGGAAGGGCAGCACCTCGTAGACCAGCTTGGAGGGCATGTCGAACGTGTGCCCGAAGCGGGTCTGCGGACTGGCGAGGCTGAACAGCAGCAACACCGGCACCAGCGGGATCGCGATCAGCGCGGCCGTCCGCCGGATGCCCGAGGGCTCGCCCCCCCGGCGCCACAACGCGACGGCGATCCCGATCAGGGCGAGGGCGATCGTCACGATGCCGACGTAGTTGAGGCGCTCCCCGGAGGGGCTGGGGAACGGGCTGCCGAAAACTTCGTGCCACACCGGGCTGCTGCCGAGCGGGCGCACGTAGTCGGTGGGCTGGGCGCCATAGATCAGGAGCTCGATCTCCTCGCGCTTGAAGACGCTGTCCACGGCTCCGCGGGCCGACGCGAACAGCGCGACGAGCGGCACGCCGACGATCAGGATGCACGCCGTCGCGGCCTCGCCGGCGCGTGCGAAGGCCGGGCGCACGGACCTCGCGCGCAGCACGGAGACGAAACCCCAGATCACGATGACCGCTATCACGATGGCGCACATGACCCCGTAGTAGGGGTTCGTGAGCCACGCGAACAACAGGGCCAGACCGAGCAGACCCGCGCGTCGCCACCCGGGCCGGTCGAGCCAGTGCAACCCTGCCATCAGCACCACGGGGAAGGGTGCCAGCATCACGAGCGGGGGGTGGCCGAGGGCGCGGATGATCTCCTGCGGGAAGATCACGAAGGAGAGGCCCGCCCACGCGGCGGGCGCGACGCCGAGGCCGAGCCAGCGGATCAGTCCGTACATCGACGCGCCCGTCAGCGTGAGGCCGGTCAGCAGCACCACGTTGTAGGCGACGATCGGTGAGGCGATCTTCGCGACCACCCACGCGGGGCCCACGGTGGCGAGCAGCGTCGCGTTGACCGAGCCGGGCAGGGTGCGGCCGAACGGCGCGCTGACCGACTCCTGCAGCGATACGCCCCAGAGTCGCAGGCCGTAGCGCGCGTTGAACCAGAAGTCCCAGACGTAGCCACTGGCGTCGCCTCCGCCACCGGCCCCCACGATGCGCGTGTCGATGTGCCGCACGACAGGCCATGTCATCACCACCGCGAGCAGGGCGAAACCCGCGAGGACCGTCACGGCCTCCGCCGCCGACCGTGATCGCACCCCCCGCCAGATCCTCCCCGCCGCGGCCGACGCCGACGGGACGGACCTCACATCACCTCGTCGCGCTCGCGGTGCGGTTGCCCCGGCACGGGGCCCGCGTCGAGCACCCCGCGCTCGTAGCGGTCGGCCACCACGAACGTCGGGCGTCGTCGCACTTCGTCGTAGACCTTGCCGACGTATTCGCCGACGATGCCCAGGGTCACGAGCTGGACTCCGGCCAGGAAGAGCATGACCACCATGATCGACGCCCAGCCGGGGGCGAGGCCGTCGCCGAAGATGCTGGCGGCCACGACGTAGAGACCGGCGAGCACCGAGAGGCCGGCGGTTGCGAAACCGAGCAGGGTCACGGCGCGCAACGGCAGTTTCGAGAACGAGACGATCGCGTTGAGGGCGCCCGAGGTGCGCGCCGAGAACGTGTACTTGGTCTCGCCCGCGAGGCGCTCGTGCCGCTCGACCTCGACCGCCACCTGGTTGAAGCCCGTGAAGGCACGGAGGCCGGGGAAGTAGCGGTTGTGCTCGGGCATCGCGTTCAGCACGTCGACGGCCCTGCGGCTCATGAGCGAGAAGGGCCCTGCATCCTCGGGCAACTCGATGCTCATCATGCGGCCGGCCAGTCGGTAGAACGACCGGAAGGCGAACCGCAGGACGCGTCCCTCCTTGCGACCGGTACGCACCGCATAGGCGACGTCCGCGCCGCCCTCCCACGCCTGGATCAGTCGCGGGAGCGCCTCGGGGGCATCCTGCAGGTCGGCGTCCATGACGATCACCGCGTCACCGCGGGCATCGCGGATGCCGGCTTCGATCGCCGCCTCGTGTCCGAAGTTGCGCGAGAGTCGCACGCCACGGACATGGCTGTCGCTCGCGGCGAGGTCCTCGATCATCGCCCGCGAGCCGTCGCGGGACCCGTCGTCGACGAGAACGATCTCGTAATCGTGGGGGAGCCCCCCCAGGCCCTCCGTCAGGCGACGGTGGAGCTCCGGGAGCGTCTCGCGCTCGTTGTAGACCGGGACGACGACGGAGATCACGTCACGGCCCTCAGGTGTCGGATCACGCCGCAAGCCTAGCGATGCACCTCGGCGGGGGCGACGCGCGCGGGCCCGTCGCGTGCCCGCGCGCGTCGCTACCCTGCCCGCCATGACGATCGACCACGAGGCGCCCGTCGGCGCCACCCATGGGCCCTGCCGCGTCTGCGGCGCCGACGAGGCGCGCGTCGTCCTCTCCGGCACAGACCACCGCGAGGGCGTCGGGGGCTGGTTCTCGGTCGTCGCCTGCCGGGCGTGCGGGCTCGCCCGCGTCGACCCCTGGCCCGATGATCCGATGGCCTGGTATCCGGACGCATATCAGCAGCACACGGCGCAGACACTGACCGGTCGCGTCGTGGAGGCCGGTGTCCGTCGCACGGCCACCCGTCCCATGGCGCCCGCGTTGCGCGCACTCGTCACGGCGGCGTTGCCCGACGCCGCGATGGGCGGACAGCTCGCTGCCGGCACCCGGCTGCTCGACGTCGGCGCCGGCAACGGCACCGCCGTGCGTGCTCTGCGCGCGGCGGGCGTCGACGCCCACGGGGTCGAGCCCGAGGAGCGCGCCGTCGCGGCCGCGCAGACCGGCGGCGCGCCGACCGTCGTCACGGGAACCCTCGAGGACAACCCGCTCGCCGACATGCGGTGGGACGTCATCCGCATGTACCAGACCCTCGAGCACATGCCCGACCCGGTTGACGCCCTGACCAGGGCTCGTGAGCTGCTCGCGCCGGGTGGCCGGCTGGTCATCGGCGTGCCGAACTTCGGTTCACTTGGCCGTCGCCTCTTCGGTGCGAGTTGGGACGGTCTGGAGCTGCCCCGGCACCTCCATCACTTCACCCCGGCCAGCCTCGGGCAGACCCTCGCGCGCGCCGACCTGGACGTCACGTCGATCCGGACGGTCGCGCTCTTCGGTCTTCTTCCCGCGTCGATCGACGCGCGGACCGCCGGGGGCACCCGCCAGCGCGGGTGGGGGCGGAGCGTCCCCCTGAGGGCGGTGCTCTACCCCGTCGAGCTGCTCGCCGCGGCGCTCGGCATGGGCGACGGGCTACTGGCGGTCGCGCACGCCCGCACCTGAGCCCAGCGCCGCGCGCGGGCTGCGCGCGCGGATGGGGGACATGGCGGGAGGGCCCGCGGTCCTGGCCGCCCTGGTGGCCTGGAACCTCGGCAACTACGTCTTCTTCCTCGTGGCCGGGCGCATGCTCGGCCCGGGTGAGTTCGGGTTGGTGGCGGCGCTCCTGGCGGTGACCGTGATCATCTCGGTGCCCTGCAACGCCCTGCAGTACGGCGTCGCCCGCAGCGTTGCGGCGCCGTCCGCCCCGAACGGCACGGTGCCCGACGCGGTCTACCGCCGCGCGTGGTGGCGGGCCGTGAGCGCCGCCCCGGTCATCGGGCTCCTGGCGGTCGCCGCCGTCGTCGTCGCGTGGACGATCGACGATCACGTCCCGCTCGGGCCCATGCTCCTGACGATCGCGGTCATCCTTCCGATGGGGCCGCTCTTCCTCACCCTCGGGCAGCTCCAGGGTGAGCGTCGGTACGGCCCCTATGCGCTCTCCTTCTCGCTGTGGGGTGCGCCGCGCGTCGTGTTCCTGGTCCCGCTCGCGCTGCTCGGGCTCGGCGCGGCGGCGGGTGTCGGGGCGACGGCGCTGGCGGTGATCACGGCCGCGATCGCAGGGGGTCTGCTGACCGCTGACCGCCTACGACGGGGCGGCCCACCACCTGATCCCGCCGACTGGCGCGTATTCACGGGATCGCTCCCGCCGGTCGTGGTGGGTCTGAGCGCGGTGGCTCTGCTCACGAACCTCGACGTCGTGGCGGCGAAGCTCGCGCTGAGCGGCGACGAGGCCGGCTACTTCGGGGCGGCGGCCGTGCTCGGGAAGGCGGTCATCGTGGTGCCCCAGGCGCTCGCCATCGTGCTGTTGCCGCGCATCACCGAGCGCCGGGCGAGTGGCGCCGACACCGGCCGGGTGCTCGCGCTCGCCACGGCGATCACGCTTGCCGTGGGCGCCGTCGCCGCGCTGATCTGCCTGCCGGCGGCCGACCTGATCACGCGCATCGCGTTCGGCGCCGAGTACACGCCCGGGGCGGGACTGCTCGCGCCGCTCGTGGCGTCGTCGACCCTGCTCGGACTGGCGATACTCCTGGTCACCCACCACACCGCGCGGGGCGCGTACCGCTTCGTCTGGGCCGTCGGCGGCGTGGCCGTGCTGCAGGTCCTCCTGCTCGCCCTCTTCCACGGCAGCGCGGCAGAGATCATCTGGGTGAACATCGTCGCCGGGCTGGCCGTGCTCGTCGTGCACGAGGCCATCCACGGCCGCGACGCCGACGGGATCGTCGGGGGGCTGGCCCGCCTGCTGCGCCGGGCGTGACGCCGGGTCAGCGTCCCGCGGCGGCGCGGAGGCGCGACGCGGCGAGGGCGACCTCGCCGACGGCCCAGACGCCGACGGCGAGCGCCCGGCCGCGCAGGCCCGGACGGTGCTTGCGGATGAACGGCGCCATGGTGCGGAAGTACGCCGAGTCGGCCTCCGCGGGCCGCCGGCCACCCGCGTTGGAGCCGGCCCCGACGTGCACGACCGTCGTCCCCGGCCAGTAGCGGACACGCCAGCCGTGCTCGATGAAGCGCAGGCAGAGGTCGATGTCCTCGGCGTACATGAAGAACTGCTCGTCGAAGCCACCGACCTCGGCCAGGGCGTGCCCCGGCATCAGCATGAAGGCCCCGGTGACGCTCTCGACGTCGCCGGCGCGGTCCTCGGGCACCCACCCCGCGGTGTAGTGCGTGGAGCGCGGGCCGCTCAGCCGCCGGTCGAGGCCCGTGAAGTAGCAGAACGACGACCAGGGGGTGGGGAAACCCCGCTTGCAGCGCCGGTCGAGGTTGCCGTCACGATCGACCAGCCGCGGGGTCAGGACCCCCACGTCGGAGTGCGACCAGAGCTCGTCGAGGCACGCGCGCAGCGCCCCGGGGGGGACGACGGTGTCGGGGTTGAGCGCCAGCACCGCGCGACCGGCGGCGGCGGCGAACCCCATGTTGTTCGCCCGGCCGAAGCCGACGTTGCGGGGCAGCGCCTCGACCCTCACCCACGGGTGCGGCGCCGTCGCCGCGAGCGTGTCGTCGCCTGACGCGTTGTCGTAGAGGAGCACCTCGAGATCGACGTCCGCGCGCTGGGCGGCCAGGCTGTCCAGGCACTCGGCCAGCAGTTCGCGGCAGCGGTACGACACGATCACGATGGTCAGTTCGGCGGGGTCGGTCACGGCGGGCAATGTACCGGGACGCGGCTGTAGCCTTCGCCGCCATGCGGGCCAGCCCCACCACCCTCGACGGCATGCGCCTCGTCGAACCGGTCGTGCACCGTGACGCGCGCGGCTTCTTCCACGAGACGTTCCGCGCCGACCTCCTGCCGGGTCTCGGGGGCGACGAGACGTGGGTGCAGGACAACCACTCGCGGTCGGCGCGCGGCGTGCTGCGCGGCATGCACTTCTCGATCGGGGAGGGTCAGGCGAAGCTGGTGCGGTGCGCACGCGGCCGCATCCTCGACGTCGCCGTCGATATCCGCCGCGGCTCGCCGACCTACGGCCGCTGGGAGGCCGTGACCCTCGATGACGAGAACCTGCGGATGGTCTACCTGCCCGTGGGGTTCGCCCACGGGTTCGTGGTCCTGAGCGAGGTCGCCGACGTGATCTACCGCTGCTCGTCGTATTACGACCCGGCCGTGGAGCGGGGTTTCGCGTGGGACGACCCCGACGTCGCGATCGCGTGGCCGGACCTGCCGATCGAAGTGTCCACGCGGGATTCCGCGGCGCCGCGGCTCGCGGACATCGCGGGTGGGCTCCCCTTCGTCGTCTAGTATCGCCCGCGATCTCGAGGGCGATCACGGGAGGGAGCCCCGTCACAGCTGACGAGGTGGGAACGGGCGGAGTGGGGGAACGGGCTCCGCGAAGTGTCGTGCCGCTGCTCGCCCTCGGCGTGATCGTCAGCGTGGCCGCGATCCTGCTCGCGGTCCGCGGTGTCGATCTCGGCGAGGTCGCATCGGCGATCGGCCATGCCGCGCCACCCGCTCTCGCCATGGGCGCGCTGCTGATGCTCGCGTCATATCCACTCCTGGCCGTGCGGTGGCGCAGCATCGCGATCGACCTCGACCCACCCGGTTCCCCGCAGATGCTCGAGCTGGTGCTGATCGGGGCCGCCGTCAACAACGCGCTACCGGCCCGCCTCGGGGAGGTCGCCCGGTCGGTGGGGCTCGGACGCTCGGCCCAGCGGCCCGTGCTCCAGTCGTTCGGGACGGTCGTGGTCGACCGCGTCGCCGACATCGTGTTCTTCGCCCTCGTCTTCGGCCTCACCGTCGCGTCCTCCCCCACCGACGACTGGGTGCGGTGGGTCGGCATCGGCGGCGCGGTGATCAC
>Ga0105047_10012819_pt1 | contig 13456 bp, 11 predicted proteins | sample MAT04_FD_78384 | JGI IMG/M metagenome (GOLD analysis project Ga0105047, IMG submission 78384) | Freshwater microbial communities from Lake Fryxell liftoff mats and glacier meltwater in Antarctica - MAT-04 (megahit assembly) | ecosystem: Environmental > Aquatic > Freshwater > Ice > Liftoff...
GAAGACTATTTCGTGCGGAGCCAGCCGAATGTGCTGTTTGGTGGAGCATCCACCGGACTCACGCCGGGTTTTACCGTGGGGGCGGCGAACACGGCGGGGTACACGGTGGTGACTAATAAGGCCTCGATGCAGGCGATCAATACGAACACAGCCACGCAGGTTGCGGGGGTTTTTGGAACGGGGGGGACGCTGCCGTACAACTTTGACAACACGGCTTATTCCGGGGTGAGCGCGCTCCCGCGGTTGAGTGAGATGGCCACAACGGCGCTGAATATTTTGGACAACAATGCGAGCGGATTTTTTCTGCTGCTGGAAAACGAATTGACGGATGATGCGGGGCATGGCAACTCGCGGACCAACTCGGTGCATGAGGTTCGGCAGGTGGCGCAGACGGTGGACTCGGTGCTGGCGTGGGCGAACAATCGGCCGCAGGGGCTGTCGGACACGTTGGTGGTGGTGTTGGCGGATCATGAGACGGGGGGGATTTCGTTCAGCGATTATCCGGGGACGGGGACGCTGCCGACGGTGGCATTTTCGACGACTGGGCATTCGAAGACTCCGGTGGGGGTGTACGCGATGGGGGCGAACAGCGAGTTGTTTACGGGGAAGATCGACAACACGCAGATTTCGGCGTTGGCGACGGCGTCGAATGACAATGCGCACACGAAGTATTTTCGCCAAGGGCTTGGCCCAACGCCGGTGACGATGGATACGACGATTCGGCAGATGTCGCCCAGCGATGCGACTTTGGGGACGGCGGCCACGCTGAAGGTGGATGCGGATGATGGCGGCGGGGTGACGCGGGCGCTGATTAAGTTTGCGGAGCTATTCGGGAATGGCCCGGGACAGATACCGCTGAATGCGACGATCACGTCGGCGTATTTGACGGTGCATACGGGGGCGACGACCAACGATGTGTCGCTGCAGGAATTTTCGATTCAGCGGATGAAAATTGATTGGAATGAATCGTCTACGTGGAATACGCTGGTGAACGGGGTGTCGGGGAGTGGTGAAGTGGAGACGACGCCGGATGACAGCGGGCAGATGCCGGACATACTTTCAGAGATGGTGGCGTTTGGGGTGACGGCGTCATTGCAGTCTTGGCTGGCGGACGCGAAATTGGGGATCGACAAGAACTTTGGATGGATGCTGGGCGGGTTGGCGATCGACGGGTGGGTGCTTTTTTCGTCGGAGGCGACGGACATCACGCAGCGCCCGATGCTGAGCGTTTCTTTCACGGTGCCCGAGGCGGCGGCGGTGCCTGAACCTGCCGCGCTGAGCATTCTGGGGCTGGGGATTCCGATTTTGCTGCGGGCACGGCGGCGACGGGGCGCATGAGGAAAGAGGTTCAGGGGAAGAGGTTACGGGGATTATTCCGCTTTCATTTTGCGCAGCATGAGGCGATCGAAGACCACGTCGGACGTGTTCGCGCCCACGCCGATACCGGTTTGTTTTTCCGGCGTCCAGGAATTGGAACTGGTTAAATCCTGGGGATTGCCGGTCCATGTGATGAACGGCTTTTGATTTTCGGTGATGTCGATAGACGCCTTGTCGCCATTGACGCGGACACGAAACACGAAGACGTAGGGCTTGTTATTGACGACGCCGGATTTTCGACGGAGGTCATCGGACTTGTGATTGTCCACGTTTTTGCCAGCGACGATTTCGAGGCCGCTGAGACTGTTGTTCCAGCCGCCGAGGTTGAGATTGGCGCGACTTTGGCCGACGGGAAAGCCGATGTAAACGCCATCGGCGCCACTTTTGCGATTCATGCGGAGGGTCAGCACGTAGGATTCGGGCATGGTGAAGGGGATATTGGCGACGCCAAAGTGGGAGTTTAGCAGGTGGAGCGTCTCATTTACTTTTTGCCATAGTCCGCGGATGACATCGGACTTTTCGGCGCCGGCGGGGATGCCATTGAGGGCGCGCGAGATATTGGCCAGGTCGACGCCGTCGATCCAGTCACCCTCGCCAAACTGGCCGCCGAGCATCATGAAGTCGAGGCGGGTCTGGACTTTTTTCTGGTGGTCCCGGAGGGTCACCACTTGCGCGGGCTTGATCTGCGGATCGTTCATGCAGGCGGCATAGGCGGCGTGAGTGCGGGTGAGGATGGACAACTGCCCGGCGAGGCCGGCCTGATCCATGATGGCGCTGAGGCGTTGGGCGAGCAGTTCTTTTTGGGTGAGAGAAAGGTTGGCGGGGTCCATCGAGGCGAGGGCGGCGAGGGAGGCGATGTCGCCTTGAGTGTCGCCGGCCTGGGCGACGGCGTGGGCGGCGGCGGGGTCATCGAGTTCCAGCAGGAGGTGGGTGGCGAGGGCGGTGCGCGTGGCGGGATCGAGGGGATGGGCCTGGAGTTTGTTTTTCAGTTCATCACGCAGGGCGGCGGCGTCGATCATGGCGGGGAGGCAGGCGAGGCGGTAGGTGAGCACTTCATCTTCGTCGAGCTGGGCGGCTTTCATGCGGGCGGTGAGGCGTTCCTGGGCGGCGGCGGCCTGGGCGCGGGTGAAGATGCCGGCGCGGGCGGCGGTGGCCGCTTCGGTGACTTCGAGGGCGATGGCGGTGCGTTCAATTTCGGTAATCGCGGAAGTTGCAGCGGAGGCGGTGCTTTCCCAGAGGGCATTTTTGGCGATGGTTTCGAGAAGGGGAATGGCGGTGGTGCCGCGGGTCGCGATGATTTCGATGGCCATGCGTTGGCGGGCATCGAGGGAACCTTCGGGGACTTTGGTGGTCTTTATTTTGTCGAGGATGCCTTGCAGACGCAGCTTGGATTCGGCGGCGGGTTTGGCGGCCAGGGCTTTTTGGAGGGTTTTTTCCGCGGGTTTTCCGAAGTTGATCAGGGCTTCCTGGGCGGCGGCGCGCACGCGGTATTCGTGGGCATCGAGCCGGGCAATGATTTCCTGAATCGCTTTTTCATCGGGCATGGCGGTGAGTTTGTCCGCGAGGACCTGCGCGGCGGCGGCACCTCCGTCGAGCAATTTTTGGCGCGCGGCATTGTCCTTGGGAAGGGCCTCGTAACACTTGGCGTAGTCGACCTCGGCCGCGCACGCGGAGGCGGATGCGCAGGCAATCACGGCGACAGCCATGCTTCGGGAAAGATTGGGCATCTGGTGTTCTCCTGTTATTGCGCCAGCATCATGCTACTTGGCCAGGGTCAAAATGTATAAGGTTCCGGACTGCGTTCCGCCGGAAAAATTTCGTCCGTGCAGGTTTTCGGTACGGACTTTGAAGCCGTACTCCAGCGCGTGGAGGGGGAAATCTTCGGCACTGGTGCGGAGGGGGTCGCTCACCCAGGCGACGCCGCCCGGGGCGAGCAGGGCTTTGATGGCGGAGAGCAGGAGCGGATGGAGCCGCCGCTCGTAGAGGACATCCGAGGCGATGACCCAGGGAAATTTTTCTTCCAGCGGGGCACGCCAATCCATGGGGAGGGCGCAGACGCGTTCGGTGGGGACGCCGTTGCGCAGGGCGTTGTGCTCGGCAAAGAGGACGGCTTCGGCATCGTAGTCGGTGAAGGTGACGTGCCAGCCGCGGCGGCCGGCGAGGATTCCGGTGGTGCCCAGGCCGCAGCCGAGTTCGATGCAGCGTGCGTCTTGGGCCGGGGGCGTGGGCGGAGTGTCGGTGCCGTGGAGGATGCGTTCGGCGAGCATCAAGCCGCTGGGCCAGATGATGGGCCAGTAGGGCATGTAGTTGTCGGCCTTGTGGCGGGCCTCGGTGGCGGGGTCGCTCAGGAGCGCATCGGGATCGACGGGGGCGACGAGGTCGATGGTGAGGTCGCCGACATCCAGGCGATGAATGCGGGTGGGAAAACGTGCTGCGAGCGGCGCAAGAGCGGACATCGGAAGCTTTCTCGAAAACGAATGCGGCGGTGCGTCAAGATGCTCCTCGCGCACCCGCCGCAGTGTACCACTCACGCAGCCGCGCGTCCCCCCTGGAGGCGGGTCTCCCAAACAGGTGATTTTCGCCGGGGCGTCACACCCGCCCGTGAATATATTCCTGCAAATAATGAATTTCGGCATCGAGCCCGTCGGCGTACCAGGCGTTCACATCGCCGATGGAGACCAGCCCCAGCAGCCGCCCCATGTCATCGCACACCGGCAGATGGCGAATCCGCCGCATTTTCATGACCGCGCCGACCTCATCGATATCCGTTTCGGGTTTGGCGTAGGCGACATCGGTGGTCATGACTTCTTCGACCAGGGTGGCGGCCGGATCGCGTTGTTCGCCGAGCACGCGCGTCAGGACGTCGCGCTCGGTAAACATCCCAACCACTCGATCGTCCACTGTTACGACCACGGCACCGATCTTGTGGCGGTTCATGCGTTCGACCGACTCGAGCACCGTTTCCGAGGGGGCGATGCAACAGACAAAATTTCCCTTACGTTCCAACAGGCTTGCGACATTGGCCATGCGAGCACCTTTCAGAAGGGCGGGTTTTCGATTCAATTTTGACGCGTCCAAAACGCGCATTCAGCTTTATATTGGAACCATATACATGCCCCTGCGGGCAAAGCAACAAAGTGATTTAATTAACAATCTATTTATCGTTTGGAGGGCTTGTTGGGGTCTACCTGCTACCCGGACTCGCCTCCTCCGTGGCCGGCGTTTCCGGGGTGGACACTTGCGGGAAAGCCAGATATTCGCCCATATTTTCCGCAGTTTTCTTCCCGACGCCGGGCACACGCTCGACATCGGCCAGGCGTAAGAAGACGCGGCCGTCCTCAGCCATTTCCCGCCGCGCTGCGCGATACTTGACCAGGGCCTCGGCCGTTTTGACGCCCACGCCCGGGATGCGTGCGAGTTCCTCCGCGGTGGCCTGATTGGGATCCACCAGGCGCGGCAACGTCGCCACCACCGCGTGTCCATCCGGGCCGCGCACCACCACGACGCCATCATCCAGCCGCATCGGCCGCCGCACATAGTGATAAATCAGAAGCCCCAGCAAACCCGCCAACAAAAGGCCGAGCCCCAGGCGATGCCCGCGGGTAAAGCCCCAGCATTCCCCCGCCGCCGCGTCGTCTTCACCAGGTTCTTCCGGATAGCTGCCCATCGCGTTGTTCCATTACGACCGCCCTTGAGGAGTCCCCGAACCGGGCGGCGTCGGTGTAGGTGCGGTGCCACTGCCGCCCGCCGGTGCCGCGCCCGAGGCACCCGGTTTGGGCGTCTGGCGAAAACTCATCACTGCCCGCCGCAAACTGGTCCACGACTTCAGCGCCTGCTTCGGGACCAGTTCGGCGGTCGCCATTCCGCCGTGGGGCATGGACTGCGACTTGGCCGGGGAATCGATCAGATCCTGCCAGCAGATGGCTTCGACAAACGGTCGGCTCAGCGCGATATCGGTGATGGCCTCGAGCCATTTGGCCTGCAGCGCCTCGGACCAGGGCTTGCGCCACAACCCCCCCGCCGTGTTCGCTTCCAGCGGCGACCCCGGAAAGCTGCTGGGGACCTGCAAACCGCTGATCATCACCGGCTTGCCCAAGGCGGCGAAACGATCGATCAAGCAACTGACTTGGAACAGATCGCGTTGCCAGCATCCTTCGCGCGGCGTGCCAAAACGCAGTTGCACGCCGAACACATCAAACTGAATGCCGCTCTGCACGATCATTTCGGCATAGAGCATGGGGGGGATGCTGCGTTGATTGTTGGCGTAGTACTCGCCCCAGGGTTGGGTCAGCTCGATCATCGTGCGGGCCGAGGGATTGATCTTTTTCACCAGCCCCACCGCCATACGGGTCAGGTCCATCAGTTGATCGAAGGTAAAGGTAAACTGCGCGTTCACATGCAAACCGCTGATCACATTCCACAATGCCACCGCGCTGCCGTAGCGCGTCACCACGCGGTCAATATGCTCGTACAAAAGGTCGCGCACCGTTTCGTAGTCGTGCTCCCAGATGTAGAGCCAGTCGGGAATGGAAACTTCATTGAATTGCGCCAGCGGGCCGACCACGGCGGGTATGCGGGCCCGCCGCAGAAAATCCATCCACTCATCGCTTTGCACCCAGGAGAACTGCTGCTCCTGCGGTTCGATTGTTTTCCACCACATCGGCAAGCGCACGAAATCCGCGTTGGGCAGCAGCAGTCGGCGATAGGCTTCGGTCGCGATCGTGGGTTCCACGCGGCAGCCAAACGCCCCGCGCGGGAAATTCTTCGTGCTGATCCGCCGCTGCAAGAGCAAATCGGCGTGCGTTAACGCGGCCTGCTCGGACAGCGGCAAAGCGATTTGCAGACATTTGTCGGCATACTCGCTGGCCTTGGCAGGGTCATCCATGTGCATGATCGCTTCGAGCAGGAGATCGCGGCACTCGAGCGCCTTCTCGTTGACGACCTGCGCTTCGGCAATATCAAACAGTCCCCAGTCTTCGCGCTTCTGCATCAACTTCATCACGCGCCCGCGGGCCAGTTCAACGTTCAACACGTAGGGCTCGTCGCGCTCGGGGAGGCGCGTCGTTTCGAGCATCACGGTGCCGAAGCTGATTGTGTCCCACATGATGGTGAGTGCCGCCGGCCCCGCCGCCCGCTTGCGGCACTGGATTTCGCCATGGGTGTAGGCAAATTCGCCGCGGATCGGCACATTGTCCGAGCCAGCGAGGTACGCGGTGGACAGATCCACATCACGGGGCGCCTCGCCGTCACGGAAAACTCGAAATCGCAGCATCACGGAGGTCCGAAGTGCAGGGGAAAAACCATATCGTCGCCCGCGCACGCTGCGCCGCAACCGGTGTCGCGCGATTATACGAAGCCCGCCCACTCCGTCAAAGTCGGCAGCTCCCTCGCGCGACCCTTTCCCCACTCAGCGCCCGCCCCGCTCCTCATCTTCCATATCGCTCAAATAGGTCAACGTGCGTTCCAGATCGTTCTTCAAATGACGTATCCGGAGCAGGCTCTTCACCCGCGTCAGCAATTCCAGTTTGTTGATCGGCTTGGTCAAAAAATCATCGGTTCCGGATTCCACGCCGCGTTCGATGTCGCCCAGCTCATTTAACGCCGTCACCATCAGGATCGGAATATCACGTGTCTTGGGGTCGGCCTTCAAGCGGCGGCAGACTTCGAACCCGCTCATTCGGGGCATCATGATGTCCAGCAAGATCAAATCCGGTTTTACCACCGGCACCTTCTCCAACGCATCGATGCCGTCGACGGCCACAAACACCGAACACGCGAGCGTCTCCAGGTAGGCCTGCATCAACTCCACATTTTGCGGGTTGTCATCCACCACCAATACGGTGCTGGTGGGCAAATGCGTGTCATGACTGCTCGGCGGCTTCTGCTCGGTGGGCAACCCCATGGCAACTCCTTCCAAATCGCGTCCATGCGCGACCGGAAGTGTACCACACCCCGCGCGCCTTTTCAGCGTGCGGCGGCGATGGCGGGCGCCGACGAGTTGAGCATTGAACCGGCGATCAGCCCAGCGCGTCAGGGTTGCGTGCCGCGTCGGCCAGCATCCGGCGCGTCTGCAACCGCGACTGTTTGCGTTTGGCGTAACGGGTATTCCCTATTCCAATTTTGTGTGATCGAACCTTGGCGCCGGAAGTGCGACGATGAGGCATGGCGAATTCTCCATTCCTGACCGGGAACAATAAATATCTGCCCGCTTCCTGTCTCCGCATTTTCACTGTTGTATGGTTTACAATTCTCCTGGCGGACATGCAACAAAAATCCGCCGCGTTCGAGGCAAAATCAAAAAAAACGTTCCCTTGCGGTTACTTCCCCCGGTTGACGCGTTGGGCAAAAAATCTGTCGTTTATAAATTGATAATCTCCAAGCTGCGGCGATAATCATGAAAGCACCGCGGCTTTGTGGCACCTGTCTTCAGACCCGCTTTTCTTAACTCAAAGGATCTCCTCATGAAAATCCGCACTCTTCGCACTCTTTCCGCACTGGCGATCGTCGCCCTGCTCTCGGCCTCCGTCCGCGCCGCCGAACCGGCGGTCCTGGCGGAAATCCCCGACGATGTCTCGGCCGCCCTGGTCATCCCCAATGTCAAAACTGCTTCCACCCATATCGCCAACCTCGGCACCCGGCTCAGCTTGCCCGTCCCGCCGGATCCCGTGGGCGCGGTGCTTCGCAAATTGCGCATCACGAAGGGCTTTGATCCCGCCGGATCGGCCGCTCTGGTCATTCTCAAACCCCTCGAGAAAAAAGCCGATGACGCCAACGAAGAACCCCTTCCGCCGCCCTTCCTATTGGTCCTCCCCACCACCGACGCCAAGGCTCTTCTCGAGCCGTTTACCCCCGCCGACGCCGACAAAGAGGGCATCAGCGAAGTCACCATGCCCGATTCGCCCACCGATATCGGTTACGCCGCCACGGTCGGTAAATTCGTGGTGCTGGCCCAGCAGCGTGATGTGCTGGCGCGCTTCCTCATCAAGAAACAGGGCCTGAACAAGACCCTCGGCGCGGACGCCCTCAAAGCGTATGACACCTCCGATTTTGTTCTGTACGCCAACATCCCCTCCATGGCCAAGGCGGGTCTCGAAGCCCTCGAGAAGAAGCAGCAGGAAACGATCGGCATGATGGAAATGGTGGATGCCAACAGCGTGGGCAATGACATTGCCTCGGCCATGCGTCACTTCCAAGTCAACCAGGCCTTCTCCGCGTTCAAGAGCGTGCTCTCGGATGCCAACACCGGACTGGTGACCGTGAAAATTTCTGATGCGGGCGTCAGTCTCGGCCTCGTCGGGCAGTTCAAGAGTGACTCGCCCAGCGGCAAATTCCTGCTGGCCCAGAAAGCCGTCCAGCCGCCGACCCTCGTGGGGCTGCCCACCGGTTCCATCGCTGCGGCTGGTGCCATGGCGTGGGACAGCAAATCCATGACGGCCCAATTCGTTGAGCGGTTCGACCTGTTTCTGAAAGAACCCGCACTTGCCAAGCTGCCCAAACTGCCGGAATACAAGAAGGCCTTGGACCAGTACGGGCAAACTTTCGCCCTGACCAAGTCGGTCAACTTCGTGCTGTTTGAGACGCCCGCTGCGGGCAAAAAAGGATGGCTCAACGGTGCCGCGGTGATCGATACCACGGATTCCGCCGCTTACCTGAAATTGGTCGATCAACTTCTGGCCGGCCCCCTGGGCACTGAAACCGGCGATGCCGACATCATTTCCGCGGTCAAGATCACCAAGGATGCCGTCACCCAGGACGGCGTGAAGCTGATGAAAGTCGTCAAGACTTTCTCTTTGCGTGAAGAAACCGCCGACAATCCCGTTTCGCAAACCGCCAAGCACACCATGACGGCCATGCAGTCGATGTATGGCGAAGGCGGAGTGGTCACGTATCTGGGCGCGATCGGCAACAAGGTCATCATGATCGTCGGCAGCGATGGCAAGACCCTCACCAGCGCGATCGAAGCGGTCAAGAAGAATTCCGATGCCTTGGCGCTTGATGCCAAGATCAAGGGCGTCGAAAAGCAGCTCGCCCCCAACAGCCTCGCGACCATGTATGTCTCGCTCGACAAATGGCTGCCCCTGCTTGAAGCGGTAGTGTTCAAAACCCTCGGCCTGCCGGAAGCCCCGCCGGCCCCCGAAGAGGCTGCGGAACCCGCCGCCACTGCTCCCCAGCCCTCGAAGCCCATGGTGATCTCGGTCGGTGTGACCGGCCCGACGCTGACGGTGGAAACGCACATGCCCACTTCCTCCATCCTCGACATCATCAAATGGGGCAACAACCTGCAGGAGCGATTCCGCGGCGGCATGTAACACGGTGCAACAAATCGAATAGACGCATCGCTGCGAAGCGATCCCCGCCAACGACCCCCGCTGAGCCGCATCAGAAAATGCGGCTCAGCTATTTTTGCCCGACCGGATTATCGAAAGTTGAAAAGCGAAATTAAAAAAATCGCGGTGGGTCGTCCGCGCGTCCTCCGTCGCTCTGTAGTTCTGTGCTGAACTGTCGTTATTGTCCAGCCGGCGCAATCAGTCAGCCCTACGACACCGCATAGAAAAACCGCTCGGCCACGATCTTGCCGTTCTTCACCTGGTAGAGCGCGATCTCCTTCATGGGCGTTCGCTTCTGAGTTGCTTTGGCGGTCGAGTCGATGGTCAGCAGGACGGAAAACCAATCATCCGCCACCAGCGGATCCGAGGCACCGCACGCATGCACGATATTGTTCTGCATCCACCATTCCGATTTTCCCCGCACCGTCACCTTGCCGCTGATTTCCGCGGGCATATTCGGCATCGACATCAGCTCCGTCGAAACGATGTTGTCATCGTAAAGCTCATCTATCGCCTGCAGAAATTTGCCATCCCGGCACAGCTCCACGAGACGGGCGGCCACGTGTTGAATGGTCATGATTTGCTCCTTTATCAAAGACCGCAATCATTCCACCGCGCCGCCGGACACCTTTCAAGCAAAAAGAAAAACGACGAAACAATTTAGCGAAGGGTTAGGGTGCAAGGCCGTACGTGAAAACTCTCCGGCCGGGACGACCTTGCACAAAAAAGAATTTCGCATACCGTCCTGTCAGTACTCAAGCACGTCGCAGCCCTCGTCCTTCCCACGGAGAATTTCATGCACGCGCCCGAATATGATCTGCTCAAAAAGAATCTGGCCCGCGGATGGAACACCTGGAACGTTCGCAGCGTCATGTCCCACGTCCTTCTGCCCGCCGGCCTCGCCCTCAACCTGGCCATTCAGGAATATGCCTCCGGCGCCTACCTTAAGGAAGCCCTCATCGGACGCCAGGGCAAAGACGATGAAGCCATCCACCCTGGCCTGCGCAGCTACGACGGCTCGTACACGGAGCTTCAGCTCACGTGGCGCACCATCGTCCTAGAGGTCCAATCCACCACCGACGGTGACGACCTCCTTCTCCTCATCACCCCCAAGGCCAATCAACTCAAGCCCTGCACCCTGGTCCTCGAAACGGGCTTCCTCTGGAATCGCCCGGGCTACTTCCACCATTCACCCACGGCGCCCGGCACTATCACCGCGTCCTTTCAGTCCTCCTCCGTAACGCTCTTTTCCAGCGGCACACCGGTTTTCATTCCACATGCCGCCACGCAGTCGCCCTACATTGCGGTCAGCGGGCATGAGCCGGTCGCTTTTTCCACCGGCAAAAAACGCACTGTCGCGGAAGCCCAGCAGCTTCTCGCGGCACGCCGCGAGGCACTCATCGCGGCGCGGGCCCATGCGGGCGAGCTGGCGGAGGTTTATGCCGCCACGCAAACTTGTCTCGCCTGGGACACGATCTACGACCCCTCGGAAGATCGCGTCATCAGCCCGGTCAGCCGCGTTTGGTCCGTCGGATCCGGCGGCTTTGTCCTCTTCTGCTGGGATAATTATTTCGCCGGCTACATTGCGGCGCTGGAAAATCGCGCGATTGCCTATTCCAACGTCATTGAAATCACCCGCACTGTCACCGACGACGGCTTTGTGCCCAACTACACCAACGGCTCGGGCCTCAAAAGTCTCGACCGCTCCCAACCCTGCGTCGGCAGCCTCATGGTGCGCGAACTCTATCGCAAGTTCCGCGAAAAATGGCTGCTGGAAATGCTGTTCGAGGCATTGCTGCGCTGGAACCGCTGGTGGCATGTCCACCGGCGCTCCGGAAATCTCCTCGCGTGGGGATCCACGCCGTTTAAGCCGCGCCTCGGCAATTTCTGGGAGACCACCGGCGTCAACGAAACCTACGGCGCGGCCCTTGAATCCGGCCTCGACAACTCGCCCATGTACGATGAAATTCCCTTCAACAAAACGACGCATCTGCTCGAGCTTCATGACGTCGGGCTTAACTCGCTCTACGTCGCCGACTGCGATGCGCTGGCCGATATCGCCGACGTGCTGGGCCGCACGGCGGAATCCGCAGAGCTGCGCGCCCGGGGTGGTGCCTATCGCGCCGCGCTGGCCGACCTGTGGGACGATTCGTTCGGGGTGTTCCTCAACCGCCGCACCGACACCGGCGAATTCTCCAAGCGGCTCTCGCCCACGCACTTCTACCCGCTGCTCGCCAAGGCCGCCTCACCGGTGCAGGCGGAGCGCATCATCAATGAACATTTTATGAACGCGGTCGAGTTTTTCGGGCCGCACATGCTCCCTTCCATCGCCCGCAACGATCCGCGTTATCCGGAGCAGGATTACTGGCGCGGCCGTATCTGGGCGCCGATGAATTTCCTCGTCTATCTCGGCCTGCGCAACTACCCACTTGCCGAAAGCCGCACCCTGCTCGCCACGCGCTCGATGGAATTGCTTATGCACGAATGGCGAGCGCACGGACATGTGCATGAAAATTACGGCGGCGACTCGGGCCTCGGGTGCGACAAGCCTAACTCCGACCGCTTCTACCACTGGGGCGCGCTGCTGGGCACAATCGGGCTCATCGAAGCCGGGCATTATGCCCCGCCCGAAGGGGCGCTTTAGGCCTAGGCGAATTTCCACAATAACGCCACGCCATTGGGTGTCGGGTGAATGTTGCGAGCATTGAAAGGGGTCTCCTCTATCGAGCCCATGAGAACGCGAGGTGGAGTGACGCGTCATGCGTTTTTCGCCTGATTTGCCGTCGGCGCAACCACCGAGCATAATTTTAAATGCGTGAGTTACCTGCAACCTTGAATTGGACCCACTCGCATGACTCAGCCAATACCGTCTCTGGAATACCAGACACCGCAGAAAGTTCCTGCAAACTCGCTAAACATTTCGGCGATCGCGTTGATCATTACCGGCGGGCTCACGCTCATTTGTATTGGTCTTGACCTGATAAGCAAGCTGTTGATGCCGAGGGGCAGTGGTCTCGCCTTCAATTTCGGCCTACACATCGGGCCACCCGAAACCACGATCTTGTTTAACGCCATCGCCGTGCCGCTCACCATTCTCATGATCATCGGCGCGGTACACATGCTGAAAAAAACAATTACACATGGGCCTGCACGGGTGCCATCCTCGCGATGATTCCCGCCACCGCATGGTGCTGCTGCATCTTCACGCTGCCGTTCGGCATTTGGGCAATTATCCTGATTAACAAGCCAGGGGTGAAAGCCTCGTTTACGACTGGTCCTGGTTCATCGTCGTCTCTGTCGCAATAGATGTGGTCGTGTTCTCGTTTGCCCTGGTGCCGTATACTTCCTCCCCATGCTCCTGCACGACCCAAGGCAATTTCCCCCTGCGTTCCACGGCACCGTGCTGTGCATTGGCAATTTTGACGGAGTTCATCTGGGTCACGCACAGATGCTCTCCACGGCGCGGAGTCTGGCCACGCTGCAGAAGCGCCCATTTACGATCATGACCTTTGATCCGCATCCAGCGGTGATTTTGCGGCCGCAAGCGCTGCGACCGGCGCTGACGGTTCCGGCACAACGGGCGTCCCTGCTGCAGGATTTCCAGCCAGACGCTTTGCTGGTCATCCCGACCACTTCTGAATTTCTGCGTATGCCGGCCGAAGATTTTGTCGCGGGCATTATTGATGCGTCCCTCCATGCTTCGCTAATTGTTGAAGGTCCGACGTTTACTTTCGGAATGGGCGCTGGGGGCA
>Ga0105047_10012820_pt1 | contig 13456 bp, 16 predicted proteins | sample MAT04_FD_78384 | JGI IMG/M metagenome (GOLD analysis project Ga0105047, IMG submission 78384) | Freshwater microbial communities from Lake Fryxell liftoff mats and glacier meltwater in Antarctica - MAT-04 (megahit assembly) | ecosystem: Environmental > Aquatic > Freshwater > Ice > Liftoff...
AGGTTGCGTGATTTGAGGTAGTTTGCTTTGCTATTCATCGCGTTTGTCATTTCGACCATAGGGATAAATCACATTCCGCTGCTCTTTTTACTGATTATCATTTAAATTTTCCTTCGTCGAAATGACAAAGTACGATTAAAACCCATTTTTATAAGTGCCTTGTTTGTCATTTCGAAAATTCCCTTTGTCATTTTGATCAAAGGGAGAGATCGCATTACAAAACTCTCCTCATACAATCAAAGACATTCTATGTTAAATCCACAATTAGGCTTTCATTCTTACTACGTATACATTATCACAAACAAATATCGCTATAAATTCAGTATTGCAATGACTAATAATTTGAAAGTTAGATCAAGTCAACATCACGAAAATTTAGTTTCAGGGCATAAAACTATTGCTTCGAAATATCATCTGGAGATTTTAGTTTACTATGAAAAATTCACTTGGGTTGAAGAGGCTATTTCGCGTGAAAAAGAATTGAAAAAGTGGAGAGAAAAAAAGTTGAATTTAATAGCCGAGCTTATTCCAACATTTGAGTGTATAAATTCCTATTTTGAGGATGTTCTGCGCTGAGTGTTATGTGATTTCTCCTTCGTCGAAATGCCAAGGGACGGATATATAATTAACTAATTGTTATGCGATTTCACAAGTAATTAATACTCTTTCAACTCAAATTTCTCGCCATCAAAAACACCATACGTAAAATAACCAATCCAATCGCCTAGGTTAACGTATTCTGAATTTTCTCCAACTTTTACGACCATTGGTAAGTGTCTGTGTCCAAATATAAGGTAGTTATACTGCTTAGTTTCGAGTTTGCGTTTGGCATATAGTATAAGCCATTCGTTTTCTTCGCCAAGGAATTTCACATCGGCATCGCCCGAAATCAATTTGTTTTTTACTGAAAGGTGTTGTGCCAATTTTACGCCAATATCAGGATGCAACCACCGATAAAGCCATTTTGAAAACGGATTGGTAAACACTTTCTTCATTCTTTTATAGCCTTTGTCGCCTGGTCCTTTTCCGTCGCCATGGCCAATTAAGAATGTTTTTCCGTTAAATTCATATTCCTGATTGTCGTGATAAACGGGAATATTAAGTTCTTTTTCGAAATAATCACCCATCCACAAATCGTGGTTCCCTACAAAGAAATAAATTGGGATTCCGCTGTCACGGATTTCAGCAAGTTTACCAAGAACCCTCACAAAACCTTTGGGAACAACGGTTTTATATTCGAACCAAAAATCAAATAAGTCACCCAATAGAAAAATAGCTGCTGCATCTTTCTTTACTTCATCAAGCCAAGCTACAAACTTTTGTTCTCGCGGAAAACTGGCTTCGGGCGTTGGTGCACCAAAGTGTTGATCGGAGGCAAAATATATTTTTTTGTTGGGAGAAATAGTCATTAATCGTTTAGATTATTCGTTATCTGAAGCATACCATTCGGCGAAAGAAGTTTCTGTTTCTTGCAGTTTGAGTGAATGTAAATTGATGTCATTGGGTAAGCGACTTTGAATTTTCTGGGCAAAATCGATAACCATTTGTTCGCTTGTTGGTTGATAATCGACTAAAATTACATGATGCCCACGGTTTTTTAATTCGGCTGCTAATTCAACGTGTGGTGTGTTCTTGTTGAAAACAGTGGCGTGATCAAAAATATCTACGATTTCTTCTTTAACGATTTTCTTTAGATCGGAAAAGTCTATTACCATTCCAAATTTTACATTATTGCTATCCGAAATCGGTTGACCAATAACTGTAACCGAAAGTTTATAGCTGTGTCCGTGCACATTTTTGCATTTACCATCATAGCCATAAAGCGCGTGTCCGGTTTCGAAAGAAAATTGTTTTGTGATTCTAATATTACTCATGCTATTGGATTTATTGCAAAGGTACTTACTTTTTAAATTGGCTTAACGCTAGTTTGGTAAAATCAGATAGTACTAATTTTCCCGATATTGCAGCTCGTTCGTATAAAAGTGTACCCCATTTATCAGTGCCTTCCCAAAATACTTTTTTCATTTCTGACAAAGCTTCCTCATTATAAGATGCTAATTTTTCAGACAAATGTAGCACCGCGTCATGTACTTCGTCCATACTATCAAAAAGGTCAGCATACAAACCTTTGGCTACAGCCCAATCAGCAGTTTGCCAAGTAGTAGGTTGCAACGCCATTTCAGCCATGGCCGTTTTACCAATTTTTCGTGAAACTGCGGGTTCAATCACAAAAGGACCAATTCCAATCGCGATTTCGGATAATTTAATAGAAGCATCTTGATAAGCAAAAGCAATATCACAAGCTGCAATCAATCCAACACCGCCACCAACAGCTTTTCCTTGAACTTTTCCAATGATGATTTTAGAGCAAGTGCGCATTGAATTTATCACATCGGCAAAACCCGAAAAGAATTTTGTGCCTTGTTCTAAATTAGTTACTGACAGCAATTCATCAAACGAAGCGCCTGAACAAAAGGTTTTACCTTCGCTTTGCAGCACAATTATTGTAACCTCTTGATTCGTTGAAAGCGTCTTTAATTCAACAGTAAGTTTTTGTAATAATTCACTAGGAAACGAATTGCTTGCTGGATGGCTAAAAGTAATTGTTGCAATTTTATTTTGAATAAGTGTGGCAATACTGCCTTGGTCAGAAGTTATCATAACATTAGTATTAAAAGCGCAAATTTATGAAAAAAAGAACGCTGCTTGAAACGCAATATTTTTGCATTTTTTTTATATTATGGATTGTTATTTTTTAGTGCTAAAATTAATTTTCATGCAACCTGTTAGCAAAACTCGTTCTGGTCGTATTATTTAACTCCTATAATTTTTTCTATCATCAAAAATTTAGGTTTGCCCTAATGCAACATTTTAATACGATAGAAAATGGTCATGGACCTCAACTTATAAATAAAAAAAAAGCTGCCTTTTTCAGACAGCCTCCTACATCTATTCAGGATCCTTCATTTTAAAAGTATCCATAAAAGCGGTGGTATAATTTCCGGCTACATAAGCTGGTTCGTCCATCAGTTGTCTGTGAAAAGGGATTGTGGTTTTTATTCCTTCTATAACAAATTCGTCTAATGCACGCTTCATTTTATTGATAGCTTCTTCTCTGGTTTGTGCTGTTGTAATTAACTTAGCAATCATTGAATCATAGTTTGGCGGAATTGTATATCCTGCATAAACATGGGTATCCAGACGAACCCCGTGACCGCCCGGAGAATGTAAGGTAGTAATTTTTCCTGGCGATGGTCTGAAGTCGTTATAAGGATCTTCAGCATTAATACGACATTCTATAGCGTGCAATTGTGGCAAATAATTTTTACCCGAAATTGGAACGCCTGCTGCAACTAAAATTTGCTCCCGAATCAAATCATAATCAATAACTTGTTCCGTTATTGGATGCTCTACTTGAATACGGGTATTCATTTCCATAAAATAAAAATTTCTGTGTTTATCTACAAGAAATTCAACTGTACCTGCGCCTTCATATTTAATAAACTCGGCAGCCTTAACCGCAGCTTCGCCCATATTGTGACGCAATTCGTCAGTCATAAATGGCGAGGGAGTTTCCTCTGTTAATTTTTGGTGACGACGTTGTACTGAGCAATCTCTTTCAGATAAGTGACATGCTTTGCCGTATGAGTCTCCAACAACTTGTATTTCGATATGTCTTGGTTCTTCAATTAATTTTTCCAAATACATTCCGTCATTTCCAAATGCGGCAGCTGATTCTTGACGTGCACTTTCCCATGCTTTCAATAAATCTTCTTCTTTCCAAACGGCGCGCATTCCTTTTCCGCCACCACCAGCAGTTGCTTTCAACATTACCGGAAAGCCCATGGCTTTAGATAATTCTAATGCTTGTTCATACGATTCTAATAATCCTTCTGAACCGGGAACGCAAGGAACTCCAGCCGCTTTCATAGTTGCTTTTGCCGATGCTTTATCTCCCATTCTGTCAATCATTTCGGGCGAAGCACCAATAAATTTGATACCATGCTCTTGACAAATTTTAGAAAATTTAGCATTTTCAGATAGGAAACCATAGCCTGGGTGAATTGCATCTGCATTTGTTATTTCTGCCGCGGCTATAATATTGGACATTTTTAAGTAGGATAAGCTACTTGGTGGAGGTCCAATGCAAACCGCTTCGTCTGCAAATTTTACGTGTAAACTTTCTGCATCTGCAGTAGAATAAACCGCTACCGTTTTGATGCCCATTTCACGACAGGTTCTTATTACACGAAGTGCAATTTCGCCTCTATTGGCAATTAGTATTTTTTTAAACATCTTTTCTATTATTTTAAATTATAAATTATAAATTTTAAATGATTTATTGAACCATGAATTAATTCATAATTCAAAATTTAAAATTTAAAATAACTATGATGGATCAACTAAGAATAAGGGTTGGTCAAATTCAACTGGTGACATATCGTCAACTAAAACTTTAACTATTTTTCCAGAAATTTCAGCTTCGATTTCGTTGAATAATTTCATTGCTTCAACTACACATAGAACATCGCCTTTGCTAATAGTAGTTCCAACTTCAACAAATACTGCTTTATCTGGTGATGGTTTGCGGTAGAATGTTCCAATCATTGGAGATTTTATTGTTACATATTTGGAATTCTCGTCAGGAGCTGTAACTACTGGATTAACAGGTGCAAGAGGAGCTGGAGTAGCAGACATTACCTGTTGCATCGGAGCTTGTTGTACATAGGTAATATCTGGTGAATTTCCTTCTAGTGTTGTTCTGATTGTAATTTTTATTTCTCCAGTTTCCAGTTTTACTTCCGCAACTCCTGAATTGGATACAAATTTAATTAGGTTTTGAATTTCTTTTAAATCCATGATTTGTTTTTTTAGTTAGTTTATTGTTTGTTGTATGCCCATTTTAAGTAGATAGCACCCCAAGTGAATCCGCCACCAAATGCTGCAAAAATTAAATTGTCGCCCTTTTTAAATTTGTCTTCAAAGTCACTAAGTAACAAAGGCAAAGTGGCCGATGTGGTGTTTCCGTATTTTTGTATATTAATTAACACCTTTGCTTCATCAACTCCCATTCTATTTGCAGTAGCATCAATTATTCTTTTATTTGCTTGATGAGCAATCAACCAGTTAACATCATCTTTAGATAAGTTATTGCGTTCCATTATTTTCTCACTCACATCTGCCATTCCTGAAACCGCATATTTAAACACTGTTTTTCCGTCTTGAAAAACAAAATGTTGACCATTTTCAACGGTTTCTTTTGATGGAGGAAGAATAGATCCACCGGCATCGATTTTCAGGTATTCTCTACCAATACCATCGCTTTTCAGTAATTCATCTTGTAAACCAAGTCCTTCAAAATTTGGCTCAAACAATGCTGCTCCAGCTCCATCGCCAAAGATGATACAGGTTGCTCTGTCTGTGTAATCAATAATAGACGACATTTTATCAGCACCAATTACGAGTACTTTCTTATATCGTCCTGATTGAATATAGGCTGCTGCAGTTGACATTCCGTACAAAAAGCTTGAACATGCCGCTTGCAAATCATAAGCAAATGCATTAACGGCGCCAATTTGGGTAGCCACATATACTCCGGTTGAAGCAACTGGCAAATCAGGCGTTGTTGTTGCCATGATTAGTAAATCTATCTCCTTTGGATTAATATTTCCTCTTAAAATTAAATCTTGAGCTGCTTTGATAGCCATAAAAGAGGTGCCTTTGCCTTTTTCTTTTAACAGTCTTCTTTCTTTGATTCCGGTACGTGAAGTAATCCATTCATCATTGGTATCAACCAATGATTCTAGTACTTGATTTGAGAGTACAAATTCTGGGACATAAGCTCCAACTGCGGTGATAGCGGCTGTAATTGTATTCATAAAATAGGATTTTTTCTTTTCACTTTTTTTGTTGTGAAAAGTTGTGGAAAGTACGAAAAAAAAATCATACCTAACTTGATTTAAGGCGCGATATTTATTTAAATTCTTAAAAACAAAAAACTCCCACAAAGTGAGAGTTAGCTTTTGTAAAAAACTTTAATTACGCAACAGCTACTGATTTATCAATAACTACTTGTCCTCTGTAGTACATTTTACCCTCATGCCAATATGCTCTATGGTATAAATGTGCTTCACCAGTAATAGGACAAGTTGCAATTTGCGCAACAGTTGCTTTATAGTGAGTTCTTCTTTTATCTCTTCTAGTTTTTGAGATTTTTCTCTTTGGATGTGCCATTTTACTGTATTATTTATCCGTTAATAGTTTTTTTAATTGGTCCCAACGAGGATCCGTATCGTCTTCTTTCTTTTTCTCTTTTTTTACTTCTTTACTCTGCAATTCTTTTAGTTTATCCAATGCCGCGTTTTGCAAAGTACCATCCTTTACTCCGGGATGGATTCTTTTTTGAGGAATAGACAACACAATCATCTCATAAAGATATTGTGATACATCTATTTGATGTTCGCCGTGAGGCAAAATTAACATCTCATCACTGTCATTGTTAAATTCTTCTCCAAATTGTACTACCAATTTAATCTTCCCCTTGATTGGCAAATCAAATTGTTCACCTGTCAAATCACAAGGAACATTAACTGTACCCGAATGTTTAAAGGCAATTTCAAGCATTGTCGCCTTTTTATCAAGAACAACATCTGCCGTTATATCACAACTTTCGAATTCTTCAAAACCAAATTCTTCAAAGAACTTTTTGCCAATTTTAAATTCAAATTGATGCTTTCCTAATTTTAATCCAATGAAAGGAATTAAATATTCATTCGTACTTTTCATCTAAACAACAATTTGAGTCCTTAAATCGGGAGTGCAAAGATATAAAATTATCGCAATTCCAAAAGCGTTATAAACATTTTTTTGTTTATAACTGCTTTTCCTTGATTTTCAGAGGGTTTTTACTAATTTCCTGATATTGATTTCTTGAATGATAGATATCAATTGCTGTATAAACTGCTTCTTTAAAAGAAGTATAGTCAGCGACTCCCTTTCCTGCAATTTCATATGCAGTTCCATGATCTGGAGAAGTTCTGATCTTACTCAGGCCAGCTGTATAATTTACTCCATTCCCAAAAGATAACGTTTTGAACGGGATTAATCCTTGATCATGATAAGTAGCGACAATTGCATCATATTTATCATATTGACTACTTCCAAAAAAACCATCAGCGGGAAATGGACCAAAAACTAATGTTCCTTTTTCAAATAATTTTTTTACTACCGGCTTTAATAATTCATCATCTTCTTTTCCGATAACACCGTGATCGCCTGCGTGCGGATTCAAAGCCAAGACAGCTATTTTTGGTTTGTTGATGCCAAAATCTTTAGTAAGAGACATCTTTATGGTATTAATTTTTTGTATAATTAGCTTTTCCGTCAAGTGTTTGGCCACTTCGTTAACAGGAATATGATCTGTAAATAAACCTACTCTCAAATTACCGTTAACCATAAACATTAACGCATCGCCTTCCAATTCTTTATCTAGGTAATCAGTATGTCCGGGGAATTTAAACTCTTCCGATTGAATATTGTATTTATTAATTGGCGCTGTGACTAAAACGTCAATTTGATTCTCTTTTAAAGCTTGGGTTGCTTGGACAAATGACCTAACTGCATATTTACCAATGCTCGCGTCGTTAACTCCAAAATTTACATCAACGCTTTCTTTCCATATGTTTAGTACATTGATTTTGCCTACTACAATTTGATTGATATTGTCAATGCCATGAAGAGGAGTTTCCAACCCCAAGGTCTTCTTAATGAAAGATAAGACTTTTACATTTGCAAAAATAACCGGCGTACAAAGTTCTAACATTCTCGGATCATCAAAAGTCTTTAAAATGACCTCGCTACCGATTCCATTCAAATCACCGATAGAAATTCCTACGATGATATTTTCTGCTTTTTTCATAAGAAGAACAAGTTATTTATTACTAATTTTGAAGTGCAAATTTAGTAAAATAAAACCACAATGTTTACAGGAATAATTGAAACCCTTGGAATTATAAAAGATCTAAAAAAAGAGAATGACAATCTTCATATCACCGTTTTATCGACCATAACTAACGAATTAAAAATCGACCAAAGTGTAGCTCATAATGGCGTTTGTCTTACTGTAGTTGCGATTAATAATGCCGAATATACCGTTACCGCGATTAAAGAAACTATCCTAAAAACAAATCTAGGTGGATGGAATACCGGTGATTTTATAAATTTAGAACGCGCCATGCGTCTAGGCGATCGTCTTGATGGTCACATTGTTCAAGGACACGTTGATCAAATTGGAATCTGTAAATCAGTTGAAGAGGCTAACGGAAGCTGGTATTTTACTTTTGAATACGATAAAAAAATGAACAACATTACTATTGAAAAAGGATCAATAACAGTGAATGGAGTTAGCCTAACAGTTGTAAATTCTAAAGAAAACGAATTTAGTGTTGCAATTATACCTTATACTTACGAGCATACTAATTTCAAAAACTTTAAAATTGGCACAAAAATAAATCTTGAGTTTGATGTTGTCGGAAAATACGTTGCTCGTTTACATTCTTTAAAGTAATAATCTATTTAAATTAGCACGAATAAAAAAAGCTTCAAACTAATTTGAAGCTTTTTTTATATTTTTTAGAGTATGGAATTTGTAAAATACATAACACAATGAAAGCACTGCTAATAAAAGTAATCCTCCGTCCAAAGGCAAACCTGGTGGCGGTGGAGGCGTTGATGGCGGCGGCGGCGGCGGAGCAGCAAAAATATTTGTTTGCTGAAGGAAAAACACAACCAAAACAATAAAAAGTCTATTTGGGACAATCTTCATAGTGCGTAAAAGTATAAAAAAAATCTATTTACCAAAATAAATTCAATAGTTTATCGGTAAAGTTAATAGAAAATTAATATCTCGCAAGTCTGAACACTAACGAAATCCAACTTCTTATTAAAAAATCGATAACATACACATATTAACGATGTATTCTAGTTTTTAGTTTTCAATAAGCAAAAAAGACCTCAAATGCGAGGTCTTTTTTACTTGTGGTCCCACTTGGGCTCGAACCAAGGACCACCTGATTATGAGTCAGGTGCTCTAACCAACTGAGCTATAGGACCCTTCTCAACAAAGTTAAAAAACTACATTGAGGTTGCAATATTAGTATTATTTTTTATTCAAAACAAGTCTTTTTATCGTATTTCTTGACAAAGTTCAATTAGAACGCCATTTGTCCCTTTCGGATGTAAAAAAGCAACTAACTTATTATCTGCTCCTTTTTTGGGAATTTCATTCAGCACAACAAAGCCTTCTTTTTTTAATCTTTCTATTTCTTCTATTATATTTTCAACATCAAAAGCGATATGATGAATACCTTCACCTTTCTTTTCTAAGAATTTGGCTATTGGACTATCTAAATTTGTGGCTTCTAATAATTCGATTTTATTTGGTCCGTTCTTAAAGAAAGAAGTTTTTACCCCTTCGCTTTCTACATCTTCCTGTTTATATGGCGGATTTCCGAAGAGTTTTTCGAAGAGCAAATTAGAGGTTTCAAGATTATAAACCGCTATTCCAATATGTTCAATTTTACGCATTTTTACAACTTTAACCGCAAAGTTCGCAAAGTTTTTCGCAAAGCTCGCAACGTTTGCATTCTTTTTTATTCCTAATCAATGCATTTAAGTATTTGACATTAAAATTGTATTTTTGCAGCATGGAAACGAACAGACAGAAAAAAATAGGCAGTGTACTTCAGAAAGATTTAGTTGATATTCTTCAAGGTGAAGTGCGTAAAAATGGAATTTCAAACCTTGTAATTTCGGTTTCTAAAGTTATTGTAACTACTGATTTGTCTATTGCTAAAGTATATTTGAGTGTTTTTCCTCAAGAAAAAGCAGCGGAATTGATGGCCGCTATAAAAACAAATTCGCCTTTAATTAAGCACGATTTGTCACAACGCGTTAAACTGCAATTGCGAAAAGTTCCGAATCTTTCTTTTTATATTGACGACTCTTTAGATTATATTGAAAAGATTGACAGTGCCTTATCAGGTAAAGAAAATCCTATTGAAAACCGCGATCTTTTAGACAAACGCAAGAAATTTTAAGTTGAACTTCCCGCTTTACATAGCCAAACGCTATCTTTTTAGCAAAAGTAAAAATAATGCGATTAACATTATTACTGGCATTGCATCAATGGGAATTATCGTTGGAACGCTTGCGCTGTTTGTGGTTCTCTCGGTTTTTAGCGGATTGCGTGTATTCAGTTTATCCTTTTCTAGCAGTATTGATCCCGATTTAAAAATGGGTCCACGTCAAGGCAAAAATTTCTTTATTTCTCCGCACCAAGAAAGGCAAATGAAAGCAATTGACGGCGTTGCTTCTTACAGTAAAATTGTGGAAGAGCGCGTACTTTTCTTTTTTGATGGAAAAGAACAAGTGACTTATTTGAAAGGTGTTGATACCAATTACATTAAAATCAATGCTGTTGCACATAGTCTTTTTAATGGTAAATGGCTTAGACACGACACGGCAGAAGTAGTTGTAGGTTATGGAATTAGTCAGAAATTATCCCTCGGGTTATTTGACTTCAATAATTCTTTTGAGGTTTATGTTCCGCGAAAGGGAAAGGCCGTAATAGAAAGTGAAGAAGAAGCATTTAACAAATCTGTGTTAATTCCGACCGGAATCTATGCAATTAGTGAAGATTTAGATTCCAAATACGTTTTTGCAGATTTGAATATTACACAGGAATTACTAGAGTACAAATCCAATCAAATTTCGGCTGTTGAAATTAAAATGAAGCCAAATGCGAATGACGCAGCTATTATCGAGCAACTAAACGGAATTTTCAAAAATAAAACTGAAGTAAAAACGCGTGCGCAGTTAAATGCAACTCTATATAAGATGCTGAATACTGAGAATATTGCAGTGTATCTTATTTTTACTTTAGTCATTATTATTGCGCTATTCAATTTGATTGGGGCTTTAATTATGATGGTTTTGGACAAGAAAAGCAACTTGAAAACGCTTTATAATTTAGGTTCGGAAATCAAAGATTTGAAGAAAATTTTTCTGTTTCAAGGAAGTTTGTTAACAATTATTGGCGGAATTATCGGATTGATTTTAGGGATACTAATTGTTTTACTCCAACAGCAATTTAAACTGGTTATGATTACCGAATCCTTGGCTTATCCTGTAGTTTTCACTTTTCAAAATGTGCTTATTGTTTTTATAACTATCGTCACACTTGGGTGTATCTCAAGCTTAATTGCGAGCAGTCGGGTAACTAAAAACTTGTTGGATTAAACAAACTGATATTCGGCATACACTTCCTGAATTTCATTCAAAGCATTGAACAAACTTTCGGCCGTCTCAAGCGTCACCAATTTTAATCGGTGTTCCTTAAAATTTGAAACTCCTTTGAAGTAATTGGTATAATGACGTCGCATTTCTACTATGCCAACACGTTCTCCTTTCCAATCCATAGACCAAGTTAAATGATTTCTTGCAGCTTCAACTCTATCTGCAATTGTTGGCTTTGCCAAATGTTTTCCTGTTCTGAAGAAGTGCTTGATTTCATTAAAAATCCAAGGATAACCAATCGCAGCGCGACCAATCATCATGCCATCTAAGCCGTATTTATTTTTGTATTCCAATGCTTTTTCAGGAGAATCAATATCGCCATTTCCAAAAATAGGCATCGTAATTCTTGGATTGTTTTTTACTCTGGCAATATGTGTCCAATCGGCACTTCCTTTATACATTTGAGCACGAGTTCGAGCATGAACCGTCAGTGCTTGCACTCCAACATCTTGCAACCGTTCTGCTACTTCATCAATATTTATAGAACTTTCGTCCCAACCCAAGCGTGTTTTTACTGTTACCGGCAAATTAGTACTTCTAATAACCGCTTTCGTTAAGCGAATCATCAAGTCTACATCTTTCAATACTCCTGCACCCGCTCCTTTACAAACTACTTTTTTTACTGGGCATCCAAAGTTGATATCAACCAAATCAGGGCGTACCGTTTCAACAATTTTTGCCGACATCGCCATGGCCTCTTCATCACCACCAAAAATCTGAATACCAACAGGTCTTTCGTAATCGAAAATATCCAACTTCATTCGGCTTTTTATGGCATCTCGTATTAATCCTTCAGAAGAAATAAATTCCGAATACATCAAATCTGCGCCATGCAACTTGCATAATCTGCGGAATGGCGGATCGCTCACATCTTCCATAGGTGCGAGAAGTAACGGAAAATCAGGTAAAATGATGTTGCCGATTTTTGGCATGGTTTTGAGTTTTGGCAAAATTACACAATTTAAAATAAAGTAGAAATCGATACCCTAAACTTTGAATTTTGGAATAAAAATTTAAAATAATATAATTTTTTTCGATAGCAATCAAATAGCTTTGTGCTTTTGCCAATAATAAAAATATGGAGACAAAAATCACTATGAAAACTGGTTTTCGAATATTTAAAGATACTTTTCAAAGCTTTTTGGATGATAAAGGTCTAAAATTAAGCGCCTCTCTTTCATATTATACCGTTTTTTCAATGGCGCCATTATTATTATTGATGATTTCTCTCGCAAGTATCTTCTTTGGACGTGAAGCTATTCAAGGGCAAGTTTTTGGCGAGATAAATGGCCTAATTGGAAATGAAGCCGCAGCTCAAATTCAAGATATTATCAAAAACATGGAACTTTCTGGCAAAACCACTGTTGCAATAATTATTGGTGGAATTACTTTATTAATAGGTGCGACAAGCGTTTTTGCTGAAATTCAAGATTCTATTAATATGATTTGGAAGCTAAAAGCCAAACCTAAAAGAGGATGGTTGAAATTACTTCAAGACCGTTTACTTTCATCTTCTTTAATCGTTGGTTTAGGATTTTTGTTAATAGTATCACTAATAGTCAATGGTGTTTTGCTTGCTTTGAGCGAATGGTTAAAAAATTATTTACCTGATGTTACTTTAATTATTTTCCAGATTGGTGACTTCATATTAAGTTTCACAGTAATTATGACTCTTTTTGGTGTAATTTTTAAGGTGCTACCGGATGCAAAAATTGCTTGGAAAGACGTTCGTGCTGGAGCATTTTTTACGGCATGTCTTTTTATGCTAGGTCGTTTCTTAATTGGACTTTATATTGAATACAGCGGCCCTGGTTCTGCTTACGGCGCGGCTGGTTCGTTAATTATCATCTTAGTTTGGGTCTATTATACTGCGGCAATATTGTATTTTGGAGCCGAATTTACGAAAGTTTATGCCGAATATCTTGGAGCACGCATTGAACCTGCTAACTATGCTGTTTATGTTGAGCAATTCGAAAAAGAAAAATTTGTTTCAGTTCTTCCACAAACAGCAAAACCTGACGCTGAAGTAATTGTTAAGCCTCTAATAAAATCAGTTAAAAAACCAAAGGCGCAACCTATTTCAAAAACGGTAACTGAAAGC
>Ga0105047_10012821_pt1 | contig 13455 bp, 14 predicted proteins | sample MAT04_FD_78384 | JGI IMG/M metagenome (GOLD analysis project Ga0105047, IMG submission 78384) | Freshwater microbial communities from Lake Fryxell liftoff mats and glacier meltwater in Antarctica - MAT-04 (megahit assembly) | ecosystem: Environmental > Aquatic > Freshwater > Ice > Liftoff...
CCTCACGCGATCTCGAAGCAATTTCGTGGGGAGCTAAACCTGTAGGTAGCGCGCCTGAATTTCCGGCTCGGTGCGGAACTGTTCGACCGTGCCGCGCCAAACTACCCCGCCCTTGTCGATGACGGCGACGCGCGTGGCGACGGCCAGGCAGAAGCGGCTGTTCTGCTCTGCCAAGATGATCGTTGTGCCAATCTCGCGCAGCCGTAGGATCAGCTTGCCGATCTCCTGCACGATGAGCGGTGCCAAACCCTCCGATGGCTCGTCCAGCAGCAGCACCGAGGGGTTGCCCATCAGGCTGCGCGCGATGGTGAGCATCTGCTGCTCGCCACCCGAAAGCCGCCCGGCGAAGCGCTTGCGCAGAGGCTGCAGCATGGGGAATTCGTCAAAGGCGCGCTCGCGGTTCCAGGTGGTGCCGCCGGTGCCCGCGCGCTCCGCGATCTCGAGATTCTCCTCCACTGTGTGTTCCGGGAACACCTGCCGGTCCTCTGGCACGTAGCCGATGCCGGCGCGCGCGATGCGATAGGGCTTCTGCCCCGCCACATCCTGCCCGCGCACCATCACGCGCCCACCCTTCGGCGGCAGTAGGCCCGCGATCGCCTTGAAGGTGCTGCTCTTGCCCGCGCCGTTGCGGCCCATCAGCGCCAGCGTGTCGCCGCGCTCGACCGAGAGGGTCACGCCGAACAGAACCTGGCTGGACCCATAGGCGGCGTCGAGGCCCTGGACGTCGAGTTCGCTGACAGCGGGATGGCTCACAGGGCGTGCTCCGCGCCAAGATAGGCTTCGACCACGGCGGGGTTGCGGCGCACTTCCTCCGGCGTGCCCTGCGCGAGCACGGCGCCGTAACGCAGAACGCGCACCGTCTGCGCAATCTTGAAGACGATATCCATGTCGTGCTCGATGAAGACGAGGGTGATGCCGCGCGCCTCCCACAGGCGATAGACACGGTCGATCATCCGCCAGCGCTCGTCGGGCCCCATGCCGGCCGTCGGTTCGTCGAGCAGCAGCACCTTGGGGTTGAGCGCCAGCGCCAGCGCGATGTCGAGCAGCTTCTGGTCGCCATGCGAGAGGTGCCGCGATTCCGTTGTTGCGAGTTGGCTGAGGCCGCAAAGCTCCATCACCTCGGCCGCCCGGTCGCGGATGTCGCTTGGCGGGAAGTTCCGCAGCAGGCTCGCGGTGCGGCCATCATGCGCCATGAGCGCGGCGGCGAGCGCATCGGAGACGCTGAAGGTGGGAAAGAGGTTCGCGACCTGGAACGCGCGCCCGATCCCGCGCCGCACGATCTCGCGCCGGTCGAGGCCGGTGATCTCCGCGCCGTCCAGCAGGACGCGCCCGGCGGTGACGGGCAGCTTACCGGTGATGAGATGGAACAGGGTGGTCTTGCCCGCCCCGTTCGGCCCGATGATGGCGGAGAGCGTGCCCGGCTCGAAGGAGAGGCTCACATCATCCGTCGCGACCACGCCGCCGAAGCTCTTGCGCAAGCCCTGGAGTTCGAGGCGGCCGCCGGTCGTGGCTCCGCTCATGCCACGTTCCCCCGCGCGGCCGGCAGACCGCCATACCCGGTCCAGGAGCCCGCCACGAGCCATCCCGCATCCACCGGCAGGTTGATGCCCGTGATGGCGCGCGCCGCGTCGGAGGCGAGGAACAGAACCGCCTCCGCGATCTCCTCGGGTGATACCAGCCGGCCGAGTGCACTCGCCTCCTCCAGCAGCGTGGGATCACGCTCCCCCGCCGCGATGGCCGCACCCAGCGCCGGTGTCAGCGTGAAGCCCGGCGAGACGGCGTTGACCCGCACGCCCGAGCGCCCCCATTCGGCCGCCAGGCAGCGCGTCATCTCGATCACCGCGGCCTTGGCGGGCGCGTAGGCGTGCAGCGGCATGGAGCGCATGCCGGCGATGGAGGCGATGGTGATGACCGCACCACGACCGCGCCGCGTCATCCGCGTGCCGAAGGCGACGGCGGAGTTCCAAGTGCCGATCTGGTCGATCTGCACCACCTGCGCGACATCGGCCTCCGGCAGATCCTCCGCGCGCAGGGGCCGTTGCAGCACGCCGGCCGAGGTGACGAGGATATCGACGGGGCCAAGCTGCGCCTCGATTTCGGCGGCGGCGGTCTCGTTGGCGGCCTGCGTCGCCACGTCGAGCGCCAGTGCCATGCCGCCGATTTCGCTGGCCAGCGCTTTTGCGCGGCCGAGGTCACGATCGGTGACGGCAACGCGCGCGCCGCGTTCAGCCAGCATCCGGCAGCAGGCGGCGCCAATGCCGCTGGCGCCCCCGGTGACGACGGCGACGCGTCCCGCGAAGCTCATGGCCGGGCTCCCTTGCGGTCACGGAAGCGTTCCACCACGAAGTCGAGCAGGCCCTTGCGGAGGCCGAGCACTAGGATGAGCAGGATGCCCCCCATGAACAGGCCGTGATGCTCGGTCAGTGCCGTGATCCAGTCGTTCAGGAGCAAGAAGATCGCGGTGCCGACGAGGGGGCCGAGGAAGACCTGGATGCCGCCCAGCATGATCATGAAGATCGCCTCGCCCGAAGTGGTCCAGAACGCAAATGATGGGAAGGCGCCCGAGACGTAGAGGCTCATCAGCACGCCGCCGAGCCCCGCGAAGGTGCCCGCGATGACGAAGGCGGCAAGGCGGTAGCGGAACACCGACAAACCCACGAAGGAGGCGCGATCGGGGTTGTCGCGCAGCATCCTGAGTGCTGCGCCGAAGGGCGAGCGGACCACTTGGCGGAGCATCACGGTCGAGAGCAGCAGGCAGAAGATCCCGAAACCCGCCAGATGCTGCGGCTTCGCGAGTTCGATGCCGAGAAAGGGGGGCTTGGGGATGCCGCCCATCAGCCCCTGGTCGCCACCCGTGAGCCCAATCCAGGAGAGGATCAGCGAGTGCAGCAACATCTGGAAAGCCAGGGTGAGAAAGGCGAAGTAGATTTCCGACAGGCGCACGCAGAGCGCGCCGACGACGAGCGCGAGCAGCGCCGTCATGGCGAGCGCGGCGAGAATGGCGGCCGGGATGGACCAGGCGCCCGTCTGCATCAGCAGGCCAAAGCTGTAAGCGCCCATGCCGAAATACGCGGCATGCCCAAAGGACACGAGACCCGTGGTGCCGATCAGGAGATTGAGGGACATCGCCAGCAGGCCAAAGATCGCGAACCGGATGGCGAAGTCGAGCAGCGCGGGCGAACCCGCGCCGCTCAACTCGACGGCCAGGAACACGGCGAGCACGGCGAGTGCCATGCCCGTATCGCGCAGCCAGGTGCCGCTCATGATCCGCGCTTCCCGCCGAGGCCGCTCGGCCTCAGGATCAGCACCAGCGCCATGATCAGGAACATCGCGCCCTCGACGAAGAGGGGGAACCCGATCGACCCGAAGGAGCGCGTGAAGCCCAGGATGAGCGAGGCCGCCAGCGCGCCGCCGATGGACCCCATGCCGCCGATCACGGTAACGATGAAGCTCTCGATCAGGATCGAGACGCCAGCACCCGGAACGACCGATCGGATCGGCGCGGAGAGCGCGCCCGCGGCACCCGCCAGGCCCGCGCCGATTGCGAAGACCGCCGCATAGACCACCGTCGTGTTGATGCCGAGCGCGCCGACCATCCCTGGATTGATGGCCGCCGCGCGCACGATGCGCCCGAAGCGCGTGCGCCCCATCCCCCAGGCCAGCACGATGGCGATGAGGGCGGTGATGCCGAAGAGGATCGCGTAGAAATACGGGACGATGCCGCCGCCGATGATCAGGGGTGGATGCCGGAAGATTTCGGGCACGCCCATGCTCATGAAATCGGCCCCCCAGATGATCTTCACGGCATCATCGAGGATGAGGATTACGGCGTAGCAGACGAGCAGTTGCATCAGCACGTCCTGCCCATAGATGCGACTGAGCAGGAAGCGCTCGAAGAACAGCCCCATGAGGGCGGCGCCCAGCGTGCCGGCCAGCACGGCCAGCGCAAAGCTGCCCGTGGCCGTGTAGGCGGCCAGCGCGAAATAGGCGCCCATCATATAGAGCGACCCATGCGCGAAGTTCACGATGCCGAGCACGCCGAAGATCAGCGTGAGGCCGGAGGCCACGAGGAAGAGCAGCATGCCGATGGTCAGCCCCGCCGCCACCTGCGTCACCACGCAGGAGAGGGAGGTGACACATCCGGCGAGCTCGGTAAGATCCATGAGGGGCGTCCGCGCTGGGTGTCAGGTGATGGGGGCTTGATGGACGCACCACGGACCCGGCCGGTGCAGCCGGGCCCGTGCAGTCGGATGGGGCGTCAGCCCCAGCCCTTGCCGCGCTTCCACTCGGCTTCGAGGCGGAAGATCGTGGCCCAGTCGGAAGGCTGCATGTTCTCGACATAGGGGTCGGCGCTGATGGTTTGGCCCCAGCCGATGGCGTAGCCCACCAGCGTCTGGTCCTCAGCGCGCATGGTTACCTTGCCGTCGGCGCCGAAGGGACTGTCCATCACCATTCCGCGCAGCTTTCCGGCCACGGCGCGCGGGTCCGTGCCGCCCACTTCCTTCAGCGCCCTTGTCAGCAGGCTTACCGCGGTCGCGGATTGCCAGGACCAGTTGGTGGGGAAGGTGTTGAAGCGGCGGTTGTACTCGGCGGCGAACTGCATGTTGCCTGGCACATTTGGGAAGTTCCGCAGGTAGCGGTTCCCCGAATGAACGCCGCGCGGAAGATTCCGGATCTGCTGGAGCGTCGTGTAGTCGGCCATGTTCACGGCGAAGAATGCCGTATTGGCGAAGAGCCCGAAGATCGACGCCTGCTCCACGAAGGTCACGAGGTCACCGGCCCAGAGGCAGGAGTAGATCGCCTGGGCGCGGCCCTGGGAGAGACGCGTGATGTTCTCGGTATAGTCGGGCTGGAAGAGGCGCGGCCAGGTTTCGCCGACGATCTGCACCTCGGAGTGGAAGTGCTTGAGGTATTCCACGAACTCCGCGGTCGTGTCGCGGCCATAGGCATAATCGGGCGAGATGGTCATCCAGCGGCGCAGGTTGCGCTCCTTGGCGACCTTTGCCGCATATTCGCCGCCCGCGATGGAATCATGGATCCCCTGCCGCGCCACGCGGAAGGCGTTCCAGAAACGCTGGCGCGGATCAGCGGTGAGGGATGAGGTCTCCGCGTTCACGTGCATCGTCACCGTGCCCGTCTCGCGCACCACTTCGTGGATGGCGAAGCCGCCGGAGGAGGGCTCGGCATCGAGGAGGAATTCGCAGCCCTCGCTGCTGATCATTTCACGCGCGAGGCGCGCTGCTTCGGCCGGCGTGCCGCGGCTGTCACGAACGATCAGCTCGATCGGGCGTCCATCCAGGCCGCCAGCCGAATTGAAGCGGTCCACCTCGATCTGCATCGCGTTGCGCGAGGAGATTCCAAGCTGTGCGACGCGGCCCGAAAGGATGGTGGGCACGCCCACCTTGATGGGCTGGCGTGGCTGCGTGAAGCCGATGTTGGGGAAGCCCGTGAGGGCGACTGCGCCGGCCCCGCCCAGAACCGCTCGACGACCGATACCATCCTGCTTTCTGCTCGACATGCAGTCCTCCCGTGTTTGTGCCTGCGCGGATTTGCCACGCCAACCTTGTCGCTCTAGGCCCGGTTGGCCGGGCGCGTTCCTGAACAATCCGAACGTAGGTGCGGCTGCGAAGCACTGTCAATCGGACTGGCCGCTGGCGCGCGCCCATATGCTGCACTAGCCTCGGCCCAGGTGCCGGAAGCTGGCGCGGACCGGGGAAGGAAAGACGTCCATGGGTCACCGCATCGCCATCGTGGGCGCAGGCGCTGTCGGCTGTTATGCCGGCGCACACATGGCGCGGGCGGGCGAGGACGTCACCTTCATCGACATGTGGCCGGAGCACGTGGACGCGATGCGCCGGGACGGGCTTCGCATCACGCATCTGAACGACGTGCCGGAGTTCACCGTGCCGGTGCGCGCGCTGCACCTGACCGAGTTGCAGGCGGTGGTGAAGGAGGGGCGCTTCGACATCGCCTTCATCTGCGTCAAGTCCTACGACACGGCTTGGGCCACCATGATGATCCGGCAGTACCTGGCGCCTGGCGGCATCGTCGTCAGCCTGCAGAACTGCATGAACGAGGAAGCCATCGCTGAGATCGTGGGCTGGGGCCGCACGCTCGGCGCCATCGCCAGTTCGATCACGGTGGAACTCACGGGGCCCGGGCATGTGCGCCGCGCCTCCGGGAAGGGCGGCGCCGCACACACGGTGTACCGCGTGGGCGAGGTGCATGGCCGCATCACTGAGCGCGCGGAGGAGGTGGGGCGCCTCACGGCCCTCTCGGACAGCACGCATGTCACGACGAACCTCTGGGGCGAGCGGTGGTCCAAGCTGGTGGCGAACGTCATGGGCAACGGCATCTCCGCCTGCACCGGCCTCGTCAGCCGCGACGTGCTGCTGGACGACACGCTGCGGCACTTCACCGCGCGGCTGGGCAGTGAGGCGATCAGGGTCGGCCAGGCGCTGGGTTATGCGCTGGAGGAGATCCATCACCTCGATCCCGAAATCATCGCCCGCGCCGCCGAGGGCGATGCCGAGGCGAAGCGCACCTATGACGCGCACCGCGTCGAGGAGGCCAGCAAGCCGGGTGGCGGGGCGCACCGCCCCTCCATGGGGCAGGACATGGTCAAGGGCCGCCGTACCGAGATCGAGTTCCTGAACGGCTTCATCGTCGGCAAGGCCGAGCAGGTCGGCATCACCACGCCGGCAAACGCGGCGCTCACGGAGATCGTCAAGCGGATCGAGCGTGGCGAACTCAGGCCCGACCCACGCCATGTGAAGGACCTTCGGTTGAACTGAATCCGTTTCGTCAAACGGACGCGGCGCAACCTTCGCGTTCGCCCTCGGTCACGCCGTCCGGGCGTACCAGGGCAGGTTTGCCCACCATCGCGCCGGTCCGGTATGAGCAACCCAAACACGCAGGAGCATTCCCATGGCTGACCTCGTCATCATCGCCTACCCGAACGAAGAGACGGCGGAATCCGCGCGCCGGAAGCTGTTCGAGTTGCAGAAGGAATATCTGATCGAAATGGGCGATGCGGTCGTGGCCGTGCGCCAGGATGACGGCACCGTGAATCTGAACCAGTTGGTCAACATGACGGCGGCCGGTGCAGCCTCGGGCGGGATGTGGGGCGCGCTGATCGGCATGCTGTTCCTCAACCCGCTGCTGGGTGCCGCCGTCGGCGCGGGGGCGGGCGCGTTGAGCGGGCGCTTCGCCGATGTCGGCATCGATGACAACTTCATGAAGGAAGCATCCACGGCCCTGACGCCCGGTCAGGCCGCGCTCTGTGTGCTCGTGCGCAAGGTCACCGCCGACAAGGTGCTGCCCGCCATGGCGCATTTCGGCGGCACCGTGCTGCGCACCAGCCTCACGACCGAACAGGAAGGCCGGCTGCGCGAGGCCCTGCGCGAAGCCTGATCCGCAACTCGCATGTCCGGCTCCGACGGCATCGATGTCGCGGTGATCGGGGCCGGGCAGGCGGGCTTGGCCGCGGGTTACTTCCTGCGGCGCGCCGCCCTGTCCTTCGCGCTGCTGGATGACGCGGCGGAGCCGGGCGGGGCCTGGCGCCATGGCTGGGACGGCCTGACGCTCTTCTCGCCGGCCTCCGCCAGTTCGCTGCCCGGCTGGCCCATGCCCGCGCCCGCGGGCGGCTATCCGCCGCGCGATGCGGTGGTGGCCTATCTTGCCGCCTATGAGGCCCGCTACGCCCTGCCGGTGCGCAGGCCATGGCGCGTGGCAGCGGTGCATCGCGAGGCCGACGCGTTGCGACTGGAACGCGTGGATGGGGCCATGCTGCACGCGCGCCATGTGATCAGCGCGACCGGCAACTGGTCCAACCCCTTCATCCCCGACATTCCCGGCCGCGCCAGCTTTCGCGGCCGCCAGCTTCACTCGGCGCACTACCGCGAGCCACGCGACTTCGCGGGCGCTTCGGTCCTCATCGTCGGTGGCGGCAATTCGGGCGCGCAGATCCTGGCGGAAATCTCGCGCGTCGCGGCGCGCACGGCCTGGGTGACCGAGCAGCCGCCCGTCTTCCTGCCTGACGACGTGGACGGCGCCACGCTGTTCCAGCGCGCGACGGAGCGCCTGCTCGCCCTCCAGGCGGGCCGCGCGCCGCCGCCGCAACTGGGCGGCCTCGGCAACATCGTCATGGTGCCGCCGGTGCGCGAGGCGCGTGCACGGGGCGCACTCAGGGCCTTGCCTCCGTTTGCGCGTCTTGATGCCGAGGGCGCCGTCTGGCCCGACGGCTCCCGCATTGCCGCCGACGCCATCATCTGGTGCACCGGTTTCCGGCCGGCCCTCCGCCACCTCGCGCCCCTTGGCCTGACGCGCCAGGATGGGCTGATCCCCGTGACACCGCTTGGGCAGGCACTGGAGGAACCCCGCCTGTGGCTGCTCGGCTATGGCGAGTGGACCGGCTTCGCCTCGGCCACGCTCGCCGGCATTACGCGGCCCGCGCGCGCCGTCGTGCAGGCCATCGCAGCGGGCGGCTGAGCCGAGGCTTGCGTGACCCGCCGCAAAGGGGCGACGCTACGAAAAATCGGGAGGACCATATGTCGAACACACGCCGCGCCCTGCTGGGCGCCAGCCTGACCTTTCCCTCGCTCGCCCTCGCCCAGCCGAACGCGTCCGCCAACTGGCCAGACAAGCCCTGGCGCGTGCTGGTCGGTGGCGCCGCGGGAGGTGCCAGCGACATCCTGATGCGCATCCTGGAGCCGAGCCTGCGCGAGAGCCTGGCGCACGGCTTCTGGCTCGACAACCGCCCCGGCGCGGGTGGCATGCTGGCCGCCGAGATCGCCGCGCAGGCGACCCCGGACGGGTACAACTTCTTCATCAACCACATCGCCAGCAACGGCATCGGCCCGCATCTGCACCGCCGCGCCGGGTTCGAACCCAACCGCGATCTCACCGGCGTCGCGCGCATCGCCTCGTTGGCCAACTGGATGATCGTGAATCCATCGCGGCGCTTCCGCACTGTGTCGGATCTTGTGGACTTCGTGCGTGCCAACCCTGCTGCTGCGACCTTCGGTTCGGCTGGCGTCGGCACCTCCTCGCACCTGGGCGGCGTCATGTTCGGCCAGCGCATCGGCGTCGAATTGACGCATGTGCCGTATCGCGGCACCGCGCCCAACATGCAGGCCGTGCTGAGCGGCGAGATCCTGTTCGCAATCGACAATGCACCGGCTTCTGCGCAGCAGGTCCGCGCGGGCCTGCTCAACGCGCTCGCCGTCAGTCCCGCGCGGCGCTGGTCGCAATTCCCGGATATCCCGACGATGCAGGAATCGGGCATTCCCGATTTCGATGTTGCTTCCTGGTATGGCCTGGTCGCGCCCTCGGCCACACCGCGCCCGGTGATCGAGCGGCTCAGCCAGGCGGTGCTGCGCGCCGTGGCCGACCCCGCGGTGGCGCAGCGCCTGCGCGAGTTCGGCGCCGAACCCTGGCCTGCCGGGCCAGCCGAATACCAGGCATTCATGATCGCAGACGAGGCGAAGTGGGGGCCGATCGTGCGTGCCGCGGGCGCCACGGCCAACTGACGCCCCTTGCCGTGCGGCTTGCCTGCGCGGAGAGTTCCGGCCTGTGCCAACAACGAACGGAAACGCCGCATGAAGCTCGCCTACTCCCCCGCCAGCCCCTACGTCCGCAAGGTCATGGCCTGCGCCATCGTGCGCGGCATCGAGGGCCAGATCGAGCAATGGGTGGTCCCCACTGTCGATCCGTCGTTGATCCCCGTGAATCCGCTGTCCAAGGTACCGTCGCTCGTCACCGATGACGGCATGTCGCTCTACGACAGCCCGGTGATCTGCGAATACCTCGACAGCATCGGCAGCGCGGCGAAGCTGTTCCCGGCACCCGGCCCCGCGCGCTGGAACGCGCTGCGCCAGCAGGCGCTGGGCGACGGCATCATGGACGCAAGCCAGCCGCGCCGCCGCGAAATCGCACTCCCGCAGGACGAAGGCCGCATCGGCTACATCGACATGCAGCGCACCAAGGTGAGCCGCGCGATGGACGTGCTGGAGGCCGAGGCCGACACGCTCGGCATGTTGACGACGATTGGCGAGATCACCATCGCCTGCGCGCTCGGCTACCTGGATTTCCGCTTCGGCAACGAGCCCTGGCGCCCCGGCCATCCGAAGCTGGAAGCCTGGTATGCCAAGGTCCTGTTGCTCCCGGCGATGGCGCGGACCATGCCGCCTGCCGGTTGAACACCAGGGCCGTGTCGCGTGAAGATTGCGCGACACGGCTTCTCCGCCGGCGCGCGCCCACGGTAGTTTGGCGCGACGCCGATAGGAGACGCCCGCCATGAACCAAGCCGACCCCCGCCTCGCCCACATCGCCCGCCTGATCGAGCTCCGGGCTGGCGGGCAATATGGCCTGGCCGAGATCAACCAGCGCCAGCACGCGCTGCAGGCGGCCTGGCTCGCTGAACGTGCCGGCTGCGCCGACTCGCTGGTCACGGCGGCGCTGCTTCACGATATCGGCCACATGGTGCACGATCTGGGCGACGATCCAGCGGCACGTGGCGTGGACGACCACCACGAGGAACTCGGCCATGAGTTCCTGGCCAGCATGTTCGGGCCAGAGGTCACGGAACCGGTCCGGCTGCATGTCGCAGCCAAGCGCTATCTCTGCGCGGTGGAGCCGGACTACTTCGCGAAACTCTCCAAGGATTCCGTGCTGAGCCTCACCCTCCAGGGCGGCCCCATGTCGGCCGAGGAAGTCACGGCCTTCCGCGCGGTGCCGGAACACGAAGACGCGGTGCAGCTTCGCCGCTTCGACGAGCAGGCGAAGGTGAAGGGGCTGGAGACGCCCACGGCGACGCATTTCCTGCCCTATGTGGAGCGCTGCATCCGCCCGGTGTGAGCGCCGCCGTCAACGTGCCCGCACGCGCAGTCCGATGGACATGGCGATCCGGGGCTGATCGATGAGCCACCGCCGCGTCAGGGAATCCCCCTCGTGAGTCAGAGGGTCGGGGCGTTGGTATTACCGATCGTCATAGGCAAGATCGACCAGACATAGGCCACGTAAAGGCCGACCAGCACGAGGCCTTCACGCCGCCCGATCCGCCAGCTACTGCGCCCCAGTACGATTACCAGGGCCGAGACACCTACCATGATCCACATGTCATAGGCGACGATCTCGGCCGGCACCGCGGTTGGAGCCAGCAACGCGGTGGCACCACCGATGCCCAACACGTTGTAGATGTTGGAGCCCAGAACATTGCCAAGCGCCACATCCGCATGGCGCCGCAGCGCCGCGATCACTGAAGTCACAAGCTCGGGCAGCGACGTGCCGACGGCCACGATGGTCAGCCCGATCACCGTCTCCGGCACGGCCAGCGCCTCAGCCAGCGCAACCGCGCCCCGCACGAAGAACGATCCGCCGAGTACCACCAGCGCCAACCCACCGATGGCGAACGCCAATGACCGACCGAGGCCAGTGGCGCCCGCGCCTTGCACGCCATTTGCGTGTGCTTCCTCGAAGGCCTGCGCCTTGTCGTAGGCTGCGGTATGGTCGGGCCCGACACGGCGCTCCTGCCGCCACGCATAGGCTATGTAGGCGACCAGGCCGAGCAAAAACAGGCTGCCCACCGCGCGATCCAACATGCCGAAGACGCCCACCGCCGCCAAGGCCAGCGCCGCCACCAAACCCACCACGCCATCGCGATACAGGGCTCCGCGCCCTACCGCCACCGGCACGATCAGGGCCGCGACACCCAGGATCAGCAGGGTGTTGGCGATGTTCGAACCGACAATATTCCCGACAGCGATGCCGGGCGATCCGGCGAGCGAAGCCTGCACGCTGGTTACGAGTTCCGGCGTTGATGTGCCGAAGCCGACCAGCGTCAGCCCAATCAGCAGCGGCGACAGGCCGAACCGCTCGGCGATCTGGACTGCGCCGCGCACAAAGAACTCACCGCCCAGCACCAGTAGTACCAGCCCGCCCAGCAACAGTAGTGCGATCTCCATCATTTCTCCTCCATGCTGGTCAACCCAAGCCGCCGCATCCGCTCCTAAAGCGCGACGGGTGAGATGGCGAGCACGCGCGCGGACTCTTCGGCGCGGCCGCCACAGTGAAGCGGGACGCACCGGATATGCTTTTGCTCCGCCGCGTCGCGCACCGTCGGCTGCGCATGCGCGATCGACGGCAAGGCAATCGGGAGGAGTGCCGTGCGGCGAGTGGCGTTCATTCAGCGGCGCTTTCGACGAAGAAGCGGTTCTCCGGCCGCGCAAGGCCGAGATTGTCGCGCAAGGTCCGGCCCTCGTATTCGGTGCGGAACAATCCACGGCGTTGGAGTTCCGGTACAACCAGGCGGATGAATCGCTCAAGGCCCGTCGGCACCACGGGGGCGGCGATCATGAAGCCGTCGCAGGCCTTCTCCAGGTACCAGCGCTCCATCAGGTCAGCCACCTGCATGGTGCTTCCCTTGAACAGGTTGCCCGCCATCTGCGGCAGGATGCTGCGGTAGGTTTCGCGCACGGTCATGCGGTTTTCCAGAGCCTTGGCGACGATCGCCTTGCCGATTCCGGTCGGCCCGACATGCTCGAAATCCAGCGCCGGGAAGGGGTCGTCCAAGGGATAGGCGGACATCTTCACGCCCACCATCTTCGACAGATAGTCGAGCCCGACGGAGGGCGGCACCAAATCGTCCAACTCACGCGCAAGCTGCTCGGCCTCCTCCTCGGTGTCGGCGGCGATGATGGTGACGCCGCTCAGGATCTTCAGGCTGCCTGCGGTGCGGCCGTATTTCGGCAGGCGGGCCTTGAGGTCGGCATAGAGCTTCTGCGCGCGCTCGATGGTGCCCTCGACGGCGAAGACGCAGTCGGCCGTCGCCGCCGAAAGCTCCTTGCCCGTCTCCGACTGGCCGGCCGAGAAGATGACCGGATGGCCCTGCGGCGGGCGCGGCGCGTTGAGCGGACCCGCCACCTGGAAATGCCTTCCGCGATGATTCAGCGGATGGACCTTCGATGGATTGAGGAAGCGGCCGCTCGCCTTGTCCTGCGGGAAGGCGTCATCGGCCCAGGAATCCCACAACCCCTTTACGATGCCAGCGAATTCGGCGGCGCGGTCGTAGCGGTCGTCGCGGGGGACGTGCTCCTCGTGGCTGAAGTTCAGCGCGTCGCCGGGGTTGGAGGTGGTGACCAGGTTCCAGCCCGCGCGCCCCTTGCTGATGTGGTCCAGCGAGGCAAATCTCCGCGCCACGGAGAAGGGCTCGTCATAGGTCGTCGTCGTCGTGGCGACGAGGCCGACATGCTCCGTCACCATCGCCAGCGCCGAGAGCAGCGTCACCGGTTCGAACACGCCCGGCCTGTCGGAGGGGCTGGTGGCGGCGAAGAGGTCGGGCTTGTCGATGTTGCGCACGCCATTGCCGTCGGCCAGGAACAGCAGGTCGAACTTGCCGCCCTCGGCGATGCGGGCGAGGCGCACGGCATTCTCGAGGTTGCTGGCGGGGCGGTCCCA
>Ga0105047_10012822_pt1 | contig 13455 bp, 10 predicted proteins | sample MAT04_FD_78384 | JGI IMG/M metagenome (GOLD analysis project Ga0105047, IMG submission 78384) | Freshwater microbial communities from Lake Fryxell liftoff mats and glacier meltwater in Antarctica - MAT-04 (megahit assembly) | ecosystem: Environmental > Aquatic > Freshwater > Ice > Liftoff...
CAACAATATATTTTGGTGGCTTATTAATAGTAGAAGGTATCTTAATGATGAAATTTATATTCATCATGGGGACTTTTTTCAAATTATTTGATATATTTAGATACATTTTTATTATGCTCCGATTATGTTTTAGAAAATATATGCTCATTAGTTTTACTATTTAATACATAATAATAGTTTCTTTTGTAACAATAAGCATCTGTAGTGCATATATATATATATAAGAAGGTATATATACTTTCCATTTGGGATTGCATATATACTTTTTTCAATGAGGTAATACGGGTAAACTCATCGTAAAGGCAGCAAGTTAGCATGATTATAATGATTTTATAGTGATTTAGTCAAAATGTTGGGGCAATCGACACTAATTGGACATAAAACAAATGTATGTTAAATATTTAACATGAAAAAATATTATAAGTAAAGATGATATTATTGGAAAAATATAAGGGAAAAATGTAAAATCTTAAGTAGAAAACAGGCTAAACAAAAATAATCCCATAATATTATTCACAGGATTATTCTACAATACAATCTTTAGGTGTTTTATCATCCCTTAGCCCTTTAAATACAGGTTGTCGCAAGGAATCATTTGTTGTTTTCATCATATATTTCACGGTGCATACAAGACTAGGTTCTATCCATACTGCATTATCATTTGCAGAAGGCAAATCATTGAAAGGGTGTGTGCTTATTCTGGTTATGGAGTTTATTAGCTGGAAATCTGCTGTTGATATCCCCAGCGTAACATGTCCTTTGTATACCAATTGTTTACTAGAATATTGACCTAAAACTATGCTTATGGTACTGTTATCCTTAAAAATATAACCACACACTACAAAATCATCATCCTGAAGATTCTTGATTTTAATCCAGTCCTTGGTACGTTTATCAAAGTAATACTTACTGTCCTTTTTCTTAGCAACTATGCCCTCCAATTGATTTTGCTTAGCAAGCTTATAAAAATCAACCCCACGTTCCTCAATATATCTAGAAATAGCAATACGCTCGTTTTCTTTAATCACTTTTTCGAGCAGTTTTTTACGTTGCATAAGTGGCAAATCTTTGACCTCGTGATCATCGTAGTAGAGAATATCAAATGCGGTAAAGCTAGCCGGTAATTTAGAGGATGCAAGTTGGATTTTAAAGGTATTTGTCATAAGCGAGCGCCGTTGTATTTCAAAAAAATCAGGTTTACCATCCTTAATAACAATTAATTCACCATCTAAAATGCAACGACATTTGACACGCTTATGTATCTCTGACAGCTCTGGAACTTTAACTTGCATCTTAATATTTCGTTTGTTACGCAGATCGGTGGAGCCCTTATCTAGATATGCTAGACAACGTAAGCCATCTAGCTTTAGCTCGTAGATATAATCAGGACTGTCAAACGCTTCTTGCATCTCACCAATGAGCATAGGCTTAATGTTTTTACTGCCGAAAATATCCATTATGCACCTTTTGAAGTTCTTTTACGTTTAGGCTTAGGTGTTGTAGTTTCTTTAGCTTTATTTTGCTCAATGCTAGCCTTTAATGCATCCATAAGATTAATGACATTACTTGGAACTTCTGACTTAGAGGCAACAATTTCTTTACCAGCTATTTTTGTTTCGAGAAGTTCACGCAATTTTACCTGGTATTCATCCTTATATTCAGCTGGATTAAAAGGAGTAACCATAGAATTAATTAATGCATTTGCCATGGTAAGTTCAGCCTCAGTCAGTTCTGGTTTATTGTAGGATTTAGCAAGGTCTTTAATTTCATTCTCATAATACATTGTAGATATTAATATTCCATCCTCGCGTGGAATTATAGCAAGTAAAGTTTCTTTTGTTCCCATTACAGTTTTGCCAATTGCAATTTTCTGCTCGGACATAAGCGCTGTACGCAGAAGCTCAAATGCTTTATCTCCACCAGCTTCAGGGGTAGCTTGATATGTTTTATCATAATAAATTGGCGATATTTGATTGAGTTGTGCAAAGTGAATTATCTGTATAGATTTCTCTTTTTCAGTTTTAATTTTTTCTAAATCATCATCTGTTACAACTACGTAATGATCTTTATCGTATTCATACCCTTTAATAAGATCATTTGATGTGATTTCCTTACCACAATGACTGCAAGTCTTTTTGTATTTTATTCTTGAATTATCATCTTTATGGAGCTGGTTAAAATGAATGTCGTTGTCTTGCGTCGCAGTGTACATCGAAATTGGGATGGCAACAAGGCCAAAGGAAATAACTGTTTTATGAGCAATAGCCATTTATAACACCTCACTTTTTTAATAGTATATCCAAAATCTGCTCTGTTTACTATTCGACAAATAATATGCTTATTAGCGGAAGATATTTATTTTTATTTCAATAGAAGGAAAAAAATGTTTTATGTAGAATTGATTAAATTAGTGTTTATATATAATTTCCAATTTATATAGAAATCAAACAGATTTTAAGTCGAGATTTACTGCTACCCATACATCCGGTTTTAAGTAATACAAAGTACTTGGAAAATTATCCAAAATAAAAAAGAGGTGTGTTTATGAAAAAAAAGTTTGTTATATCTACTGTATTTATAATTCTTATTGTATGTTTAATTTTTACAGGTAACATAGTTCAATTTGTCATCAATATTGAGTGGTTTAATCAAGTGGGTTACCTTTCAGTATACTTAACCAAAATAATTACTGTGTCTAAGTTTATGATACCTGTTTTTATCATTAGTTATCTTGTTATATGGTTATATTATAAGAGCATCAGAAAGAGTATCATGCACTTAAAAATAGTAGTTGAAGTAAATGCCAAGAAAAGAGCTATTGAAAATAAAATTTTTATAGCTTGTGATTTAATTGTCTCATTTATATTTTCTTTTGCTTTTGCATCTGCATATTGGTCTATGTTTCTTCAATTCATAAACGCAGTTAGTTTTAATGTGAAAGACCCTATTTTCAATATGGATGTATCCTTTTATATTTTCAAACTTCCTTTAATTGAATCTTTATATACAGTTATAATGACATTACTCGTATTACTAGTTCTTATTAAAGTAGTAGTTTTCTTTGTAATTAAAGCAAAAGATCTTTCTTATGTAGGGAGAATACCAAATCCTTTTGAAGACTTAAAAGAACTGGTCAAGGAACTCATTATATTTTCAGGAAGACAACTCGCAATAATATCAGCACTAATAGCACTTTTTCTTTCACTTGGATTTTTGATAAATTCATTAAATTTAGTGTATAGCCCTAGGGGAGTTGCATATGGGGCAAGCTATACAGATGTTCATGTAACACTACTATTTTATAAAATAGTAATTGTGGCATGTATTCTTGCTGCAGTAGTAATATTTATAAGTATTTTAAAATCAAAGGTTAAGCCTATAATAATTTCAATTGTTGCTATAGTATTAATAAGCCTTATACAAGCAATATCAGCAGCAGTAGTTCAAAGTAGTATTGTAAAGCCGAATGAAAAGGAATTTGAAAAACCATATATACAGAATAATATTAATTTTACAAGGAAAGCCTTTAATATAGCGGATATCACTACAAAAACTTTTAATGTAAAAAATGATTTGAAACAGGAGGATATTTCAAATAATAGACAGACAATAGATAACATTAGAATAAATTCAGCCGCACAGGCACTTGAATTTTACAATCAAGTTCAAATAATAAGATATTACTATAATTTTAGTGATATAGACGTAGATAGATATAAAATAAACGATAAATATAGTCAGGTGTTTCTTGCAGCAAGAGAAATAGATTCAACGTCACTTGCTCCAAGTACTTGGCAGAATACTCACATGATTTATACTCATGGGTTTGGTGTTGTAATGAGTAAAGTAAATGCTGTTAACTCAGAAGGGCAGCCTGATTTTGTAATTAAAGATATGCCTATCGCAAACAATACAAATATCAAATTAATCAATCCAAGAATTTATTTTGGTGAACAAACAAATGAGTATGCACTAGTAAACACTAATGTGAGCGAATTTGATTATCCTCAAGGTGGAGTCAATAAAGTAACAAATTATGCTGGAAAAGCAGGAATCAATATGAATTTAGGTAACAAACTTTTGTTTGCAATAAATAAGGGGGAATTGAATTTCCTACTATCCAGAGATATTAAGAGTACAAGTAAAATTCTTATTAATAGAAATATAGTTGAAAGGGCACATAAAATAGCCCCATTTTTAACTTATGACAAAGATCCTTATGTTGTTATAAGTGGAGAAAAACTATACTATATAATTGATGCTTACACTACATCATCTAAGTATCCTTACTCGCAGCCTCAAAATGGAATAAACTATATTAGAAATTCAGTTAAGGTTGTAATTGATGCTTATGATGGAACTACAAATTTCTATAAGTCAGGTTCAACTGATCCAATTGTGCAAAGTTACGCAAAGATTTACCCTAAGCTATTTAAGGATATATCAGAGGTTCCTGATGACTTAAAAGCACATTTTAGATATCCAGCTGATATATTTAGTATTCAAAGCGCAGTCCTTGGGAGATATCATGTAACTGATCCTGGAGTTTTTTATAATGGAGAAGATATTTGGGATGTTTCCAAGAATGCAAACGCCGTAGGTGGTGAAGTTAAAACAACTATTCCACCATATATTGTAGAAAAATTACCAAACACAAACAGTGAAGAAATGATATTGCAACAATATTTTAATATAAAGGGAAAATATAATATGACAGCAATTTTAGGTGCTAGAATGGACAAGGGAAATTATGGTAAACTATTCTTAAATAAATTTCCAGCAGAAACAACAATTTACAGTCCATACCTCTTTAAACAAAGGATAAGTCAGGATACTACAATTTCAGCACAACTATCTTTATGGAATACTGGTGGCTCAGAAGTACAGTACGGAGACACTGTAATTCTACCGATAAAGAATTCTTTGCTTTATATTGAACCTCTTTACTTAAGAGCTAGTGGAAAAAATAGTATTCCAGAAATGAAAAAGATAATAATTTCTTACGATAATAAGCTATTGATGGTTGATAATATTGAAAGCGGACTCGAACAGATATTTAATTATAAGGCGCCAAATGGAGTGATTACAGGTACGGGAACTACTACCGGTACGGGAACTACTACAGAGCCACTTAGCCAAACTAAAATCAAATTAATCAAGCAGGCAAATGATTTATATATAAAAGCACTTGATGCTCAAAGAATTTTAGATTGGACTAAATATGGAGATTATATTAAGCAACTTGGCACTATATTAAAACAATTAGAAAAATAAAGAATAAAAACAGATGTAAAATTGCATCTGTTTTTATTTAAGTTATATGGAGTAGTATTTTTTTTGCCCAATATTTATTAGTTAGGGTACTGCTAAATATATATAATATTTAAATATGCTTAGCGTAATAAAAATAAAATTATAGCTATAAAAAAGATAACATTAGTAGTATAATGGAAAATATATACAGGAGAGATAAACGTCCTGAAAGTCAAGGAAACTTTATAGTTGGATTTGAAGTGTTATTTTTAGGGGGAATAATAATGTATAAGACAGAAACTTTATATCATTATTGCAGTGTAAATACATTTCTAGCAATAATACAAAACAAATGTTTAAGATTATCTGATTTAAATAGGACAAACGATTATATGGAAAAAAGATGGGCTACAAAACTTATTGGAGGTGTTTTAAAGGAGGAATTAGAAAACTTTAATATAAAGTTAAACTTAACAGAGGATTATTGGTATGAAGATGGGGTGAATAATCACTTGCAATATTACAATAAAGAAATAAAAAGAGTGTTTTATGATAATAGACCAATACTAATAACTTGCTTTTCAAAAGAAAAGGATAGCTTGAGTCAATGGAGAGCTTATGGGCAAGATGGAGAAGGGATATCTATAGGCTTTAATTATAAACAGATTAAAGATTTAAAAAATAACTGTAAGAATATTTTAGTCGAAAGGGTTATGTATAATGAAAACAAACAAAAAGAAAAATTAACTAAATTAGTACAAGCCGCAATTATATATATGCAGAAAATGTTTGAACATGACTCTGTTAGAATATTAAATGATTTCGATGAATATTTTACAGAAAAATTCGATATTTTTTGTAAGGTTTTAATAGGTTATTTAGAGAAGATAAGTTGTGTTATAAAAAATCCAGCGTTCAGTGAGGAAAAAGAAGTAAGAATTATTTATGATCCACAATTATATAATCATAAAGTTATTGGAGATATGACATTAGAGGAAAGTGAAAAATATTTTAAACAGGAAGTAGAAATCAAGATGTACAAGATATCTCCAATTAAATACAACTTTAAGAATAATCATCTAGTCGCATCTTGCGATATTGATTTCACAAAATTAATAGAACAACAAGTTATAAATGAAATTATTATTGGCCCAAAATCTAAACTAACAGAAGATGATATATATTATTTTTTATTGTCTAATGGATATGATGCCAATAGCATAAAAATAAGTCGTACAGAAGCAACATATAGATGAAAATGTAATTATCTTTCAGGAATTAAGGCAAAGAGGATCAATGAGGTGGATATTCATTTGGCTCATAACCCTACTGATAGCAATGAATGCTGAAAATCATTTTTTATAATTGATATTTAAAATAGGTTTATAATATATTTATTAAATCATTAGAGCGCCTGAGTATAGAGAAATCTAGTTTTAGGCTCTTTTTTTTATATGCAATTTAGAGTTATAATAGTATAAATAAGTAAACACTTATTCTAGGTATAAAAGAAAAATGCAATTACTTTTGCAGTTTTGGAGGGGAATGAAAATGAAAATCGCAACAACGCAGATAATGAGAAGTATTGATCGCTATTGTATAGACATTTTAGGGATTCCGGGTATTGTACTAATGGAAAATGCAGCACTAAAGGTAATGAAAAATATAGGGTCAAATAATAAAAATTTCGTGATTATTTGCTCTAGTGGGAATAACGGTGGAGATGGTTTTGCAGTAGCAAGGCATCTTTTGAATAGAGGAAATTACGTTGAAATATTTTCTCTTGGCTCAGAGGAAAATATGAGCACAGATACCTTGGTCAATCTTAATATTATAAGAAATATGGGTGCGAAAATAATAAAAGTAAATAAGAATGAGGATTTGGATATTTTAAGAGAAAGCATAATTCACTGCGAGATTACTATTGATGCAATTTTTGGAACAGGATTATCTAGAGAAGTTAAAGGTATTTATTCTTTAGTAATTACAATTATGAATGAAAATAGTAAGTATATTTTATCAATTGATGTTCCATCAGGATTTGAGTGTAATAGTGGAAAAGTGATGGGAAATTGTATTAAAAGTAATAAAACAGTTACATTTGAACTTTATAAGAAGGGTTTTATTGGATATGACGCGGAGTCTCTTACTGGAGAAATTGTTGTTGAGGGTATTGGAATACCGACAAGTGTAGTAGATAAATTCCATGAAAATGAATATATAATGGATATAGACTTCATTAAAAAGTTAATTAAGAAAAGAAATAAGTATTCACATAAAGGTGATTATGGAAGAACACTTATTTTAGCAGGATCACTAGGATTTACAGGTGCTGCATATATTTCAACGCAGGCTGCTGTTCGAAGTGGAGCTGGTCTTGTTACATTATGCTGCGATAGCTCAATTCAAAACATACTTAGTGGAAAATTAGTTGAAGCTATGACTGTTTCAAATATGGATGAAGTAAGATTAGATTCCTTAATAACTAATAGTAATTGTATTGCAATTGGTCCAGGATTAGGGAATAACAGAGGCACACTAAAGTTACTTGAAAAGATTTTATTAAATTCTAAATGTCCTGTTGTAATTGATTCAGATGGTTTAAATGTGCTTGAGGGGAACCTTGAAATGCTTAAAAATAAGAAATGTCAGATAGTTCTTACACCTCATATGGGAGAAATGGCAAGAATATCGGGATATTCAATAGATGAAATAAATGAAAACAAAATAGATATTGCAAAAGAATTTGCAAAAAAATATGATATTGTTTTGTTACTTAAAGGATTTAATACAATAATTACAGATGGTAAAACGGTACAAATTAATCCTACTGGGAGCAGCGCAATGGCATCAGGGGGAATGGGAGATTGCTTAACGGGGATTATAGCTTCATTTATATCTCAAGGTTATGACAGCTTGACTGCGGCATGTGCTGGTGCATATGTTCACGGCTACTGCGGAGATAAACTTTCAAAGAAAATGTTTTGTGTAAATGCAAATCATGTTTTAGAGGCACTCCCTTCTATAATAAAAGAAATTCAAGATTTAACATAAAAATACTGCATGAGGAGCATATTATGATCCTCATGCAGTATTTTTTTCATTACTTCATTAATTAAAATAGATTGGTAACTTCTAACTTTTCTGACCTAATTCCTTTAACGTTTGTTCAACAAGGCTCACTACATCGCCTTTACTTAAAGTTAAATAAAACTGAAATCTTTCATTGTATGTTGAATCTTTTATGTCTTTATTATAATAATCCCCGTTTTCGTCCTCAATTCTAATAGATATTTGCTCTTTCATTTTATACCCCTTTTTTAATTTATATTGACTTTTTTCTCTCAGCAATCACACACTTTCATTTTTTGCCTTTAGAAAAACTATATTTTAAAGTATTGCCAATTTTGAGGTTTATAAACCTAAATACAAATGAAATTAGAAGTAGCTAAGGACGTTTAGTTAATATAATCATCGTGAAGAAGTGTATTTTTGGTTTTAATATATAGCATTTAGATATACAATATTTCTCTTGAAATAATTAACAAAGCAGTAAGTGTTAAAAACAAGATGTTCATAAATTAATAACAAATTTGTGGTTGTAAGAAAGTACTGCGCTTTCTATGATCAGGTATTTTATGAAAATAAGCTTTATTAATTATCTTGCAAATTATAAACTTTATAAGTATTATGTTAATAATCTCCAATTAGTTTCATATGATTATATAGTATTCTTTAAATTATCATACCAAAGTATAAATGGAATAATTGCAGGGGCTAGAGCAATGGTTTATATGATACTGATTCTAAAGAAGGTAGACAAGTATAAAAAAGTAAGAAGTTTAAAATTGGATGGGGGGAGAATATTTTGAAGGTTATAGTAATTGGTGGTGGATGGGCTGGTTGTAGTGCAGCAATCACAGCAAAAAAAGCTGGTGCAGAAGTGGCATTATATGAAAAAACAGATATGCTTTTAGGGCTTGGTAATGTAGGGGGCATAATGAGAAATAATGGAAGATACACTGCTGCAGAAGAAATGATAGCATTAGGGTCAGGAGAGCTAATACATTTGACTGATGAAAATAGTAAACATAAAAATATCGATTTTCCAGGGCATAAAAATGCCTGGCTTAGCGATACAAACAAGATTGAACCTGCAGTTGTGAAATATCTAAAAGCTATGGATATAGAGGTAAACATGATAAAAAGAGTAGTAGATGTTAAAAAAGAGGGCAATATAATAAAAGGGATATATTTATCAGATAAGAAATATATTGAAGCAGATGTATTTATAGAAACTACAGGTTCAACGGGCCCAATGAATAACTGTATAAAATATGGAAATGGCTGCGCAATGTGTATTTTAAGATGTCCAACTTTTGGTGGAAGAGTAAGCATAAGTAGTAAAGCGGGTATTGAGGACTTAAAAGGAGAAAGAGAAGATGGCGTATATGGAGCTTTTAGTGGTTCTTGTAAACTAGCTAAGGGTTCATTAGCTGGTGATGTCATAAAACAATTGGATGAAACAGGAGTAGTTGTTTTAAAAGTTCCACAAGATGATATAAATGTAGATAAACTTAAACTAAAGGTATGTCAGCAGTATGCCCTAAAGGAGTTTGCCGAAAATATAATACTAATAGATACAGGTGACGTTAAGCTAATGACTCCATATTATCCATTAGAAAAATTAAGAAAGATTAGCGGATTAGAAAATGCTAAATTTATAGATCCATATTCAGGGGGAATTGGAAACTCCATAAGATATCTATCCATAGCTCCAAGAACAGATAGTATGAAGGTTATAGGGTTAGACAATTTGTTCTGTGCAGGAGAGAAGGCAGGTTTATTTATAGGTCACACAGAGGCCATGATAACTGGGTCTTTAGCAGGACACAATGCAATAAAATACTATCTAGGAATGCCTCTTTTGGTATTACCACGGTCACTAGCCGTTGGAGACATAATAGCCTATGCTAATGAAAAAATAAAGTCTAAAGAAGGAAGGAAAAACAGATACACCTTTTCGGGAGCAGAGTATTTTAAGAGAATGCAAGAAATAGGACTTTACACTTTGGATATAGACAAGATTAGTGAGAAAGTAGAAAGTTTAAATTTAACTAATATATTTAATGAAAAACTTATATAGAGTAAGAAAAAATAGTAGATAGGAGAATTCTTAATGGTTAAAAATGTGGATGAAGAACTTTCTAGTATATTTATAATTTTTGGTGGTACTGGTGATTTGACCAAAAGGAAACTTATTCCTGCTATTTACAGTTTGATGTATGAGGATAAATTACCAGAAAATTTTACAATAGTATCTATAGGAAGAAGAGAAAAGACAGATGAGGAATATAGAAAAGAAATGTATGAATTTGTGAATAAGTTTTCTAGAATTTCCGTAAATAATGAGAGATGGAAAAAGTTTAGCAAAAGAATTTTTTATAAGAAATTTGATTTCACTACAGATGATGAAGGGTACAAGTATTTAGATTCATATTTGGAAATAATAGAGAAGAAATATTCAACTGGAGGCAAAAGATTATATTATTTAGCCGTTGCATCAGATTTTTTTGAACTGATAATTGGAAAATTAAATAACAATGGTATGGTTAATAGAGTCACTGGATGGCAAAGAATAATGATTGAAAAACCTTTCGGATCAAGTCTAGCAACAGCTAGGACATTAAACCATAATATATCAAAACTTATATCTGAAGAGAATATATTTAGAGTAGATCACTATCTAGGAAAGGAAATGGTCCAAAATATATTAGCAATTAGATTTGGTAATTCATTATTTGAACCTTTATGGAATGCTAATTATATTGATAATATCCAAATTACGTCCTATGAGCTTTTAGGAGTAGAGAATAGAGGAGATTATTATGAAAATGCTGGTATTTTAAAAGATATGCTTCAAAATCATTTATTACAAATGTTAACTATGATTGCTATGGAACCTCCAGTAGATTTTAAACCTAAATCTATAATAGATGAAAAAGTTAAGGTATTACGTTCATTAAGGCCTTTTACTTCTGAGTCTTTTATTGAAAACATTGTTCGGGGTCAATATGGCGAAGGTGAACTTAATGGTATGAAGGCAGCGGGGTATAGAGAAGAAGACGGAGTGTCGTCCACTTCAAATACGGATACATTTATAGCTTTGAAGACTTACATTGACAATTTCCGCTTTGGAGGAGTACCAATATATATAAGAGCGGGAAAAAGAATGAATACAAAAAGTACTGAGATAGTTATTCAGTTTAAAAAACTCCCGGGAATCAATTATTATAATGAATTTAATGAGATTGTTCATAATCTTTTAGTTTTAAAAATTCAACCAGAAGAAGGTTTTTTCTTTCAACTTAATGCTAAAAAGCCTGGTAGCGAATTTAAAATAGAAAAGGTAGAGCTTAACTATTGTCAAAGCTGTAAGTATTCAAACAATTCATTTGAGGCTTATGAAAGACTACTACTTGATGCAATAAAAAACAACTCATCTTTGTTTACTAGTTGGGATGAAGTAAAATATTCTTGGAAATATATTGAAAGTATTGAAAAGGAGTTTAAAAATAATATACCTAATTATCCTAATTATTTGGCAGGTACAACAGGACCAAAGGAAGCAATAGATTTAATTGAGAAAGATGGTAGAGAGTGGTGGAATGCTGCATCTAAATAAGGAGAAGAGTATGATTATCTATGACATATCTATGAGTATTGAAAAAAATATGGGTGTATACAAAAATATAGAGGAAAAAAGACCAGTTATAAGACATGAAAAAAAAATTCCGAAGGATAGCATTAATGAATCTAGCATTCATATGAATGTGCATACAGGGACTCATATCGATGCGCCATCTCATATGGATAATATGGGTTCAACCATTGATGCTATTGATTTGAATAAATTAATTACAAAATGTAGAGTTTTGGACTTAACAAAAGTGGTAGATAGGATAAAAAAAGATGATCTTATGGATAAAAACATTAGAGCAGGTGAATTCTTGTTGCTTAAGACTAGAAATTCTTTCACAGAAGAATTTGATTCTAATTTTGTTTTTGTTGAAAAAGGTGGTGCAGAGTATTTAGCGGAAAAAGGAATAATTGGAGTAGCAATAGATTCTTTTGCAATTGAGCGAGATCAGCCGAACCACGAAACTCATAAATCGCTTTTTAATAAGAAAATAATTATTATAGAAGGTGTCAGACTAAAAGAAATACAAGAGGGTGAATATTTCATATGTGCATTGCCACTTAAAATTAAAGGTGTAGATGGTGCTCCTGCTAGAATAGTTTTGATAAAAGACTTAATATAAATTTTCATTTAATTATGTTATCTCTTAGGAAAGCTGTATTTCATTTATGCAGCTTTCTTTAATTTTACAAATTCTAAAGTATATTTTGATTTCTTAAAAAAACTTTGTTTCGACCTTCATTTCTAGCTTAACCAGGTATATCAATTAACTAGGATAACAAACAAAAATTGTTCATTTTAAGGCAAAATAAAGGTATTATGTTAAATATTCAAGTATAATGAAAGCAGAGGTGATTGCAGAAACCATTCCAGCATTTAAAGGAATATGTTATAAAATTACATCTCAAATGTAATATAATTATAGACAAAATTTTGGTCAAGTAGGAGGGTAAATATATAATATGAATGAACATATGCAATGGTATTTTAATCACGTTAAAGAAATAATTGATGAGATTTATGAAAAACAACTAGAAAACATAGAAAAAGCATCAGACATCATGGCAGAAGCAATTAAGAATGGTAACTGTCTCTTTGCTTTCGGGGCTTCTCATGCAGGAATTTTAGCAGAAGAGTTATTCTACAGAACGGGAGGTTTAGCGTTAATAAATCCTGTGTTTAACCCTACGCTTATGCTAAATACTAGGCCAGTTACTCTAACTTCAAAGATGGAAAGGTTAGAGGGATTTGGGAAAGAGATATTAAACTCTACCCCCATAAAGGAGGGTGATGTAATATTAATACATTCAGTTTCAGGAAGAAATCCTGTAGCCATTGATATGGCATTGGAAGCAAGAAGCAAGGGTGTAAAAGTGATAGTAATTACAAATATAACTTATTCGAAGGCGGTAAACTCAAGACATTCCTCATGTAAGAATTTATATGAACTTGGTGATATTGTTATAGATAACTGTGGAGATTTTGAAGACTCAAGTACAACA
>Ga0105047_10012824_pt1 | contig 13453 bp, 10 predicted proteins | sample MAT04_FD_78384 | JGI IMG/M metagenome (GOLD analysis project Ga0105047, IMG submission 78384) | Freshwater microbial communities from Lake Fryxell liftoff mats and glacier meltwater in Antarctica - MAT-04 (megahit assembly) | ecosystem: Environmental > Aquatic > Freshwater > Ice > Liftoff...
GGTGACCCGTGCGCTAGGCGCGGGTGTTAAAACTGGCTTGGTGCGTAGGTTTATTTCTGTTTTCACAGATACGGGGGCTAATATGTCGGCAGGAGAAAACCCAAAACGAGAGGCTGCGGAACGCCGTAAAACCATTCCGGCGCTGATTCTTTTCCTGAGACCCCTATGGCTTTGCATTCACCGGCTGAAGAGAGTGCTTTCTGGTGTCGTCTATTTTCAGCGATCTTTCACGTATGAAATATACACAGGAGACAGCCTGGATAAGCGCGTGAAATTTGAAGCTTCCAAACCTACAGGTGTTTGGAAGGTTTAATCGTCAAATGACTTTGAGCTTATGAAGCAAGGAGCGCAGCTCCTTCAGGTCAACAACAGCATCCATGTGACGATCTGCGGGGAATACGGGAAAGCTGTAATTAACATCAACCTCATGGGCAAGCCACTCATGACAGCCTGTTAGAAAATTGGAGGGAAACATTTCGATAATCTGACAACCGGATGTTGCCCATGTCATATTGGAAAAAGCGGCTCCATGCATACCGCAGACAACCTTCGCATTCTGAAACAGCCCGATTTGTTCCCTGAAACTGAGTTTTGCAGTATCTACTATAGACCAGCCCATTTCAGTGAAAGCTTTGATAAGCTGTTCTTCGTTTGCGGCCATACGTGTCTGACCAAAGCGTGGAATGTAAATTTTTTTACCCACTCCTTCTGGCATACGCCCATGCGGCAGAAACTGTTGTCGCAACCAAGTAATAGCCGCTGGGTTATACGCAAGAATCATGGATTGAGGAGGAACAAGATAGCAGTTCTCGACAAGCAGGTTAGTTTCCGGAGTAGGGCGGATGCGATCCGCCAGACCAAGTATATCCAGTGGCTCAATATGATATTTTCTCATCACGGAGGGGACAATGATTCCCGTATTCTCCGGAAATTCGTTGATCCACCTCAGCCTAGGCAACGACTCCATTAAATAATGGGCTTAATTGGTAGGTTGATCGCAAGGATTCCAGTGTGAAACTATGGACGTCCAATTACCTTTCAGTTCGGTGGGATTCGGCAATAGGACAGTTGAGTAACTCGAATCATTTTTGTAAAAATGTTCTCCGTAAGCTGACTCCAAACATACCCTTTTGTGCCTATCCACCAAAGTAAGCCCTTTTCCAATCAGGCTTGCGTTTTCAACCTTAGCCCAGAAAGCAGGATGTTTCCTGAACATACTCTCTGTCATGCCAGAGATGTCATTGAGCGGGAAGTCACCGTCAGGACGATCATGCCCCAGACTGTCTATTCGTCCCTCGCATTCCCCTGTCTGCACTTTTTTGAGCAGGGAAAAATAGCCACGCGGCGGACGGCATGGAATGAAGGCGGGAAGCAAACGCAGGAATTCTACGAGCAGCCTTTTTGGATAGACCAATGCAAGCCTCCTAATACCACGCAAGACGCTGTAAACTAGGGGCACCCGGCGCAAGCGGGCTAAAAAACTCAAGTATGTATTTCTTTCTGACACAATTGATAAAAACTAAGCTAAAGCAACTTGTTGCCAAAATGAGAAGCGATAAAAAGCAAATAGCAATCAGGAGCGAGTGCTTGGGAAAATTTCACAAAAATTTCATTCATGGTTTCCCATAAAATCAGGTAAAAGAAATAGCGGTTCAATCCGCCCCCAATTAAAATCCTTCATGCTTCTTCGCGCGCTCTATCTTGAAGACTCCTCGGACGACTACACACTGGTGTATAGAGAGATCGCCCGAGCTGGGTGGGAGATGGACTTCGAGCGTGTGGAAACCGAGCAGGAGTTTACCACCGCACTCAAAAACAAGGAGTGGGATATTATTCTCGCCGACTACAATCTGCCAAAATACGGGGGAATGAATGCCCTCCATTACGTGCGCAGCAACGGCTACGAGCATCCTTTCATTCTCATCTCGGGAACCATCGGCGAAGACGCCGCCGTGGAATGTATGCGGGCCGGGGCAAACGACTACATCCTCAAAGATAACCTGCGCCGCCTGAATCTGGCGATCAAACGCGAGGTTGAGGATTCCATCATCCGCCGCGAACGCCATCGCGCCGCAGACGAGATGGTGCGTCTGGAGGGAAAGCTGCGTCAGGCTCAAAAAATGGAAGCGATGGGGCGGCTTGCGGGAGGAATTGCCCACGATTTCAATAACATCCTGACCGCGATTTTAGGACACGCTGAAATTGCGAGCATGCAACTGGAGGGACATCCTGTAAAAGGCAACCTTCAGCAGGTCATTAAAGCCAGCCAGCGCGCCCGGGATCTCGTGCAGCAAATCCTGGCTTTTAGCAAACAGAAGCCCACCGAACGAAAGGTCGCCTTTCTCGATCCTGTTCTTCAGGAGGCGGTAAAACTTTTACGGGTAACGATTCCTGCAAGCGTCGAAATCGTGACCCACTCCGATGCATCCAATGCCGCTGTGCTCGTGGACACTTCACAGGTTCATCAGATCTTGATGAATCTCGGAACCAACGCCTCCCACGCCATGAAGGAAACGGGCGGCTGCCTCACGCTCACACTCGAATTGGTGAAAGTTGGCAGTGATATCGTCAGACAAAATCCCAACCTCAAGGAGGGACCTCATGTTTGTCTATCTATTTCAGACACAGGCTGTGGGATGGATCCCTCCACACTCGATAAAGTATTCGAGCCTTTTTTCACCACCAAAGCGCCAGGCGAAGGCACCGGACTGGGACTGGCAGTGGTTCACGGGATCGTGCAGGCACATGAAGGCGCGATTACAGTGGAAAGTAAGATTGGCCACGGAACGAGTTTCCGAATGTATTTCCCGGTGGTCGCCGCCAAAATCCAGACAGCGATCGAGCCGCCCAAAGAAACACCAGAAGGCCATGGAGAACATGTGCTGATCGTAGATGACGAACCACTGATCCTTGCGTTGTCAGAGACGATGCTGGAGAGCCTTGGATACCGGGTGACGAGTCATTCCCATCCGGATACCGCGCTCAAGGATTTTCAGACACGCAGCGAAGAGTTTGGCGTCGTCATCACCGACTTAAACATGCCGGGCATGAGCGGGCTACAGCTTGTGCGGGAGCTGCTCGATGCGCGCGCTGATATCCCGGTGGTTTTGATGAGCGGTTACGTCGGAGACATGGAACACGAACAGGCGACACGACTGGGTTTTCACAGCATGCTAGCAAAACCATTCACACTCCGGGCGCTGGCAGAGGGCGTGGCCGACGCATTAAAACCACAGCCAGCTAAAGTCCAAAAACGGGCGTGATGACCAACTCCCGCACCTCGTCCTCAAAATGGTGCGGCGTATTGATCCTATGCTGGCTGATCCTGACCGGCGGCCTGCTTCAGGCGGAATTGCATATCATCAACAGCTTGTGGGGCTTTGATGGCAAAGTGCTGCCGGGCCGGTCGGCTCTGCTGACCGTCGAAGTGGAAAATCGTGACGATCGTGAATTTAGCGGGGAGATCATTTTAAAATCAGGCCGGAATGGCATCTCTCAATCGGGCGCGGTGCACAGTCATGAAATTTACCTTTCTCCGGGACAGCGTCGTTGGATTCAATTTCATCCTTACATTAAAGACATTCACAACACCCACCGCCTGACTTGGAGGGGTGGAGAATTTGATCTCAATAATCCGGATTTCGGACCACCCGCCACCGTGCTACTGGCAGACACGGACGGGCTTAGTGCCTCGGGAGCGAGGATGCGAATTTTTCCAGAAAACGCATTTCCCGCCAGTCTCGCCGCTTTGTCTCAACTGCACGCTGTGGCCATGGATCATGTCCCGCGCTGGGACGCAGTGCGGCGAGCGGCATTTCTCGATTGGATAAAATCCGGCGGCACTGTGCATCTACTGCAAGGCATCGATGGAAAGTGCCCAGTGTTTCCAGAGGATCTCGCCGCTTTGAATGAAGACAAAAAGCCGCTCCAGATCGGACTTGGCTCCGTTGTGTTTCATAACACGCCACGCCATGAGTTTTCGGAGGAAACCCTCGCGGGCACGGGATACCCAGTCGCCGCACTGCAAGTCAAAGAAGGTCAGCCGAACACCTACTATCAGGACCTCAACCAAGGTCTGTTGCAAAAGCTCAGCGAACTCAGCAAAGCCGATATCGCCTGGCATTACATTTTCGTGCTGACGCTTTTTTACATCGCCTTGATCGGGCCGGTTTACTTCATATGGAGAAAGAAGGATTATCGTTTTATCCTCGCGCTCTTTCTTGGATCTGTCGTCTTCTTCTCGGTGACTTTCATGACCATTGGTCGTCGCGGCTATGGTGAATCACAAGTCATCCACACACTCACCCTGGCAAAAGTCATGGAGCCTGGGCGTTGTAACGTCACGCAATGGGTCAACGCTTTCGCAACCAAAGGGGGAGTTTACACATTCCAACACCCGTCGAAGTCCGGCTATTACGCCACTACCGATCAACAAAGCATTCCCGGCCAAGTGCAGGAGGGAAAAGAGAGTGCGTATCTCGCGGACATCCCGCTTTTTTCCTCACAGGCATTCATGTTTCAAAGCGTCATGAAATGCAGCACGCCGGATGTCCAGATCACCAAATGGGAGACGACCGGGAGCGCGCCCGAATTTGAACTCACGATTCCACCCATGAATCCAGGAAACATCCCCACACACGTAATTGTCCGGCACATGGATCAATTTCGTGAATTAAAGAAAGAGACGGACAGCCTCTGGACATCATCGTTACCGGCTCAAAACGCCGATGTCATCATGTCCCGTGATAAATTGCAGCAGCTCGATATGTGGAACTATCGCAGGCAAAAGCAGCCGACCACCGATTTAATGGATTCATTGTGGCCTGCGCTGATGGCCTGCGCTGAAAATCGGGATTTGTCTTTTGCGAAAGGCGAGACTCTGGAACACCGGCCGCTCCCTGCGGGAATTTTGCGCGTCTATATTTACACCAAAAGCACGCAGGACTTGAATCCCACCGCCAAAGGCTTCGCCAGCGCTCCCGGCAACGTGCTTTACGTGATCGATCTCCCTGTGCCTCAACCCTGACTTTTTCACAAACACCCATGAATACCGAGCCGGTCATTGATATTCGCAATCTGCGACACGTTTACAAAAATCATGTCGCAGTGGCAGGCGTCAGCTTCACGGTGGGTAGTAAGAGCATCCATGGTTTTGTGGGACCCAACGGTGCCGGAAAAACCACCACGCTCAAAGTTCTCGCAACCCTGATCCCGCCGCAGACAGGCGACGTGCGTGTTTTCGGAAAAAAAATCTACACCCAGCGCAAGGAGGTCCGGAGTATGATCGGCTATATGCCGGATCATTTTTCGATGTACCGGCAAATGACCGTTTTTGAATACCTCGATTTCTTCGGGGCTGCTTACGGCATGGAACAACGGGAGCGCGACAAGGTAATCGACGATGTGCTGGCGCTCACTGACATGGATGGACGCAGAAACGACTTCGTGCAGGGATTGTCCCGAGGCATGCAGCAACGCGTAAGCCTGGCCCGCGTGCTTGTGCACGATCCCGATTTGTTGCTGCTCGACGAACCAGCGAGCGGCCTGGATCCACGTGCCCGCATCGAGCTGATGGAGATTTTACAGGAGCTGAAAAAACTCGGAAAAACCATCTTCATCAGCAGCCATATCCTCAGCGAACTCGCCGAGCTATGCGACAGCGTCACAATCCTGGATCGGGGCACGGTCAAATACACTGGCTCCATGCGCGGTCTCGTGGCTGGCGACGGCGTGGTCTCTTCCTACGTCATCACACTTTCAGCTCCCCACGCCACTCTCCCCCCCGCACTGGAGGCTCTGGCTGGCGTGTCGAAAGCCAGTCAGCCCATCCCCGACGAGCCAAAATACTCCGTTCAGTTTGATCCCGCGCAATTGACGCCCGATGCAATCCTGCATGCCGCTTTAACCTGCGGCGCGCCGATCATAGGCTTCGCAGAGGAGCTGAAACATTTGAACCAGGCGTTCATGGATCTCACCGAGGCAGGTGTCCGTTCCGACTCCATCAAATGAGACCACTCCTGGCACTATTTTTCCGGTCCATCCGGGAGCAAACCCGGAACAAATACACACCGCTTGTGCGCGGCGTGGTGGTCGGAATCATCCTCCTGTTTATCATGGGGATTCAGGACAAACCATGGATCGCAGCGCCGGGACGCGACTTTTTTAAATCCCTGGTCAGTATCAATCTCTTCTTCATCCTCCTCGCAGCAGTCAGCACCTTCTCTTCCGTCATCACCGAGGAGAAGGAGGAATTCAGCCTAGGTCTGCTCCGCATGACCAATCTTAACCCCGTCTCCATTTTACTCGGCAAGTCCACCAGTCGGTTGTGTGGCGTGCTCTTGTTAATGGCAGCGCAGTTTCCATTCACTGTGCTCGCGGTCACGCTAGGAGGCATCTCGCTGACCCAGATTTTGGCCGCCTACGCCGTGCTGATTTCGATGGCATTTTTCCTCTGCAACCTCGCACTAATGGGCTCGGTTATATGCAAAAGCAATCGCACGGCCTCCCTTTTCACCATCGCATCCGGGTTCTTGATTTATGCAATTCTGCCGATGATTTACTTCGCACTGACTATGCGGGTAGTTCGTAGTCAGATGTCTTCTACAGCAGAAGCTTGGGCGGGCTTTTTGAAGTATTTCGTGGACGCCAATCCGTTCAACACGCTTTACGATAAGATTTTTTCAACCTTCTTTTCCGGTCCTGTATTCGGACTTCAATTCTGGACGCACACCATCGGCGGCATCGTTCTGTTTTTGTTATCCGTTTTGTTGTTCGAGCGCTTTTGCGGAAGCTCTGCGGAGGCAGATGGACAGACGGCGAAAAAAGCTAAAGCAGGCAGTAAAAGTCGGCGTCCCCGTGCCTGGACCACCGCAGCGATTGCCTGGAAGGATTTCAATTTTTTCTATGGTGGAAAAAAGGGCCTGCTGATCCGCGCCCTTGTTTATATCATCCTCATCGGCCTAAGCATCTGGTTTGGCAACTGGAGTTCCTCTCCATACAGTCGTTTTACCGCGAAAGAATTTGGAGAGGTGCTCCTCATGTGGTCCATCATACTCGCCTGTATCGAGATTCTCTCAGTCTCAGCGGGAATGTTAGGCAGGGAACGGAAGCTTCAAACCATGTCCAGTCTGGTCACATTGCCGATTAATACTGGTCAGATCATCCGCTACAAGCTGTTGGGCGCATTGCCGCTCTTTATATTGCCGCTCGTGCTGCTCCTCGTTTCCATGATCTTCAATCCCCGTCCGGTTCAGTCATTTTTCAGGGGCATCGCCAGCATCGATCGTTTCGAGGAGTTTCTCTTTTTTATGTATGCCAGCCTTCAGTTCCTGATCTTTCCGATTCTCGTCGTAAATCTGTCGCTACGATTCCGGTATCTCGCAATCCCGATAGCCGTGGGCATCGTCTTTGCGTGCAATTTCGGAACGGGGATATTCATGATGCTATTTCGCGGGGAAAGCGAAGCCGTGATAATACCGATCATCGGCCTCATCGTCGGCCTGGTGGTGCTTATCAAGCAGATCTACGCACTCATTCCCCGCATCGCTGCGGAAAACTAAGAGGATGAGAGGTGAGAGGATGAGAGGTGAGAGGATGAGGAACGACGGGGACTGACCTTTGGGGTTAATTTAGCGTGCTGCATAATCCTAGAAACTGCATTAGAGTCCGCGAAACAGGGACACGCGAAAATAAAGGCACTTCTGATAAGATGGCCGTTCACCCATTGGGTGCGTTGCACCCTGGCTCTAAATTGTTTTCTTTCCGCGTGTTCTGCGTGTTTCGCGGATCCTATTCATGGATTTAGGATAATTGGTTTAAGCGTGCGTAAACGTGTAAGTCCTATGACCCTCTTTGATCCAAAAGCGTGTCATCGGCGTATGCCTCTCAACTGCCGGGCTAACGCAACCTTCTGGGCGACCCTTTGCTACTTAACTAACTATAGGTCTGTCCCGGATCTGTCCCTTTAGGTGGAGTCGTGGAGTCTACTCTATCGATTCGTCCCCATTACCGCTTTTAGGAGACTGTTAAAACTCAGCGACACATTTCGCTGGGGTAACATCTTATTCTTTGTCTCTGGTTCTTACCTGTAACTGCCGTGAAAGGTACCAGCGCACCGCAAACATGTCGCATGTCGCCTTGAATGCTCGGCTACCGAACCCGTATTTACTCACACCTGCGACGCGCGGACGATGATTCACCGGCATTTCGGTGACCTTGTAGCCCAAGCCTTTGATCATGGCCGGGATAAAGCGATGCATCCCACGGAACAAAAACAGCGCCTCACGGCACTTGGTGCGCATGACCTTCAATGAGCACCCCGTATCGTGCACGCCGTCCTTGGTGAAGCGACTGCGCACAAAGTTCGCGATCCGGCTGCTGATCTTTTTGGAGAGGTTATCCTGCCGCTTCACGCGCCATCCACACACAAGATCATAGCCTTCATCGAGCTTCTTGAGCATTTCAATAATGTCATGAGGATCGTTTTGCCGGTCGCCATCGAGCAGGACAATCGTGTCGCCTTTCGCAGCGTAGATTCCCACATACATTGCCGCGCTTTGTCCGGTATTCATCGCAAATTCGATTACGTGTACATTGTCTCCTCGCTTGATTCGCTGGAGCGTTGCGTCGCTTGAGCAGTCATCCACCAGAATGAGCTCGTAATCGCGATCCTTTAAAACTTCGGCCAGCTCGTCCTGGAGCGGCGCGATGTTGTCTTCTTCATTATAGAGCGGGATGACGACTGAAAGCATGGTTGGAAATCGGGTGCGGGACTAAAGGGATAGCGGCTTGTAAGTCTGACAGAGGAAAATCCGAATCTGTCGTAGTGGAAGTCCGCGCCGGGTTTGATCGTATATCGCCAGCATCTCCCATTTGGCAAAGGTTTGCTTGATCACACTGGGCGGGGTGTCCTCGTTCCGGTCGGTGACATACAGCGCATTGCCTCCAGTAAATAGACAGGCACCTTCCTCGGAATTTTCGGTGACTATATCCAGCGGTTTGTTTGGGTCGCGCAGCTGGAATTCGTCGTAGCGTCCCCAGAAATGATACTGGTTTTCAGCGACGGGCGACTCCTCGACATAAATGGCAGGATGTCCTTTCACCTCAAAACGGGGATCAGGCAGGTAATGGGCCAGCGCGGATGCCGTCGCGTAGTGGTTGGCGATCAGGATGACCTTATTTCCGGTTTGCTTTTCATACTCTGCGCGGAACTCGGAGACTTTTCGCGCCGCTTCACGCCAGCCTCGCAAACGGGCCGTATGATCACGCTTGTAAGGCCATTTGGCTCCGGCGCGACGGACTAACTCGGGATCAAGCGCCAGAATGGTGAGTAGGGAAGACAGGATCAGCGCCACCACCGCAAAACGCGCGGCGCCTTTGTGGCGTTCGGCGAGTTCCTCCCAGAATGCCACGGCAAGTAGCGTGAGACTGACCACGGCGGGAGCGGTCCAGTTGGGTTCGCTGTCATGATGCAGTGCGATCCATGCGTAACCCACAAACAGCGGTGCGGCGAACGCGAGTAGGAAACGCGCCTTGCTGTGCATGTTGGAGCGCTCTTTTTGCGCATGCACCCACATGAGCAAAGCGAGGAGACCGTAAGCAAACGCCATTTTGTAAACAGCCGGGGTATTCGTAATAAGTCCCGTCAAACAGAGCAGCCCCACGATGAGAAGTTGGTGCGAATAACCGCATACGAGTATCGAGACAAATCCTACAAAGCCTCCCACGACTAGCATAGGATAGTTGTCGTAAACTGCTCCCCAGATCAGACTCAATACCGACAACGCTAGAACGCCGGTCCACAAAAATAACCTTGCGCGCAGGCGCTTTAAAATTTTGCCCATGCCGTCCGGAAATTTCCCAAAGCATTCTAGAATGGCATCTACCCAACGCGAGATGGATCCCTGCGCCGCAGCAAACCCGGCAATGATCATCCCCGCAAAAACCAGCGGCGAATAAATCGCGAAATGGACGCCAAGCCATTTCAGGAAGGATTGTCCCTCAATAGCGTACCACTCCTTTTCCAGTCCGCCTCGCGCAACGAGATGCGTGGTAGTCGGCCACCCATGACTGCTCTGCCAGATCCAGAAGGGGACGAGAAACGGCACAAAAGACAGAAGCATGACCCAGAAGCCTGGGCGGCGGAGCTCGATGCGATAGCGGGGGGTGAAAAACACCAGGAGCGCGATGCTTGCGAGCTCGGCCGCATTCGTCATTTTCGCCAGCCATCCGCAGCCGATGAGTGCTCCGGTCGCAGGCCACCAGAGAGAAAATCGCCCCCGTTTTTCCAGCGCACGCCAGACAGTGTAGAGGGCCGCCGTCCAGAAGAAGATGGAGATGGGGTCGATCGTCATCACTAATCCCCCTGCATTAAATATAGGCACCACATTGATGGTCACCACGGTCCAGAATGCGACGCGGTCACTATACATACGGGTGGCTAGGGCGAAGAGGATCAGACTGGTCCCCAGCGCAAGGATCGGGGAAAAGAAGCGGATTCCAAATTCACCATGCCCAAAAAGCGAGGTGCCCGCCTTCATCATCAGGGCGACGCCCGGACCCTTGCTGAAGTACCACCAGTCCAGATTCTGGCTCCATAAATGATAATAAGCCTCATCCGGCGCGAGTTCCATCTGCCCAATCATGACAAACCGCACGGCGGTCAGCAGAATCAGAAATATCCAAGCGGCACGGGTGGGTGTCATGCAAACGGCTATTCAGTGTCCGGAACGGCTACTTTTGGCGAGGCGTAAATCAGGACTCGTGGATGTTTTTCATAAACTGATGGGAAGAGTTTCGAGCCCGCCTTTTTCCACACCCACTCAAAAATCAGCGCCAGCCAAAGCCCGATTCCGATGGCGATCAGTATCGATGCCGCCACATCTGTAGGCCAATGGGAGCCGGTATAAATGCGCGACCACCCCACCAGCATGGCAGGAACAAAAGCCATCCATCCAAGCCGAGGGAATGCGAGGGTAGCTAGCGTGGCTATGACAAATGTGTTCAGGGTGTGATTTGACGGGAAGGAGCGCCCGGTGCCGTCGTTTTCCGTGCTTCCCATGGAAATTTTTTCTTTGAGAGGGCGGACGATTCCTTTCCATGCCGGTTTGTTCAGATCGATGATCCGCACATTAGCTTCCGTCTGGTGCGGCCTGAGTCTGCGCACCTTTTGTTTTAAGAGATTGCCGATTACGCCGTCCACCAGCCCGATTGCCACCAGGGAGATCAGCACAAACATCCGCACACGGAAACCGCCCCAATACAGCGCGCACACCCCCATGAAAATCAATGGCGTCATCCAAAGCGAGGCACTCGAGAAAATCGCCATCAACCGGTCCAGCTCGGGACTGGTCCACTCGCGGTTGATGAGAAAAAAGAATGTAAAATCCATGAGGAGCGTTGGAGCGTAGTGCCCCAGGCTTGTGTGTAAAGATTGCACTGTCTTGCCTTGTGTAGCGGTGTGATTGGAAGTGGTGAGGAAACGCATCGGCGAAGCCGAAATTCCCGGGACATGCCCGAGTTCATCGGCGGACGGAACCCCGAAGTCGAAAAAATCTTGTGGTCGCGCGACACCATGTGGGTGGACAAAGCCCAGACCCCCGGCTTCCGCGCGTGCGCGAGGAGGTGTGGCACTTCCACATCGGCGGCTACCAAGTCTGCCAGAAATGGTTCAAAGACCGCAAAGGCCGCACCCTCACCAAGGACGACCTCGCCCATTACCAAAAGATCGTCGTCGCGCTCTCTGAAACAATCCGCCTCATGACAGAGATTGATTCCGCAATCGAACAACACGGTGGCTGGCCGTGTGCATTTACGAAATCCACTGCATCACCATAGTGGCAGCATAAGGAATAATATCCGACGCAGGCATCACGCACACAAGTGTATGGCAGAACAGGGTCGCGGCTTACTTCTGATACCAATTCTCCATTGAGAATGGAACGTCGCTACTACGATGCTTCGTTCTCAATCAAGAATTGGTATGACACTGAATTTCAACGAAAAGTGACAGACCTATAGTCCGCACAGGTTCGCACCGTTTTATGCGAGGAGTCCTTTTACGACTTGGGCGGCCTGACCGTCGGTGAGTGTTGCCGAAGTTCCGTTGCGTTTGTAGCTGAGCTGCGTGTGGCCCAGGCCGAAGCAGTGCAGAAGCGTCGCGTGCCAGTCGTAATGATGCACAATATCCTTCACTGCGTGATGTCCCCATTCGTCGGTCTCGCCATGAACGTGACCGGCCTTGTCTTCTCCGGCCTCACCGGCTTCTGCGGAATGGCGCTCCTGCTCGCAAAAGCGCCGTGAAATCAGCGTAAGAGTTAACCGCAAAGAACGCGAAGGCGCGAAGTTATGCATTCCCAGCCGAACGGCAGAACGCCTACCGCGACGGCAGATGAAAGAGCGTGTAGTCTGCCGTGTTGTGCAGAAGTGGGCGACCACCCGCCGAACGCACTCCTGGTAACTTTAACGTATGGACAAAGCCGGGGCGGAGCCCGGCGATTTCCAGACGCACGCTCATCTTGTCGACACTCACCTGGGCGCTGAGGACTGGGTTGGATGCTCTGTCCACCTCCGGCGAGCCGTAGCTTTTCTGATAGATGTAATTGAAAGATTCCATGCTATAGGACGCGGGATTCTGTGCCGTGGCTTCGTCTACTGGGGCGGTGAAGTTCAGCATAAAACCATCGGGCTGCACTTTCATCTCCAGCACCTCAAACGGCGTCTGTCCTGTCCACTCCAGACGCTGAAGCGCATACGGTTTGGAACCGGATCCCGCCCAGCCGCGATCGGTGCCGTAAGCGAAGAGTGAGCCGTCTGGCGCAAACTCTACGGAGAGCACTCCACTGGAAAAATCTCGCCGGAAGGGAAAGCACGCACCCTGATAGTTGCCGTCCACCTTTTCGAGAAAGACCCGCGAGATCATGGCGTGCGACTGATCGCTGACGAAAAGCTGATTCTTGAACGGTCCGAATTTCCCGCCAGTCAGGTCGGGCACAAACCCGGCCGTGCTCTGGCCCATGCGCGGGTAGGGAAAGTAAACGGCGGGCGCGAGGATTTCCGGGATGCGCTGGGCCTCAAGATAAAGACGTCCGCCGCTTTCAGGCTCCGCGCTCTTCTTTAATCCGGCAGCGGCGATGGCATCTTTGGTTTCCGGTTCATCGAACCATTTCAATCCCGCAGGATGACCGACAAATCTTCCGGGCAGGATCTGCTGGAGTTTGCAGGTGGAGTTCCAGTCGCCCTGATTGTCCGTGTAAAACAGATCGCCCGCTGCGTTGAAACCAATCCCGCCCGGTGAGCGGATGCCGGTGCAGACGGGAATGGTTTTGCCGTCGGGCGTGATTTTCAAACACCAGCCGCGATAAGGGTTTTCGCTGGTGAAAGAGCCGGTGAGGCAGAGTCCGACATACATATTGCCGTCCTTGTCAAACTTCGAGCCGAACGCGTATTCGTGGTA